>OLSX01001838.1_pt1 | contig 19814 bp, 19 predicted proteins | sample 1673141 | NCBI WGS metagenome assembly OLSX01 (sample SAMEA3136759, study PRJEB25190) | human gut metagenome | biome: human gut; feature: human-associated habitat; material: faeces | place: Austria | collected 2013
AAAAGGGGACCCGCCCCGGACCGCCTGCGGTCCGGGGTTTTGCTTTTGAGATGACGGGCGCACGGAACACCCTATTTCAAGCTCTGCCGTAAGGCGGCAGCCCCAGCCATGCAGACGTTCATCCCCCGCAAACGGTAATCCGGCGAAGCCGGAGCAAAACGCATCCCGGGGTTCTCACCCAAGCCTTTTTCTGCCGGAAAAAATGTTCACGTTTTTCAGCCAGCGCCATGAATTGACCGCCGGATTCACCAGATAAGACAGATCCGTATATTTGGTGCGTGCATTATTGAAATGGCCCAGGGATTTGCAGAGGGCGGGCATGGGAGCGCCCTCTCCGCAGGAAACGAACGCAGGGGAAAGAGCATACAAATCACCATAACGTCCCAGATACCGGGCAAACCATTCCTCCAGAGAACCATAATACCTCAGCCATGGCCAGACCCTCTGATCTGACGGAAGAGATAAAAGAATGCGTTCACATAAGGAAAGGTCCATCACATACGCAGCTGATGCCGCCATATCCGTTACGCGCAGCAGGATGGATTTTTCTCCTTTCGCCACGGAGCAGGCCGTATGGGGAGACAAACGCGGCTCACTTAAAAACAGAGCAGTTCTTTCCCGGCAGCCTTTCAGCAGCTGCCCAAGCATCCGCGCCGTGGAACCTATTACCGGCAGCCTGAAACGGCACTCTTCCTCCACAATCATGAAACGGGAGAAATGGAAGGAAGAAGCCAGCGTTAAAGCGGCCTGGTGACCCAACACCCGGGCAGCTTTCCGTCTTTCCTTACGAAACCGCTCCTTATCCCAATCCCCTTCCGGAAGAGGAACGGGCACCGGAGGCAATTCATGAACCGGAACGCCATGCGGGACATACGCCTTCCAGGACCATTCCGGATGTCCGGACGAATCTTTTTCCGTCCTTACCACCAGCACGGCATCCAAAGCCGCCCAAAAGGGATTCCGCCCCATCCGCAATAACCTTGACCAAAGCATATTCATGGCCTTCACCTAGCTCCATCCGAACTCCCTTTTCAAGCCGGACCTCCATTCTCAACATGTTTTTAACGTGCAGAGGCAGGAAAATAACGCCCTCCGCCACAACAAGGAAACGGACCATACGAAACAGCCCTGCCGGCATCTTGAACGGCAGCCGGCGCCAACATCCGTCAATCCGTCTGCCGGGAAACCGGTCAACAGGGCTGGCACAGGAAGAAAAACACAGTTCCAAAAGGGGAAAAGGCAGGCAAACTGACATACTCGGCCCCAAAATGAAGTGGAACTCATCAATAGAAGATTGACCTTCCTTCCTTTGCTGGGATAGTAGGATGTATGCAGCAGATTGTACGTGAACATCAGGCCTATCCGCCGAAAATCGTTGCGTCCGTTACCTCGTGGGAGCTATGGAAAACGCTGAAAGGAAAAGATTTAACAGACCAGTGCGATCTAGTGGAACTGCGCGTGGATGCCCTTCCCCCGGAACTCACGACTGAACAGGTTATGGAGTTCCGGCCGGAGATGCCCCTGCTGGTCACCGTGCGCTGCCATGAGGAAGGAGGGCTGCGCCGCATCCCGGAAGAAGAGCGCTTTGCCCTGCTCCGGGCCTATATGCCGTATGCCGCCGCCATGGACATTGAAATCAAGGCCATGCGCCACGCCAGGGAACTGGTTATGGAAGCGCGGGAGCGGGATGTCATCATCATCGGCTCCACCCATGATTTCCAAATCACTCCGGGTGTGGATTACCTGCGCGAACAGGAAAAAAAGGCGCACTCCTACAAGGCGGATATCGTCAAATTTGCATTCACGCCCTGCCTGGCCTCGGACATCCAGACAGGAGTACAGCTTTTCACCAAGCCCAAGGGGCCGATCGCCGTCATGGGAATGGGGCCCATGGGACCCGTCTCCCGCCTGCTTTACTCTCAACTGGGTTCCTGCCTAGTATATGGCTACCTGGGAGAAGAGGAAATGGCCCCCGGGCAATGGCACGTCTCACTCATTAAGGAAACCCTCCGCCGCCTCGGCCCCATCCTCCGCTGATTACGGAGCCTTCCCTCACATGAATATCATTACTTCCGCCTTTCTGGCGGCACGCCCCAAGACGCTCACCGCCTCCCTGATTCCGGTATGGGCAGGCTGCATGGTGGTGCAGAAACTGACCGGCAGCTGGAATGCGTCCCTGGCCCTCCTGACACTGACTTCCTGCCTGTGCCTCCAGATTGCCTGCAATTTTTTCAATGACGCCATTGACCATGCCAAGCACGCCGATACGGAACGGCGAACCGGGCCCGTGCGCATGACGGCCAGCGGAGCCCTCTCCCACAGAACAGTCATGCTCATCGGCCTCTTCTTCCTGCTGGGAGCGTGCCTTCTGGCCTTTCCCCTTATCGAACTGCGCGGCTGGCCCATCCTCGCCATCGGCATCCCGTCCCTCTACTTCACCTATGGCTATACGGGAGGGCCGTGGCCGCTGGCCTACAAGGGCCTGGGGGAAATATTCGTCATCCTCTTCTTCGGACTGGTTGCCGTACTGGGAACCATTCTGGTGCAGATAGGCACGCTGGTGGAATCGCTTGCGGTGTACAATGCCGGCATCGTAACAGGCATTCAATGCGGCCTCCTGTGCGCCGTCATGATATCCGTCAACAATATCCGCGACAGAAAGGAAGACCTCACTACGGGCAAGCGCACGCTGGCCGTGCGGCTGGGGGAAGGAAAGGCGCGCGCCATGGCCCAGTCTTTCATCCTGGCTGCCTACATCACGCTGCCCACATCCAGCCGGGCCCTTCACCTGAACCTGTCCCATACGTGGTGGATGTGGATACCCTCCATCCTCTTCGGCGGGTATCTGATGCTCCTAATCCGCAAAACGCCCGCGGACAGCCGCATGAACAGGGTACTGGCACTCTCCTCCCTCCATTTGCTCCTGTATCTGGCTACCTACACAATTCTTCCCACACGCTGAAAAACGCTTAACCCCGCCAGCGTAGTTAACTACGTTCATCATGAATCCGCTTCCATTCATTCCCGCTTTTCTTATTCTCCCTGTCCTTTTCTCCTGCACCCAAAAAAGCAATCTGGAAATCGCCACCGGCAAAGTGACGACCATCAAGCTGGGCAACGTGGTCCGCATCAAGGAAATCAACGTCCTTACCTCCACGGACGACGGCACCTTTGCCAACATGGCCGGAACGGCGGCGGAGGCCATGACTCCCGGCATCATCGGCATGGGGACCTCAAAACTGGCTTCCGCCACAGGCTCCATCGTGGACGGCAGGGTGGAAGCCGTCAAAATGATCCGCGTGCGCGTCAAGCTCAAGGATACGAACGAACTTGTGGAAGTACAGCAGGAAGTAACGCCAAACTTCACCCTGAAAATAGGCCAGGAAGTCGTCATTACCCAGGGAAGCACGCCCGGCAATGTCTGGCCCGATTAACGGATATGAACCACGCCGCGGCACCAGCCCCGCCGCCCCGGGGCCTCCTGATTAAGAGCGCGGGCCTCCTGACGGCCGTCTCCCCCCTCTGCACATGGCTCCTTTGGGACACCCTCCCTGCCGCCGCATTGCTGGCCCCCCTGTTTCTCATTTCCATATTCGCAGGAACGGCACGGGCCATGAAAAAAAACATCCATGAAACATTCCTGCCGGTACTTCCGGCGGTATGGCTCACCCTGGCCTCGGGGCTGGCCTTCACAGCCGTCAGCCTGTTTTCCCAGGCGGTTTTCATCTGGCTTCCCCAGATACTGGCAGGAACGGCAGCCATGCCGCACGCATGGCTCATCCCGCTGGGGCATCTGAATCTGCTGGCCATCCTGAGCTCCCTTCTCCTGCTGACCCTGGCGGCGGCTTATGCATGCCTGCTCTGCATCGGAAAGAAAACCACCCGACCGGCTACTGGAAAAACGCAAGCCACAGCCTACCCCCTGCCTTTCCCGGCGGAACAACGCACCCCCGCCTATAAGGGAATGAAAATCCCTCAGCTCTCCCGCATCAGCCGGAACACGTCTTCCGGCCGCATCCCGGCGGCACGCATTTCCTGAAGGCTCAGGCTCCTGTCCCTCTTGGCAAGCCGCTTGCCGGAAGCATCCTTCACCAGCCGGTGATGATACCACTGCGGAACAGGAAGCCCCAACAGGGCCTGGAGCGTCCGGTGGATGCCCGTCACAGGGAATAAATCCTCACCACGGCTTACATGGGTAACTCCCTGGGCGGCGTCGTCCACAACCACGGCAATATGGTAGCTGGCGGCGCAGTCCTTGCGGCCCAGAATCACATCCCCCAGTTCTTCCGGACGGCAGACCTGATCTCCGAACCGCATGTCCCTCCATAGCAGGGGACCGGTAATCCGCGCCGCAGCACGGCAATCCAGCCGCCAGGAAAAAGGTTTGCCGGATTTGAGAAGCTCTTTCCTGCGCCCCTTGTCAAGCAGCCGGCAAGTTCCCGGATATACGTCCACGCAGCCCCCCTGCGGCGCCCCACCCATGGCGGCCACCTCCTCCGCAATCTCCCGGCGCGTACAGAAACAGGGGTACAGCACGCCCCGGTCCTTCAGCGTCTGAAGAGCGTGTTCATAAGCGCTGAAGCGTGAAGACTGAACCATCATGGGACCGTCAAAGCGGATGCCCAGCCACTCCAGATCTTTCAATATGCCCTGAACAAACTCCGGACGGCACCGCGTCTGGTCGATATCTTCCATCCTCAGCACGCACTTCCCGGAAAAACGGTTCGCCAGGGAACGGGCTTCCCACGCAGCCAGGGCGTGCCCCAGATGGAGATTGCCTGTAGGGCTGGGAGCAAACCTTGTTATTATGGGGGAATCCATGCGGCGCACCAACAATAAAAAAGCGCAGGAACCTTTTCAAACCCTTTCCGGAAAATTATTGCGGCTTGACAGATAGAAGCCGGGAAAGTAGGAGAGTTGGACCCTTTCCCCACACCTTCAACTTTCAAACCATGCTTCCTCTTCTCAACATCAACTCCGCCTCCGTCATAGGCTGGCTGGAATCAGCGGCCGCCCAGCAATGGATTGTAGGCATTCTGCTGGTCCTGTTATTCATCAGCTTCATCAAGGAATGGATGCCCGTGGAAATCACAGCCCTGACAGGCACCGCCGTCCTCATGCTCACGGGAATTCTGAGCACGCGTGATGTGCTGTCCAGCTTTGCCAACAGCGGACCGCTGACAGTGGTGTGCATGTTCATTCTGAGTGCTTCCCTGGAAAGAACGGGATTAATAGGAGACCTTTCCAAACTGTTCAACAAGGTAGCCAAGGGGAGGGAACTGACCGCCCTGCTGGTCATTACACTGGGAGCGTTCATGGTTTCCCCCTTCGTCAACAACACCCCGGTGGTCGTCATCCTGATGCCCATCGTGCTGGCCTTCTGCAGGGATCATAACATCGCGGCCTCCAAGCTGCTCATCCCCCTCTCCTACGCCACCATTCTGGGAGGCACCTGCTCCGTGGTCGGAACATCCACCAACGTAGTTGTGCTCGGCCAGGTGCAGAAACTGGGTTATGACGGCATCCAGATGTTCACGGTAACACCCATGGGCCTGATTTATGCGGCGGCGGGCCTGCTGTACCTCTGGACATTAGGCCGCAAATGGCTTCCATCCCGCCCCACTTTGTCCACCATGCTTCCGGGCGGCATCCAGCGCGATTTCCTGCTCCAGGTCAGAATTCCCGCGGATTCCCCCCACATCGGCACCACTCCCATCAACCTGATGCAAACCGAACTGCTGGGCACCAAAATCGTGGAAGTGCGCCGCAGGGGATTCTCCATGCAGGAAGAGCTGCAGCACATCAACCTGGAAGAAGGAGACCGCATTCTTTTCCTGTGCAACGCCAGAAAAGTCAACCAGGTGCGGGAAGCCAAAGGCGTGGACCTGGGCTGGGATGACAGCCGCGGGCTGGAAACGCTGGAACAGCGCGATGTGCAAATCGTGGAAGGCATGATCGCCAACAATTCCGAATTCGCCGGGCTGTCCCTGTCCGAACTCAAGCTGCGCCAGCGATTCAACATCTTCGTGCTCGCCATCCACAGGCAGGGCAAAAACATCACGGATATGGGGCCGAACACCAAGCTGGCGGCAGGGGACACGCTTCTTCTGGAAGGACCGCAGGAAGGAATGAACCGCATCCTGACCAAGCAGCGCATCATCCCCCTGAGCCAGCGTCCTGCGGAAGCGCACAACCGCAGCAAACAGGGCTGGGCCATCCTGGCCATGGGGCTGTTCATTTTTATCGGCCTGCTGGGATCCTTTGAGCAATACGGGGAATTCTTCAAATTCTTCGCGCGCTTCAATCCCTTCTATCTCGCCTACATCGGAGCTCTCATCGTCATCATCTCCGGCTGCATCAAGCCGAAGGAAGCCTACCAGGCGGTGGACTGGGGCATTATTTTTCTGATTCTGGGAATGCTGTGCGTGGGAGAAGCTATGAGCAAAACCGGGCTTGCCAAAGCCATTGCTTTCGGCGTAGTGGATAATATAGGCCCGTTGGGGTGCCTGGTCGCCATCTCCGGCCTGTACCTGATCTGCTCCATCCTGACGGAGATGATCTCCAACAATGCCGTAGCGGCCGTCATGGGGCCTCTGGCTTATGAAATGGCCCTGCAATTCGACGCCAACCCCATTCCCTTCATTCTGGCTGTCATGTTCGGCGCCAGCGCCAGCTTCTCCACCCCCATCGGCTACCAGACCAACACTTACGTGTACAATGCGGGCGGTTACAAATTTAAGGACTTCGTCAAAGTGGGACTCCCCCTCAACCTGCTCCTCTGGGTCATTTTTACCTGCGCCATCGGCTGGTTGTATCCGCTCAAGTAGAGCGATAATAGCTTTGGAAGGCCCGGTCAACGGAAAGGAAACCCAAGCGCCCGGTTAAAGGCGCCATCATTCCCACGGGAACAAAAAACAATATCCTTGTTTCGTCTAAAAGCAGGGCTCTTCTTTTACATTATCCTTCTCCTTAAGAAAAGAGCATCGGAAAGCAGTAGTTTCATCCATCCACGTTCAACTGACAGTCAAACATTTTAGTCAAAAAGGCAATTAACGGATACAAGGAAACGGGGCAGTATCTGACCTACCGGGACACCTCTTCCGAGGTTCTTTGCCTGGAGGATCATTTCAACATTGAATTATTCAAAAAGCCTATGAGTATCCTGCCCGTCAAGAATTTCAACCCGCGTTTTTTCACGCAGGCCGGATCAGAGGAAAGGGAATCACATACCATATAGGCACGGGAAGAGAACCAATTCCAAATGTCTCGGAACCGGAGCCGCCATCCCGGATGCCATGCGACGGGGGACGAAACGTGAGAACGCAGTCTCTCGATAAACAGGCAAGACCTTATCACCGCATCAGTCCCACCCGCATGGACTGGCATTTGAGCAGGGCGCAAAAGGAAGAATAATCCGTCTCGCGGTCGGAGGAAACCAGGCAGTACTGGTACTGCGGCAGGCAGGCGTCTTCCTGTTCCGCATTGCGAAGACGCAGGGCAATCGTTTCAGCGCCATCCGTCTGCCGTCCGCAAAGGCGGTTTTTAAGCTCCGCCTGCGGCACATAAATGTAAACGTCCGCATAGCAGAGGGGTAGAATGCCCTCCCGGCAGGAACGGACTTGCCCAGCCCCCTGCACGTCAATATCCATCACCACGTTTTTCCCCTGTTCCAGAAGAGTCAAAATATCCGCTTTCAGCGTACCGTAGCGGTTGCCGTGCACCTCCGCATATTCCAGAAAGTCTCCCCGCTCCACCCTGGCGTCAAATTCGGCGGGAGTCAGGAAATGGTAATCCACCCCATTGACTTCCCCGGGTCTGGGCTGGCGCGTCGTGCAGGAAATGCTGTACACACACAGACCGTTTTCCGTCGCGCGGCGGCACAATGTCGTCTTCCCGGAACCGGAAGGCCCGGATACCACCAGCAATGTTCCCAATGGCTGTTTCATGGCTGTCATTCGATGTTCTGAACCTGTTCCCTGATCTTCTCCAGCTCCGTCTTGGCAGCCACAACCAGATGGGCCAGCGTGGAATCGTTCGCCTTGGAGCCGATGGTGTTGAATTCCCGGAAGATTTCCTGGCAAAGGAAATCCAGAGGCCTGCCCGCGGGAGCGGAGGAACCGCACAAGGTGCGGAACTGGTCAAAATGGGAAGAGAGACGGGTAATTTCCTCGGAAATGTCGCACTTGTCCGCAAACAGGGCAACTTCCCGGATGATGCGTTCATCGTCCGCGGAAACGGACAGGTCGGCATCAGCCAAGCGCTTGAGCATGGCCTCCCGAAGCCTGACAGGCACGGAAGGGGCATGTTCCGCGATACGGAGGCGGAATTGCTCCAAGACATCCAGCTTGCCAAGAACGTCCGCTTTCAGGTTGGCACCTTCCGCCGCACGCATGGAAATAAAATCCTTCAAGGCGGCTTTGAGCGCCTTTTCCACCATCGGCCACGCTTCTTCCGGAGAAAGGGATGCTTCCGCTGCGGAAGTAACGATATCCAGCCTCAGCAGGTCGGACGCCTGGAGGGGCAACGGTTGACCTGTCAGGTCAGACGCACGGTTCAGCAGCTCCACCAGGGAGGCCAGTTTCTGCTCATCAAGCTGGAGGGAGCCATCCGCTTCCTCCAGACGCTCCACAGAAATGGAGACGCCTACACGGCCGCGGGAAACAGCCCCCTGCACGATGGAACGCACGGAGGCGTCCCATTCCGCATAGCCGCGCGGCACATTGACGGCAATTTCCGTTTGTTTGCGGTTTACGCCTGATATTTCAACAAGGATATTATAACGGTCTGTCTGGGCGGCGGCTCTGCCGAAGCCGGTCATGCTGTTCATGGATACGGGTCAGGTTTGGATTAAGAACGGGAGTAGGCCTTGCGCACTTCATCCGCCACGATGGAAAGCCCCTTGCGCAGGAGTTCCTCCGTCTGGGTGAAGCTGATACGGATGCATTCATGACGGTGCGGCCAGGGTTCCCCCTCCTCCGGAAGGGCGAAGAAAAAGTGATGGCCGGGATTTACAAAACAGCCCCGTGACTTGCACCGTTCGTAAAGCTCCTGGCACGTGATGGGCAATCCCTCAAACCACAGCCACAGGAACATGGCGCCCTCACTCTTATGAACGCGCCAGGGGATGGATTCTCCGAAAAGTTCCGGCAGCAGGGACAGGGCGAATTCCGCCCGGCCACGGTAAAACGGCGTGAGGGTTTCACGGCAGACTCTCTCCAGAGTGCCGTCTTCCAGATAGGGCGTCACCAGAGCCTGGCCCAGATTGTTCGGGCACAGGGATGACGTGGTCACCATGCTCACGACGGCACGAATGATCTCCGGGCGCGCAATGACAATGCCGGTGCGCGTTCCGGGCAACCCGATCTTGGACAGGCTCATGGTCAGGATCATGTTCTCATCCCAGGCCGGGGTTACGGGCACAAAACAAATATTGGGCAGCGGAGGCCCGTAAGCATTGTCAATCATCAGGGGAACCCCGGCGCGGGAAGTCATTTCCCGCAGAAGCCCCAGTTCCTCATCCGTCACCACGTTCCCGGTGGGATTCGTAGGCCGGGACATGCAGACGGCGGCCGTTTCCGGACGTATGTCCAGACGGTCAAAATCAATCACGTACTTGAACGTGTGCCCGTCCAGCATGCGAATGCCGGGCCGGATGCCCCGGAACATGACGCCGCCGCACAGGGATTGGGACTGGTATCCCACATAATCCGGGCACAGGGGAAAAAGGATTTCACGCACAGCACCGTCCGGGCACGGGCCCGCCAGCATGTTGAACAGTGTAAAGCAGGCCATCTGACCGCCCTGGGTAATCGCCACATTTTCCGGCGTCAGGTTCCATCCGCAACGTTCATTGAGAAAACGCACCAGGGCACGGATAAAGGCAGGATCCCCGCCCGGATGGGCATAATGGCCCACCAGAACGTCAAATTTGCCATTTCGCACCAGTTCCTCCATGCTGCGCCGCCAAAGTTCCGTCACTTCAGGAATAACGGCGGGGCTCCCGCCGTTCAACTGGCACAGGCCGGCGTCTCCCGAATGGAGGGCCTTGAACAAATCCTCCATCAAATCATCAATACCCGTTCTGGCCGTCAGATGTCCTCCGATCTCCGATAATTGCATCATGCCGCGGGCATTGTAGCCGCATACGCGTTTTATGCGAGAAAAATCATTGTTCCGGAGGGCGCATGAACAGTTTGACTTTCCCCTCCGTTAAGGTTCATAATCCCCGGCATGTTCAACATCGTGAGATTCACCAGGCGTACCTGTCCGGCATTGGCCCTCACGCTGGCCCTTACTTCGTGCGACAGCAGTACGAATGAAGCCCTGACCTCCTTCCTGACGGGGAATTCATCCCAGGAACACCAGCAGCTCCAGGCCCAGCTCCAGCAAATGAAAAACGCACTGGCCCAGACGGAACAGGAAATAAGCCAGGCGGAATCCCACGACGCCCGCGTTAATTACAATCTTCAGAAAAGGCTTTCCAACCCGGGAAGAATCACGACGCCCTTCACGGTGAAGGATATAGATGTCCTGCCTTCCAAACGCCGCGACTTTGAGCACCTGTGCTTTGACATTGAAGACATGCGCAAAACGCTGGCGCAGCGCAAGCAGGAATTCCATGCCCTGCAATATCAATATAACGCGTATGCGGCCAAACTGGCTGAATTCAAACAAACCCACCCGGTAGACTAACCTCCATTCCCGCGCATCCCATGACCGACGCCCCCTCTCCCAGACAGCCGTCCGGCGAAACCCTCCCCCCTGCGGAAGACGAAACCCGCTTTGCTCCGAAGGAGAACGGAGGAGAACATAAGGATGAAAACTCCGCCCCCGCAGCCAAAAAACGTCTGAAAACCTCCCTGGACGTCGTCTCGGAACACGCTGCGGAAGAAGAATCCGCTCGGCAGGAAGATTCCGAACGGAAAGCCAGGGGAGACGCTCTTTTCTGGAACCTCTGCCTGGGGCTGTTCGCCCTTATCGTCATCAGTGCCGGCTATATTGTTTATGAAAAATTTTCCCAGCTTCCAGACCCTGTCAAAGATGCTCGGGAAGCTTTGGAGGACAATCATGCCCAGCTGCTGAAGAAGCAGGAACAGCTCAGGGAAATACGGAACAGGACCGCTCCCAAGGAACAGCTGCTCAGCCTTTTGGATATCTTTGAACATACGGCCTCCGACCTGGAAGAGACGCAAAAATCCATTGAGAAAGAGAAAATGCGCGTAGCCGGCATCCGGGGAGAAATCCGCTCCTACTTCGAACGCTACCGCCAACACGCCAGAGCCAAGGCACGCGGCCGCAAGTTCGACATTCTGAAGACATCCCATTCAGGCAAAACTTATTTGAATGTGGAAATCACCCGCGTGGAAAATGAATTCGTGCGTATCATGCACGAACAGGGAAGCACCTCCATTCCTGCCGGAGATCTTCCTGACGACATCCGGGAAATGCTGGCCTACGGCGACCCGCTGAATATTACGGCCATGAACCAGACGGATGCTTCCCTCAAATCCCCCGTTATCCGCAGGGCACCCTCACCGGCCCCGGCTGCCGCCCCCGTGCCCCAGCCCGCCAAAAAGAAAGTGGTGGTGGAAGATCTGGACCCGCCCGCCGGAAAACCGAAAATTGAAACACCTACCCACACCGGAGATTCCGGCAGCTCCTCTTCCGGAAACATGTGGGTTCCCCCCGCCCATTCTCCGCTTCCCCCCATGCAATAATGACATTCCTGCCATGAAAACAATCATACATCCCCTCGCAGCCATACTCCTCGCCTGGAGTGCCGGCGCCTCCGAAACATGGAGTACCAGCCCTGCGGAAGCCATGCAGCAAGCCGCCGCACAGAATAAGGGAGTAATGCTGGAATTCACCGGTTCCGACTGGTGCGGAGCCTGCATCATGCAGAAAAAGCAGGCTCTTTCCCTTCCTGAAATCCAGACAGCCATTTCCCGTTCCTTTATTCCCGTGGAACTGGACTACCCACGTAAAAAGCAGCAGGACGCGCAGACAAAAACTTCTCTGGAAACCTATAAAAAATCCTACGGCATCACCGGATTCCCCACGCTGGTGTTTGCGGATGCCCAGGGGCGGCCCATCCACACCGTCGTAGGTTACGCCAATCCTGCCCAGGTCATGCAGGATACAAAAAAAGCGGCGGAAGCACTCAACACGCAGCAGTCCCTGACAAACAAGCTGGCGGAAAAGCTCACTGACCAGCAGCGGCGGGACACGCTGGTTCAATTGCTGAAAACGGTTCCCCAATCCAGCATCCGCACTTTCTATAAGCCGGCTCTGGCAGAACTGGAAAAACTGGACCCGCAGGACGCTTCCGGAATTCTCGCCAAACTGCACAGGGACGATCTGCTCCATGCCCAGAAATTGGAATGGGCCGATACGTTCCGGAAGAAAAACATCCACATTCTGGCGGATCAAAATCCTGATGAAGCGCTTTCCATCATGGACAGCTACTTGAAAAAGAACGGGCTTCTTCCGGAAGTCAAACAAGCTGTTCTCATGCAAAAAGTGTACCTGCTCATGCAGCAAAACAGGGTCAATGAATTGGAACAGCCTCTCAAAGAAGGCGTTGCGCTCCTCCCAGAAAGTTTTGAAGGAAAAGCGTTCAGCAAACTTCTGGACAAGCTGCCTGAAATCAAGAAGGAACGGGGCCTCCTGAAGCCGGGGGAAGAGCCCCCCCTTCCCCCCGGCGCCATCCGGGCCACGAAGATGATCGTTCCCACGGCTCCCGCAAAATAATACACCCCTTTCTTTACTGCCGGGGTCATCCCTGCCCGGCAGGTGCACGCATGGACCTTTCCGCCGACCACATCCTCGTTGTCTTCCTGCTCACCACGCTGGCTGGTCTTGCTACCGGCATAGGAGGCTTCATCGCCTTCTTCATGAAAAGGACGGATACAAAGGCACTTACTTTTGCCCTGGGATTATCCGGCGGAGTCATGGTGTATATCTCCCTGGTGGAACTGCTGGGAGAAGCCCAGCACAGGTTGATAGAGTTCGAAGGCCATACGGCAGGTTCCTGGATCGCCATTGCTTCCTTCTTCGGGGGAATTGCCGTGGCGGCTCTGATTGATTACCTGGTTCCGGAAGACGAAAACCCGCACGAAGCGCGCGGCCCGGAAGACATCCATGGACAGGCCAGCGGTGAATTTTCCTCATCCCGAATTAAAAGGTCCGGCATTCTGTTCGCCCTGGCCATCGGCATCCACAATTTCCCGGAAGGAATCGCCACCTTTGCCGCCGGATTGGACTCCCTGACTTTGGGCACCTCCATCGCCCTGGCCGTAGCCGTCCATAACATTCCGGAAGGAATCGCCGTGGCGGTACCTCTTTACTACGGTACGGGCAGCCGTAAAAAGGCCCTCTTTTATTCCTTTCTCTCCGGTCTGGCGGAACCGGTGGGCGCGGCCATCGCCATGTTCTTCCTGTTCCACTTCCTCACACCTACCGTACTTGCGGTTCTCTTTGCCTCCGTCGCGGGAATCATGGTCTTCATCTCCTTTGACGAGCTGCTGCCCATGGCGGAACGCTGGGGACACCATCACATTTCCATCATGGGCATCATCGCCGGAATGCTGCTGATGGCGATTGTCCTGATCTGAACCGGCTGCAGGAGGGAACTTTCCATGTCCTGGGCACAGACGCATTGAGCATTCCCCGGCATCAGGGAATCTAAACGGAAACCCCCTTTTCATCCATGCCGGAATCTCCTGCTTCTCCTGCTTCTCCTGCTTCTCCTGCTGTTTCCTCCGTTCCTCCAACCTCCACGCAGGCATCTTCCCTCCTTTCCCCCCTCTCCTGCTGGAAAAAAGGTTTTCTTCATTATGCGGACTTTCGGGGCTGCGCTTCCCGTGCGGAATTCTGGTGGTTCATGGCTCTTCCCCTCCTGGCGCTGATTCCAGCCCTGGCGGGGTATATCCTGACGGACTGGCTGCACATCCCTGATACAAGACTGAGCATCTACGGAGACGCCTTAACCATCCTCCTGTGGGCGGTGTTATTCATCCCAAGCATATCAGCCGCGTTCAGACGCCTGCATGATACAGGCAGGAGCGGCCTCTGGCTTTTTTCCCTTTTCATTCCCTTCGGGCTGGGGCATCTGATCTTTTTTTATCTGACGCTAGGAGAAAGCAAGGCGGACGGCAACAAATACAGCCGCCGTCCGGAGCCCCAACCGGCTGATCCCCCTGCCGGAGAACTGAAAGAGCAGCCATTGACTCCGTTTTACCTTTACTGGCTCATCAGCCTGCGGAAATTGAATACGGTGGCAGGCCGCGCGTCCCGGACGGAATTCTGGTCCTTTTTCCTCCTTTCCGTCCTCCTGTTCCTTCCGCTGGGCTACAGCATGATAGACGTTGACAGCCAGCCGGCGGGTTTTTATGTCTCTCCTTCTCTCCAAATCCTGTTATATGCCGCCCATCCGCAAGATGCTCTGATCCTGCTGGCTCACTCCTGCTTCAATCCCACCTTTTACTTTTTCTACCAATCCGGAGAGCTGAGCATGCTTTCCCTGGAGCTTCTGGCAGCCGTGGCGGGGCTCAATATCCTCTTCAATCTGCCGGTCGCCGTGCGCCGCCTGCATGACAGCAATCTGAGCGGAAAATTCATCCTGATTCCCATTCTTATTTTCATCGTCACTTTCCTGCTGATTTTCCTGCTGCGCCTGGTCCCGGAGGACATGACCCCCTATCTGGACTACCTGGGAATGGTGTCCAGCCTGATGGATCTGCTTTCCATCCTCTTCCTGTCCATGATGCTTCTTAAAAGCTCGCCAGGCCCCAATGAATACGGCGTGCTTCCGCAAAAAATAACCGTATCCTGATTCCAGGATACGGTTGAAAAGCAATCAAAACCCTATCGGGTACAATCAATTTCCCGTGACGCGGACGGAGAACGTCAGTCCCCGAAGCATACGCCTAAATCGCGGGCCGTGCGCACCAGCTGACAATCGGGATCCACAAGCTTCAAGGTTTTCACAGCTTCCTCAATGGGTACGGCAGTCATCTGCGTCCCACGGAGAGCAACCATGCAGCTGAATTGGCGCTTTTCCACCAGTTCCACGGCATAACTGCCGAACCGCGTTCCCAGAATCCGGTCATAGGAACAGGGAGAACCGCCACGCTGGATATGGCCCAGCACGCAGGAGCGGGTTTCAATCCCAGTGGCTTCTTCCAGTTTCTTGGCAATCACCTTGCCGATGCCACCCAAGCGAACTTCCCCCTGGGTCTTTTCATCCAGCAATACCAGTTCGTCCGCCAGACGGGCCCCTTCAGATACCACCACCAGGATTTCCCTCTGCCCGGCAGCCTTGCGCGCCTTGATGCATTCCACCACGTTTTCAAGGGAAAAAGGAATTTCCGGCAGAAGAATAACATCAGCACTCCCTGCGATGCCGCCTTCCAAGGCAATCCATCCCGCATGCCGTCCCATCACTTCCACCACCATCATGCGCTGGTGCGCGTTCGCGGTGGTTTCCAGACGGTCCAAAGACTCGGAAACAATGGAAACGGCGCTGTAGAAGCCAAAAGTGACATCGGTTGCGCCCAGGTCATTATCAATGGTTTTTGGCACGCCAACTACGGGGAGCCCTATCTCGGAAAGCAAAAGAGCCGTGGACTGGGAGCCGTCTCCGCCCACAACGATCAGGGCATCCAGCCCCAGCCGGCGGACAGTAGCCTTCGTTTTTTCCAGCACCGCGGGTTCAATCGCCCCCTTTTGGTCCACGCCTACTTTGATGGCGAAGTTGCCTTTGTTCACGGTTCCCAGAATGGTGCCCCCCTTGGCTCGCAATCCGCGGCAGGCGGCAGGGGTCAGCCATTCAAACCGTTCGTCCCCTTCCTCGGACAAAAGCCCTTCAAAACCGTCGTAAAAACCCACAACGTTCCAGCCGCGACGGGAAGCCGCGCCCACAACACCTTCAATAACTGCATTCAACCCGGGGGAGTCACCCCCGCTATTCAAAACACCGATGTTCATATTCGGCGTTCCTTATAGCAGAAAAATCCTTCCCCGTCTACTTCCTATCTCCTTTGTGGAGCAGATTTCACAGGAAGCTGGACAAATTCCTTGGGGTCCTTCATATCCATGCCGGAAGCCTGCCAGTTTTCCCAAACGCGCCAGCCGGTGTTCATCATCTCCCTGGCGAGGGAATAGCGGCTCGCAGAACCAAGCACCGCAATAATCATGCGCTGCGGATAAATCACCTCCGTCCCCGTTTGGGGGCTCCGGCGGGAAATAGCGTTGCGCGTCACGCTGAGCAGCAGGCAGGGGCCGGCGGCGCGGGAAGTGCCCGCCTTGATGCCGTCCACGCCGGAAGTGCTCATGAGCCTGTTGTTGTTGGAAATATCGTACATCGTCCTGCCCTTGGTCTGGGACTGCACTTCAATGCGCCGGCTCGCTTGGGAAACAATGTAGCAAAAAGCCGGATTTTGCATGCTGTAAACGCCTAACAAGGCCATATCCAGCGCGCAGGAAGTGGAAACGGAGTTGCCGGCGTCCAGCCCGTGGGGAGCGGTAAAGCGCGTTTTGGCCATCCTCAGGGAACGGGCCAAATTGTTCATTTCCGCCACAAAAGCGGCAATGGGGGCGCCGCCGCCCCGGCGGGACACCAGGTCACGCCCCACAAAGGAGGCAACAGTCAGGGCGGAAACATTGTCCGAACCCAGCAGGGTGGAATACAAAGCGTCCCGGAGCGTCAGGCGGTCTCCCGGCTGGAGATCCATGGGATTGCCCGCACGGAGGCCGAAAGCTTCCTGGGGCACGGCAATGAAAGTGTCCAGCGGCAACCGCGTGCGGGCCACCCAGTCCAAAGCCACCATGGCGGTGGCTACCTGGGAAAGACTGGCCACGGGCCTTTTTTCTTCTGCGTTGGAACTGAAAAGAAGCTTGCCGGAATTGGCCTCAATGGCAATGTAACTGGGCCGTTCCTGTGCCTGGGCGGAAAACTGGAATACACAGGCCAGGGTCAAAAGGAATAGAGATAGCTTTTTCATGGCGGGACCGGCGGGATAGTGCCCGTTCCCTCCTCATTTGAAAAGTCTAAAATGTTTTCCGTGCAACACTTATATGTCATGACACGGAAAAACGCATTGACCTTTGGAGCCCCGTCCTATTTGTTGGAAGAAGAGTCTTCCCAAACGGAAGCGTTCCTGACACACCCAGTTCCATGACCAGGATTCAGCTTTTTTACAGCCGGGCCTACCCGGGAAACGCCCTGCGTGCCAATACCCTCCAGGCATTGGCCCATCTGGGCGTCAATCCGGAGGTGCAGGCTGAAGAGACCGTTCCGGAACAAATCGGGACGCCGCTTCCCGCACTCGCCATTGACGGGGAAATCGTCGTCTACGGCGTGGAGCCTTCCGTGCGCGAGCTGGAACTCCTTCTCCAAGACCGAGTCCAGGAGCGGGAGGCGGATTTTCCCTGCGGCGCGTGCGGCATGGGATGCAGCGGCATGAACGGCCCGGAAAACTGCCCCATGTGCATCCAGGACGGGAAAGACGGCAGCATGGCGGGCAGAATCATCGGCTTTGCCATCCTGCTCATGCTCCTGTTCCTCGCGATGAAAATCCTGTCCTGAACTGTCCCGGATCTTCTCATGCCGGGCTGCCTCTTTTTACTTACCCTTCTTTCCTCTTTCAGGAAATGAAGATACACGGCAATTAACGGCGTTTGCCCGCCCACGCAGGCGGTCTTGATAATTTCTTGAATTCCCCCCTCCTCCGGGACACAGTAGAGGCATGCGCTCCTTCTTCGGTTCCATTCTCCTGATTCTGGTGCTGGCAGCCCTCGGCGCCACCATTTATTACCATTGGTCCACCAACTCCCACCTGGAATTCGAACTCCGCAACCCCGACGAACCGGAAAAAACGACACAGGTCATCAACATGGAAAAACGGGCGGCAGCCCTGCAGGCTGTTCCGGCAGAAAAAACTCCTGTTTCCCCCGCGGAAGAAATTCCCGCTTCCCCTGCCGGAATGCCGGAACCCGCGGAATTGTAATCCCTCCTGTTGCCGCACTATGAAACCGGTCATTGGATACACGCTGGGCGACCAGTCGGGCATAGGCCCGGAAGTCATCTCCGCCGCGCTTGCCTCCGGAGAACTCCCGGAAGACGCAGAGTACCGCCTCATCGGCAAGAGAGTGGAGCTTCCCCCGGGAAGGCCTAATGCGGAATCCGCCAAACACGCCTTCGACCATCTGGAACAGGCGGCCCATGCCCTGCGGGAAGGAACGGTTGACGCTGTTGTCACCGCCCCCGTCTGCAAGGAAACCCTGCATGAGGCAGGTTTCCGCTGGCCGGGGCAGACGGAATTCTTTGCAGAACGCCTGAAAACGGACAATTACGCCATGTGCCTGACCGGGAAACGGTTGACGGTGGGGCTGGCAACCATTCATACTTCCCTCCAAAGCGTGCCTTCCCTGCTGGAAACAGAGGAACTGGTCCGCATCGGAACCCTGCTGAAAGACTTCTGCATCCGCAAGGGAATCATGCGCCCAGCCCTGAACCCCCACGCCGGGGAACACGGCGCTTTCGGCGATGAGGACGGGAACATCATTGCCCCGGCCGTGGAACGGCTGAGGGCGATCCATCCGGATGCTGCATTTGACGGGCCTTCCGTCCCGGACTGCGTGTACCGGGATGCCGTGGAAGGAAACTATGACGCCGTGCTGGCCCCTTACCATGACCAGGGGTTGATTCCGCTGAAGCTGGTGGACTTCCATACCGCCGTCAACGTCACCCTGGGCCTTCCCCGCCCCCGGCTGAGCCCGGATCATGGTACCGCCTTCAACCTGGCGGGAACCGGAAAAGCCAATCCGTCCAGCACCATCCACGCCTTCCAGCTGGCCGTACAGATGGCGCGGAGGCGTTAACGTTTTTCTTCTTTCCGGAATTTTTCCCGCCATACCTGCACCATCCCGTTCCGGGGGTGAATCCCAGTACCGGAATATCACCCCATCAGGGAGAAGCCCTTTCTCCTTCTTCCTGATTCCAAAAAATAACGCATCGTTAATTCATCTGCGGCGTAAAGTTCCAAGGCCTCCTTGTCATGATCCTTTTTTGGAATCGGCACCATTGTTCAGGCGGCAGGACAGAAAGCCCGGAAAACTCTCCGCCGCCTCTATCTGCCGCTTTTCCGGATTCCTCACCGGAAATCCCGCCCTCCTCCGCTAAGGACAACGGCAGGAAACGCCATGCAGAACAATTCTTCCGCGCCGTGGGGAGAGTAAAACGCAGGAAACGGCATGTTCCCGGAAACAAGGTAAAAAATAGGCTTGCTTTCTGAAGGCAATCATTGCACCTTACTTGCCCGCAAGGTGCGCACCGTTCGCACGACACATTTCTAATTATCACAAGACCATGAGAAATTACGAAGCTCTTATCGTATTCAACATGAAGGGTACGGAAACTCCCGTCGAGGAGTTGATCAGCACCGTAGCCGCCGCGATGAAGGAAGAAGGCGCCGACATCACCGCCACGGAAAACGCCGGCCGCCGCGAATTCGCCTACGAATCCAACCACCTTTCCGCCGGGCAGTATGTGACCTACACGTTCTCTGCGGAACCTTCCGCCATCAGGCCCATCCGCGAACGCCTTCGCCTGAATCCCCAGATTCACCTTCAGTATTACAAGGTGCTCGGCTAAAATCCGGCCCATGCGGACGAAACATCCGCTCCTTGCTTTCTTATCAAAAAGAACCGTCTCCGCGAAGGGGCGGTTCTTTTCTTATGGATTACCATCCCTTCCCCCCCTCTGCCCCCCGCTCAACAAATATTCCCCGCCCCCTAAGCAATATTGACCAGGA
>OLSX01001847.1_pt1 | contig 19746 bp, 16 predicted proteins | sample 1673141 | NCBI WGS metagenome assembly OLSX01 (sample SAMEA3136759, study PRJEB25190) | human gut metagenome | biome: human gut; feature: human-associated habitat; material: faeces | place: Austria | collected 2013
GACAGCGGAACCGCCCTCCTGCGGAGGCTCTCCCTGTCATGCGTTTTCCCTTTACAGCGCCTGTTCAATGGCCGCCAGCAGGTCGTCATACTCCTCGAAGGCCGGATACTGGGGATAGTCCGCCCTGATCTGCTCCGTGGTGCGGAACAGGAAGCCCGCCTTGCTGGCCCGGATCATCTCCAGATCGTTGTAGCTGTCGCCGGAGGCGATGGTATCGTAGCCCATGGACTGGAAGGCCCGGACGGTGGTGAGCTTGGAGTGACTGCACCGCATCCGGAAGCCGGAGATCATACCGTCCTCCCCCACCTCCAGCGTGTTGCACAGCAGGGTGGGCCAGTTGAGTTTCTCCATCAGCGGCAGGCCGAACTGCTCGAAGGTGTCGCTGAGGATCACCACCTGCGCCTTAGTCCGCAGCCGGTCCAGAAACTCTCTGGCCCCCGGCAGCGGGTCAATGCGGCGGATGGTGTTCTGAATGTCCGGCAGCCCCAGTCCATGCTGGCGCAGAGTGTCGATGCGCCAGCGCATCAGCTTGTCATAGTCCGGCTCGTCCCGGGTGGTGCGCCGCAGCTCCGGGATACCGCTCTCCTCTGCGAAGGCGATCCAGACCTCCGGCACCAGCACCCCCTCCATATCCAAACAAACGATGTTCATAGTCCGCTCCTTTCAGCTCCTCATGACCTCTGCCAGCACATAGTCCAGCATCTGCTCCTTGTCGATGACGTCCCGATGGCGCACCGTCCGGCCCTGCAAACCGGCGAGATTCCTCGGCACCTCTGTGCCGGTGAGCCGGTGCAGCCGCTCCATCATGGCGAACTCGTCGCCGTCGCAGCCGCCCTCCAGCGCCCCCAGCACCGCCGCCGGGAACTTGTAGGGTGATGCCGTGGAGAGCACCACCACCGGAGCCCCGTCCTCCAGCCGCACCTGCTCTGCCGCCGACCACGCCACCGCCGTGTGGGGGTCGCAGAGATAGTGCTGCTCCTGCCACAGCCGACGAATGACCTCCGCCGCCCCGGCATCGTCGCAGCAGGCACAGTCGAACTCCGCCTGCAAGCGTTCCAACAGCCGGGGCGACACCTGATAGTGTCCCTCCCGGTTCAGCTGCTCCATCAGCCCCGCCACATAGCCGCAGTCCCCCTCCGACAGCAGGTACAGCAGCCGCTCCAGATTGCTGGACACCAGAATGTCCATGGAGGGCGACGTAGTCTTATAGAAGGGCCGCCGCCGGTCGTATACACCGGTGGAGATGAACTCCGTCAGCACATCGTTGGCGTTGCTGGCGCACACCAGCCGCCCCACCGGCAGACCCATGCGCTTGGCGAAATACCCTGCCAGAATATCTCCGAAGTTGCCGGTAGGCACCACGAAGTGGACCTTCTCCCCCACCCGGATGCGCCCCGCCTGCACCAGATCGGCATAGGCCCGGAAGTAGTATACCACCTGCGGGGCCAGCCGCCCGATGTTGATGGAGTTGGCGGAGGATAGCACCACACCGTGAAGGTCTTTCCCTTTACAGGCTGCAAAGACGTTCTTCACGCCGGTCTGCGCATCATCGAAGTTCCCCCGGATGGCGCATACCCGGACGTTGCTGCCCTCCTGCGTCACCATCTGTGCCTCCTGCACCGGCGACACGCCCCCGGCGGGATAGAACACCATGATCCGGGTGCCGGACACATCGTGGAAACCCTCCAGCGCCGCCTTACCGGTATCGCCGGAGGTGGCGGTAAGGATCACCACATCCCCGGCCCCCTCCTGCTTGGCGGCGGCGCTCACCAGCCGGGGCAGCACCGACAGGGCCACGTCCTTGAAGGCGCTGGTGGGCCCGTGGTACAGCTCCAGCACATACCGCTCCCCCACCGGCACCAGCGGCGTCAGGTCATCGCTGGCGAATTTTCCGGCATAGCTGGCCCGCACCAGCCCGTTCATATTCTGAAAGTCCGGCAGCAGTACACCCAGAATGTCCGCCGCCATGGACATGGTATCCTTCTGCAAGGTCCCCTGCCAGTCAAAATCCAGCTTCCCCGGATCGCAGACATACAGTCCTCCGTCCGGTGCGATGCCCTCTAAAACGGCTCTGGTCGGGGCCGCCGTCAGCTTTTCATCCCTCGTGCTGTGGTAGATCATAAAAACGCTCCTTTTGCCACTTGCTTTTTCTGAAACAGTATGATACACTGTCTCCAGCAAAAAAGCAAGTGTTTTTATTCCGGGGACACAAATTCTCTCTGTCCGCTGCGGAACAAACGGCACTGCATCCATGAAAGAAAGGCGATCCTCCTATGTTAAAGGTATTGAAATTCGGCGGCTCCTCTATGGCCGACGCCCATCAGTTTGCCAAGGTGAAGGCCATTGTGGACTCTGACCCCAGCCGCCGTGTGGTGGTGGTCAGCGCCGCCGGAAAGCGCAGTCGGGACGACCACAAACTGACGGACCTGCTGTATCTGTGCTACGCCCACCTGCAATACGGCGTCAGCTGCGACGCCGTGTTCGACATGATCCGCAGCCGCTATCTCTCCATCCGGGACGAGTTGCACCTGTCCACACCGCTGGAGGCGGAGTTCGCCGCCTTGCGGGAGAAGATGGACCGTGGCATCAGTCAGGACGAGCTGGTGAGCCGGGGCGAGTACTTCGCCGCCCGCCTCATGGCGGACTATCTGGGCTACGATTTTCTGGACAGCACCTGCTGGCTTCGCTTCCGGCTGGACGGTACCGTGGATCAGCCCGCCAGCTACGAGGCCCTGCGCCGCACCGCCTCCGGCCGCCGGGTGGTGATCCCCGGCTTCTACGGGGCCATGCCCGACGGCAGCGTCAAGACCTTCACCCGCGGCGGCAGCGACATCACCGGCGCTCTGGCGGCAGCGGCGCTGGACGCCGACGTCTACGAAAACTGGACCGACGTCTCCGGCTTCCTCATGGCCGACCCCAAGATCGTGCAGGACCCCCGCCCCATCGAGCGCATCACCTACGCCGAGCTGCGGGAGCTCAGCTATATCGGAGCGCAGGTGCTCCACGAGGGGACCGTCTCCCCGGTGCGGGAGAAGAACATCCCCCTGAACATCCGCAACACCAACCAGCCCGACCACCCCGGCACCATGATCCGGGAGCGCTTCGACGAGCCGGAGCTGGCAGACGAGAACCTCATCACCGGCATCGCCGGCCGCAAGGATTTCTCCGTCATCACCATCACCAAAAACGGAATGTCCTCACAGGCCGGTGTCCTGCGGCAGATCCTGGAGGTGCTGGAGCGCTACGGCATCAACGTGGACTATCTGCCCTCCGGCATCGACACGGTATCGCTGGTGGTGTCGGCCCAGAAGGTGGCTCCGTGCCTGTATCCCATGCTGGGCGACCTGCAAAAGGAGCTGAAGCCCGACAGCATCCATGTGACAGACAATATGGCCATCGTGGCCGCCGTAGGCCGGAAAATGGCCTATAAGCCCGGCACCTCCGGCCGCATCTTCGCCAAGCTGGGTGAAAACGGCATCAACATCCGCATGATCACCCAAGGACCGGAGGAACTGAATATCATCGTTGGCGTGGACGGCAGCGACTTTGAGCGTGCCATCCGTGTCCTGTACGACAGCTTTGTAAAATAAGGAGGAACCAAACTATGAACGTTGCCATTCTGGGCGCCACCGGTGCGGTGGGCCGTGAAATGATGAAAATACTGGCCGAGCGCAGCTTTCCCGTGGAGGAGCTGCGGCTGCTGGCCTCCCCCCGCTCCGCCGGGCAAAAGCTGCTCTGGCAGGGCCGGGAGCTGACGGTGCAGCCCGCTGAGGACAGTGCCTTCGAGGGTATGGACATCGTGCTGGGCGCTGCGGAGAACGACATCGCCAAGCGTTTCGCCCCGGCCATCGTTAAGGCGGGTGCCGTGTTCGTGGATAATTCCAGTGCCTTCCGCATGGACCCCAATGTGCCGCTGGTGATCCCAGAGATCAACCCGGAGGATGCCCGCCGCCACAAGGGCATCATCGCCAATCCCAACTGCACCACCATCGTCTCGTTGGTGGCCATCAATGCCCTGAACCAAGACAGCCCCATCCAGAGCATCATCGCCTCCTCCTATCAAGCGGTGTCCGGTGCCGGAGCCGGCGGTCCCCGTGAGCTTATGGAGGAGGTGGAGCTGCTGCGGGAGGGCAAGCCCGTCCACCCACAGGTGTTCCAGTACCAGATCGCCTACAACGTCATCCCCCAGATCGGCGGTGAGGCCTATGAGGGCTACACCTCCGAGGAGATGAAGATGCAGAACGAGGGCCGCAAGATCATGCATCTGCCGGACCTGCGGGTCAGCTGCACCTGCGTCCGGGTGCCGGTGGTGCGGAGCCACAGCGTCTCGCTGGTGGTCCGCACCCGTGAGAAGATCTCCGTCCGGCGGGCCAGAGAGCTCATCGCCGCCGCCCCCGGCTGCCGTCTGGTGGACGATCTGTCCAGCCGCCGGTACCCCATGCCGCTGGACACCAGCGATCAGGACACCGTATTCGTGGGCCGCATCCGGGAGGATCTGACCTGCGATAACGGCCTGAACATCTGGTGCTGCGGCGATCAGGTCCGCAAGGGCGCCGCCACCAACGCCGTGCAGATTGCCCAGCTGCTGCTCCCCTGATAGCCCCTGATAACCGGATATGTAAAGCATCCCTGCTTCACAGGAAGCAGGGACGCTTTTTTCACGTTTTTCCCTTATTCGATGGATTTCAGCGACTCCGCCATGCTGATGCGCCGCAGCTTGAAGTACATCACCACGTTCACGATGGCGGCAAACACCGCCGTCAGCAGTATGGAGAACACCACGCTCTGCCATGCGATCCGCACGTCGAAGGCGATGGTGTCGATGCGGATCTGGCTCATCACATAGGCGTGGAGCCACTTGCCCAGCGGCAGACCCACCAGCATCCCCAAAAACGTCAGGGTGTTGTTCTCCCGGAACACATAGGCCGATGTCTCTCCGGGATAGAAGCCAAGCACCTTGATGGTGGCGATCTCCCGGATGCGCTCGTTGATATTGATGTTGGTGAGGTTATACAGCACGATAAAGGCCAGCGCCCCGGCGCACACCGTCACCATCCACACGATGTAATCCAGCACCGACATCATGGTTCCCACCCGCTGGCGGGTATCCAGATTCACCGATACCGCCGAGACGTTCTCCAGATCCAGAATCCGGGCCGAGGCGGCGTGGACACCTGCGTCGGAGTTATCCGCCACCCGGATGAAGGCGGTTTTCACCGGCGGCACGCTGCCCCACTGATCCCGGCAGGTGTCCGCTGACACGATGGCGTAGTTGGATACATAGTTGTCAAAGATGCCGCTGACCGTCACCGTCAGGGTGTTCATGTCGCTGTCCCGCAGGGTCACGGTGTCCCCCACGGACACTCCCAGCGCCTCCGCCAGAGCGTCGTTGAGCAGCGTCTCCCCCGTTCCGGGCATGGACAGCTTCTCGCCGCCCCGGTGGAGGTCCATCATGCCCTCCAGACTGCTCTGAGGCACCAGCAGATTCACCGTCTTGGCCCCGCCGCCTGCCTCCACCGTCACGGAGCCGTCGTGGAGGAACACCACCGCCGACACATCGGCGGCCTGCCGGGAAAACGCCTGCTGCGTCTGCGCATCCATCTCCTCTGTGAAGGACACCGCCGCATCGTACAGGGTAATTTCCTCGAACTGATAGTCCACCACATTGGCGATGGAGTCCTTGATGCCGAAGCCCGTCAGCAGCAGCGCCGTGCAGCCGCCGATGCCCAGCACCATCATGAAGAACCGCTGCTTGTACCGCAGCACGTTCCGCAGGGATACCTTGGTCAAAAAGCCCAGCCGCTTCCACAGGAAGGTGATGCGCTCCAGCAGCACCCGCTTGCCCTCCTTGGGGGCCTTGGGCCGGATCAGTTCCGCCGGCACCTCTCGCAAGAAGCCACGGCACACCAGATAGGTGGCCCCCAGAGCGCACAGCAGATAGGTGGCTACGGAGATGGCCGCCAGCTTCCCATCCAGCACAAATTCAATGGGGATCCCGAAGCCGTACATGATGTTATAGGCGTGCCAGAGGATCTTGGGAAAGATGTAGGAGCCTCCCACAAAGCCGATGGCGCACCCCAGCAGCGAAGCGCTGCCGGAGTAAAAGAAGTACTTGAACAGGATGGCCCCCCGGCCATAGCCCATGGCCATCAGTACGCCCAGTTGGGTGCGCTGCTCCTCCACCATGCGGGTCATGGTGGTGATGCACACCAGCGCCGCCAGCAGGAAGAAGAACAGCGGGAACACACGGGAAACTCCCGCCACAATGTTGGTGTCGCTCTCGAAGCATACATAGCCCACGTTGGTGTCCCGGCCCAGCACATAGGTGTCCGGCTCTTTCAGATCCTCCAGCTTCTGCCGGGCATCGTCCAGTTCCCCCTCATGGTCGGACAATTCCCTTTCGCCGTCCTCCAGCTCCTGCCGGGCGCTCTCCAGCTTGGGACCTGTCTCCTCCAGCTGGGCCTTGGCCGCCGCCAGCTGCCGGGCCGACTCCTCCAGCTTCTCCCGCGCCTGTGTCAGCTGCCGCTCCGTGTCATCCAGCGCCGCACCCGCCGCATCCAGCTGGGCCTTGCTCTGGGCCAGCTGCGCCGCCGTTGCCTCCAGCTGCGCCTGATTCTGAGAAAGCTGCGCCGCTGTGGCGTCCAGCTGCTCCTTCATGGCCGCCAGCTTGGCCTGCAGGACCGGCAGCTCCGGGCTATCCTCCGGCAGGGCCGCCGCCTGTTGCTCCAGCAGCTGATACTGCGCCAGCGCCTCCTGATACTGCGCCTGTGCCGCCTGATACTGCCGCTGGCCCTCCTCATAGCCGGCCTGCCCCTGATTGTATTGGCTCACGCCGTTTTCATAGTCCTTCCGGGCCGTCTCATAGGCCGCCCGGCCACTGTCGTATTCTGCCAGCCCATCCCGGTACTGGCCGGCGCCCTCTATATAGGATGCATGTCCGTCCTTGTACTGGGCAAGGCCGTCGTAGTATTCCGTCCAGCCCGTTTCCAGCTGCTTCCGGGCGTCGTCCAGCTGCTGCTGGGCATCCGCCAGCTTTTCCTGCGCCTCACTGCGGAGAGAGTCGTACCGCAGCTGCGCCCGCTGGGCTGCCAGATCCTTCAGGGGCTGCTCCATGGCCTCCACGACATCGTCATAGGCCGCCGTATAGATGCGGCCATCTGCCCCGGTGAGGGTCACGTCGATCTCCGTGTAGTAGTCCATCGCAAAGCCCTCCGGCAGTAGATAGACAAACGCCGCCACGGTGCCGTTTCCCAGCGCCGTGCCGCCCCGCTCATAGTTGACGTACATAGGACTGGCAGCCACGCCCACCACCGTATATTCCCGGCTGGCGAAGGTATCCATCGTATCGGCGGAGTTGTTGTCCGACAGCCGGATGACGCTGCCCAGTGCGCTCTCATCGTAGCGCCATGCGTCCACCACGCACTCGTCAGCCTTCTCCGGCAGCCGTCCCGCCTGTAAGCTCAGGCGGTTCACCTGCTGCGTCAGGGAGTGGGCCTTCAGCACCATGTCGGAGCCATCCTCCCCCACGCACAGCACGTCGGCAGAACGGGCGCCCTCGGCGGCGGATACGCCATCCAGCTTCCGGAAGGCATCCACATCCTCCTCCGTCCAGCCCAGAGTGGAGAGGATCCGGTCATCGAACATGGCCAGATCCTTCAAATAGTGATTGGCGGTGGAGATCATAGCGGTGCGGGTCACCCGCAGTCCGGCAAAAAAGCCCACACCCAGCGCAATAATGGCCAGAATGGCCAGATACCGGCCCAAGCTGGTTTTGATCTCCCGAAAAGCAGTTTTCAGCAGCATATCCTCACCACTCGATCTCTTCCACAGGGGTGACGTGTTCGTTCTTCCGCACGGACTGGATGGTGCCGCTCTTGATGGAGATGACCCGATCCGCCATGGCCGTCAGAGCGGAGTTGTGGGTGATGATGACCACCGTCATTCCCGTCCGGCGGCAGGTATCCTGCAGCAGCTTCAGAATGTTCTTGCCGGTAACATAGTCCAGCGCACCGGTTGGCTCGTCGCACAGCAGCAGCTTGGGGTTCTTGGCCAGCGCCCGTGCAATGGCCACCCGCTGCTGCTCGCCGCCGGAGAGCTGGGCCGGGAAGTTCTTCATCCGCTCCCCCAGTCCCACCTCCCGCAGCACCTCTGCCGCATCCAGCGGATGGGGGCAGAGCTGGGCGGCGATCTCCACGTTCTCCAGCGCCGTGAGGTTCTGAATGAGGTTATAAAACTGGAACACAAAGCCCACGTCGCGGCGTCGGTACTCCGTCAGCTGCCGCCGGTCGTAGCGGGAGATATCCCGGCCATCCAGCTTCACCGTGCCGCCGGTGAGGGTATCCATCCCCCCCAAAATATTCAGCAGCGTGGTCTTTCCGGCACCGGAGGCCCCTACGATGACGCAGATCTCCCCCTTCTCCACCTGAAAGGTGGCGTCCCGCAGCGCCGGGATCTCCACCGCTCCGGTGTGGTAGATCTTGCTGACCTTTTCAAATTCCACAAAAGCCATTGTGACCTCCTCGCTTCTCCAGAATTTTTTTCTATTATACAATTCCGATTATACAATTCCGATCCCGGATTATCAATGAACAATCTCTGAATTTTTAGAGAAAATACGCAAAAATTGGACACCTCCCCCATTTTCCTGACAGTTTGTGGACATCGTATGGACCTGCAAGGGAGCCGCTTTCCGTCCGCTTTTCTCCTCTGGACGCCCCGGTTGCTTCCGGGGTACCATCTCCCTTTGGGAACAGACATCTCTTCTTAGGACGCACGGGCAGGATATGTCTATTCTGCATAAAATTCATCTGCATCTATCCATCTATTTTTACGTATGTGCATCTTTACACTACTTCGCTAAAGTGTTAAAATATATCCATCGTCAACGGGACGACCAGTCGCTGTGAATAAGCGACCGGGAGCATATGGTCAATCGGAACCGCACACTACGGGAGCGGCTGCCCGGTGCCATGCGATAGACCGTAGAAAGACGAGAGAGACAGCTTTGATCCATGCGGTTTCGTCAGAAATGAGGTTTTGGTATGGAGCGACACCATCGATAACAGATAGAAAGCACAGGCGCCCCAAAAGTGGGGCAGCCTCCGGCGGGGCAGCTTCCATAGCACCCTCGTTGCCCCAAGGGAACCGGTGAAAATCTCGGCGGCGGTTCCTGATAAAGGCCCGCAGAGAGGAAACCTGCGAAAATCCCAATCGGGCGACGGCGAAGGCGGCTGGAATCTGCCGACGGAAACAACAACGGAGGCCAGCAACAGAAACGGCGCTGCGATGAGGGTTGTCGAAAACCACCTACGAAAATCGGCGGCATAGGCCATCGGCAGAAGGGCCGGTAGGGTTGTGGTAAGGACAGGCGGAAAGCCGCAGAAAACGGTGGCGGGAATTTGCGGCGGGGCTTGCAAGTTCCGGAAAAGTAAGCGATAATAGCGGCAGGGCTTATGCCACTCAGCGTAGGGCTTGTGCTGCCCGGCACAGTGCAATGCAGCCTATCGCAGCTCGATCCGGACCATGCAGGCCAACGTGACCAAACGCAGTGCATCACCATCTAACACAATACAAACACAAAACAAACACAAAACGAACACAATACATCTGTTACAACACATCCGTGTACCATATCAAGGAGGATATTCCCATGAAAAAGTTCAAGCAGCTTCTGTGTCTGGCGCTGGCACTGACCATCAGCGCCTCCCTGCTGGCCGCCTGCGGCCAAAAGGACAACGGCGGAAGCAAGGACTCCGACGAAAAGGTCCTGACCTACGCCGTGGAGGGCGGCTCCGCCGGTGAAGAGATCGCTCTGGAGAAGGGCTGGAAGGTCACCACACTGGAGGATCAGGCCGCCGCCCTGATGGAGGTGGCCTCCGGCACCTCCGACGCCGCCATCATCGATCTGCTGATGGCCGGGGCCATGATCGGTGAGGGTACCAGCTACCCCGATCTCACCTACACCGACAGGCTCACCGAGGAGGAGTACGGCATCGGCTGCCGCAAGGGCTCCGATCTGGCGCAGTACATCAACTGCGTGCTGGGCGATGCCTATCAGAGCGGAACCATGCAGAAGCTGGCCCAGCAGTACGGCATCACCGAGGAGCTGCTGGTCCCACAACAGGAGAACACCTTCACCACCGGAGAGGACAGTGACGTCAGCTATATCCAGCAGAAGGGTACGCTGGTGGTGGGCATCACGGAGTTCGCCCCCATGGACTATAAGGATGAAAATGGCCAGTGGATCGGCTTTGACGCAGACCTTGCCAAGCTGGTGGCGGAGCGTCTGGGTGTGGAAATTCAGTTCGTGGTCATCGACTGGGGCCAGAAGATCAATGAGCTGGACAGCAAGGCCATCGACGTGGTGTGGAACGGCATGACCCTCACCGACGGCGTTATGAGCGCCATGGCCTGCACCAACGCCTACTGCAAGAACGCACAGGTCGTGGTGGTGCGTGGTCAGTAAATAACGGCCAGAATGCCGCTGCGGGGGCTGTCCGCCGCAGCGGCATTTTTTATGGCGGCCCGTGAAAAGGGCGGCCTGTGAAATCTGAGTGTAAGGAGTTCTTCCCATGTTCTGGTCTGTGACACTGTCCCTGCTGGAGGGGCTGCGCGAGGTGGTGAATCTGTTCGCCCTGACGCTGGTATTCTCTCTGCCGCTGGGGCTGGCGGTGACCTTCGGCTCCATGAGCAAGTGCCGTCCGGTCAGCTGGTTTTTTAACGTTCTGGTGTGGATCGTCCGGGGAACGCCCCTGATGCTGCAGCTGATCCTGATTTTCTACGGCCCCGGCATCTGGCTGGGCCACAACATCTGGGGCAGCCAGCGGATGCTGGCGTGTACCGTGGCCTTCGTGCTGAACTACGCCTGCTACTTCTCCGTCATCTACCGGGGCGGCATTGAGGGCGTGCCTGCCGGGCAGCGGGAGGCGGGAGAGGTACTGGGCCTCACCCGCAGGCAGATCTTCTTTAAGATCACCCTGCTGCAGATGGTGAAGCGCATTGTGCCGCCTATGTCCAATGAGATCATCACGCTGGTGAAGGACACCTCGCTGGCCCGCATCATCTCCATCATGGAGCTGACCAAGGTGGGTGAGAGCTACATCAAGGCGCAGGGCATCACATGGCCCCTGTTTTACACGGGGGTATTCTATCTGGCCTTTGTGGGGCTGCTGACACTGCTGTTCCGGTACATCGAGCGCAGGCTCAGCTATTTTCGGTAAGGAGGGGGTACTATGGCGATCCTGGAGGTGGCGCAGCTGGAGAAAAGCTTCGGCGGTACCAAGGTCCTGCGGGACATCAGCTTTTCGCTGGAGGAGGGACAGGCTCTGTCCATCATCGGTTCCTCCGGCAGCGGAAAGACCACGCTGCTGCGGTGCCTGAACTTTTTGGAAACACCGGACAGCGGCCGCATCGCCGTCCGGGGACGGAATCTGCTGGACGGGAGCCTGTCCCCTCAGGAGCGGCGGCGGAACCGGCTGCACTTCGGGCTGGTGTTTCAGGATTTTAATCTGTTTCCCCAATATACGGCGCTGGAAAATGTGACGCTGGCCCGGCGGCTGCTGGCCAAGTCCGAGAGAACCGGGGAGGCCCCGGAGGCCATCCGCCGGGAGGGCGAAGCCCTGCTGGAACAGATGGGTCTGGGAGATCGGATGGGACACTATCCCCACCAGCTCTCCGGCGGACAGAAGCAGCGGGTGGCCATTGCCCGTGCGCTGGCCATGAAGCCGGATATTCTGTGCTTCGATGAGCCCACCTCGGCGCTGGACCCGGAGCTTACCGGGGAGGTGCTGAAGGTCATCCGGCAGCTGGCCCGGCAGCGCACCACCATGGTCATCGTCACCCACGAGATGGCCTTTGCCCGTGATGTGGCGGATCAGGTCATCTTCATGGACGGCGGCGTCATCGTGGAGCAGGGGGAGCCACGCATGGTGATGGATCACCCCAAGGAGGAGCGCACCCGGCAGTTTCTGGCCCGGTACGCACAGGGATAAGGCTTTCTACGAAAAAAGAGCGCAGGCATCGCCTACGCTCTTTTTCTGCTATCTTACACGGGGGATCAGCAACAGCCCCGACGGCAGCGGAGTCTCCTGCTCCAATCCGTTGGCGGCGCAGATGGCCTGCTCATCCGTGCGGTAGCGCTTGGCCAGCTCCCACAGGCTCTCCCCTTTCTTCGGCCGGCACAGCACCAGAGAGGGACGCCGTCCCGGCTCCGGCTCCGTCAGCTCTGCGGCGGTAATGGCGTCCCATGTGCATCGGCGGCTGCGCTCCACCGTCAGCTCCACCGGGACCGTCAGCTCCAGTCCCGTGCCGGAGGGGCGCAGGCTGGGAGACAGGCAGGCGGCACGGGCGGTGGTCACATCCCCAGGCACGGGGGCGGCGACCTCGTCGGTGCGCTCCGCCGTGACCGGTGCGCCGGATTCATCCAGATACAGCAGCCGCAGCCGCAGGGGGGTGCGGAGGGTGGTATGATCCCCCTCCTGCCCTGTGGTGACGGCGCCGCAGTCCGCCGCCGTCACATATAGGAAGGGGCGGCTCTCCAGCTCCTGATGTACCTCCGGCTGTACCGTCTCCGGGGGCCAGGTCTCCGTCAAGGTCAGGCTCTGGCGCTGGAGAGCGGTGTCCCAGCGGGTGCTGTAAAGGTCCGTCACCGGGGCGACGGTGACTGTCTCATAGGTCCGCACCAGTAGGCTCAGGGTCAGCTCCACCCCGATGGCGGCTGCGCCGTCGCTGCGGATGAGCCGGGCCGTGCCGCAGGAGCCGGTGACCGTGACCTGCGCCTCCTCCGGAACGGTAAGGCCGTCCAGAAGGCAGGAAAAGGGCAGGGTGTCCTCCCATGTGTGGAGGGAGCCGTCCTGCGTGCGGTACAGCAGGCAGATGCGGGCCTCGCCCTTTGCCAGCAGGCGGCTCCCCACCGGCTGGCTGCCGGTGATGCGGGGGCAGATGCGCTGGGCCAGCAGCTCCTCCGGCGGCTCGCCCCAGTCCTGAGGCTGGAGCTCCTGAGTCACGCTGCTCTGCCGCTGCGTCACCGAGGTCAGCAGGGTAAGGGACTGCTCCTGACGGTGCAGGCGCAGGGTAGGCTCCTCCCCTACGCCGGTGCAGATGCGGTGGCGGCGGCAGGTGTAGCCGGTGAGAGTCAGCTCCGGCATGACCCGCAGGTACAGCTTTCGGCCGGTGACGGCTCTGGCCTCCGTCAGCAGCAGGCGGCCCGCCATGCAGACGGTGTCGCAGCCGGTGAGGCGCTTGTCGTCCGCTTGGGTCAGAAACGGCACCGGCAGCGTCAGGCTCCGCAGGCCGGGGCTCTCCTCCGAGGTATAGAGCACCGTGACCAGCACCGATCCGCTGATCTGCCGGCTCGTATATTCCCGCAGGCACAGCTGTCCTACGGCGTCCACGATGCGGGTGACCTCCGGGCAGTACTCCGGGATCGCCGCCTCCAGCGCCTCCTCCTGCGTCAGGGTAACGCTCTCCCCTGCCTCGCAGCAGGACAGCTCCGTATATTGCAGTTCCAGCTCCATGTTTTCGTCCTCCCGTAATTTCTTACTGCACAGGACTACTCTATGAGCCGTTTCCGCCGTTTATTCCCGGATGCCGAAGAGCATCCGCAGAACCCCACGCAGCAGACGGGGCGACTTCCAAACCACGATCTTCACAGCAGCTACCTCCTATCCTTCAAGCAGACGATCCCACAGGCGATCAGCAGGAACGACACCAGAAACATCAGCACGCCCACCGGAAAGATGGCGGCAATGAGGATACCCAGTCCCAGCCCCAGTGCACAGATGCCCAGAAATCTCCCGCAGCCGTCTCCGTGTCTCATGTGACGTCCCTCCCTCTCCGTTTCGCTTCTATGGCAGTATATGCCGGGAGGGGCGGGCGTGACAGCGGCGGCGCACAAAGGGAGGGCGGAAGCGATGCTTCCGCCCTCTCTGAGCGTTCTCTATTTGTGCTGCCAGTCCCGCAGGTCCTTCAGCTCGTCATACAGCCGCACATAGCTGCGGTGGCGGCTGGCGGGGATCCTCCCGTCCTTCACCGCCTGCAGCACGGCGCAGCCCTTTTCCTTCACATGGCTGCACCCCACGAACCGGCACTGGCCCAGATAGGGGGCAAACTCCGGGAAGGTCTCCGGCAGGCGGGCCTTCAGCTCCAGATCCAACTCCTCCGTGTCGAAGGAGGAGAAGCCCGGCGTGTCGATAACGTAGGTATCCTCGTCCAGCGGGAACATCTCCACATGGCGGGTGGTGTGGCGGCCACGGCCCAAGGCCTTGCTGACCTCCCCCACCGGCAGGCCGAACACCGGCTCCATGGCGTTCAGGATGCTGGACTTGCCCACGCCGGAGTTGCCGGTGAGGGCGTTCAGCTTTCCCTTCATGGCACGGCGCAGCTCCGGCAGGCCCTCTCCGGTGGCGGCACTGACCCGCAGCACCGGAATGGCGGAGGCGGCATAGCTGTCGTATAGCTCCTGCGCCGGGTCCAAATCGCATTTATTCAGGCACAGCAGCACCCGGCAGCCCTTCAGGACGGCGATGGAGGCAATGCGATCGATGAGGTAGGGATCCGTGGTGGGGATGGCCTGTGAGCCGATGATGACCAGCTGGTCGATGTTGGCGGCGGCGGGGCGGGCAAACCGGTTCTGCCGGGGCTCGATGGCCTCCACGAAGCCCTCGTCGCCTCCCAGATCACGGACCTGTACCCAGTCCCCCACCAGCGGACTGATGCCCTCCCGGCGGAATTTTCCTCTGGCCCGGCATTGCAGCAGCCCCTCCGGTGTGCGGACGTAGTAGAAGCCGCTGAGGGCCTTTTCAATGCGGCCCCGGCTCAAAAGCTGACCACCTGAGAGGCCACCTCGGTGCCGTTGATATACAGGTACACCGTGATGCTGGTTCCCTTGTCACCGGTGAAGGTATGGCTGACGGAACGGGCGGCGGCGGGGTCCGTGGTATCCACCGTGGTGGAGTAGACGACGGTGGTATCCTGACGGATCTCCACGTTCAGGATACCCAGCTCCGGATTCAGGTACTCGCCGGGGATATCGAACGTCACCGTCTGCTCCGTGGTCTGAGACGGCTCGGGGCCCTTGCTGACGGTAAAGACGATCTCGGTGCCGGGGGCTACCTCCGTTTTGGGAGCGAGGCTCTGGCGGATGACGCTGCCCTCCGGCACGGTGGCGTCGTACTCATACTGGTGAGCGCCCACGGTGAGACCGGCGTTCTCGGCCTGCAGGGCGGCATCGTCCACGCTGAGACCGGCGTAATTCTGCACGGTGACGGGCTTGGTCTCCGGCCCCTTGCTGACGGTCAGCAGGATGCTGTCGCCCTTCTTGATGCTCTCACCGGCGGCGGGGGTACTGCTGATGACCTTACCGGCGGCATACTCGTCGGAGTACACCTCCCGGATCTGGACGTTCAGGTTCAGATTCAGGTTCGTCAGCTCCACCTTGGCGTTCTGCACATCCTCGCCCAGAACGTTCACCATGAGGTTGGTCTCCTCCTTGGCGCAGATCCAGACGGTGATCTTCAGGTTATTCTTGCGGACATGGCCGGACTTGGGGTCCTGCTCGATGATCTGGCCGGGCTGATAGTTGCTGTCGGCCTTGCTGCCGGCCACCTCGATCTGGAACACGCCCTTGACGCCCTCCATCTGCTGGGCCTCCTCCACGGTCTTGCCCAGAACATCGGGAACCTTATAGGACTGGGCGGCGGGGTTATCGTTGATGCCGCCAAACACGAACTTGAACAGCAGGAACACCACCAGCAGAGCTGCGGCAAAGCCGCCCACCACGATGGCGATGAGCTTTTTATCCCGCTTTTTCTCCTCCGCCGGGGTGCGCTCCTTGCGGGCGGCCTGAATGGCGGCGGTGGGGATGGCCTGCGTAGGCTCGTGATCCTCCGGCTCCTCCAGATCGGCACGGATATAGCCAAGGTCCACGGAGTTATTCTTGCGGAACTTCTCCAGATCCTCCAGCATGGCATCCGCCGAGGGGTAGCGCTTCTCCAGATTGGCGCACATGGCCTTCATGCAGATCAGCTCCAGCGCCTCCGGGATATCGGGATCGATCTCACGGGGGGCCAGTGGGACGGAACTCAGGTGCTGGATGGCCACGGACACGGCGGACTCCCCCTCGAAGGGCAGACGGCCGGTAAGCATCTCATAGAGCACCACGCCGGCGGAGTAGATATCGCTGCGGGCGTCGATGCGGTCACCTCTGGCCTGCTCCGGGGAGATATAGTGGACGGAGCCCAGCGCCTCCTGCGTCAGGGTCTGGCTGGCGCTGGTCAAACAGGCGATGCCGAAGTCCGTCACCTTGACGCTGCCGTCCCGCAGGACCATGATGTTCTGGGGCTTGATGTCCCGGTGGATGATGCCCCGGCTGTGGGCATGGCTCAGCGCCCGCATGATCTGGGTGATGAAGTGCAGCGCCTCCCGCCAGTCCATCTTGCCGCGGCGCTCCATGTACTGCTTCAGGGTGATGCCGTCCACCAGCTCCATGACGATATACTCCGTGTCGCCGCTGCGGGACACGTCGTACACCGACACGATGTTGGCGTGGGACAGCTGGGCCACCGCCAGAGACTCGTCCCGGAAGCGGCGGCGGAAGTCGGCGTTCTCCGCCAGATCGTTTTTCAGGATCTTCACCGCCACCATTCGGTTCAGGCGGTGGCACTTGGCCTTGTAGACGTTGGCCATGCCGCCGCTGCCGATGAGCTCCAATATCTCATAGCGGTTATCCAGCATTTTTCCGATATATTGATCCATAGATGTCATCTCCTTCAGATATTCATAAGCAGCACAGCAGTGACGTTATCCGGCGCTCCCCGCTGACGGGAGAGGGCCAGCAGCCGATCCAGACACGTGTCCAGCGGCTCGCTGTGAATCACCTCGAAGAGAAGCTCCTGATCGGACACGGTGTTTATCAGTCCGTCGGAGCACAGCAGCAGGAAGTCCCCCTGCTGCCATTTCAGCGGGAAGGCATCCGCCGCCACACCGGGCTCCGTCCCCAGCGCCCGTGTGATGAGGTTGCGGCGGGGATGGCGCCGGGCCTCGTCACGGGTCAGGTCGCCCTTTTCCACCATATCCTCCACCACGGAGTGGTCCCGGCTCACCTGCCGGATGCCCTCACGGGTGATGTGGTAGGCCCGGCTGTCACCCACGTTGCTCACCAGCGCCAGATCGTCCCGGACCACGGCGGAGACCAGAGTCGTCCCCATACGCTCAAAGCCCGGATGGGCCAGCCCGTACTCCCGGACGGCATCGTTGGAGAGAGCCACGGCGTAGCCCGCCGCCTGCTCCAGCTGTCCGGCGCTCATGCCGGGGCGCAGGCTCCGGCTCAGCTCACGGGTGAAGGTCTCCACCGCTATGGCGCTGGCCATCCGTCCCCCCTGCGTACCGCCCATGCCGTCGCAGACCACCGCCACGGTGTAGCCGTCCGGCGTCAGCACGGCGCAGGCGTCCTGATTCTCGCTGCGTACCAGACCACGGTCCGTTACGCTCCATACTCTCATTGCAGGTTCCTCCCTTCCTCCATGGCCTTGCGGCGCAGCTGACCGCAGGAGGCGTCGATATCGCCGCCAAGGCTCCGCCGCACGGTGGCGGTGACGCCATGGGACTGTAATCTCTTTTGAAATGCCGCTGTGCGGCGGCTGGGCTTGAAGGGGCTCTCCACCACATCGTTCAGGGGGATGAGGTTCACGTGGCCCGGCATCCCGGCGATGCGCCGGGCGATGAGGTCCGCCTGCCAGTCATGGTCGTTGACGCCGTCGATCATGGCGTACTCAAAGGAGATGCGGCGGCCCGTCTTTTGGAAGTAATCGTGGCAGGCGGCGAACAGCTCCTCCACGTCATAGGCCCGGTTCACGGGCATGATGCGGGAGCGGGTCTCGCTGTCCGGGGCGTGGAGGGACACCGAGAGCGTCAGCTGGAGCTGAAGCTCCGCCAGACGCCGGATGCCCGGTATCACGCCGCAGGTGGACAGGCTGATGTGCCGCATCCCGATGTTCAGCCCCTTGGGGTGGTTCACCAGCGTCAGAAACCGCAGCACGGTATCCATGTTGTCCAGAGGCTCTCCAATGCCCATCAGCACGATATTGGAGATCTCCCGGCCGGAATCCAGCTGGGTGAACAGCACCTGATCCAGCATCTCCGAGGGGGTCAGGTCACGGACCTTTCCGGCGATGGTGCTGGCGCAGAAGGCGCAGCCCATGCGGCAGCCCACCTGAGAGGAGATGCACACGGTGTTGCCGTGGTGATACTGCATGAGCACCGTCTCGATGCAGTTGCCGTCCGCCAGCTCCCACAGGTACTTGACGGTGCCGTCCAGACGGGACTCCTGCTTGCGGGCCACGGTGGGGGCGGTGATATGGAACGTCTGCGCCAGCTGCTCCCGCAGCGCACGGGGCAGATCGCTCATCTCTTCAAAGGAGGTGACGCCCCGGTGCAGCCAGGTAAAGACCTGACCGCCCCGGAAGGCGGGCTGTCCCATCTCCCGCAGGGTCTGGGTCAGCTCCTCCAGCGTCATGGATTTGATGTCAGTCATGCTTTCCTCCGCATTCGGCAGATGTAAAAGCCGTCGGTCCCCAGCCGCTGGGGCCACAGGGTCGCCTCCCCGTCACACAGGCCCACGGGCCCCGGCAAGGTGAAGGTCTCCCGTCGGAACTCCGGGTGGCGGGAGAGGAACACGTGGATGATCTCCTGATTTTCCTCCGGCAGCACCGTGCAGGTGGAGTACACCAGCACGCCACCGGGACACACATAGCGGCAGGCATTTTCCAGAATATCCCCCTGAATGGCCGGAAGCTGGGCCAGATCACGGGGGTTTTTATACCGGATATCCGGCTTTTTGCGGATGATGCCGAGGCCCGAACAGGGGACGTCCGCCACTACCACATCCGCCTGCTCCAGCCATGCGGCGTGCTCCTCCCGTGCATCGGCCAGCGCCGTGCGGATGCTGGTGATGCCCAGACGCTGGGCGCCGCTGTCGATGAGCTTCAGCTTGTGGGGGTGGACATCGCAGGAGAGAATCTGGCCCCGATCCCGGCGGTCCATGGCCATGGCAAAGGACTTGCCGCCGGGAGCGGCGCACACGTCCAGCACCCGATCCTCCTGGGCCGGGGCGGCCACGGTGGCCACCAGACGGGCGGCACCCTTGGTCACGGCCAGCAGACCGCCGATGCAGGCGGCCCGGCGCACCGTGCCGTCCTCCAGGGTCAGGCGGGCTTCGCCCATGCCCAGAGCGGTCATATAATCGCAGTGGCGGGCCAGGATGCACACGTCCCCCGCGATGGTGCGGCAGAACAGCCGTTCGGCCTGGCCGTCAAAGATCAGGCCGTCGGGCGTCACGATCTGAATGGGAAAGGTCATCATTCATCACCCTTCTTGGCGCGGGCCACCACATCGTCGATGGTGCCGGCAAAGAGGAAGGCGCTTTCGGGCACGTCGTCGTGCTTGCCTTCCAGAATCTCCTTGAAGCCGCGGATGGTCTCCTTCAGCGGCACATACTGGCCGGGCATGCCGGTGAACTGTTCGGCCACCGTGAAGCTCTGGCTCAGGAAGCGCTGGACCTTGCGGGCGCGGTTGACGGTGAGCTTGTCCTCCTCGCTCAGTTCGTCCATACCCATGATGGCGATGATGTCCTGCAGTTCCTTGTAGCGCTGCAGCACCTTCTGGACGCTGCGGGCCACTTCGTAGTGCTCGGTGCCCACCACGTCGGGGGACAGGATACGGCTGGAGGATTCCAGCGGGGCCACGGCGGGG
>OLSX01001851.1_pt1 | contig 19729 bp, 21 predicted proteins | sample 1673141 | NCBI WGS metagenome assembly OLSX01 (sample SAMEA3136759, study PRJEB25190) | human gut metagenome | biome: human gut; feature: human-associated habitat; material: faeces | place: Austria | collected 2013
TATTATCCAGCTATTTGCAGGGGATGGGGGACTTTTTCAGTGCCCTCCCAAGGGGCGGGAATTCATTCTCGCTGTGCTTTAGGGGGTTATGATTGCGCTCCGTTCCTTGAAAAAGATTGGAATATGAACATCATTTGGGCTTTTTTCCTTCCCCGTGGGGAAGGTTAGGATGGGGCCTGTGGGGGACAAGACGCACCCTTGTCAACTCTGTAGGAGTTGCGATTACATAGCCCAGGGTTGAGGAGCGCAGCGCCTCTACCCTGGGTGCAAATCACCACAAATCAATGCTACTCTGTAAGAGTTGCGATTAGCCGAAGGCATTACCTGCAGCAGGACATAATATAGGATGATATAAACACAAAAGGCAAATTGTGCTCTTCTCCCAGCTCTCCGTATAACCGGACTTCCGCCCGTGCCGCCCGCGGTCTGCTCTATGGTCGTGGTAATGCTCATGGTGGCAGGGTTAACCAACAAAAAACGCCGCGGGGAAGTTTTTTATCCGTTTTTTGTCCTTTTTATTATTAATAATGTGTAACTTTGTAATTCAAATAGAATATAACTTAAACATCAGAGCAATGAGATTAATTATCGAATCCGACTATGCGCAGCTGTCTCAGTGGGCTGCCAATCATGTCGTTGAACGTATCAACGCCGCTGCCCCTACAGCGGAGAAACCTTTTGTGTTGGGATTGCCTACGGGTTCTTCGCCCGAGGGTATGTATCGCTGCCTCGTAGAAGCCTACAAGGCTGGCAAAGTCAGCTTCAAGCATGTCATCACATTCAATATGGATGAGTATGTAGGACTGCCCGAGAGCCATCCCGAGAGTTACCACTCGTTCATGCGTCGCAACCTCTTCGACCACATCGACTGCCCCGCCGAGAATATCCACATTCTCAATGGCAACGCCGAAGACCTCGACGCCGAGTGTGCCCACTACGAGCAGATGATAGAGGAAGCAGGCGGTATCGACCTGTTCCTTGGCGGTATCGGACCTGATGGCCACATCGCTTTCAATGAGCCTTTCTCTTCACTCTCATCACGCACACGCATCAAGACACTTACTACAGATACCATCATCGCCAACAGCCGCTTCTTCGACAATGATGTCAACAAGGTGCCCAAGCACGCCCTCACCGTAGGCGTAGGCACTGTGCTGGCAGCCCGCGAGGTGATGATTCTCGTCAATGGCCACCACAAGTCGCGCGCCCTCCAGGCAGCTGTCGAAGGTCCCGTGACCCAGGCCTGGACTATCAGCGCCCTGCAGCAGCATCCCCATGCCATCATCGTAGCCGATGAGGCAGCCACCGAGGAACTCAAGGTGGGTACCTACAAGTACTTCAAGGATATCGAGAAAGATAATTTATAAGAACTTCTATAACTGATAAGACAATGAGACTTAACTTAAGTTCGCAGATTGTATTCAACACAGTTCCCGAAGAGTTTTATAACCCCAAGACGGCCGTAGAGCGCTCCGAGATTACACGCGACGAACACATCCTCACCGACATCTATCCCACGGTGGATGAAGGTGCGCAGAAGATAGCCGATGCCATCGTGGCCGAAATCAAGGCCAAGGAACTGCTCGGCAAGTATTGTGTCTTAGGTATAGGTACAGGCCAGTCGCTGACCCCCGTATTCAACGAGTTGATAGACCGCTACGAGAAGAAGCTCGTCAGCTTCAAGAACGTGGTTATCTTCAACGCCTATGAGTTTTTCCCCCTCGCTGCCGACAGCCAGCACAGCACCATCAGCCAGCTCCGCCAGCGTCTGCTGAGCCACATCGACATTCCCGAGCAGAATGTCTATACCCTCGACGGTACCATCGCCCAGGAAGATGTGCAGAGCCAGTGCCGCCTCTATGAGCAGCGCATCCAGACCTTTGGCGGCATCGATGTGATGCTGCTCGGCGTAGGCCGTATGGGTAACATCGCTACCAACGAGCCCGGCTCTACCCTCACTTCTCAGGCCCGCCTCATCCTCATCGACGCCATCAGCCGCGAGGAGATGTCGCTGAGCTTCGGCTCTCAGGAGCCTGTGCCTCCATGCTCTGTCACCCTGGGTATCGCCGACATCCTGGCTGCCCGCAAGGTGTTTATCACTGCATGGGGAGAGGAGAAGGCAGAGATTGTGCGCAGCATGGTCGAAGGCAAGATTAGCGATTCCATTCCCGCATCGTTCCTCCAGACCCACAACGATGCCCATGTGGTCATCGACCTTCCCGCCGCCGGCAAGCTCACCCGCATCATCCATCCCTGGTTGGTAGCCAGCTGCAAGTGGACCGACAAGCTCACCCGCGCAGCCCTCGTATGGCTCTGCCAGATTACCGGCAAGCCCATCCTCAAGCTCACCAACAAGGACTACAATGAGAACGGACTCTCCGAACTGCTCGCCCTCTATGGTTCGGCTTACAATGCCAACATTAAGATATTCAATGACCTGCAGCACACTATCACCGGATGGCCCGGAGGCAAGCCCGACGCCGACGATACCTATCGCCCCGAGCGCGCCAAGCCATTCCCCAAGCGCGTCATTGTCTTCTCGCCCCATCCCGACGACGATGTCATCTCTATGGGTGGTACCATCCAGCGCCTCGTCAAGCAGGGCCACGACCTGCATGTAGCCTATGAGACCAGTGGCAACATTGCCGTGGGCGACGAGGAGGTGACACGCTTCATGCACTTCGTCAATGGTTACAACCAGCTCTTCATGGACAGCAAGGACGAGGTCATCACCAAGATGTACAAGGACATCAAGAAGACACTCAAGAACAAGAAAGAGGGCGATGTAGATATTCCCGAGGTGCGCACCATCAAGGGTCTTATCCGCCGTGGTGAAGCCCGTACTGCATGTACTTACAACAATATACCTCTCGACCACGTCCACTTCCTTGACCTTCCGTTCTATGAGAGCGGCAAGATAGAGAAGCTCCCCATGACCGAGAAGGATGTTGAGATTGTACGCGAACTGCTCCGCAAGGTTCAGCCCCACGAGATATTCGTTGCCGGCGATCTGGCAGACCCCCACGGTACCCACCGCAAGTGTACCGACGCCGTCTTTGCAGCCATCGACGAAGAGAAGAACGCCGGTGCCGAGTGGCTCAAGGACTGCCGCATCTGGATGTACCGTGGTGCGTGGGCTGAATGGGAAATCGAGAACATCGAGATGTGCGTGCCCATGAGCCCCGAGGAACTCCGCGCCAAGCGCAACTCCATCCTCAAGCACTCTTCACAGATGGAGAGCGCTCCTTTCCTGGGCAACGACGAGCGCCTGTTCTGGCAGCGTGCCGAAGACCGCAACCGCGCCACTGCAGCTCTCTACGACTCGCTCGGACTGGCATGCTACGAGGCTATGGAGGCATTCGTAGAGTACAAGCCACTCTAACCGCAAGCACATTAACTTAACATAGAGGCAGCCTTTCTGTCATGGGCCACAGGCTCGGGCAGCAGAGGCTGCTTTTTTGTGCCCTCTCTGCAGCGCCCTTGCCGCCGATAGCGAAGTCCGTGGTCGCTGCTCTCGCCGTCAGCACAGCTTCTGTCGGGGTAAGGGTCTATGGGCGCGCGGCGATGCCAATGGCGCCTTATGGCATGATAGTTAACGTGTTTATGATGTTAAAAAATGAAAAACCAGCCATTATTCCATCCTTTATCACTACCTTTCAAATCTGATTTTCAAATCCATCTGAATCAAACCTACCGGCTGGATGGCTGTAGGGCTTTTCTGCAAGGCTTCGACCATAGTCGTATGACGCGTGGGCATGTCGCGGGAACCTCACTTTCCACCACTATTATCTATATCTATGTCGCAGCTTGCCATGTCCTCGATGGGGGAGATGGAGAGACCACTGCCGCTATACATTAATATATATATATAACAACTAAATAGAATTTCAACAAGATGAACAAGCAACATTACATCAAGCCGGCGACCACTGTCTTCGCCGTACAGCCCCTCGCTATCCTCGCAGGAAGTGGCACTGGAAACATCACAGTACAAGGTGACGTCACAAACGGTGATGAAGAAGATGTGTGGGAATAAGTAGCCCCATGCTCCATAGGCAACAACACAACAAACAAGAACTAACAATTAAGGAAAATGAAGAAGACATTATTGTTTTTGATAGCTGCTACAGCGATGATGATGGCTGGTTGCAGCAACGACGATTTCGGCGGTGCCACCCAGGGCATGACCCTCAACGCCACTGTAGAGCAGCCCGCTTCGCGAGCCACCATGACTGAATCCAATGACGGCTCCTATAAGTTCAGCTTTACCGACAACGACAACGACAAGCTCAATGTGACCAACTCTAAGGTCGAATCTTATTATACATTTACCAAGAATGGCGAGACTTTCACCTCTTCCGATGCCCAGACCACTACTGCGCTTGCCGACTGGTACGCCTATTTCCCTGGCAACACTGTCAACCTGACTAACCAGAATGGTGATTTGACTGGCGTAGCCAACTATTATGCCTGTGCCGGCAAGACCGCATCTGCCACCACCGGCGCCGATGGTCTCAACATTACCCTCACGCCCCAGGTAGCCATCCTGCGCATTGTCAAGGTAGATGGCAACAGCACCACTTGCGACATCAATGTTAAAACTGGAGAGAAGTGGGTGTCTGGACTCACAGCTAAGAGTAATGAAGCCGGATTTGATGTAGTGACCAGCGACACCGAGGAAAGCCTGCTCACAAAGCAAGATCCCGGCACCTATTACATCGCAGTACCCGCAGGAGTGAAGATTGCCATCTACAATGGCGGAACCCTGGTCAGGGCCACCCAGGATAAAGGTCTCACAGCCGGCAAGTACTACACCCTGACCACCGGCCCAGTGAGAGGATCGGCTGATGCCAAAGGTATATCAAAACCGGTAGAATGGGTACAGCTGTGGGCAGGCGGTCCTAAGTTTGCTACGCAGAATGTGGCAACCAAGATGACATTTACTGATGCTACCAAGACTGGTGCTGACTATGTGTGGGGTGCGAACTGGCGTACACCTACCAAGGAAGAAATGACACTGGTAAATGCTACGTTAGACGGTGATTTCTATAGTATTACTCCCCTCCATACTACATGTCAGATAGTTGAAGAGTCTGGAGTGGTCGGCTTTCGTTATACAGGTATCATGCCTGGATATACCAAACAGTCTATTTTCCTGCCTTTAGAAAACAATAAAGGTCATCTTACCCTCAGTTATTGGACCAGTAGTCAAGAAATGAAAGGACATGGCACATTATTGGCTGTCATTGCAACATTCCAGGATAATGTTTATAAGATTCCAGTTTATTTTTTCCACCCAATGGGATATACAACAGAGGGTACTAAATACAATGTTCGCCCTGTCCTTGCGGAGTAGAGATGTTTATAGTAGCTGATAAAGCAGTATATATAACATATATGAGCGGTGTAGCATGCGTGCTACACCGCTTTCTGTTGTAAGTATATATATTATAAGGTGTACACGTATTACTACATGTAGTACACTCTCTATTAATATTATTCTGCTATACCAGCCTCAATCCACTGCTTTGCGATAGTCTTTGCGTCAGCATCGGTTGTAGCCTCTTCTACCTCATATTCCTTCATAAGCAGATTCTTGAGAGTATCCGGGTCAAAATCCTTGCCTTCTACATTCTTCCACAGATATGCAGCTGTCTCGTTCATACTTATAATCTTTGTAAAGTCTATATTCTCCTTGCCTTCAGCAACGATGATGTTCTCGCCACAGACATTTCTTAATACAAATCCTTTCTTGGTTTTCATTGTTTTTATAGGTTTTTTGTTTTGTTTCTATTATGTTTTATTGTTGTTAACACCCTGTTCCTTCTTGTTATTTATCACTTTTATTGTTTGTGCCAACCAATCGTAGATATATTCTGTATGCAAACAGCAGGTATCTGCGTATAGGGTAGAGTCGTGTCCAAATGTACGAGTATAGCAGCCATTTACGACCTGATGTTGAGTCGGCTTTTGTTCTGCCTTTGCGATAAAACGCCTCCGCATAACCATGCACATCGCTTATACTACATGTCTCGTTTGCCAAATTGCCGTCACCACGCAATGTCACTTTATCGCCCTCAATAGCAATAATGCGATGAAGTACATATCTTTTAGGAGCAACCTCAGCAAGCACAGCGTCACCAACGTGTATCGATTGTGGTTTGCGCAGTATAGCCTTGTCGCGTCTGTCCTCAAGGAAAGGGCGCATACTTACACCACGCAACCCAAGTGTTACGGTATGTCCAGCATTGAGCATACTTATAATCTCGGGTATAAGAAATTTGTTGTCTATTTCTTTCTTCTTTATCTCTGTGTCGGTAGCCGATTGTGTCATAGTGAGATTTCTCTTTCTTCTTTTTTTTTACTTAATTGCTATTGCGTTGTAGCATGTTCTTGCGGCATCCTCGTCTGGCAGACAATGCAGCACATTAACCGAAGGAATTGTTTCGATAAGTTTTATAACAGTGTCGTAAGTGTTTCTAAATACCACCTTGTCCCATTTCATTGACGAGCACGATGGCAAAACTTGTGAGAAGGCAATTGTAGGCGATAGCCTCTCCACACTGTTTTGCTTTGCTCTGTCTATCTTTGTCACAGCTCCAAGTGGTGCTTTTATATTGCGGTAGCAAGGTGTCTTGCCACTCCACGGACTGCCATATATTACAGGCTTATTGTCTATAATGCGCACAATAGGATTGTCGTCGTTCATAAGGTCGCTACCCTCAATATACTTAAGCCATAGCGATGTGTGCGTGCTTTTGCCAGTTCCACTATGTGCTATGAAGGCATAACCATAGCCGTTGTTTCTTACCAGCGATGCGTGTATAAGCAATGTGTTGAAGAAACTTCCCCTAAAGGCATACAACATCATCAGCGCATTGTTCAGTCCAAAGCGTCTCATCTCTTTGCTGCCGTTAAGGGCGCACTGGGCTTTGGTAAAGTCCTTGTTTGTTTGCAGCATGCAGCAACTGTGTCCTGCAATATCTTTTATGATGAATTGGTAACCACCATCTGTCTTAATGTCAACAGTTGTCTTGCCGTTGCCAGTGTCAAATATGTCCACACGGCTACGTTCCTCCTTAGGCACAACAGCAATATTGTCGTCAACATTAAGGCAGAACAACATATCTGTAGATGTGCTTATACATTTGTTGCCATTGCCATATACAAGACAACCGTCATTGTCCTCTTCTACACTGAAGGGGGCGAATGACGGTAGCAGCCTTATATCGTTATGGGCTGAATCTTCAAAAGATATCTGTAGCAGATGCTCTGCCACGCAAAAGGTATGTTTGGTACCCATTTATTGTTTCTTGTTCTTTGATTTCTTTATCTTAGCTGGCTTATGGGCGTCCTTCATCTCACTCTCGTCTGGGATTATAGGCGTAAAGGCAAAGTCGCTTGCCAGCAAGTACTTCACATCATAGCGGCCTTTAGTGGCATAACGCTTCTTAAGTGCAGCATATTTCTTCTCAACATCCTTGCGCTTCTTGCTGAAGAAGGTGATGCATGTAGGATTAGCCACTCCATTCTTCTGCATATGTCCGCGTAGTTGGTACGAGTAGTTGTCTCGGCTATACAGAAACCCCGTTTTACTATCTGTATATGTAGAGTCCATATACTGAATGTCAGTGAAGTAGACTGTAGAGTCGTTGAATGATGTGGCAAAGCCGCAGATATAACCAGGAGTGTGCTTTTGTACAGCAAAAGTCAGTGCTGGAATCAGCATAGCAGCCATTGCCAAGTATACGCGTAGCTTCATTTTCTTTTTTATTACGTGTTTTTGTTTCAATTTATATTGTTTATATGTCAATCCTGAGTTGGTGTGCGTTATCTTCCAAGATAAGCCTTCAGCATCTTGTTCTTGGTGTTCTGCTTCAGCTTTCTTATCGCCTTCTCCCTAATCTGTCTTACACGCTCGCGTGTCAAGCCATACTTCTTGCCAATCTCTTCCATTGTGCATTCGGGTTGGTTTATGCCGTAGAAAGCTTCCACAACATTGCGTTCACGCTCATTTAGTACAGTAAGTGCGGCAGCAATCTCATCGCGCAACGATTCCATAAGTAATTGGTTGTCTGTTGCAGGTTCCGAGTCACTCTGCATAAAGTCAATCATGCTTGTAGCATCGTTATCAGATACGGGAGCGTCAACCGATACCTGATGTGTATTCACCTTAAGCACGTCCTCTATCTTGTCGTGCGGAATATCAGTCTTGTCTGCTATCTCGTCAATACTTGGTCTGCGTTCGTTTTCCTGTTCAAACTGATTCAGTATGCGGTTTATCTTGTTTACGCTTCCCACCTGGTTAAGTGGCAGTCTCACTACACGACTCTGTTCGGCAATAGCTTGCAGAATACTTTGTCTAATCCACCATACAGCATAACTGATAAACTTAAATCCTCTTGTCTCGTCAAATTTCTCAGCAGCTTTCAGCAAACCAATGTTGCCTTCGTTGATAAGGTCGGGTAGGGACAATCCTTGGTTCTGATATTGTTTTGCAACAGAGACAACAAAGCGCAAGTTAGCTTTGGTAAGTTTCTCCAATGCCTTGCGGTCACCATTTTTTATACGGCGAGCCAACTCAGCCTCCTCTTCTACGGAGATGAGTTCCTCGTGGCCTATTTCTTGCAGATACTTGTCAAGAGAGGCATTCTCTCGATTGGTTATCGATTTTGTGATTTTCAGTTGTCTCATTAAGTGTTGTCTTTTTAGGGATTTTATTGATTATTGTTGGGGCGCATGTATATCTACATTCATCTGCAAATTTAACCAAATATATTGGTTGACGCAAATTTTTCCTTGCTTATTTTAGAATTGTACGGAGAATGTTTTAAGACAAGAGAACATGTTTTTTAGGACATGAGAACAGAAGAACATGTTTTTTTTAAAGACATAAGAACAGAAGAACATGATTTTTTATAAGACATGAGAACAGGAGAACAAGAGGGAGGGTGAATGATAGCTTGAGTAAAACGAAAACATGAGCTTTGGTTGGGCTTGCAGCCCAACACTCGTTGCTTGCGTGTATCTGTAGGAGGTACGGTCTCCGAACCGTACCACTCAAGTGACTGTCTAATACCACTGTGCTGTTTTTTGCTCTTTTACTCTTAAATCTCTCTTTTACTCTTATAAGACATGAGAACATGTTTTTTTTTAAGACATGTGAACAGAAGAACATGTGAGTAGAGTAGTAGACTTGTTTATGGATACGAGAACATAAGGTTTTGGTGTCTATTACAAAAAAACAGGAGGCACGGTATTGTCTTCCCGTGCCTCCTTTTTATTGTAACTAAATAACCTTGTTTTTATTTAGTCCTCAAGCGGAACAGCAAAGTATGCCTTCTTGCCTGTAGGATAAATACCCTGGATATATAGTACAGGGTCTTTGCTTGTAGAAGCTTCCTTCACAACATTCTGCAAGTCATCGATAGTCTTGATAGCGCTGTCGTTTACACGCTGGATGATGAATCCCTTTGTGATACCAGCATTCTTAAGCTTGCCGGCGTTCACCTTCAATACCTCAAGACCATAGCCAATATTGAACTGCTGCTTCTGGTTATCGGTGATAGCACGGAAGTTGCCACCCAATACATCAAGGTCTGCCTTCTTCACCACCTGAGTATTGCCTTGTTCATTCTTCAATGTAACAGTCTTTGTCGACTTCTTCTTGTCGCGCAAGTAAGATATAGATACCTTGTCGCCAGGACGCTTCTTTGCCAAGTACTCTTGCAGGTCAGCCATCTTGTTTACTTCCTTGCCGTCAATAGCGGTAATAACGTCGCCTTCCTTCAGTCCTGCTTCCTCTGCAGCACTCTCTTCTGTTACCTTAGCTACATATATACCTTCCATTGTTCCGAGGTCTATGTCCTTGCCCTGATCCTTCTGTGCATCAACATAGTTCTTTACATCAGAGCCCTGAATGCCAATAACGGCACGCTGTACAGTACCATATTTCTTCAGGTCGTCCACCACTTTATTCATAATAGATGTAGGAATGGCAAAACCATATCCGCTGAACGATCCTGTTTGCGAGTAAAGCATAGCATTGATACCGATAAGTTCGCCGCGAGTGTTTACCAATGCACCACCCGAGTTGCCCGGATTGATTGCAGCATCAGTCTGGATAAACGATTCCACACCATTCTGATACAATGAGCGTCCCTTAGCACTTACTATACCAGCTGTTACGGTATTGGTAAGATTGAATGGGTTGCCTACAGCCAGTACCCACTCACCAACCTTGATGTTCTCGCTGTTAGCGATAGTGATTGCCGGGAGGTTCTTTCCGTCAATCTTTATAAGTGCAAGGTCGGTAGTCTTGTCAGTACCAATGATACGAGCCGAATACTCCTTGTTGTCGTTCAATGTAACAGTAAGCTCATCTGCATCAGCCACAACATGGTTGTTTGTTACGATATATCCATCATTAGAGATGATAACGCCCGAGCCCGAACCCTGCTGCTTCGGAGTGCGCACGCTTCTCTTCTGCTTGCCTCCATTGCCTTGGTTAGGATTGCCAAAGAATCCAAATGGGTCTGAGAAGAAATCAGAGAACGGATCGCTCTGCACCTCCACGGTCTGCACTTTCGAGTTCTTTGTGCTTAGAATATGCACAACAGAAGGCAGCGACTTTTCTGCAGCGTATGTCAGGTCTACAGGTTGTGCCGGTACAGCAGCCAAAGCGGCAGGCGAGGCATTTACCTTAATCAATGTTCCAGTTGAAAAGGCAAGGGCAATAACGCTCAATGCCGCAACAAAATAATTAGAATACTTCTTCATAATCCTTATTTATTTTACTTGTTTTATTATTATTCCTATTTTTACTCTCTATGTCTACGCTATTAGCCATTCTGACATATTGCGGTCTGATATGGCTGTTGTTGTGTTAAAACAATAGCGTTTCTTGTTTTGTGGTTGCAAATATAGACGCAATATTTGTTAAAGTGTCAAATTGGCATATATCTTTATCCCATTTTAACACTCTAATTTAACATATTAACGGCTGTTAGAGATAAACGGAACGATTTTTACTTTTGTTTTCAAAGACATAAACATGCCGAAAAGAAAAATAAATTATCAATTATTTTGTGGTCTTGCCAAATAGCAGTACCTTTGCAATCCGTTGGAAACAGTGTCTCGGTTCTGTCGCTGCCACACATTGGTGTGGAAGAGGAAAGTCCGGGCAGCATAGGGAACCCCACTTCCGAAAGTAGAAGCTGTCGGCGACGGCAGGTGTCGGTAGAAGAAAATAACCGCCGTGCTTTAGTACGGTAAGGGTGAGAAGGTAGTGTAAGAGACTACCAGCCGATGGGTGATCATCGGGCTGTACCATCTGGGGGCTGCAAGTTCATGTATACCATCGTTTGAGGGCGTCCCGTCCGACCTATGTGACGGTGGAGGGTAGAATGCTAGAGCCGTAGGGTGACTTACGGAGTAGATAAATGACAGAAGGCTTCCTTGTTCGTAAGGGTTTGGAAGAAACAGAACCCGGCTTATAGAGACACTGTTTCCAATTTTTTTAGTTTTCCTTCTTTCTCCAGCGCATGCCATACCGAGTAGCGTGCCTCCGGATTTATTTTTTCTATCTCCTCAAACATCCGCTTCATGTCAGTTCTGTTCGATGCTTTCTCGTACGGACACAGTTTCACCTGCTTCTTGTATCCGCACAGTTCGGCATACTCCTTTATGTCTTTCTCTATCAATAGGCACAAGGGGCGTATGATGGTCAGTGGCATTTTCTCCATCTGCATTACAACAGGCATTGTCGAGAACGATCCTTGGTAGAATTGGTTTAACATTGCCGTGTGTATGATGTCGTCCATATGATGCCCCAGAGCAATTTTATTGAACCCATTGTCTTGTGCAAATCTGAACAGAGCCTTGCGTCTATGCCATGAGCATAGGAAACAGGCTGGTTTGTCTGTCTTCTTTGTGTCGTCAAACGATGTTGTCACAATGTGCAACCTCACACCGTGCTTCACGGCAAAGGCTTCCAGATACGATGTGTCCGACTCATACTTTATATTCTCCATCCTCACATGTATTGCCTCTACCTCTATACGTGGCTTTATTATGCGTTGTCTGCGGCCCAGCATCTCAAGAAGGCATAACGAGTCCTTGCCACCCGACAGTCCTATCAGTATTCTGTCGCCGTCGGACAGCATTGCATATTCGGTCAACGCTTTCTGAAAACGCTGATATATCATGTGGTTTAGTATTTGCTCTCGGGTTCTCATTGGTTCTGCTCCATTACTTAAACACCAGATAAACGGCTGCAATGATGAACACGAAGGCAAGCAAGTGGTTCCATTTCAGTGTCTCGCCCTGGAACATTATGTTTGCAATAAGGGCAAACACAATAAGACTGATGCACTCTTGCACCACCTTTAACTGCACCAACGAGAATGGACCGCCATTACCCTGAAATCCTATGCGGTTGGCTGGCACCTGACAGCAATACTCAAAGAAGGCAATACCCCACGAGAAAGCTATTACGCCTATCAATGGCCAATTGCTCGACACACCTGTCTGTTGTAGTTTTAAATGACCATACCATGCAAGAGTCATGAATATGTTAGATAGTATAAGCAAAATAATTGTGTAGAATCCTGACATGTTTTGTTTTGTTTTAAAAAGGAGGGGGTGGCAAAATGGGAGTTAAAGGAAGTTAAGAAGAAGTTAACTTCGGGCAAAGCCCAAACTTCCTTTAACTCCCATTTTAACCCTCCCTCTTTTTTTATCATTTATTATTTCTCAATCTTTCATCCATCGCCGCTGCAGCTCTTCTTCCATCTCCCATAGCAAGTATCACAGTAGCGCCTCCGCGTACTATGTCACCGCCTGCGAATATCTCAGGACGCGAGCTCTGCATCTTGTCATTTACGGCAATAGTATTCTTTCTTCCAAGTTCCAGACCCTTGATAGAGTTTGGCACAAGTGGGTTAGGCGATACACCTACAGCCACAATCACCTGGTCTACCTCCATCGTAACTGTCTTGCCTTCTACAGGCACCGGACTGCGGCGTCCGCTTGCGTCGGGTTCTCCAAGCTCCATTACCTGAAGCACGGCAGCCTTAACGGCGCCCTTCTCGTCGGCAATATATTCTATCGGGTTGTGCAGTGTAAGGAAGTGTATTCCCTCTTCCTTGGCATGCTTTACTTCCTCAAGACGTGCTGGCATCTCAGCCTCCGAACGGCGGTACACCAAGGTTACGTCTCCGCCCAAGCGCTTAGCTGTACGGCATGAGTCCATTGCAGTATTGCCGCCACCTACTACCAGCACACTCTTACCTATATTTATAGGTGTATCTGTCAGCGGATTGGCTGCGTCCATAAGGTTCACACGTGTAAGGTATTCGTTAGACGACATAATGTTCAATGCATTCTCGCCCTTTATGCCCATGAAGTTTGGCAGACCGGCACCCGAACCTACGAATATGCCCTTATATCCTTCAGCTTCCAGCTCGTCGGTCGTTATTGTCTTGCCAATGATGCAGTCGGTAGTAAACTTCACACCCATCTTCTTCAAGTTGTCTATCTCAACATCCACAATGCGGTTAGGCAGACGGAATTCAGGGATACCATATTTCAGCACACCGCCAATCTCGTGCAGAGCCTCAAACACATGCACCTCATAACCCTTCTTAGCCATATCTCCGGCAAAGCTCAATCCCGAAGGACCGCTTCCTACAACTGCCACCTTTATGCCGTTCTTCTTAGCCATATCGGGCACAGCTATATTTCCGCTCTCGCGCTCAAAATCGGCTGCAAAGCGTTCCAGATATCCAATAGCCACAGCAGGCTCGTTCATCTTCAGGTGTATACACTTGCTCTCGCATTGCTTCTCCTGCGGACAAACACGGCCGCATACAGCTGGTAGGGCAGAGGTGCTCTTCAATACCTTGGCAGCAGCAAGGAACTGTCCACGCTCTATGTTCTTTATAAACGATGGTATGTTGATGTTCACCGGACATCCTTCCACGCATGCTGGCTTGCCGCAGTCCAGACAACGGTGAGCCTCACGTATGGCCATCTCCTTAGTCAGTCCCTTGTTCACCTCTTCGGTTCGTGTTGTCGCACGATATACAGGGTCAAGCTCAGGCATTTGCACACGTTCTATTGCCTTGCGTTCTGCTGGTTTCATGGCAGTGCGTAATGTCTTACGCCATTCTGCATCACGGTCTGTCAGCTGTTCTATTGTCTCATTGGTGGGCTCAACATCCATACATGTCTCACATCCGCATGTCTCTGTCTTCTTCTCCACACCGCGCAGATGTTCCTCATAATGTTCCATTTCCTCGCGCTCGGCATCACGGAAAGTTCCCATACGTTTAAACATCTCGTCCCAGTCAACAAGTGCTCCGTCAAACTCAGGTCCGTCAATACACACAAACTTAGTTTTGCCTCCTATCGACAGACGGCAAGCTCCGCACATGCCAGTACCGTCAACCATGATGGTGTTCAATGATACCTCAACAGGGATATTATATTTCTGCGCCATCTGGCAACAGAACTTCATCATTATCGGAGGACCAATGGCAAATACCTTGTCCACATGCTCCTCCTGATTTATAAATTTCTCTATACCTATAGTCACTACACCCTTCTCTCCGTACGAACCATCATCGGTCATGATTATAAGTTCGTCGCTGCTCTCTCTTACCTCATCCTCAAGTATAACAAGGTCTTTGCTGCGTCCTGCTATAACCGAAAGCACACGGTTGCCAGCAGCTTTCAGGGCGCGTATAATAGGCAACATTGGAGCAACTCCAACGCCACCGCCAGCACAAACCACCGTACCATAATTCTCAATATGTGTAGGATTTCCAAGCGGACCAACTACGTCTGTTATGTAGTCGCCCTCGTTAAGGCTACACAGCTTAGTAGACGACAGGCCAACCTTTTGTACAACAATGGTTATAGTACCACGTTTTATGTCGGCATCGGCAATGGTCAGAGGCACACGTTCGCCATTATCGCCAACGCGGACGATTATAAAGTTGCCTGCCTTACGGCTCTTTGCAATCAATGGGGCTTCAATCTCAAAAAGGAATACCTTCTCAGAGAACTGCTTTTTCAATACGATTTTGTTCATGGGCGGTAATGTTATTGTTTAAAGTTAGGATTTGATATTGTTTAGTAGAGTAGGCGAAAGACTATTAAGAATAATGTAGTAGTGGGCTGATAAGGCAAAGAGCCAAAAAAAGAAGTAATTGGAAGTTTAGCTCCTTTTTTTGGCTCCTCTCCTTGTCTTTCTATTTAGAAGTTCTTGTCATCAAGCATCTCAAAGCCACAGTATGGCACGAGTACCTTAGGCACGCGTATACCCTCCGGTGTCTGATTGTTCTCGATGATGGCAGCCACGATACGTGGCAAAGCAAGTGCCGATCCGTTAAGAGTGTGGCAAAGCTCAATCTTTCTTGTCTCTGCATTGCGGTAGCGGCAGTGCAAGCGGTTGGCCTGATAACTCTCGAAGTTAGATACCGAAGATACCTCCAACCAGCGCTTCTGTGCTGCGCTCCATACCTCGAAGTCGTAGCATATAGCAGATGTGAAGCTCATGTCGCCACCGCACAAACGTAGGATGTGGTATGGCAGCTCAAGCTTCTTCAGCAGACCCTCTACATGCTCAAGCATCTCGTCAAGCGACTTGTATGAGTGTTCAGGCTTGTCAATGCGCACAATCTCAACCTTGTCAAACTGGTGCAGACGGTTCAATCCGCGCACATCCTTGCCATACGATCCTGCCTCGCGACGGAAGCAAGCCGAATAAGCACAACGCTTGATAGGCAGATCCTTCTCGTCCAAAATCTCATCACGGAAGATGTTGGTTACCGGAACCTCGGCTGTTGGAATAAGGTAGAGGTTGTCCAACTGGCACTGGTACATCTGTGCTTCCTTGTCAGGCAGCTGACCTGTACCGTAACCCGAAGCTTCGTTAACAACGTATGGAGGCTGTACCTCAAGGTATCCGCTCTTGCGAGCCTCCTCAAGGAAGAAAGCCTCAAGTGCACGCTGCAAGCGAGCCATCTTGCCAATGTATACAGGGAATCCGGCACCGGTAATCTTTACACCAAGGTCGAAGTCTATAAGATTAAACTTCTTGCACAAGTCCCAGTGGCATAAAGCGTCTTCTGGAAGGTTAGGCATTTCGCCACCTTTCTTAACAACAACGTTGTCGTTTGCGTCTTTACCCTCTGGTACATCGTCGTTAGGAATGTTTGGTATAGTGCAGAGCTTGGCTATCAAGTCCTTCTCTGCCTGGGCCTTTGTCTCTTCCAATGCCTTGTTTGCCTCCTTAATAGCGGCAACCTTAGCTTTGATTTCGTCAGCCTCCTGCTTGTTACCCTGCTTCATAAGAGCACCAATCTGTGCTGCCAACTTCTTTGCGTCCGACAGGTTCTGGTCAAGTTCCTGCTGTGTCTCGCGGCGACGTTTGTCTATAGCGAGAACTTCCTTAATGGCTTCCTCAGCACCTGCAAAGTGCTTCTTGTTCAAGCCTTTGATAACACGTTCAGTTTCCTCACTGATGAGTTTAAGTGTAAGCATATGCTAAATAGTTAAATATTAATATGCGTTGTTATGTTTTTATTCAGACTACAAAATTACATATTTTTTCTATTTACGGCAATTTTTTACTCTTTATTTTCTATTTTTTGAAAGACATGAGAACAGAAGAACATGTTTTTTTGAAAGACATAAGAACAGAAGAACAAGTTTTTTTGAAGACATGAGAACAGAAGAACAAGTTTTTTTGAAAGACATAAGAACAGAAGAACATGTTTTATCCCTCAACCAAAGAACATGTTCTTCTGTTCTTCTGTCTTATCCCCGCAAGCAATCCCCATGTTCTTCTGTTCTCCTGTCTTACCCCTCGCAAGCAATCCCCATGTTCTTCTGTTCTTCTGTCTTATCCTCGCAAACAATCCCCATGTTCTTCTGTTCTTCTGTCTTATCTCCGCAAGCAATCCCCATGTTCTCATGTTCTTCTGTCTTATCTCCGCAAGCAATCCCCATGTTCTCATGTTCTCTTGTCTTATCCCTCGCAAGCAATCTCCATGTTCTTCTGTCTAATTACCATGCATATTTTTCTTATTCCAATTAAAATCCTCAATTGTTTTTCTTTGCCATTTCAAATAAGTTTTATAATTTTGTACATTAATATTCTCTCTCTCCGCAAGATAGAGAACAGTATATACACGTTTTACCGTAATGGTACAAGTACATTGTAAGCTGGCCTTTCGCGACATCGTTGGCTGTAACTCGTTGATTTCCATCTTGCTACACGTGGTGAGATGAACTAAGATTGTGCGCTTGTGTCAAGAAGTTGGTATCGTAAACTAAACTGTTTTAACACAAAATCCCCTTCCTTTTTCAAGTATGGCAAACTTGTCAGGTGCTGATATCACGAGGTGGTACGTCATGCACTCGTATAAAAATGAGAAGAAAGCGGAAGAAAAACTTCAGGAGTATGGACAAATGAGGTTTTTCATCCCCAAGGAGCGTGCTGTGCGCACACGTAATGGCAAGAAGATCGTTATCATGGTGCCCGTCATCCCCAGTTTAGTCTTTGTGCAAGCTTCGCAGAAGCAGATAGTCAACTTCAAGAAATCCGTCTACAACGACCTTCAGTTTGTCATTTGGCGCGAGCATGATGGCAAGACAACTCGTTATCTCACCGTAGAAAACAGAGACATGCAGAACTTCATACAGCTATACGAGCATAGTGACAAGAAGCTAACCTTCTATCGTCCTGGTGAGATAGACATAAGGAAAGGTGTGCGTGTAAGGGTACACTGCAATGGAGGCTTAGACCAGCTCGAAGGTATCTTCGTCAAGGTTGCCCGCAAACGCAGCAAACAAATCGTAGTCATCATCCCCGACACCCTCGCCATATCAGCAGAGGTAGAACCAGAAGTACTTGAAGTCATCGAGTAACTGTAGGAGGTACGGTCTCCGAACCGTACCACTCAAGTAGCCACATTACACCACTCAAGTAGCCACATTACAGCATTATATATTACTTCGCCATGTATATTGTATTAAAATGCCGTTTTAATATAATATAAATGCCACTTGAACATATATTAAATCGCCAAGTATAGTAAACCAATACAGCGTATGGTAAGCTGAACTATATAAGACCGTCGGCGAAAGACCTGAGAATGATGGCGTTTATGAAGAATCTGTATGGGGAATAAATCCCAAACATTTCATGGAGTTAAGATATTAAATGTTAACAACGCAGCATCCGATGATGACGTTGATTCAGAACAGCCAAATGCTGTAACCATAGCTGCTATGAAAGAAGCTAAAGAAGGCACCGATGCTGGTATTGTTTGCATGGACAGCTTAGAAAGTTTCATGTCTTCAATGATATGAGTTTAAAACCTCATCAATTCAGAAAAGTGAGAAAAATCTTTGTGGTGTAAAATATAAATATTACCTTTGTTTTAAACAATAAAGACAATATATATGAACGCTACAGAGTGTATAAAAAAGCTGTCTCCTGTCTTGTTTTGGGATATAGACAAGTCGCAGGCAGACATGGATAAGTTTCCTTCATTTTTTGTGCAAAGAGTTTTGGAATATGGCAACTGGAATGATTGGAAATTACTATTATGCTATTATGGAAAAGATAGAATCGTAGATATTTGTAAGAATCTACGTTCACTCGATTCCAGATGCCTCTCATATATATGTGCCATTTCAAACACAAGAAAGGAGGAATACAGATGTTATCGTATGAAACAGTTGAACCAAGGACATTGGAACTTTTAAAATCCTTGATGCAAGAGCCAGCTTTCAATGACATGAGACTTGTTGGTGGTACTGCATTAGCTTTGCAATATGGACATCGACAATCTATCGATTTGGACTTCTTTGGTGATTTGACATGTGAACAGGAAAAAACACAAGAGATATTATCTAAATATGGTAAAGTAACAGTTTTAAAAGAAACAAAGAATATACGTATATATGTAGTTGATAATATAAAAGTCGATTTTGTTCATTATAGCTGTTATCCATGGCTTGAAGATGCTATATTTGAAGATGGTATACGATTGGCATCCCCCAAAGATATTGCAGCGATGAAAATCAATGCAATAGAAGGTCGTGGTACAAGAAAAGATTTTGTTGATGTGTTTTCCCTATTGAAACATTATTCGTTACAAGAGATTTTATCTTTCTATAAAGCAAAGTACCCTAATTATAGCGATTTTAGGGCAATGATGAGCCTTACTTATTTCGAGGACGCAGAAATGCAACCTATGCCCAAGATGTTTGATAAAACTTCATGGGCTGAAATGCAGAAAGCAATAATCGAAAAAGTAAAACTTTTACAATAGAAATAAGTTAACATTTATTATACAAATCGAGGCTGGCAAAGTTCTTGCTGATGATGTTGCTTTCCTTGATAAAGGAATCGCAAAGATTGCAGCAATGGAGGCTTATGAAGAATATGCTAGTCCTTTCTGTGTGATGGATTGGCGAAAGTTTATGGATACTGAGAAATAACGATACAGTTAACCCCGTAAAAAATAGCAGGGACGCTGTATTGGTGATATACAGAAGGACTACAAAAAGCTTCTCCCCAGTGCTGTTGCACGGTAAATTCAAACAAACAAAAGTTAAAACAAAAATAATCAATGGCTCTCCAACCCCGTTTATAAGGTAACCGTCTATTTCTCCATATTGTTCACTAAGAAGTAGATATTAACTTTGCTGC
>OLSX01001862.1_pt1 | contig 19660 bp, 19 predicted proteins | sample 1673141 | NCBI WGS metagenome assembly OLSX01 (sample SAMEA3136759, study PRJEB25190) | human gut metagenome | biome: human gut; feature: human-associated habitat; material: faeces | place: Austria | collected 2013
TCTGTCTGTCTGTCTGTCTGTCTGTCTGTCTGTCTGTCTGTCTGTCTGTCTGTCAAGATTGTGTTGCCCGTCTCCGCAAATGTCAACAGTAAATCTCTATAATATTCATATTGTTTTTGGCGCGCTTCAATCTCTGCCGGTAATCCAATACTCAAGTCATTACATATCTGCTCGAAGTTATCTAAAACTTCTACAATTCTCTTTTGAACTTCATGACTAGGAATAGCCATTTCATATTCTCCAATTGTATTCCCAGTCAATGAAGCACGAGTTGTAAACGCACATTTTCTTGTGACAAAGTCCCTAAATGAATATGTCGAAAAACAGTATGCGCAATATTCTGGCAGTAAATCATTTGTTTTGGGAGTTGCTTTTATCGTAAACCCGTTAAATACACATTCTTCTAAATCAGCTAACATAACCGACGACCAGCCAATATCTTCAGCTGTTTCAGATGTTCTGGTAAACAACACATCTCCTCTATTTACTCTTAGCTTATTCATTTCATCCGTTGTACACTCAACAAGAGCAGTAATATCTTCTTTTCTTAATGCTCTATGGTTATATACATCGGTATATCTAATAAACGGAATACCACGCCCAAAAAACTCTTTTCCTTTACTTAAACCATTTCTAAAATCAAAAATGTCACCTAATTTCTTACGCTCTACCTTAGTATCAAAGGATAATAATTGATTTCTATAAAATGCATACTGTTTCTTCCGAGCTGTAAGCTCGGCTGTAAGCTCGGCTGTAAGTAACGTGAAAGAGTCCAGCACGCGGACTATTTCACGTTGTACCTCCAACGGAGGTACAGGGAGCTCAAACTCCTCTATCATCGGTTTTCTTATAGATTTTACTGTCGCACTCACTGCCTTACGCATAATAAAGTTCTTAAAGAAAGCTCTAAAATAGTGATACGCATATTTCGTATCAACAGTACTATCAATAAAATGAATACGATATACTCTCTGGTGAATCGCATATTTTCCATTTACATAATGATAAATCTCACCAATCCCGCCTTCCCCTGGAATAATAATGGCTTCTTCGTCATATTCCCAATCATTTTTTCGTTTTACAGTCTGTGAACGAATAAAGAAAGGATATATTCCATCTTCTTGTGCTTCATTACCATTACTACTTCCTGTTCCAACTTCAGCTAGCTGTCTTATTTCTTTAAATTCGACTCCATTTGGACAGAACTTCTGTATCAAATCTTCTATTCTATTCATTTTTCTGTCCTCCATTCAATTTATGGTATTGCTTTTTCCATGCGCGAGATGGTTTCTTACAAATACAATCATCTGATGTAAAAGCACAAATATTATATATTGAGTTATTTGCACATATATCAGGATTATTTGCCCTACACCCAAAAGTTTGTACTTCCGTATCCAGTTCATTCAATGGTGCATTAAATGGTACCTTTAAATCTTTTTCATTCATATCTTACACCTCGATTTCTGCGATAATCTTATCTATCTCATCACGAAGCACCTGTTCTCTCGCAACAATTTCTTTAATCTCTGCATTCAACTTCACAATATCAATCTTTTCTCTTGTATCTTCGGCTTCCACATATGAAGAAACTGAAAGGTTATAGCCATTCTCAGATATTTCATTAAACGATACTAATTTGGAGAAATGTTCTACATCTTTTCGGGTTGTAAATACGTCAACAATTCTCTGAATATTATCTTCCGTCAGCTTATTGTTATTTGTCACCTTGATACATTCATTTGTTGCATCAATGAACAATACTTTATTATCTGATTTACCTTTCTTCATCACCATGATACAGGTAGCAATGGATGTACCAAAGAAAAGGTTTGCAGGTAACTGAATAATACAATCCACATAGTTATTTTCTACAAGATATTTTCTAATCTTCTGCTCAGCTCCGCCACGATACATGATACCCGGAAAACATACAATAGCAGCTGTTCCATTCGGAGCAAGCCATGAAAGGCTGTGCATAATAAATGCTAAATCCGCTTTACTCTTTGGTGCTAAAACACCGGCAGGAGCGAATCTAGGGTCATTAATTAACAGCGGATTGTCATCACCTTCCCACTTTATTGAATAAGGCGGATTAGACACAATAAGTTCAAATGGTTCATCATCCCAATGCTGCGGATTAATAAGTGTGTCTTCGCATTCAATATCAAACTTATCAAATCCTATATCGTGCAGAAACATATTGATTCTGCAAAGATTGTATGTAGTAATGTTAATTTCCTGTCCGAAAAAGCCATTTAATACTGCTTCCTTTCCGAGAACCTTTTCTGCTTTAAGAAGAAGAGAACCGGAACCGCAGGCAGGGTCATACACCTTGTTAATTGTTTTCTTCCCAACTGTTCCAAGTCTTGTCAAAAGCTCTGAAACATCGGCTGGTGTAAAAAATTCTCCACCGGACTTACCCGCATTAGAAGCATACATTGTCATGAGATATTCGTATGCATCTCCAAATGCATCTATATCATGGTCCTTAACAGAACCAAGATTCATATTCGCTACACCATCAAGCAGCTTAACGAGTCTCTCATTACGCTTTGCAACAGTAGAACCAAGTTTATTACTGTTCACATCAAAATCATCAAACAATCCTGCAAAGCTTCCTTCTGACTCGCTACCTTTCGCTGATTCCTCAATATGGTTAAATACTCTCTCCAATGTTTCATTAAGATTCTCATCATTGGCAGCCTTTGCCCTGACATTACAGAACAATTCTGACGGAAGGATAAAGAATCCTTTTTCTTCAACCAGACCTTCTCTAGCCTCCTCCACATCGGCATCGTTCATTTTTGCATAATCAAAATCCTTATTACCGGCTTCTGCCTCTCCTTCGTTGATATATGCTGTAAGATTTTCAGAAACATATCTATAAAACATCGTTCCAAGAACATAGTTTTTAAAATCCCATCCATCTACTGCCCCACGAAGCTCATCTGCAATCGCCCATATCGCACGATGGAGTTCTTCTCGCTCTTGTTCTTTTTTATTATCAATTGCCATTTAGTCTTCCTCCTGACCGTTTTTTTCTTTACTTACTTTGCTGTCATGCACATAATCAACAAGATCTGCAAAGTTACAATTCAGTTCTTTACAGATTCTTTCCAACACAGACAGCTTTACAGATTCACCATTTGTCATCTTTGCCATCGTACTGGAACTAAGACCGGTTTTCTTACATAAATCGCCTTTATTCATGTTGTTATCAATCAGCAGTTTCCATAATCCGTTATAACTAATTGCCATAATTTTTCCCTTTCTCATCAACAATACTATGCCAATTAACACTGGTACCATTATACCACACAAATTGCGAATACTCAATTTGCATTTGCGAATATTGGATATCATTTTTCAAAGAAAAAGGAACCAAGTTGACCAGATGAACCGTAAAGTAAAATTTTTGACCGAAATTTTAACCGTAAAAAACTATCTTACAAGAAAAACAACCTATCATCCATTTTACCCTCGGGTACGAAATCTCTATTTTTACATATCTTATCCGCATATCCGGTTGTAATAGGAAGCCTCATTTTATGTGTTGAACCCACATGCAACTGCGACAAGTAATGAATCTGTGTAAGAATATGCGCCATTGAAACATTACCACATTTTTTCTCAACTAAGATTGGATTAGGTGAACCTTTCTTATTCTTCATATCTGTAGTAACCAGATATCCCTTGTTATTGTTGTAAACACAGTATCCCATTGCAGGATTCATAACCTTATCATCTTGTAGTAAGATAAGTTTTGAACTAACATTCTTTCTGACTTCAATAATGCTGTACTCTATGCCCTTTGCCACGAAATAGTTCCTGTACCAATCATCGTTTTCATTACTGAAACCATCTCTATGAATAACCACATTCTTTGGCATCTCTCCATATCTGTCTTCATAAGAAAAAATCACCTGATCAAATATATCCTGCAATATTCTTGTTGTTATCTTCTCTCCTTGCTGTGGAGTCGTAGGTTTATAAAACCCAAGTAGCCTGCCATATTTATCAAAAACTACTGAACACGCTGGATAATGAATTCCCTTTGCAACTGTTGCAACATCAAGACCAACAAAACAATCTACATTTCCCGGCATATCTTTTACAACCCATGGAATACCTCCAGTTTTACCAAGGATTCCAAGAATAATATTATGAAGGTAATACTTTGATTTATTGCCTTCTGATTTACCTCTGACAAATAGTTCAGCTGTTTTCATACTTATCATCTGCGAAGGAATATTTGCTTTTGCCCATATTGTCTTAAATGGATTATATGGTCCATCCTCATCAATGCTGTCTGGAATAAGTGCAATTACAATGTCTATTCCCTTAACCTTCTGCAATCTGTTGGCAGCTCTCTTATAATCAGTCAAATCTCCAAGCTCGTATTCTTCCTTAATCATTGGGTCTGCCTGAATATCGAGTAGTCCCTCCACTATGTATTTATCTTTTTCGCCTTGATACTTTCCAAGCTTTGCAAATGAATAAATTTCATTTACAACCGCCTTCATCATGTCAAATGTATTCTTAGGATAAATGTATCCAATCCTTATTTTTCTATCTGTCTTCCGATAGAATCCATAATTAAACACCTGAAATTCCTTGCCACATTCGAGAGCTTTATCCTTACCACAAATCAATTTAGGTAAAGGAACCATTCCTTTTGTATATCCTATTTCTTCAACTGTACATGTTTCAGTGTTAAATTCCAAATCATATAACTCAGAAAGAGCTCCTATATCCTTAATAAAATCTATATCCAACTGTAATCTGGTCTGCATATCTCTCTTAACATATGAATCTATCTGAAGAGAAAACGGAGCATCTATCTGTCCAACTTTTTCTCTTGTAAGTACAGGTTTCAAAGCCTGCGGATAATATGGATATGATTTGCCTGGTTGCAGTTCCACTTTAACCACTTTTGTATCATCAGGGATTTTTTCTACACGATATCCTTCTTTACGCTCAATATAATATGCCTTAAGACTATCTGCAAAATCCAGTTTATCTGTAACTGTAAAGTCACAGATTTCCGTTAAAATACCTGTCTGATTGTTCTTCGCCCAATCATTTCTCACTTCCATCCCAATAGGGTCAACACCTTTTACTAAATAATCATTTACTGTAAGATTTGAAGTAAAAATACTTCCAGTATCAAGTCTAAGATAAGCCTTTCCATTATCTAATATTTCAACCCAGAAATTGTATTTTCTTTCAAGACTTATTTCTTTGTTCTTAGATATAAATGTTTTGAATCCTTGATTTGTCATAATCCATTTACTTGTGACACTACTCTTACATGAATACTTACGATATTTATCATACACCATTACCTCTGATAAATTTTGTGTAATAAAATGTTTGATTAACTCACAATATATCTTTCTGTTCTCCAGAACTGGTAGTTCCTTAAATCCCCCGTATTCAATGGTAAAATCGGCATTGGGGACAGTTCCTTCAATTTTCTCAGTAGTATATATCCTCTTTCCATCTTCAAATACTCCCACATGAAAATAATTTCTTAGTTTCCATGCAGCACCTCTGATAATTGAAAATGCGTTATCAATCTTCTGTGTATGTAATTGATATACATGTAAGCACGTTGCTCTGACAATATCTTTAGAAGAAAACACTTCCATACGTAAATCCTTTTCCATTTGAACCTCCACTATATATAAGTTTGTATATAATATTTCCATGCTAACTTAATCTTACGACATCACCAGTCGTATTAATGCGACTGGTGTAGAAATTAATACAAAAAAAGAAGCCAACACATGACTTCCTTTCTCACTTATTTTTCATAATTTTTTACTGCTTCTTTTAATTGTTCTTGCAATTCATTTCTTAACTTCTCAGGTTCTATCACCTTAAACATATTTGCATACTGCATAAACCACCCTGTAAGTGTCACACTATTCATCTTTGAAAACACAGCTCTGCAACTTCCATTTGCTTGTTTCCTCACCTTTACACTACTACCTGCAAAATCATATAAAATTGCGTTTGTAACCTGATTTGGCTCATACTCAACTTCAATCCTTATGGATTCTCCAGAAAAATGATTCACACTCTTTTCAATATACTCCTGAATATACAATTCCGGATTTTGACCTATCTTTTCCTTTGCATCAATCGAATACTCTTCTGATATTGTCAAATTCTCAACACGGTCAAGTCTGTAACTTGTCAATCCATCATGATTGTCGTGCGACCCTATAAGATAATAATTATTGTCCGACCAATATATCGTATACAGATTTAAGATATAAACCTTTCCTTCTCGTCTAAGAACCTTCTCCATGTTGTCGTTTATCTCTGTGTATTGAAATTGTATCTTTTTATGCATAAACATGGCTTCAAGCATTATTTCTATATATTCACCAAGTTTTGTATCTACTTCTACATTACAAGATATAGGCATCATCATATGAGAAAATCTACTTCTTCCTCTCTTGCTGGTAAGTTCTAACAGTTTTTCTCTAATCTTATTAGCCTCTGCGACCGATACACATCTGGCCTGCTGAACCGCATCCATCATAACCTTAATCTCCCAGTCATCAAATGCATGCTTGTCCATATACCAGCCCTGTTTTTTATCCTTTGCCTGTTCTATTGGATAGCCACAAGACTGAAGCATCTTTACATCTCTATATATTGAACGACGATCCGTCTTGCCTATTACATATTCGTTTTCAAGCTTATCCACAATCTGAGTTGCATTGACTGGGGTCTTTTTATCAGTTGTTTGAAGTATCTGCAATACTCTGATTACCTTTTCTTTACGTTCTGCCGCCATAAAGTTATCCTCTCATACATTTATTATCTTCAATCTTTTCTTTATACTTATCACTATTCCTACAAGCCTTCGGAGTCGGATGAGCTCCCCCACCTTGCCAATCACCAGTTATCTGCCAAATTTCATAATAATACAGCCACTCAATAGCCCACGGCACAATAGTTTTAGCTATTGAATAATGCTTCATCCATTCTTTATTTCCTGGTTTATATAAACAAAGCTGAACTGTTCCCGCATTGAAATCAGCGTTATATTTATGAGGAATTTTCATATATGTTTCTGAATCCAATTTTTCATTCACAAGCCAAGTCAAAGGACTTTTTCCAATTCTATACTCTATTTTTATTGTATATTTTTTAGAAAATGGTCCTGTTTTAACAACCCCAACCCACGTCAATACGCCATTTTTAATATTAGCTTTTGATTCTGGATACATTAGCTCTAAATCTGTTTTTTGATCAACAAGTCTAAGCAACGGTTCTCCAAAATACTTTTTCTTTTTACTCTCCATAAAATGTATGCCCCGGTATTGGTTTTGAATCTTCATCCACTACAGTAGAAACGCCACCCTTTAGATTACTTGTATAAAGATTTTGATTCTCGCGCGCTATTCTTGTTTCTTCTCCAATTCTATTGTATGCCCTATTGGTTACCTTATCGCCAAAACATGATTTAACCAACTTACTTTGCTCAACCACACCTTCAAGAAGCATCGGCTTTGTAATAATTTCCTCTTTCGCTCTTTCCAACCAATCAAAAAATGCTTTTGCTTTTTCTGGCTCAATTGCCCACTTATCAGCAAAATTCTCTTCTTCCATAACAGGATTACATATTTTGTATTTTCCACTTTCATCTTTCTCAATATAGTAAGCCATACGACTTAGAATCCCATTTAAAGCATCATATACATTCGTCTCATTATTGTACGCCCTTGCAGCTAGAGTAGTAATTATTATTGAAATTGGAGCTACCCCTTCTTTGTCATTAGCAAAAGAAATATCTCTATGTCTTTTAAGAAGCTGAATGGCTTTCTGCAAAGGTGTTCTTACAGAATATGTAGGTACATCATCTATTTCAACTTGATTTTTCATTGCAAAAGTCCTCTTTGACTCCAAAAGAACTGTTTTCATTCTGTCTTCAAACCACAACTTATATTTTGCTGGATTACTAAATTTATCAATATACGAACCATTATCTAACTTATGAGTCAGCCTTATTTCAGTCTTTTCAGGTTCAATATATAAATGATTCTTAGGCACAGAAGGCAAAATGTCCATATGAAATTCATCATATCGAAGTGTCCAACATCTCTTTCCCTCATCTTCTAACATTTCATTATATGTTTTATGTTCTTTAAGCCTTCGACCTACTATTTCCTTGATTTCAGATGCCTTCATCTCACCTCCATTTTTCAACAGACATACAAGATCAATATCATAATCATCTTCATCAGATATAGGTTTTATCACAGTTCCTAAATTTACAGAACCCTGTGGCATTATCTTAACATCCAAACTGGGATCACAATCACCCAACCACTTACCAACAGCGTCATAACTGTTAATTGCCTTGTCCAACATTGTATCTGATATGGATATTTCATCTACAATATATTCATATAGTTTATTAATATAATTTTTCTGCTCTTCTACCATTTATTTACCTCCAATCGTAATTGTTTCAATGAAGTCTTTCGACTGTTCTACCTGATCATAAATAATAAGTGTAGGATCACATTTTGGCATATAATCCATACCTGTTCTAATAGCAAGTGAATTAGGCATTGCCGGAAATACAAGAACCTCTTTAATTTCAGGATTATCATTCTTTATTGTTTCCATACAATTCCTAAAAGCTTTGATATAATCATCAATAATCCCCTTATTAGTAACAAAAAGTCTATTAGGATTCTCAATCGTAATCTTGTAAGTTGATATTTCTCCAACTGTGTGCTTTACTCTAGAATCAATTATGTCTGTACTTAGAGAAATATTTATAGCAACTCTTTTCTGATTGACCTGTTCTGGCATTTGGATAATAAAATTCACAATATCCTTATTATCTCTATCCCAAGACCATTTATCTTCTTTTCTATGGCACTGGAATACTGATATATTAGCAATATCACTGATTTTTTCGCCCAATTTAATTAACAATGGAATTGGCGCAAGTGCAAATATCGAAATATTTTCATTTTCATGAATGCACTGTTTTATGACTCTTTCCACACCCTGTTCTATTGCTTTCTCTTGAACAAAATAGAACTCTTTTGTACCATCACTAAAAGGCATATTAGAAGAACCAATTAAATTAATATATCTTTCACTCGGGATTTTCTTATCACTCACTAATGCTTTACAAAATTGGACATTATCAAATTCAGGTTGATAATTTTTGATATTTGCAAAATAGCCTACCATATACGATTGCTGTACATTATCATATTCGGTCAACCAATAAACTCTGTTTTCATGGCTTTTCTTCATCTCTCTAAGCCTTCCAACAGGATATATCTCTGGATTGTCATCTATGGTCTTATGACATTTCGCACACATAAGCATAAGATTATCTGTAGAATTAAGCTCTTCAACGTCCATTACTTCTCTATATCTTGCGCCGCCTTTACTTACCGCTTCAATATGTGCTTTCTCCCCATAATTTCCAGTTTCCATTGTAATTGGATTTATACCAAGGAAACAATTACATCCCTCGAATTCACATCGTCCTGCCGATATCCCCCACAAAGATCTTTCAATTTTAACTGGTATTTCTCTGTTTCTATCACTTTTCATCCTTTCACCACCAAACTTATGTTCTGTTTCATTAAATAATATCACAATTTTTTCCCATTTTCAACACGTAGCAACTATATATAGTGTATTTGCACTTCATCCGTCATAAATATAGTATAATTTAAACATACATACATCATATATAAACATTTATCGTTAGAAAACTTCCTTTTTCATGTCATCGTTATTTAGTACTTACCCCCTCAAAATATGTTTCTCAACTCCTTTTATAACTCTATCCTATTATATTATATGTCGCATTAATGTGACACACAAGAAAAAAATTATAACTTATTAAATATCTACTAAAATAAATTCAGGTACTATAACACTCGCCATAGCACCCAAACCATCAAAACTCATCTACTATTTCTTTTATACTCGTCCTTCTTTGCCTGCATTCCCTCCTCATATATCCTGTCGAACACTTCATATCGTTCCTGATGTGCCATATTGACTCCCAACTTATCAATCACACGATTAAACATCTTAATCCCGGCAAAATACTCCATATCTCCATAATTAAAAACCTTAGATAACACATCCACTGGACACTCTGAAATCTTCCCCGCATCAATACCCAACATATTCATCTTTTCTTTTATCTGTTCCGCTCGCTCTTGGATAAATTCTTCTGACTTATGCTCCTCATAATAGTCTGTCAAAAGCTTAGTCTCCTCATAAACAGAATCAAAACTTGTGTCCACACCAATCTTTTCAAAATAAGTCCTAACCATCTCAAATGCTGCATCTGTCCCCTTGTCATCAAACGGATAACAACGGACTTTTTCAGCTACACTCATTCTCATATAATCATCCTTATCAGATGGTAATCTCACCGTTTCACCACACTTCCGAATATCATCATTCTGCAAGCCAGATTCAACACTCTCAACCATCACATCAATATCTGTTTCTACAACGCTTTCAGCATTTGTAATGGCAGTCTCTGCAAACGGTTCTACCTCTGTTTCAAGCTCATCATCTACAACCGCTTCAAACTCCGGTTTCGTAATTACATCTGCCTCAACAGCATCATCCAAAGCAGTATTCTCTACTTCCACAACCTCAGGCACCCGATATGGATTCTCCGGCACATTATCTTCTACAACCTCCGCCATATCCTCCATATCTCCAACCGGTATCCGCATTTCCAATTCAGCCTCTGCCAGACTTCCATCCCTCTCAAGGCACCGCTCCACCGCTTTCAACTTCTTTCGATTATCCTTCTTTTGAAGCTTTATCTGCTCCAAACGTTCCCGATAATCATCCTCGGACGCTTCAAAGAATTCCAAATCTTCCGCAGTCTTGCAAGATCTTTTCTGTAAAGTCCTGTCACGATACATTTCCTTCTGTGCTTTGCACAGTTCCTCATCCACCTGTTGTAATCGCTGCTTCAGACGAAACAAGTCTCCATATGACTTCACATCATACCTGACCACCACCAGATACTCTTCCTGAAGCTCATGCATTTTCCGTATCTGCTCATACAGATAAGCAGATTTATAAGTAAACCTCTTTTTCTCAGCCAGCCGCAAACGATACATCCTTGCATAACACTTTCTCTGGTAGGGTGTAAGAACAGCTTTTCTTACCGGTAGCAATGAAACAGTTCGATTTACAGGAGATGCAAGACTTGCGTCCCCATATCGAAACATAGCTTCCAGACTCTCTCTGGTCAAATCCTCCGAAATGGTATCCAGTCTTTTAAATCGCTTCATCCCCGGAACCTTCACAGCGATATGCTTGCCCTGTTTTACATCAAATCCCAGTTTTTCCAGAAGGAAAACAAAATGCTCCATATTTTCTGCACTGATGGCACAAAACAAGGCATCCTGCTTGATCCATTTAGAAAATGCCTGCTCACGCTCCCACTGTGGTCTTGCCATATTCTTCGGTTCCTTGCTGTATTCAGCCGGAGTAATATGAAGTCCGTATTCTTCACAGAGCTTATTGGTTATGGGCTGGAATTTGTATTTCCAGTCACCATCCCGGCACTGAAACTTGTATCCGGTTACCATATTTACACTGTTGATTACGATATGGGCATGAAGATGTTCTCTGTCTGTATGGACAGCCACCACCGCCTCATATTCTCCTGCAAATGCCTCCTTTGCAAACCGCATTGCAATATCATACATAATCTCCGGTGTACCTTCACCCGGTTTTAAGGATATGACAAAATGATATCCCTGTCTTCCCCCTGTTTTACCAAATAGCTGCTTCGTCGCCTTCATCTGCCGGTAAGCCATCTCCGGCAGGCAGTTGATACCGCCTGTCAGATTTGCCTCCCCAAGCTTTTTCGGTTGTAAAATATAATTGATGGAATGCTCCAGATGAATGTCTATTCGAGCCTTGTTGCTTGCCTTCATATGCATCATCTTGGTTATTGCCATCTGCTCACCACCTCCTGTAATAAATCCTTTATCTGTTCAAGCAAATGATTTCCAATCTGCATGGTGCTGTCAAAGACATAGCCACACCCGTTAGCAGTTCTTGTCATCTGGTTGTAATTGTTGCAAAGACCGGAAATCTGACTGATCAGATTCCGTCTGTCGTAAGCAAGCGTTGTATCTACTCTTCCACCATGAGTAATCAGATACCTTACATAATCCGATAATTTCATGTTGTTGGCTTTAGCATCATACTCTGCCTGCTCCCGTTCCTCATCCGACAAGCGGATGGTAAAATTCTTCCTTGGTTCTATCAATTGTCCTCTTCGTCCTATAAGCAATCCCTTCTTTCGTTTCTTTTTCTTTATCCGTCATTGGAAGTTCCCTTTAGGCTACCCTGTTTCCAAAACCTGTGTAGGGAGAATTTGCCAGATACGTAAAACGCCATGCGTTTTACAGAATCTGGTTAGGGGGATTTTACTCCCCCTAAGACCCTCTCAATATATGCCCCATTCGGGGCAATTATCTGTAATACCCTATGTAATACCGGCTTCCACCTGTATTACAACCGGTATTACCATAAAATAATCCGTATTACGCCCGGTATTACTTTTCTGTCCTCTGTATTACCGGGTGTATAACTTCTCTTGACCTGCCTGCTAGAAATCTGACAGAAAAGACATCGCATACTCTGAGACAGTTTCGTCAAAGTCTTGCGGAGGTTCTTCCAAAGACCCGGAGGTTTCTTCCATCTTCTCCGGCATTGTCTCTGACGTAACATACGACATCTGCTTTTCTTTTTCAGTCTGCACTTCGGCAAGTCTTTCCATCTCGTCTTTGACAATCAGCTTTACTGCATTAATAATCCGGTCCGCTTCCCCAGACATTGCATTCTGGACTGCCTCTCTCTGGGCATTCAGCTCACAAACAAGACGCTTCTCACTCTCATCCTGCTTTATGCCCTGAACCACTCTTATCAACGCACTTTTTATAAACTTGCTCTTATCTCCAAAACAGGGTTCTATGGCACCTCCGGTCAAAAAACTCCAGATTTCCATATCTTCTTCCCTGTTCAGGTTGAGACGGAAGCTGACTGTCACACTGTCACCACGTGCCATACTGCCTCCTTTCCGGTTTCCAAAATTCATACGCTTCAGGTATCTTTTGATTGCAGCAGCCAAATGCTTTTGCTATAATGTATTTGCGAGATACATAGCGAAGCTTTGGCTTTGCAACCAAGTCCTTTCCTAATCGGATTGGACTTTTTCTTTTGCCTGATAGTTGCTTTCCTCTGCTACCATACAGGCTTTTTGTGTCAGGTCATCACCCGGATTGTAGTAATCTGCATATCCGTAAATCTTCTGCTCAAAGTATTTACGGGGGCATTTCCCACGCATGGTGTAGTACCCTTTAGCATCCAGTTCGGCATTGTATGCCTTAATAACTGCGTATGCCTTTGTCATACCAACTCCAAGAATCTGACTGACTTCCTTTGCATCAATAAATGCTTCCTTTGTTGTTATCATACAGCTCCTCCTTTCTATTAAATTTGTATTACCGATACGGATTTGAAACCTTCTGTTAAATTATTCAAGTTATAATCCGTACTTTTAGTTCGCGTTTAATCATAATGCATCTTTCAAAACATGTCAATATATTTTTATAAAAATACGCACTTGCAATTCGCATTTGTTCATGGTATAGTATTTACAACATTATATATCAGTTAGTTTTTGATACGGATTTCTTATTTTTACGCAAAACACGAATCAAAACAACTGAACAGTAACAGTAATATAAGGAAGGTGATGATATGGCTTTATCAGATGACCAGCGTTTTGCCATGTATACCGCAGAGGAAATCGGTAATGCAATTAAGAAACGCCGCAGACAGTTAAAGATAACGCAGAAAGAATTTGCCCAAAGACTTGATAAGTCGGAGCGTACTATTCAAAAATACGAATCCGGCGAAATCACCATGAAGATTGATTTAATCAAACAGGTGGCTGATGAACTGGATATTCCATGGCAGGAGCTTCTTGAAGCAAAGTCTGATAAGATTGGTATCGTATCCGCAGAAGAGGATTTTCCATCTTATCGCTTCCATAACCTGTCAGACGTTATCAATGCTTTATTTGCCATAACGGAGATTAAAGATATTGCATTCCAGCTCTCCTGCACCAAACCACCTGAAAATCCCGAGTGGACGTCAGCCCTCATGGTTGACGGCAAAGGAAGCGGAACCTATAATGCGGACTTTTGTCTCTTTATGGAAAACTGGATGAATAAGCTTGCTGCCTTACAAAGCGGCTCCATAAGTCAGGAACAGTTTGAAACCTGGAAAAGAGAAACTTTAGAATATTACTCTGACAGCTTCTTCTCCGATTTCAGCTCACAGAGAGAAAAAGCAAAAAAGAGCAAGGGAATAAAAAAGAAACCCGATTATTCAACCATACAGATTGTTTCTACCAAAGAAGAGGATAACTAAAAACCTCAATAATATTTGTAAAAATGTAGATTATATCATAGCCTTTGGAAAAGTGCACCTAAACCTTGGATTTTCAAGTTGGTGCGATACATACCGCAATCATGCGGTTCTGCTTTAGAACAATATCCGATGCAAGATTTTCGGACAATTCTAAAGATACTTACAATTCACAAAGGAGGTGATGTTTATGCCAGCTTACAAAGACAACAAGACTGGTAAATGGTTCTGCAAGTTCTACTATACGGACTGGCAGGGCAACAACCGACAGAAGTGGAAAAGAGGCTTCGCCACCAAAAAGGAAGCTCAGGCTTTTGAAAGGGATTTTCTCGAGAAGCAGTCCGCCAACCCGGATATGACTTTCCAGAATCTCTACGAACTTTATATGGAGGATATGACTGCCCGCCTGAAGCAGTCAACAATACTGACCAAGAAGCATATTTGCGAGACTCACATCCTACCTTTCTTTGGCAAGAAGCCTATTAACGAAATCAAGGCTTCCGATGTGAGAAGATGGCAGAATCAGTTGATGAATTCTCCAAAAGGATATTCAAAAACGTATCTGAAAACCATCAATAATCAGCTTACCTGCATGATTAACTACGCAAAACGCTTCTACGATTTAAACACGAATCCCTGTAGTCAGGCAGGAAGTATCGGACAGGCAAAAGCAGAAGAAATGGATTATTGGACTTATGATGAGTATGTTGCTTTCCGTGAGGGCATTAAGGACAAGCCTCTATCCTATATCTGCTTTCAGGTACTGTACTGGACCGGGATGCGTGAAGGAGAACTTCTGGCACTTACTGCTACTGATATTGACCTTGTTGCAAAACAGATTGATATCAACAAAACCTATCAGCGTCTTCACGGGGAGGATATCATTACCACCCCAAAGACAAGAAAAAGCAAGCGGAAAGTTCCAATTCCGGATTTCCTGTGTCAGGAACTGCAGGAGTATATGGATTCCCGCTATATGCTTGCTCCGAACGAGAGGCTCTTTCCCATTACAAAATCTTTTCTCTCTCACGAGATGGAAAGAGGTTGTAAGAAAACCGGTGTAAAGCGGATACGCATCCATGATATCCGCCACAGTCACGCAAGCCTCCTTATCAATCAGGGTTGCGATGCACTTATCCTCGCTGACAGACTTGGACACGAAAAAGTATCCACAACATTGAATACTTACTCCCATCTGTTTCCGCATAAACAGCAGGAGCTTGTCAGCAATCTGGAACAGCTTGCGGCTACAGTTGGTGTCACACCAACCCCAGAGCCTCCAATGGGAAATCCTCTGATTGAAACCATGGGAATTTCCTATGATGGCAACATGTCAAGTGATTCAGTTACTCCGGATACAGCATATGCCAATGCAGGACTCCCATATGGTCCTATACCAAAAGAAACAGCATCAGGAAAAGTAATCCCGATGCCTCAAAGAAAAGCTATCTAAAAAACAAAACGGTGTGAAATAGAGTAGTTGCGGTTAGTAGCAAAATGGTAGCAGAGCAAAAGAAAAAGTCCGGGAATGCCCTGTTTATAAGGCTTCCCAGACTTGTGGCTACTATTCGAACTCGACAAATACTAATCAATTTTGTTTAATGATTATTCTCTGCCGTGTTCGTAGTTCTTTTGATTATTTGATGTATCCATATTATCCTGCCTATATGAGCTAATGTTATCATTTTGTTATCGGCATTGATAACACTCGCTCTGCAACTGCGGATAATAGCAATATGTTCCGACTCAAATTATAAGCGATTTTGCTTAGAAAATCAAGATGTCTGAACAATTATCCATCCACTTTTTTGCATACGGATACGGTCATATCCCTCACATTGATTAAAGTTTCGTGCTTACACTTAGGACAATAGAGCGGAAAATTTTTAATGACCGTATCTTTTCTAATTTTATCACGAGTTTTATTGCCGCAAACGGGGCATTTTACCCATTCTGTTTTTTCCTTTTCCACTTTTAAAACCCTAACTTTCGCAATAAAGCCACGACTTCATTTGCTTTTAGCACTTTGCCCATAGCAACAACCTTTTCATTGACTACAATGGCGGGCATACTCATTACGCCGTATTCCATTACCTTTTGCATATCTGTAATGTATTCCACCTCTACGGAAAGCCCCATATCCTTTATTGCCTGTTTAGCGTTTTCATACTGTTCGTGGCAGGATTTACAGCCTGCACCCAATACCTTAATACAGCAAATTCCGTCCTTTGCTTCAGAACAACAGTCCTTTGTGATTTCTTCTGCCTCACTTGTCGGGCAACCACAACCACAAGCACAAGCAGGTGCTTTCTTTTCTTCTTCTTTTTTCTTTCCGAAATTAAACAATGCCATAGTGATAACCTCCTAAAATTAAACAATTAAATATTGTATTGCGTTGAAGAAATAACCTACAACGATAATACCGACTGTGCATATTGCAATGAAAATGCCGAGCAGCTTTGGCTTAACCGCTTTGCGAAGCATAATCATTGATGGAAGAGAAAGGGTAGTTACGCCCATCATAAAGGAAAGGACAACACCGAGCAAAGCGCCCTTTGCAAGTAAGGCTTCTGCAATCGGGATTGTACCGAAAATATCCGCATACATTGGAACGCCTGCGATAGTAGCAAGCACAACGCCAAACGGGTTGTTATCCCCAAGTACCTTGACAATGAGATCTTCGGGTATCCAGTTGTGAATAATTGCGCCGATACCGACACCGATTAACACATAAGGTGCAACCTTTTTAGCTGTTGAAACGACCTGTTCCCAAGCATATTTCATACGGTCTTTGAAATGCAGTTCTTCCTGCGGAACATCAATAGCGTGACCGTTTCGGATATATTCTTCCACTTGATTTTCAAGGTGCAGTTTTTCAATCAACGTACCGCCGACAACAGCAATTACCAAACCGAGAACAACATACAAAACGGCAACTTTCCAACCGAATATACTCATCAGTAAAACAAGACTACCGAGGTCAACCATTGGCGAAGAAATCAAAAAGGAAAATGTAACGCCAAGCGGCAAACCCGCACTAGTAAATCCGATAAACAGCGGAATAGAGGAACACGAACAAAACGGCGTTACCGTACCGAGTAATGCGGCAATGATATTTGCCCATATCCCGTGAAACCTGCCAAGTATCTTTTTTGTTCTTTCGGGTGGAAAATAGCTTTGAATATACGAAATAATCAAAATCAACACACCGAGTAGTACCATAATTTTTATAGTATCGTAAATAAAGAACTGAATGCTGCCGCCTACTCTGCTTGTAGTATCTAAACCGCAGGCATTCAATATAGTTGATATGAGCCTACTCAGCCAACCCATACCGAGGACTTCATTTTGAAAAAAGTCCCAACCAATTTTTAATGCTCCCATAAAAAGCTCCTTTCATATAGTTATATTGAAATGTGTCTATATATTGGCGATTTTATAAGCCGTGCGGAAAAGTAATCTATAAACTTACTCACTTTTCACAGCACGACTTGTTTTTGTATTCAACATCAAGAGTTGTCAACTGCTCCAAACATACCTTTGCCTGCTTCACACCTTTTTCTGAAATGGAATAGTGCGTCCATTTTCCCTCTTTGCGACCAACGACAATTTCAGCGTCACAAAGTATTTTCATATGATGAGAAAGCGTGGGCTGTGTCACATTGATTTCTTCCAACAGCTTACAGGCACATTTTTCGCCCGAACGCAGTAGCTTTATAATTCTAATACGGTTTTCATCACAAAATGCTTTGAAGATTGCCGCAGTTCTTCTTTCGTCCATCTCTCAAAATCACCTCCCATAGATAATTGTCTATGTGTAATTATATGCGTCACATAGAAAATTGTCAATATGTATTTTGAAATTTTTTTGAAAAAAGCGGCGGCAGAGATTTCACTCCCTGCCGCTTTGCCAGTTAAGCATAGATTAAATTTGTATAAACAATTTCCATTGCTCTATTACGAATATTATTTATTTTTTGTACCCACAGCATTTGATTTTCAGCCTTGAGCGTCTCGGTCACATCCTCATGCTCTGCCATCTGTCTTACCATCCGAGAAAACCATTCTTCTGCTTGTTCGTCAATATCGGCAAGATAGCTGTTCAACTTGCCGCTTGTGAGCAGAGTAGTATAGGTTGCTTTTTTATGCTCTTGCAAGTAGCGTTTGTGCCGCTGTCCCCATACGCCGATTGGATGATTTTCTTTATCGGCTGGTAGACTAAGGCAAGGGATAAAATAATCCCCTTGCCGTACATAAGTGCCGCCCATTTCTTCAAAAATTGTCTTTGCCATTGTCTGTTCCTACCTTTCGTATTGATTATTTCTAAAGCGTGTGCCACGCTGTTTAGACTGCCTTGCCTGTTCTAACAGGCTGTCAATCTGCTTACTACCGAACACCTTTCGCAGCAACGTATAGTCCTTAATTTCTTCCCTCAATCGGTTATTATCGGAGGTCAACTGTTTATTGTGATTTTTAAGTTTTTCATTGCTACGGTACAGACTGGCGTTTGTCTGATTGAGCCTTTGGTAATCATCAATCGCTTGAAAGCACCGCACCATAAGCGTTTTAATAAGAGATTTCAGCCGCTTAATTAGCGGCTCGACCACTTTGCTCTTATAACTTTTGGCAGTCATAAAACCTTGTGGTTCGGGTAACTGATATTCGGGAGCATTCTCCAGTGCGCTCTGCATTTGCGAAAGTGAATCCGTACCCTTATCAAAATTTTGAATACGCTTTGAAAGCGTTTCAAACTCTGTCTGCTTGTCTATGATTTTGCTTTCCAGTTGTTCAATTTCTTCTGCCCGCTCCTGCTTTTTATAGTCCAAAACAGAGAGATGTTTTTCGTGTGTGCCTTTCTGCTCCCACTCAATTCCGTACCGTTCCATAACGGCGGCAAGCCGTTCTTTTTCGGAAAGTACCCATTGCGACCATTCCGTATCGCCACGAGAGCCGCCCTTAAATCCCTGTGCGGCTAACGCTTGTTTGAGTGATACTCTCGTATCAAGTCCACGCTTGCTGCCTGTTGTAAACGGCACAAAATCAATGTGGAGGTGGGGCGTTGCTTCGTCTAAATGCAGATGAGCCGAGAATACTCTAAGCTGCGGATTTCTCTCTTGAAAACCACGATAATACTCATCTAAGACCTGCCTTGCAAGCTGTCCGTTCTCACTTTCTG
>OLSX01001876.1_pt1 | contig 19567 bp, 15 predicted proteins | sample 1673141 | NCBI WGS metagenome assembly OLSX01 (sample SAMEA3136759, study PRJEB25190) | human gut metagenome | biome: human gut; feature: human-associated habitat; material: faeces | place: Austria | collected 2013
TTCGTCACTATGGACCTATTTTTTATTTTATTTCAACTTCATTTTACAACGCGCGTTTTTAAAATAATATAAAAATTCGTCATAATTTGTCGATAATATTAAATTGATTTGTCAATACATACAAATAAAAAAAGTTGCCGCACAAAGCGACAACTTAAAATTAAAATAAGATTTTTTAAACCGTTATAATATTTTTGCCCGAATTCAGAGCCTTATCGGTATCGCCGTAAACAAAGCGTGCCGAGACGCCGTCAGGAACCGAAACGGAAAAGATTTCCTTATCATTTTCTCTTAAAATGCTTACTTCAAGGGTGCCTGATGCGGTTTTCAGCTTTCCCGAAGCCCTGTTAAGACTTATTCTCGCAGGGTTTACAATAATGCTTTTAAAGCCGCAGCCGCCGTTCTCCTGCCTGATACCCAAAATATATTGGAAAAGAAATTTTGTGCATCCTCCGAACATAGGATGGTTAAACGAGCGACCTCCTATCCAATATTCGTGAAGCGTTGTAGCACCGCCGTTCATAAATGAGCCAAAGGAATATTTCCCCTCGCATGACAAAAGTTTAAACGCAAGCTCATCGTACCCGTTTTCAAACAGAACGCGCGGCAGTATTTCCGTTCCGAATATTCCGCAATCAAACATTCCGTAATCTTTATAATAATTAGCAAGATTTTCAAGCGTTTTCTTGTTTCCGAGTCCCAAATCAAGCGCAAAAGCATTTGTCGCCTGATATGTACCGCAAAAATCAAGCCCTTTATCAAGATAATTCTTTTTAAGACTGTCCCGCGTTGAAGAAAGACAAACCGAATTAAGCCTTTTCTGAAGCGAACCGCAAAAATCTCCGCTTTCAGGGTCAAAGTATTCGCGAATAACGGCGTCCTCAGCTGTTTTCTTAATTTCCGTCAGGCGCTTGGTATCTGTCACACCTATTATTTCTGTAATTTCAAGTAATCTGTTTACGGATTTAATTAAAAAGTATGTGTTCACAAAAGGTTCTGGAACAGCTATCGGCTCGGAAGTGCACCAATCTCCCAAACACCAGCGTCTCGGTTCGTCGGAAGTAACCAACCCGTTTTCGCTGTGCGCAACCATATATTCGACATAGTGCAGCATCTGCGGGAAAAGCTCCTTTAAAATGTCGCTGTCCCCGTACATCTTGTAATAAATGTACGGCACTTCAACAATTGCGCATCCCCAACCGCCGGGACCGCCGCCTCTGCCTACATAAGGGGCGGTATAATCTACTCTGCCTGTATTTCTATCCTGACAGTCGGCAATATCGTCAATCCATTTGCGATAAAATTTCTTCGCATCAAGCATTGTCATTGCCGCCTCACAGCAAACCTGACCGTCTCCCGTATATCCGGCGCGTTCCTCTGTTGGGCAGTCCATCGGGATGCCGACGTGCATATTATCAAGCTGAGTACGTATATAAGCGTCATAAAGCCAGTTGAGCACCCTATCCGACGATGAAAAATCGCTTGTGACCTCAATATCGCTGTGAACAACAAGAAAATCGCTTAGCTCAATTCCAGAAGGCACAGTTATAAATCTGCAACCGAACCAGGTAAGCTCAGGCTTGAAATAACGCTCCTTTTTATCAAGCGTAACCTTAAAATACTGATGCATATTTCGCCACGGACTCGGCTTTCCGTCAACAATCGACTCCGCCTCGGATATATCAATAACGGCTGTGCCGCAAAAGCTTCCGTCGGTATGGAAAACAGGAACGCCCGTCACGTTTTCTTTTAAATCATATACAGTATATTCAGCTGTTTTTACGGGAATCTCAGGCTTTATTGTGCGTATTACACGGTCTGTCGGGCAGTCCGAGAAAATAAAATCGGTAATCGGTGTTTCGGCGGTGACAACATTTGCCCACCCGCTATCGTCGAATCCGATATTATTCCAACATGATTGCTCTAAGGAGTAATCATGCGTTTCGCCCCGCACAAATGCTTCGCATTCGGTTATAAACGAAGGACTCCACTTCATATCCGTATCTGAGGTTATATGTATAACCTCGCCGTTTTCCAAGGTAAGCTCAATATTAAAGCAGAGCTTAACATCGCCGTAAACAGGAAAAAGTGAATACGGCAATGACGGCGGGGCGCAGTGATAGTATCCCTCTCCAAGCATAAAGCCGATAACATTGTCTCCCGCGGAAAGCTTGTCGGTTATATCGTAGCGCTGGCAGATAAGTCTGTGACCGAGCACCTTGCCGTTAGGCTTCGGCCACTCGTTATAATCGGTATAAAGGGTAACAAACATATCCTCTGTTCCCTTTTCGCCGTTTATATAAAGATTATAAAACCCCAATCCGCAGACCGTAATTACAGCGCTTTTGAAACTGCCTATACTGAATTTCTTTCTTACATACGGATTTGCGCATTTTTTATCGGGCGATACCCATACCGCATTCCCGAACATCTGATTCTGTGTCAAAACAACCCACGCTCCGCAAAATAATCTTAATAATCATACTTTAAACCGTTTTCACGGTAATCCGACGGTGATTGAGACATAAAGCTCAAAAAGGTTCTGTTAAAAGCGCGCAACGAACCGAAGCCAACCTCATGCGCTATATCCGTAACGCTTTCCGGGCTACTTCTAAGCAGATTGCATGCCTCTGAAATTCTCATCCAATTAACAAATGTAGTAATGCTCATCTGCATATCGAGATTAAAAATATGTGAAATATAGCTTTTGCTGTAACCTAAAGCCTTTGACAGGATTTCAAGCGATACATCCTGTTTGTAATTTTCCATACAGTAATCCATTACCCGTCGCGAAATATTTGCATTTTCATAATCTATCGGAACAAACTCGAATAACGGCTTTGCAAAAAGCATAATCAAATTCACATAGCTAAGACCTATTGTCAGGTCAATGCGATCACCTTCAGCATATGACGTGGAAAATAATTTTTTGAACTGCATTACGGTATCATATAACACCTTATCAGCAGAAAAATCAATAATATTCTTCTTGGGTCGCTCTTTTGCAAACTGTTTTTTTAAGATTGGCATTATATCTGTTCCGAAGCACATAACAATATAATCGCCCGGATTTTCTTCATAGAAATGAAAGGAATACGGAGAAACAAGCACAATTTTATTTGGTTCAAGTTCAAAGGATGCGTCGTTCATATGAACAACCGTAGAACCCGAAAAGCATATAATTGCTTCCCATTCAGCATGAAGATGCGGAGCATTAGAAAGATGGTCAACATTCAAGCAATCCAGCGAATACTTTTTCATCTCATACGGTCCTATCATTATCATATTCCGCTTCACCTCAAAACAGCAGTTTATATATAAATACAACTAAATGTATACTCACTTAATCAATTCAGCGCATTGTTAAAAATCCACAAATAATAATGCAACCCACTCTCCCAATTTTTATGATATGTGCATTCTGTCAGTACATTAGTTATAACATATCTTTAACCGATTGTAAAGCAGAAAATTCTTACAACCGAAAACATAAATTAGCCTTTAATGCTTGTCCCCGTCAAGCAACCCCTTTAAATAGCCTATTGCAAACAGTCTGCCAAGGCTGGTATATCCGGGATTGTTGTTATCCTCCCCTGCCATAAGCGGAACATGGTCAACCCTTATAGGAACATCAATGCCAAGCGAATCATATAAATGAATTAAATCCGCCATATCCAATTCACCATTATCGTGAAAGGTCTCGCGAAAATTTGTTTTTTTGCCTGTTGTATTTCTGAAATGAATAAAGAATATTTTATCCTTCAATTCTTCTATTACCCTATGTAAATTCTCACCCATCATAAAATAGGTTGCCTGACACATTGTTATTCCAAGCATTTTTGACGGAACAACAGACATCGCTCTTTTTATGTTCTCATATGATATCATAATTCTCGATACTCCGCCCAATTTATCGAGCGGCGGATCATCAGGGTGAAGCGCCAGTCTTATATTGTATTTTTCGGCGTAAGGAATAACCGCCTTTAAAAAATAGGTGTAATTATCCCAAAGCATTTCGGAAGATATTTCTGCCTCTTGCGGTTTAAAGTCAGCTAAATTAAACCCTGTAACCAGAGCATTTCCGCGCTCGTTTATATTATCGGCAGTACGCAGCCAGCCTATATACGCCATAAAATTAAAGCAAATGGTAGTAATGCCCTGACTTTGCATTATTGGTAACATTTTTATTACCGTTTCAATACATTCGTCGCGTTTTCCGTCCCCTCTCTTTATATGCTCATGCAGAGAATTCGGAATCGGCTCTACAACAATCGGCTGAATACCGAAATTTTTAAATTCGGTACATATTTTTTCCCAATGCGCGGGATTTGTAAAATCATATTTCCCGTCATCTGGAAGTCTGATAACACCGTGATTTACCCCGCACTGCTTTGCGTAATCCCAAGTCAAATCGTGTTTACACAGGAAATAATCCGTCAATATCATATCATGTAGCCCCCTAAGCAGTTAAATTAAGTGCCTGTTAAAATACAACGCACAACGGCTTTTCAAGCGATATTTCGCTTAATTTTTTAAGGCTTCCGCCATTTAAAGCGAATACAGTTACATTATCGCTGTCCTCGTTAGCGCATATCAAACGCTCGCCTGAAATATTAAAATCACGCGGAGAAGCACCGCCGCAATCCACAATATCGGTTAAAGCAAGCCTGTTGTCGTCCGCCTTTAAGCAGGCGATGGAATTATGCCCGCGATTCGAAACATAAACATATCCCTTGTGATATCTTACAGCGGCAGGCGCATTATTGCCGTGATAACCGTCGGGCAGAGTGCTGTATTCATTAACAACCTGCATTTTACCGTCCTCGTAAGACAAAACCGTGACTGTCGAGGAAAGCTCATTTGCGCAGTAGGCATACCTACCGTTGTCCGAAAATGTAATATGACGCGGTCCGTAACCCGCTTTTAATAAAACCTCGGAAACGAAATTAAGCTGTTTATCGTAAATGATAATTTTATCAATTCCTAAATCTACCGCGCAAATATATTTGCCGTCGGGCGTAGCCCCGGCAAAATGAGCGTGCGGGGAGGTCTGCCTTTCGGGATTCACGCTTCTACCATTATGCAAAACAAGCCTATCGGGCATTTTAATTATACTTCCCGATATATAATTTGCGGCATATACCGCGCCGTCATTTACGCAAAGATGACAGCAAACAACTCCCTTTGTTGATATTACGTCGCTTTTATACTTCAACTCGCCGTTTCGGATACCGAAAGAGACCAATCCGCTTTCATCGCTTATCTCAAACGGTTCTCTTAACAGAACATACAGCGTCTGATTTTCTCTGACAGCGTACATAGGTCTGTCGAGAACCGTTTTGTCGATAAATTCAAGCCCATCATTTTGATTAAGGGTGTAACGGTATAACCCGCCGTTTTTAACGCACGAAAGAATATAAATATATTCCTTTGAACCGATATTCATAAGAAATCACCTGATGTAATTTATTGTACGCTTTTACCACCGTCAACGTAGATTGACTGCCCTGTAATGTAACGGCCTTCGTCCGAGCAAAGCAAGGATACAATACCCGCACAGTCCTCTGGTTCGCCGTAAAAGCCCACGGGAATACTGTCGATAACCTTTTTTGCATAATCGGGGTCGGAAAGCGCTTTAACATTGCGGTCGGTATAAATCACGCCCGGAGCAACGTTATTTACCGTTATACCGTCCTTTGCAAGTTGTAGTGACAGCGACTGCATCATATTCGTCTGCGCCGCCTTGCTTGCGGAATAAACAAGCATATCGGGGTGAGGCTTAGCCTCCTGAACAGAGCCGATTGTGACTATTCTGCCCCAGCCGTTTTTCTTCATAATGGGAACTGCCGACTGAATAAGGAGCATTGAAGAAACAAAGTTGCAATTAAGCTGTTCATAACAGGCATCCGCCGTAACTTCTATCCAAGGTGTGCGGTACTGCAAAGATGCGTTTAAAACAAGCACATCTATATCACCAACAGTCTTCGCAAGCTTTTTGGTTTCCTTAATATCGCAGAGATTCGCTGTGACAATTTCGGCTTTCCCGCCGTTTTTGGTGATTATTTCGGCGGTTTCTTTTGCTTTCTCAATATTTCCCGCCGCGTGAACGTATACAAAATATCCGTCCCTTGCAAGTCGAACCGCTATCGCCCTGCCTATTCCTCTTGAAGAACCAGTTACCAATGCTTTTTTCATGATACTCTCCATTTCAGCTTTTTTAGAATACACTAATTCCGCAAACAGTTTTTTATATTAAAAGCAACTGCTTTACCCAGCTCTTTAAATGCTGCCTCCGTAAAATGACAGTAGTCACAATAAGCATTACTGTCCCATTTTTTCGTAACACTGTAAATATCATTGATGATTATATTGTGTTCATCGGCAACAGCCTTTGCAAGCTTGTTATATCTGACTATCTGCTCATTTGTTCGTGGGTTAATTCCGATTGTACCGTTAGGATTCATAGTTGTGGTTGTCGCAAATACTATTTTTGCGTTTGCAAACAATTTCTTGATTGAATTTATTATCATTTCAATGTTTCTTGAATACTCCTTCTCGCTTGTAAGGGGTAATTCACCGCCGTTCCAATGCGCAATGTCCCAATGACCGCAATTGAAATGAACGATATTCACAAGCTTAGGATCATCAAACATATTAGCCCACGTGTATAAGTTGGTTATAACATACTGCGTATTTCGGCAATTATCACTGACATAAAAAACCTCTGCAGTATCGGTTAGTATTTCCTTTACAGATGCGCAATAACCCTGCCGTATTGAATCTCCTATCAAAAAAACATTTGGCTTTTCTTTACTGCATATAAATTGAGCTTTTGCATTACCATTTTCTGTATAGAACACGATATAAAACTCCTTAATATATAAATTTTATCTCTGCACCCTGCCCGAGCCGTCACCTCCCGCAAGCTTTTCAATCTCAGAGACCGAAACACGGTTATAGTCGCCCTCAACCGAGTGCTTGAGTGCTGATGCGGCTACCGCGAATTCTATAGCGTCCTTAGAGGATTTACCTGTAAGAAGTGAATAAATAAGCCCGCCGCCGAAGGAGTCGCCGCCGCCTACACGGTCAACGATATGTAAATGATATTCCTTTGAGAAATAATAATCCTCTCCGTCATATAACATACCAGCCCAATCGTTATCGTTAGCGGTTATTGAGCTTCTAAGTGTTATAGCGACCTTTTCAAAGCCGAATTTATCGGCTAACTGCTTTGCAACGGATTTATAGCCCTCTTTATCAAGCTTTCCGCCGTAAATATCGGTGTTTTCAGCCTCAATTCCGAAAACGTCCTTTGCGTCTTCCTCATTGGAGATGCAGACGTCCACATACTTACAAAGCTCGCTCATAGCGGCTCTTGCCTCGTCCCTTGTCCAGAGCTTTCCTCTGTAATTTAAGTCGCAGGAAATTTTTACGCCCTTTGCCTTTGCGGCGATACACGCTTGCTTGCAGATTTCAACAAGGTTCTCGCCTAAAGCGGGAGTAATGCCCGTAAAGTGGAACCAGGCCGCGCCCTCGAAAATGCTGTCCCAATCAAAATCGTTTATATCCGCTTGCTGAATAGCCGAGTATTTACGGTCATAAATGCAAACCGAGCCTCTTTGTGACGCGCCCTTTTCAAGGTAGTAAATACCCACTCTCTCGCCGCCGCGTACAATCTTGCTTATATCTACACCGAAATAACGGAGCGAATCAACCGCCGCCTGACCGATAGCGTGGGTCGGGAGCTTTGTCACATAAACGCTGTCAAGACCGTAGTTTGAAAGCGAAACCGCAACATTGGCTTCACCGCCGCCAAAGGTTGCCTGCATTTGGTCGTTCTGAAAAAATCTGTAATATCCGTTAGGTGCAAGCCTTAACATCAATTCACCGAAAGTAACTACCTTTGCCATTTACTTTTCCTCCATCTTTTCAAGCGCTTCTTTAACAAAGAAGCTGCCGCCGATTGCCGCGATTTTATCAAAAGCCAAAAATTCGTCAATATTACTGCGGTCGGCTCCGCCCGTGGGTATAAAATAAACTTAACCTGCGGGAACGGTGCAGACAAAGCCTTTAATGCCTTTAAACCGCCGTAAACATTTGCGGGGAAGAACTTAACCGTTGTAATGCCCAATTCCAAAGCCTGCATTATCTCAGTAGGTGTAACACAGCCGGGATAATAGGGTATGTTATTTTCCTTGCAGATTTCGGCAACAGATACCGAAAGTCCAGGGGAAACAATAAACTGAGCTCCCGCTTTTAATGCGTCTTTACATTGTTCGGTGTTAATAACCGTCCCCGCGCCTATCGACATATCGGGATAATTCTTACAGGCGTATTCAATAGCCTCTTTTGCACAGGCGGTTCTGAATGTGATTTCGGCACAGTTGATACCGTTTGCCTTTAAAGCCGATAATATCTTATCTGTTTCGGATAATTCTTTAATAACTACTACTGGTATATACTTTTCCATAAAAATCACCTTTTATAATGCAGTCTGAGTGTCGTTAGGATCGCCGTTTCTAGCAAGGTCGTACTCCTTAGACCAGTCAAGGTCGCGGTATTCCTCGCCGCGTGGGTCGGTCTTTATCCATTCAAGAAGCATATCGAGCATTTCCTCGGTCCAGGTGTTTTTATCTATCTGGGCGGTGGTGAACTTGCCCTGACAAATCATTTCAAAGCCGAAATCGTCCTTAACGTGGGTTTTCGCCGCCCCCTCAACAACGTCGGCTACAAGATGGGACGGAATAAAAAGAACTCCGCCGCCTGCACCGAATACTACGTCTCCGGGCAGACAAACCGCACCGCCAAAATTGGTAATATCGTTCCAATCCTTCATTACAAATTCGCGGATTGGTGTGGGGTCAATACCGCGGTAGTAAACCTGCACGTCGTGAACCTTTTTCATCTGCTCAACATCGCGCACGCCTCCCCATATAACCGCACCGCCTGTTTTGGTATGCTTTTGGAGTGCGGTTGTAAGGTTTCCGCCCAAAAATGTACCCTTATATATTTTATCGTACATATCGCACACAACAACGTCACGTTCATAAAGGTGGTCGATTACCCATTGGTTATAGTTGCCCTGCAGTCCGTCCTCAGCACCTCTGCCAAACTGAACATCGTGCAAATCGGGTCGGGTCGGGCAATAGGTGCAGGTTACGGCTCTGCCGACTAATTTTCTGCCGTCATCGTGCAGGGTGGCAAGCGGCGCTAAACCTCCGCCTACAAACTGATGTTCATAGCCCAGCACAAAAATCGGCTTCCAAACCTCCTCAAGGGTCATTCCGTAAAGGGCGTCAAGGTATTTGTCCTCAACCTTGGGTCTGCCGTCGGGCAAACGATCACCCTTCCATAAAGGTGTTAATGCAATTATCGTATCTCTGTCATTAAAATTCATTTATGTCAGCTCCAAAAATTATAGTGTTTGATAATCCGCGTTCCATGCGCCGACGGTTAAAGTATCCGAATCGGAATTTTTAACATCAACGGTTATTTCTACCGCCCTTTCTTCCCCGCCCGCAAGCAGGAAGGCATTATCCGAGCAGACAAGCCGCGACTTATCGTTTTCGGTATCAATTACAACAGGGAAAGCGGGCGTATCGGTCATATTTTTTATAATTAAATTGATTTTCACATATCCGTCGGAAAGCGGCTCTTTATTAATTATTTTACATTCAAGCGAGGTCTCGGTAAGCTCAGAAATCTGATTTTTAAGCCACGGCCCTTTATCAAAATATATATTTTTCGGAGTGTCGGCACCGTTTTGCGGCCATATACGCTCGGTTTTATAGATTTTTTCATCAACAAGCAACGAGAGTACCTTCGGGAAATAAAAGCTTTCGCCCTTAATTTTGCCGTCTTCTCTCAGCTCAACTCGGACAAAGAAAAATACATCCTTCCAATCATTCGGTATATCAAAGCTTATTTCGTCTATTTCATTTACGCCCTTTTGATAACCGATAAGCGGAATATCTTTTCTGAACACCGTTGAAAGTCGGTAATCAAATATTTCCACCGCAATCTCACTACTGCCCGAATACCCAATTTCGGAGAAAAGCTTTACAGGCATTTTAACAGTCTCACCCGTTCTGAAATTCAAATACTCCAAGGCAACAAAGGGGTGCGTTTCCTCGTATGCGCGTTTAATCGCATAATACTGCCAGCAGGGATTGCCGTATCCATCGACAATCTGAATTGCGGTTGTAGGCCACGGTCTTTTGTAAACCCACGGCAATATACCTGTTGTAACAGGATAATTTTCCAGCATCGATTCAATCATAATGAGATAATACTCGTATGATGACATATGCGATGCCTCGCACAAATCCTTCAGATGTATTCCGTTCATATCCGTAAAGTGTGAGGCGCGCGACAGCATACGGGGTATTCTTTCGGGATTAAATTCCGAAAAATGATTCCGCATTTCAGGGAATATTTCGGGGAAGGACGCGTCTGCTATTTCATTAAGCGGTCTTTCGGTTTCTTCCTTTTTAATTGTCTGCCTCATGGTTTTAACCGTTGGGAAGCCGTGAATTCCGCTTTCGGAAAGCAAGGGTAAGCGTTTATATATATGTCGGTTCCAGGTGGGCTCCATATCCCAATACCCGTGCATATCTCCGCCGTCGGGTGTGGCATTATAAAAAATTCTGTCGGGCGCTAAAATATCCGTTTCATTGCGTATTGCATACATTGACGCGGCATTATACTTGGAATACGGGTTGAATTCATTACCGCCGCAATGCAAAACAAACGAAGTATGATTGCGGATTCGGTACAAGTAATAGCTCAACTGCGAACGAAGTATATCTGTATCCCAAAAGCGCGAGGTGTTATTTGCAAGCAGGCTGTCCTGCCAGACCATAATACCGAGCTCGTCGCACAGCCGATAAAATGTATCCGATTCGGGAGTACCGCCGCCGCTCCATACTCTTATAATCTGAATACCGTCATTTTTTGCAAGCCTTAAAACCCACTCATATTCCCGCTCATTTTCGAGGTACATCTGATCCAATTCGGTAAAATTCATTCCTTTAAGGAAAACATTTTCACCGTTTATTACAAACTGGAATTTTGCCCATGAACGTTGGAATTTCGGTCCCGCACTCGGAACAACCTCAACCGTTCTGATTCCTACGGGAATTTCGGCATAATCGCACTTTTCATTATTTTGAAGCAATGTAAGTTCTAATTTATAAAGCGGCTGAGGTGCGGAATTGAGCGGCGACCACAGCTTCGGATTACTGATTTCTATTTTCTTTCTGAAAAAGGTATAGTCAATATTCGGACAGGCGCCGAGCATTGAAAGATCGTATTCGTCCACCTCATCTGTTTCGTCAAATACAACCTCTCCGTCGGGAGATGAAATTTTTATCTGAAGTTTAAGGTCTTCGCCTGTAAATTTATCGGTAAGCTCATTGCCGGTCACCATTCTCGGATTGAATTGCAGAGCCCACCAATCGTCCTTTTGGGAGCACGGAACACCGATTTCTTCCCTCATAAACGGATTGGTAATCGGCACTTCGAGCTGTAATGAAGCAGATTCGGCACCCAGAGACTCGGTATATATATATGGATTGTTCATATGATATGCTTCAAGAAATTCTATACGTACGCTTCTCCAGATTCCGACAACCGCGAAGTGACCGAGTGTTGTAAGGCTGTCGTTCATTACTCCCCACGGCGCTATGACGCTAGTATCCATAAAGCTGCTTAGCTGTGCATATGTAGTCGGCTCCTTAGTGTTAAGCGGAACATCATCATAATCCATATTGCAGGGGGTACATTCAACAAGGATTTCGTTTTCTCCGCCGTAATTTAAAATACCGTGCACCTCAACAACAGGTCCTCCGAACATTCCCTCGTGGTCGCCGAGCAGTTTTCCGTTAAGCCACACCCTTGAATAATATGAAACGCCGTCAAAGCACAAATATGCGTAACGTTTTTTTCGAGCATTTTCAGGAATGGTAAAGCGCCTGCGAAAATACCATACTTTATGGTGAATAAAGTTGTATTCTATGCTGTTGCAGTTCTCATAAGGATGCGGCAAAACCCCCGCCTCATATAAACACCAGCCTACCGATTTCGGCAATGTGGCAGTATTATCAAAGGCGAGATTTTCAAGCTCCTCCGCTGCACAGTCGCTATCTGCAAATTCCCATTTTCCGTCAAGGCTTAAATGGCATTCTTTATTATTCCTCGGTTCAATGTATAAATTTTTATTTAATTTCATCAGATACACTCTCCCTTATGAGCTTTCGGTTTCAAATATATAATTACATAAAATGCAAATACAGTCAAATAATTTCATAATATGAAATTATTTGATTGCTAAAAAAGCAATGCATATTGTTGACGGTAATATGTTTTTATGTTAAAATTCGTGTATCCAACGTAAAGTTCAGGGCAATGCAAAATTCGTATTAAAGAAAAGGGCAATAATATGAGCGATATGATTAAATCCGTGCAAAAGGCAACACGGCTTCTCTCGATTCTTGCGGACAGCTATGATAAGCCCGTACCGTTAGCCGAGCTCTCTGAAAAAGCGGGAATAAATAAATCCACCTGTTCGCATATCATTTCGACATTGGAAAACGAGGGGTATGCAACTAAAATTTCAAACTCCAAGGGATATATTTTAGGCCCTGCCGCATACTGTCTCTCGCGGTTCGGAAAATATAAAAACGGTCTTATAGCAATATGCCATCCGATTATGCAGTATATATACCGCAACACAGGCTATTCGGTTCTCCTTGCCGTCATTGAAAGCAACACAAAATACATAATTGATTACATAGATGACGGTAAAATATTCACAACTAAAACCATGATTCATACCGACGATATTTACCGCACCGCAACAGGACAGGCGATTTTAGCTAATCTTCCGACGGAAAAGGTCTATTCAATAGTTAAAAAATACGGTCTGCCCACTTCAAAGGAATGGTTTGACGCAGATTCCTTCGAGGATTTGTTAAACAACATTTCAACCAATGAAAAGAATTCTGTTTTTACAACCACCGCTTTGTACCCTGAAAAGAATATTTTATGTATCGGTTACGGCTGCCCCATATTTAACAGCGTGGAATGTGTAGGCGCTTTCGGTATAGCCGTAAATATTCCTGACGACAAGGTGCCTGCCGTTCCCGATGATGAGGACAATATAATTAAGTTTCTCAAGCTTGGAGCAAAGGAAGCGAACCGCCGCCTTTCCGATGAAGTGTAACCGCCTTTTAAAAGCCGATTATTTAAAGAAATTCCGTGAGATTACCTCTTCCTGCCACTCTTTTGAAAGACTTGTAAACTTAGCCGAAAATCCGCACACCCTGACAATTATGTCGGGGTACTTTTCGGGGTGCTTTTGTGCGTCCAATAACTGCTCGCGCGTAACACAGTTAAGCTGTAAGCATATAGTTGACGAATATGTCACCGTTCGCAAAAACGCCTCGCAAATATCCAACGTCATATCGGTAGACGACAGAATTATATTAACCACATTTCCGCCCGACATTTCTGTTTTGTCAAGCGCCGCCAAGGAATTTATCACGCTTGTGACCGACGGTATTTTTTTAAGCCTTGACGGGGTAAGACCCTGAGAGATATATTCCCCGTTTTTCCTGCCGTTCGGCGTTGCCAAGGTTTTTTCTCCCCAGAAACGGATTTCGGTATATGTCAAATGCCCTATTCCGACTCTGCCGCCGTATCTTCCTCTGAGGCGGCTTGCTATTGCGTAAAGGTCGTCGTTAAACTGCTTTGCGAGCTTACACGAATCCTCAGAACCGTCTCCCCAGCCCGCACAAAGAGTCGCCTCGACACGCATATTTTCATAACCGTCCCAGTTATTTCTTACGGCATTAAGCATTTCGGCTAATGTGTATTTTTTCTCATCAAATACAAGCGTTTTAATTGCCAAAAGCGAATCAACTATTTCGGGAAAGCCGACACAATACAAATATTCGTTATGATACCTGCCGCCGCCTGAGGTGAAATCCTTTCTCTGTTCTATGCAATCCTTGAGGGTTGATGAAAAAATCGGTAAGGGAGCAACCTTATCCCAGATAAGTCCGCCCTTATTGGTGATGGATATGCGCTCTTCAAACAGTCTTCTGCAATTTTCCACTACGGTTGCGTATAATTCCTCAAAGCTCTCCGCGTTATCAAAAGAGTCAAAATTTATTCCTACATAATCCATTTTATCCTTACGGTTATGGAGCGCAAACTCAAAGGATTTAAGTATATTCAAATATGTTCCGTGGTCATACTTTTCAACACCGTTTAAAGTAATACTCCAACATCCCGTAACCAAATAATCACGTGCCTCTTCTAACGGAACTCCCTGCCGCACTAACGCGGGAATCATAGCATCGTCATTTGTATAGAGAACGGTGCTTGTTCCGTTTATAACCGACTTGTCAATTTCATCTAAATATTCCTTTGGCGACTCCTTTGAATATCTGCATTTAACCTTGGGGAAGATTATTTTTTCCTCTCTCACAGCACTTAAAAACATTTCGGTAAGCTCATTATAAAAGGGTTTCCCCTCTGAATCACAGCCGCCCAACACATAATTGTTCTCAAGCTCGTGATCGGCATATCCCACCATTTTTATATCGTGGTCATAATGCATATCAAAGCAGATTAAAAATTGCGATATAAGACTGTAAGCTTCTTCTTTTGTCAAAATTCCTTTTTCAATATCGGAACGGTAGAACGGATAAAGATCCATATCAACCCGCCCGAAGGTATTAGGGCCGACACCCTCGAAGGTGCCTATTATTTTTCTCATAAAAGCCAAGGTATTAAGCGCCTCATATAAGGTTTCGGGCTTTTCCCACGGCACACGGCGGGCAGTTTCGGCAATTAACCGAAGATTTTTTCTGTGCTTTTCATTTTCTTCCTTTAAAAGCAGTTCTTCCGCCCTTTTTGCAAATTTCTCCGCCGTTTTTTTAATTTGGAGCATTGCCTCGCATACAGATTTTAAAAATTCCCGTTCCTTTTCGGTTTCGGCGTTTTGCATTTCCGCCCTTGCGGAATCATATATACCCGAAAGCCCCGATTCGAAAATCGGGCGGTTGTTAAAATTGAAATGCTGTGTTGTATCATTGTACGGCCCGCATATCAAATAAAGCAGTTCGTTTCCCTGTCTGGTACGCTTTTCCCAAAGCGCTTCATCCTGCTCTTTAAACAGATGCTGATTGCGGCAAAAGGTCCATCCGCCCGCCTGTACAAAATTGCCGCCTTTTGCCCAATATGAGCCGTCCGACATAGCTGTAAGTGCCCCTGTCTCAAAGTAAAACGGCGTATTTTTGAAGACAACAGGTTCAAGCTCGTTTGCAATAACATCATACTGCAAAAGCTTTTGGTCTGTGGGCGTCATACCGTCGGCAACTCTTTTATCTAATACGGAAAAGCATTTTTCAGCAAAATCCTTTGCCTTTGTAAGTGCCTCGTTCCTGTAATAATTTTTCAGTTCATTGCGTAAATCATTATAATTCATACAAGCTTATCCCCCATAATATCAATTTGCAGATTTCGCATTATGATATTACCATTCTATAATTTTCATATCAATTCAAAAAACGGAAATTTTGTATTATAAGGAAATATTTTTTTAAAAAACATTGATTTTAGTCTCTTGATTATATACAATAATAATGACTTATAAATAACCTTATTATAAGGTGGTCTGTTATGGAATTTTCAAATTTAAAAATTAAGGAAATATGCTCTGTTGTAAGGTACACACCCGAAAAATCACATTGGAAAACCGAAAACAGAAAAAATCATATTGTCGGTATACAGCTGAAAGGCTATGCAAAACACAATTTCGGTTACAAAAAAATCATTCTTTCTGAAAATACGGTTTTTTTCTTCAACCAAAAGGATGATTATACCGTCGATGTCGGAGAAAAAGGAAATGCATACTCGGTGCATTTCACAACATACGAACCGATAAGCATAGAAAGCTTTTGCAAAAAAATCAACAATCCCAATGAAATAATACAGCTGTTATCTGCCATCGACCGCCTTTTCAAACTTGACAACACATCGAATTTGCTTACTTTAAGCCGTTTTTATAAGCTTTGCAGCCTTGTTTCGGAATACAACACCGCGCTGTTCAATAAACAATATTCAAAAATTATACCATCAAAGGAATATATTAATCTTCATTTTAAAGATAAGGACTGTTTGCAAAAAGCGGTGGAAATATCAGGGGTTTCACAGCGCCGCTTTAACGATATTTTTAAAGCACAGTTAAATACAACCCCTCAAAGGCACATAATCAATCTTAAAATCCTTAACGCAAAAAGCTTACTTGAGTTTGACGAAATTTCGGTATCCAAAATTTCGGAAATTTGCGGTTTCTCGGATGTATATTATTTCAGCCGAACCTTCAAGGCAGTCACGGGAATGACCCCTACGGAATACAGGAAGGATTTTAAAAACAAATAATTTGCATTAAAGGGAAACAAGTCAGACGCTTGTTTCCCTTTATGTTTATTAATCATTCTCGATAATTTTTCTGTAAGTTTTCATTTCCTCTTCCGACGGAACAGAAAACTTTTCGCATTGAACACCCAGTGCATCATATTTATGCTCGCCCATTTTGTGATACGGCAAAAGCTCAGTCTTTTTAACCTTTACGGTTTTAAGAAAATCGTTTATCTTGCGCATTTCCGTCTCGTCAGCGTTAAAGCTGCCCATTACGGGTATTCTGATAATTATATCGCCGTCAAAGCAATCTGAAAGCTTTTTAAGGTTTTCAAGCAACAGCTTATTCGATACGCCCGTGCCCTCTATATGTAACTGCTCCGAAAAGCACTTTACATCATAAAGGAATAAATCGGTATAAGGCATAATTTTAAGAAAGCTCTGCCACGGCACATTTCCCGCTGTATCGACCGCGGTATGTATACCGTTTTCTTTGCACTTTTTTAGTATATCACAAAGGAAATCCAATTGCAGCATACATTCTCCGCCCGAAAAGGTTACGCCGCCGCCCGAATTGTCGTAAAAAGCTTTATCCTTTACTACTTCCGAAAAAACCTCATCGACCGTGTATTCTTTTCCGCATACCTTTCTTGCGTCAGACGGACAAAAAAGCTCACATCTTCCGCAGAAATCGCATTTTTCAAAGTGATTCGGGCATACCTCGGCGCATTTGCCGCAACCTGCGCATTTTTCCTTATAAAACATCATCTGCTTTTCCGCCGACTGACTTTCGGGATTATGACACCATTTACAGCGCAGATTACACCCCTTAAAAAACACCGTCGTCCTGATACCCGGCCCGTCAACATAGGAATTTCTTTCAATATCAAATATTGTCGCTTTCATTTAATTCTCCTACAAAGTGGCAGCGTTGTCGCCGCCGTCTGCAACAACGGTATGACCGCAGATTATTTCGCCGTAATCACTCATAAGATAGAATGCAAGCTCGGCAATTTCATTAGGGCGAATAAAGCGTTCTATTGCATGGCGTTTGTATTCTTGGTTAATATCGTGTGCATAATCCGAAATCATGGGTGTAAAGGTGGCACCGGGAGCAATTCCGTTTATAATAATTCCGTTATGACCGTATCTTTTGCCAAAGGCTCTGGTCCATTTTATGATTGCCTGCTTTGAAGCACTGTAAATGCCCGTTATATCCATACAAGCAGCATTGGAAGCAAAATTCAAGATGTTGCCTCTGATTTGTCTTTCGCGCAGAAAATCAACTTCGTTACGCATTAAAAAGAATGCCGCTTTAAAATTTATATCGGACATAGTGTCCCATTCTTCCTCGGTTACATCCCAAGGCTCGTAACCTCTCTTGCCGCATACCGCCGCCGCATTTACAAAGCCGTTAAGGCCGCCCAAGGTTTTTTCGGCATATACAAAAAGTGCTTTATGTCCGCCGATATCGGTAATATCAAACACCTTATAAAATATATCCTTACTGTTTATTTCCTCTGCAACGTGTTTAAGTTTTTCCTCACTTCTGCCGGTGATAAGCACCTTTGCACCTGCATCAATGAGGCGTTTAGCGACGGCTTTCCCTATGCCGCTCCCGCCGCCAAAGACTAATATTTTATCGTTTCTTAATTTCATTTTCAGCCCCTCTTTTCAGTTCTGTGGATTATATCGTCCTGCAGACCCTCGTTAAGGAAAACAAAATAATCCGAGAAGCCCGAAACCCTGACACGTAAATTTTTATAATCATCGGGCATTTTTTTAGCGTTTATCAGATCCTCTTTGGAAACATAGGTAAGCTGGAAATGAGTTCCGCCCATTTTAAAGTAATTTTCAAGCATTGAAACCAGCTTTTCAAAATTATCGTCATTCTTTACAAGCTGTTCATCAAGTGTAAGATTGGTTACGCTCGGACCCGTCATTATATTATAGGGGTCGCATTTTGCTACCGAGTTGAGAAGTGCGGTAAGACCCTCTCTGTCCTTTTCGTTGCCCTGACCTATACCGAAGGTAAGCAAATCGCCGTCATATCTGCCGTCGGGCGTTGCCTTTGTGACTTCGCCAAAAACTCTATGATGATCGTGATAGCCGACAAGGTTTCCGAACAGCCACTTTTTACCGAGGAAGGTATCGGTATTATCCCATTCGTCAAGCGCTCCGAAAAATCTGTGCGCGATTTCGTTGGAAGTGTAGTCATCATTGCCGAAGAATTTGCCTTTTTTCAAAATAAGTGTTCTTAAATCCTCGTGCCCTGCCCAGTTGTCCTTCAATGCGTTAACCAGCTCTTCCATAGTGCAGATTTTCTCATCAAAAACAAACTGCTTTACTATCGTCAGCGAATCAATTACATTCGGAATGCCTATAAGCGCGCCTATTGCAAATGAGCGCACATATTTCGGTGTAATGGGCTTAGCATTCTCTATACAGCCCCTGATAAAAATATTGCTTACAATATTTTTATCTCTGTCTCTTACGTCCTGAAGTCCCTTGGCTATGTCGTTCGCTTCCCACAGGTCGCCGAACAGCTCTTCTTTATATATGTTGAAAAACTCATCAAAGCTTTCCGCATTTAATATATTCTCGGTACGTTTGAAGAATGTATTTTGAACCGAACGAAGAATATTAATTTCATCCGGTCCCGATATTATGCCGCCGGGTCTGCATATCTCATTACAACCCGCCATAGTATACTCGACCGCCTCTTCATACGAAAGCCCTTCATACTTCATAAAGGCGTTAATTCTCGGCGTGTCGCTTACAAATGCGATACGCTTATTCGGGTCTTTACGCTCGCAGTCAAGCATATAACGAAGTGTGCTTGTCGGCGTTTTTTCGGTCCATCTGAAAGATATTTGCGGTATCCATGTAGGCAAATCCAAAAGGGAGTCAACTATCAGCTTTGAAAACTCGTTAAAGCCGTCCTCGCCGTTCGGCAGATAACCGCCCACACAGAAATGCGACTCGCCGCCCCTGAAAAATCTATCCGAAGTTCTAAGGATTCTTGCCTGAAGCATTAAAAACAGCTCCTGTAAATAGGCGGCTGCATCCTCGTTTGTGATAACGCCTTTTTCAATGTCATTTTTATAGTAGGGATATAAATATCTGTCTATAAGCCCGA
>OLSX01001878.1_pt1 | contig 19558 bp, 15 predicted proteins | sample 1673141 | NCBI WGS metagenome assembly OLSX01 (sample SAMEA3136759, study PRJEB25190) | human gut metagenome | biome: human gut; feature: human-associated habitat; material: faeces | place: Austria | collected 2013
GATTCACTTGTTTTAATTTTTTGTTCAATGAAAAGTTTTCATATTTTTAACAAATTAAAGTCTAGTTGTTTAACATAGTTCTCCTAATATATTCATGTTTTCAGGAGGAAAAGAAATGAACAGAAAACTTATTAGTGCAACGTTAGCAGGTTTATTATTAACAACAGGTTGCACAGGAACAAACGCTGCAGCAAATTCAAATCAGTCTGCAGCAGGAACAGGTGAGAAAACAACGGTTGAATTTTGGTATGCAGGTGGTAAGACAGCTGTAGGCGTTATCCAGGATATTGTAGATAAGTACAACGAATCTCAAGATAAATATGAAGTGAAGACAGTTACACAAGCTGACTATTCTGAAACATATCAGAAACTTCAGGCAGCAATCGCAGGAAATGCAGCACCAGATCTTGTATTACTTGACCCATCTGCTGCTAGAACATTAGATGAAAAAAATCTTCTAACTGATCTAAATGCATATACAGAAAAGGATTCTACATTCAATAAAGATGATTTAATTGCGGCTTTCTATAATCAAGGTACAGATGAAGATGGAAAACAGTTCGCATTGCCAGCATATGGTACAACACAGGTTCTTTACTACAATGTACAGGCTTTTAAAGATGCAGGAGTTGATCCAGAATCCATTCAGACTTGGCAGGATCTAGGAGATGCTGCTGCTAAAATCAAGGCAACTGGAAAATATAAATATGGATGGGAACCAATGTGGGGACCAGATAATATGATTGATGCTGCATTCAGTAATGGTGCTTCTGTGTTCTCTGAAGATGGAAAGAAGGTTACAATCAATTCTCAAGAATGGGTTGATGTATTTGAACAGTTCAGAAAATGGATTCACGAAGATAAGACAATGGCAATTCATTCTGGCGGACAAGGATGGGAATACTGGTACGATACAATTGATGATGTTATTCAGAATAAGGCAGGTGGTTATACAGGATCTTCTGGTGATCAGGCAGATCTTGACTTCAATGTCGTACAGGCAATGGAACAGCCAGCATGGTCTAACAATACAAAATCTCAACCAACTGCATCAGCTCTTACAATGAGTGTATTAAACGGATCTAGTGATGCTGAAAAGCAGGGGGCTTATGAATTCTTGAGATACTTCATGTCTGTTGATTCTCAGGTTACATGGAATACATCTGTAGGATATGTCGCAGTGAATAAGCAAATCATGGAAGATGACACGTATAAAGCATTCTTAGAAGATCATCCACAGGCTGCAGTACCATTCAAACAGGCTGAGCATGCATCTTTATATCCTGTAGATCCAACAAATGGACAAGTACATGATGCTTTAAAGATTGCGGCTGATAAAGTTGAAATTGATAATGTATCCGCAAAAGAAGCACTTGACGAAGCACAAAAGACTGCACAAGCAGCATTAGACGCTGTTAGCAAGTAATCATGAAAGAAGTATTACATTATACATTCTCAAAGGAAGCTGCTGCTATTCAAAAGATGCAGCTTCTTTTGAATCATAGAGAAGATAGTTTAACTCTTTCTGTCAAAGGTAATTCAACATTATTGTCTGCGTTAGATTTATTTGTGAAAGATGAAAATAGCAATATTCTATTTCATAGACAGTTAGGAACTGGCGAAAATGTTATTACAATAACGAACAATGTAAAAAAAGCATCGATTGGTTCTATACCATGTAATTTTGAAAAAGGAATATACACAATTGAACTTGCATTGTGGAATGAAGCAAAAAAATATATTCAGAATGCAATGCAGGTAAATATCATTTGTGAAACTGAATTTAAAAATGTCAAAGAAACATGTGGTGATATTGTCTGGATGGAAAAAAAAGGAAATCTTTCAGGATATGAACCAGGTTTGAAAAAGAGAAATCATGCTGGATGGTATGCAGGAGATTTTCATTGTCATACGATTTTATCTGATGGACATGAATATCTTTCGAATCAAATGGTGAAAAGTGAATTGATGGGATTGGATTTCTATTCTGCAACCGAACATAATCTTGTTCCTTCGACATGGGTCAATACGGATCTGCTTGTCTTGTGCGGAATTGAAATTACAACAGTGTATGGTCACGCAAACATATTTGGATTCAGGAGACGCCCAGATAACTTAGACTTGATTTGTTCAGAGGATAATAAAATTCTATTTGAAGAAACATTGGATCAATTAAGCAGTGAAGGATGTGTAATCAGTATCAACCATCCATTCTTACATCCATGGGAGTGGTTGTATCCTGAATGCTTGTTGAAAGATATTCAATGCATAGAAATCATTAATGATCCTACATATCCTGATAATCATGAGGCAAATCGTAAAGCAATTGCATTCATAGATGCATTGTGGAATGATGGCTGGAAAATTTGTGGTATTGGCGGCAGTGATACGCATGCATTACTCCAAGAATGGTATACACCAGAAAGTGGGCCTTCCATTGTAGGTGATCCAACGACACATGTATTTTGTGATGGATTGAGTCAAAATAGTGTGCTGGATGGCGTTAGAAAATGTCATGCATATATTACAAGATGGATCAAAATAAATTTCGATATGCGTCTGAATGACAAATGTATTCTTCCAGGAGATGAAATAACAGAAGAAGGTAATTTGTATGTTACTTTTCATCTTGAAAATGTGAGAGAAAAAATCACTTTCTTTGTTGTGAAGGATGGCGTAAAAGAAGATATTGACTATGATGTTGATTTGGATCATAGAAATGCTTCTATCACATATCAGACAAATTGGAAAAGAGATACATATCATTGGCTGCGCTTTGGTGCAGAAAATCAAAATGGTGATTGTGTGTTATATACAAATCCTGTTTATTCTGGAGAAAAGGAACATCAACTTCATACATTTGGGGATGCTGCGAATGAAATTCAATGAGATTGATGGAATTATCTTTGATAAAGATGGGACTTTGATGGAATTTCAGTCTTTCTGGCTTCCGGTGACATACCGTGTCATTTCTAAGCTTTGCAATGAATATGAATTAAATGTAGTGATAAAAAAAGAATGTATTAATGCATTAGGGATTGATGAAAATGATTGTATTGATCCTGAAGGTCAGCTTGCGATTGGTACATATGCAACAATCAGCACATCTTTGCGGAATGTATTGTTACGTCATGAAAAAAGTGTTCAAAACAGTCAACTTCAAAAGAAAATTACACAATGGTTTGAAGAAGAAAGTGAAAAACAGACATGTCATTTCACTACAGATTTAAAACAACTTTGTGATTGCCTGCAAAAAAAGAATATTCATATCGCTGTTGCAACAACAGATAACTTAGAAGTAACACAAAGATGTTTAAAACAAGGAGAGATGAATGTTGAAGTGATTTCTGCAAGTGACAGTTCCATTCCAAAAAAGCCAGATACAAGTCTAATTCAGTATTTAGCAGAAATTTGGAATACGACATGCGAAAAAATCGTAATGATAGGAGACACTCCAAATGATTTGCGATTTGCAAAAAAAGCAGGTGCAAAAACAATTGGTGTATTGAGTGGCGTATCTAACGAACAATTATTACTTCCGTATGCTGATTGCATTTTAAATAATATTGGAGAATTAAGAAATATACTATGACAGATATTCAACTAAAAAATATATATAAAAAATATGATAATGGATTTGAAGCGGTCAAAGATTTCAATCTAGATATTCATGGAAAAGAATTTGTGATTCTTGTTGGACCTTCAGGGTGTGGAAAATCTACAACTTTAAGAATGATTGCTGGATTGGAAGAAATCTCAGAAGGTGAAATGACAATTGATGGAGAAGTCATGAATCTGGTAGAACCACAAGATAGAAATATTGCGATGGTATTTCAAAACTATGCATTGTATCCTCATATGACAGTGAGAGAGAATATTGCATATTCATTAAAGATTCATAAGGTTCCAAAGAAAGAAATTGATGCACGTGTTGATGAAACCGCAAAAATGCTCGATCTAGAAGAACTTTTAGATAGAAAGCCAAATCAATTGTCTGGTGGTCAGAAACAGAGAGTTGCAATGGGAAGAGCAATGATTCGTAAGCCAAAAGTATTTTTAATGGATGAACCCCTTTCAAATCTAGATGCAAAATTGAGATCACAAATGCGTGTAGAAATTGCTTCTTTGTATGAAAGATTAGATACAACATTTATTTATGTTACACATGATCAGACAGAAGCAATGACACTAGGAACAAAAATCGTTGTGATGAACGATGGTGAAATTCAACAGATTGATACACCGTATAACATGTTCCATTATCCTGCCAACCAATTTGTTGCTGGATTTATTGGAATGCCTGGAATGAATTTTGTTGAAGTTGATGTGATTGAAAAAGATGGTGAAATCTGGATCAAAGGGAAAAATGGCTCATTCAAAGTCAATGCTGAGCGTGCAAATGAAATTCGAAAGCAGACAAAACAGAATCAAAAGGCAATCTTAGGTATTCGCCCTGAACATGTTGTGCCATGTGAAAATGCAGAAGATTCTTTCTTTCAAGGGACAATTGATGTTTATGAAATGCTTGGCTATACAGCAATTCTTCATGTAAAGACTGATGATGGAAAGATCGTTTCTTCTATTGAAGAAAATGATAGCTATAAAGCAGGAGCACCAATTTATTTCCGTTTAAATGAAGATCATATTCATTTATTTGATATTGAAAGCGGGAAGACAATATGCAACTAAATCCAAAAGTATGGTTGTTTCTAGCAATAGGTGCTGAAGTACTGGCAACGGGATTTTTGAAGAAAACAAATGCATTTACAGTGATATCATGGACAGTATTCTGTCTTGTACTGTATCTGATTTGTCACTATTCATTTTCAAGAGTATTAGAAGATATGAATTTATCCGTTGCTTATGCATTGTGGTGTGGAATCGGCATTATTGCTTCAACTGTATTTTCTGTATTTGTCTATCATCAAAAGATTTCCACAATGCAATTGCTTTTCATTGTCATTATTGGCGTCAGCTGTGTTTTGCTGGATCTTCAAGGATAGAAGAAAAGAGTGATTTAAAATGAAAAAATATAAATTCAAAAAATTAGGGAATATTCTGCTATTTGTTTTGCCAGCATTTATTCCATTATGTGTATTTTGGCTGTATCCAATTTGCCGCGCAATCTGGATTAGTTTTACAAACTGGGATTTTATGAGTCCTTCATATAATCTGGTTGGTTTCACAAATTATCTTGCGGTATTCAATGACAGTCGTTTCTATGAAGCATTGATCAATACAATCGTTTTTACCGCAGGTACTTTAATTCCAACAATTGCACTAGGATTATTGCTTGCATTGGCACTTTCAAAGAAATTCCATGGTTCAGAAGTATTAAAATTCATTATCTTTTCACCATGGATTACACCAACAGTAGCGATATCTATTGTATGGACATGGATCTTCCAGCCCGATGGAGGTCTTGCAAATCAGATTTTGAATTTCTTTCAGCTTCCAGGATTAAAATGGATTTCTTCTTCAGATACGGCAATGTTGTCTGTCATTCTAGTAACGGTATGGAAATCCCTTGGATATGCAATGATTTTCTATTTATCAGCATTAGAGAAAGTTCCAAAAGATCTTTATGAAGCAAGTTCTATTGATGGTGCACATGGATTACGTCAATTTTTCGACATTACTCTGCCTTCCATTTCACCAACAACATTCTTTTTAACAATTATTACAATGATTAATTCTCTGCAGGCATATGATCAAATTCAAATCCTGACGCAAGGTGGTCCATCTGGTTCTACACGAACATTGCTATATATGTATTATCAACTTGGTTTTGAAGAATTCTCCATGGGAAAGGCATCTGCAGTTGCTACGATCATGATGATTATCACAGTTGCTTTATCCATTTTCCAATTTAGATATTCAAAGAAGTGGGTGAACTATGACTAAGATGAATTTAAAAAATGTATTATTTCTAATACTCCGTATTGTATTTTTGACATTTATTTCAGCTTTAACAGCATTGCCATTTATCTGGATGGTCTGCAGTGCATTAAAACCAAGCGCAGAAGTTATGGAATCTGCTACTTTTCTTCCATCACAGATTGAATGGAGTAATATTACAAGTGTATTAACAGAATCACCAATTCCATCATATATTTTTAATACCATGTGGATTTCATTGTTGATTGTTGCTTTGCAGGTAGTGACTTCCGCAATGCTTGCATATGCATTAGTATTTATGGAATTTAAAGGAAAGAATAAAATTTTCATGATTGTCATGGCAACGTATATGTTACCTGTTGCGGCAACATACATTCCTTCTTACATTATTCTTTCTCATATGAAACTATTAAATACATTTACAGGGATTATTATTTCCAGTACAGTTTCAACGTTTGGTGTTTTCCTTTTAAGACAAGGTTTTATGCAAATACCAAAAAGCCTTGTTGAAGCCGCAAGAATGGATGGATCAAATCATTGGGAAATTCTTTGGCATATTGTCTGTCCAGTCACAAAATCATCTTTTGTTACTTTAGGATTAATGAGTTTTATTTCTACATATAATAACTATATGTGGCCATCATTAATTACAAATGATTCAAAGTACTATCTTGTTTCTCAAGGATTAAGAGCGTTCTTTATTGAAGGTGGAGCATATGGAACAAACTGGGGATTGGTTATGGCTGCGAGTGCCATCATTATTGTTCCATTGCTTGTCTTATTTGCGTTGACAGAGAAATGGTTTGTGAATGGAATTGGTGGAGAAACAGGTGTAAAAGGATAAGAAAAACGGCAAAATTGCCGTTTTTTACCATTTTGTTTTTAACAATAGGCCACAGATTGGTGGCCTTGTTTATGTCATCATTGTGTTTTATTACCTTTCAAGTTAAAATTTCAATTATGTGTTAAAAACATTTCTTACCTTTCGAGTTAAGATATTACCTTTCAAGTTTCATACTGACACCTGCGGATACTCCTATATCCTGTATGTCTGTTTTGACTACAGGAGGGTGGGAACAATCTTTGTATGGCTTACAGCACCAGTCTGCTCTTGCGGCCCATTCTTCCTGGTACATCTTTAAAAATCTGTTAGGATTGACACACGCCATCTTCAGACATTCTTCCAGAGGCACATTCAGATTTATCACTAGATTCTTTGTATAGAATATTACTCGCTGGGTAACAAATTAGTTTCCCATTTCAGAAAGCTTTATTGTATTGTGCATTTTATTATCTTATTTTGGAAACTTATCAGATCCGAGGTTCATTGTCTTGTTGGAACGTGTATCTTTTGGATGTTGTTGTGCGTTAAAGTTAGCTTCGTTCCAAAAGCTTCTGCAATCTTTTTTTAAACTCCATTACTGAAGTATAAAGGTTGTGATACATAGGAAATACTAACATCAATTAAGAAAATTATGTACCAGATCACAGATTTCTTCCATATTGTTTGTATAAAGAAAGATGATCTTTTCATTTCATCCATTAGCAATCATTCTTTTGTGGCTATATTGTAATTAAAATAAACACGTTAATTGAGTGAAAATGAATCAATTCTCATTTACTTGATCAAAGAGAAAAATTCCCACCCTGAAATATGAGTAGGAATTTTTGGTGGTTATAATGTTTTACTTTGCACTATGCATACGATTCTTGAAAATGAATCCAGCAACATAAATGACTATATTTGTCTTATCACTTGTATCTGCAGACTTGCCATTCTTGACTTCTGCCTTTTTAAGATCTGTCCACTGTGCATAGACTGTCATATCCTTTTCAGCAATCAATGAAGTAATCTTTGTGCCGTTCTTAGCTTCTGTAAACCAACCTTCAAATTTAAATCCATCGCATGCTGGATCTTGTGGGAATGCAACTTCACTGCCTTCTTCTGCTTTAACAGTAGTTACGTTACCTTTTTGATCATTAAATGTGATTGTAAAGATGTTCTTTACAGGTTCACTTGGTTCTGTTGGTTCTGTTGTTTCTTCCTGAAGCTTCCATAACTGTGTTCCATAGAAAATGCCGCAAGTACACCTGCTTTATCTTCTGCAGAAGCATTTTGCTGCACTTTTTCAAGAATTGCCTGCATGATGATTCCCTGGTGTTCATTTTTGCCATAATCACCATTTTTCTAATACAGCCAAAATAATAACGAGAGAAAATTATCTTAATAGAATCATTGAACTGAATGGCACGCCTGACATCAAAATCATCACAGGAATTCACCAATCTGCTAAGTGCAGATTTAGGAATGAAAGTGGGAATCCTCGGCCATTCAATGACCGAGATGAAAGCTAGTGCCATTAAGTTAAACATTGATGATCATTGGTAATCTCTACAGAGAACAGTAAAACCAGGAATAGAACAGTCATAATGTCAGATTGCAATTCCTTTTTAATTTTGAATATGAAAAAAGCAGTCAATCACATCAGAAAAAATATAATGTTGTTGTATCAAAATAATAATTCTTTCTTTTTTACCTTGTAATAGAATAAACCAGTAAAATCCGCTAAAACCCATCCAATAGGAACAGACCACCAGATACCACATACACCAACAATAGAAGAAAGAATATATGCAAGTACAACACGTGTACCTAAAGAAATAACGGTAAGTACAACACTCATTCCAGGTCTGCCTAGTGCGCGATACAATCCATAAAGCAAAAATAAACAACCAATACCACAATAAAATGCGCCTTCAATGCGGAGATAGCGTACACCTTCTTGAATGATTTCAATTTCATTTGCATCCACAAAAATAGACATGAGTGGTTTTGCAAAGATAAAGACGAAAGCAGATATGACAATACAGAAAGCCATAGAGATGCATACTGCACTTTTTAAACCAGAACGGATACGATCATTCTTTTTTGCACCATAGTTTTGTGCAATGAATGTTGAAAAGGCATTACCAAAATCCTGGACGGGCATATAGGCAAATGCATCAATCTTTACACCAGCCGCAAATGCAGCCATCACAATTGGTCCAAAACTGTTGACAAGCCCTTGTACCATAAGAATCCCAAGGTTCATTACGGACTGTTGAACACATGTGAGTGTAGAGAAGGAGATGATTTCATGAATTCTTTCTTTTTTTAGACAGTGGATATTCCATATCGAACGTACCTGTGAAAAATGGGTAAGTGTATAAATCGCAATACCAAACCCTGAAACGTATTGTGCAATGACTGTTGCTTCTGCTGCGCCGCCAACACCTAAATGCAATCCAATCACAAACCAGAGATCAAGAATGATATTCAATATTGCAGAAACAGCCAGAAACCATAATGGAACAACTGAATTACCAATTGCACGCAGGTAAGAAGAAAAATAGTTGTATAGAAAAACGGCAGGAATGCCAAGAAAGATGATAAACAAATAGGAACGCATATCACTCCACACTTCTAGTGGAACCTGAAGAAATGTTCGAAGACTATCCAAGCATAAAAATGACAAGATATTTAAAAGTACAGTCACAAAGGCAATGAAGAAAAATGAAGCGCAGAGATTTTCACGAAGTGCTTTTTCATTGCCTTCTCCAAAGCGCATGGAAAATAGAGCACCACTTCCCATGCATAATCCAAGAATGATGGAAGTTAGAAAAGTCATCAATGTAAAAGAGGAACCAACAGCCGCAAGAGCATTTCTTCCAAGGAATTGCCCAACAATCAAAGTATCCGCAATGTTATAGCATTGTTGCAGCAAGTCTCCCAAAATCATTGGGATGGCAAATAAAAGCATAGATTTGATGATGGATCCTTTTGTTAAATCTTGATTCATGATAAGCCTCCGTTTCGTAAGCTTAAAGTTACATATCGAAATCATTATAGATACAACAATGACACTCGTCAATGTGTCGTTTACTTTTCGAAACCCTGGTGCTATTATCAACGCAAAGATGAAGTTTTATGGAGAAACACTATGTTTTTAGATGGGTTAGATAAATTGGATCAAGAGATTGTAAGCTTGCTGATAGAGAATGCACGTATTTCCTATTCTGATATTGGTGAAAAAATCGGTATTTCAAGAGTGGCGGTAAAAGCAAGAATACAAGCATTGGAACAGCGTGGAATCATTGAAGAATATACAACAATTGTCAATCCACAGAAGATTAGTGGAGCAGTTTCCTGTTATTTTGAAATTGAAACAACACCGAATCACTTGGCAAAAGTTACAGAACGATTGAATGCGAATGATATGGTGACACAGATTTATCGTGTCACGGGAAAAGATAAACTGCATGTGCATGCTGTTGCTTCTTCTGCAGAAGAAATGGAAGAATTTTTACATACAGTTATTGATCCATTGCCTGGTGTGATCAGCTGCAGCTGTAATATGATTTTGTCACGTATCAAAGATGTGAAAGGATTACGACTATAGAAAGAAATCATATTCTTTGCTTCAGATATGCAAAAAAACTCCAGTTTCTGGAGTTTTTTAAAACATTCTTGTATCACATGTAAATATATGATTTTTATCATCTAATGTATACGTAATTGTTAACGTAGAGCCATGCATAGAAGTATGGATATTTTCTGCCTGGGATAAGTGACGATAATATCTGTATTGTTCGATTTGCTGTTCTGTATAATTTGATGGATTATCACTTGTAAGAAATACTCCTCCAAGCAGTGCATTGAGTGTTGCTAAAAGATCTTTCTGTTTTGCATTGAGTTTGATATTTTCATCTCTTAAGAAAAATACATCTGGATCATTTAAGAATGCACGGTTGTTTAATGATCGACGGAAAATTGTATTCGCTAGCGATTGCTTTGTTGAAGTACGTTCACGATGGAACAAACGCATATACCATACATCATTCCAGTCTAAAGAGACATCACATCCAATGCGGTTATATTCAAACAATCCAAATGTTGTACATGTTGGTACACCACATCCAAGAATTGGATGATTTCCACAAAGTTCACGTAAGAAATGAATGCCTTGGTACATCTTCTGGCTGCGTGTTTTTGTTTCTGTTGGAAATGGAGCACCTGCATATAAGAAATCCAGTTTTACAAAATCAAACTTCCATTCCTCAAACACAAGATGAAATACATCTTTTAAATACTGGATCACTTGGGGATGATCAATATCTAAAGCATATGCACCATCCCAGTTGCAACCAGTAAACCAAGGGGAACCATTGTGTTTTAATAGCCAGTCTGGATGAAGTTTCACAAGATCTGAATGAACGGATGCTAAGAAAGGGGAAAGCCATAAGCCTGCTAGAAATCCATTGTTATGAATTTGATCCACTTCATAGCGCAATCCTTCAGGAAACTTCTGCTTGTCCACGTTTAGCCAGTCACCGGTACAAGTCTGCCAGCCATCATCAATTTGAAACAAATCACCTTTCTGTAGAATCTTTTTGCATCCATCTAAATCTTCCGCAATTGTTTTAGAAGAGATATTTTCATAATGGTTATACCAGCTCGAATATCCATAAAGTTTTTTTGTTTCTAATGGCTGTATATGCATTCGATCAAACCAGGCATCAAATACTTCTTCTTCACTGCCTGTTGTATCGAGAATATCAAAACATGTGTATAAGCCATCCACAGGATAATCTTTACAATCTCTTTCAATGGTTAATGTTCCATGATCATAGTGGAAGATCGTATATGCCTGTTCTTCATCACAAGAAGCAAGTAAATGGTATGTATTCTCATGACGAATATACATGTATGTGAATCCATGAAAGATACCTGATTCTTTTGCATATTCTACAAAATGGTAGTCACCATATCGATCAAAATGATATTTGTTTAAAAGAAATGAAGGAATGTGATCAACACCTTTCTGTTTGTCACAAATCTGCATCTCTTTGTTATATGTCCATGTCTGATAGCCATTGAAGAATAAAACCTCATTTTTATCCAAATCTAATTGTGTTTCTGCTTTGATGCATTGGATTTTCCCATGGAGTTCTCTTTGAAGCCTGGAAAGCGAATCTACTTCTTCCTGGATCATTTTTTGATCAACTTTAACTGTGAGTTTCCATTTCATGTTTTTCTCTCAACTTTTCTGCGATTTCCTGTGCTTTTGCATCTGTTAATATAAATTTCTTTTTGAATACAATCAAAGCAATACATAATCCAAGAATTGGAAGTAATGTCATAAGACAGCGCAGACCTGTAATTGTGGAAGCACTTTGAACTGCAGGAATACCATCTTCACTGTTTCCAGCTAGACCGATCATATCAAGGCCAATCCCTGTTAAAAATACAGCGAGACCACTTGCAGCTTTTACCACAAACGTCTGCATGGAAAAGATGACAGATTCTTCTCTTCTACCAGTTTTCATTTCTCCATAATCAACAGAAGTAGATAAGAAAACTGTTGTAAGCACGCTTAACATTCCATTCGCACTGAATACAAGTGCACCAATCAAGCAAAGTACGACCATGTTATGTGCAAGGTTCATAAACGAAGCAAACAGTAATAAAGCATAGCCAAGAATTGCCATACATAAAGATGTTTTGAAAATTGTTGTATTAGATAGTTTATTACGCAATACAGGATATAAAACCATCATTCCAAGAATCTGCGTTGCTCCGCCAATGGTTGTGAATAACGTATAGTTGTTTTTCCATAATTCTGTACCAAGATCATATTTAAAGAAGTAGAGAATTAAATTACTTGTGATGTATAAAGCACTGTTGATCAGCACAATTGTGATGACCGTTAACATTGCCTGATCATTGTGAAATAAAGCAGAGAACATATCTTTGATGGATGTTGTTTCCATTTTCTTTTCATTTTTCTTTTCTTTGATTGAAAAGAAGAGAATTGCTTCTGTAAGTACAAAAATCAAAGCAACAAGCATAGAGAAGCAGCGGAAACCTTTCACTTCACTGCCACCTCCTAAAAAGGCAACACATAATACAGTTCCCACTTGAATCAGTGCAGAACCAATACCAGCGCATGTTCTGCCAACAACCGATAACTGTTCACGATCTTTTGGCTGTTCAGTGACTGCTGGAATCATTGACCAGTATGGAATATCCATCATTGTATACGTAACACCCCATAGAATATAGATGATTGCGAAGTATACCATGAGTCCTGTTTTTGATAAATCTGGAGCGCTGAATAATGCATATAAGACAAATGCATTTAATACAGTTCCAGATAAGATCCATGGTCTGAATTTTCCATATTTTGTATTTGTTTTTGCGACAAGAACACCCATGAACGGATCATTGATGGCATCAAATACACGTGCAATCATTAAAATCAAACCTACAAATGTTGCCTGTAATCCTAAAATATCCTGATAGTAATACATAACATAGGAAGAAGATAAGGCATAGACCATATCTTTTCCAACAGCACCTAGACCATAGGCAGCCTTTTCTTTGAAACTAAATCTTTTCATACAATATTATCCTCGAATTTGTATATGCAATGTAACAGGTTCTAATCCCGGTGAAGAAATCGTAATCGTCTCATGAGAAGAAACAGCTTTGGAACGAATGAATGTTCCACACATTCCTCCTTCACTGACAATGTGTTCTCCTCCAATGATTTCTAGATTGTTAGAAGCCTGGATTGTGATTGGCAATTGTGCATAGGAAGCTACAGAATCATGATCATCTAAGATACGGATACGAATCGATGCCATATCATACGTATCACTTTCTTCTAAGACAGTAGAAGAAATCTTTGCTTCAATATGAAGGAAAGAGCCTGGACATTTTGTTTTAGAAGCAATGACGGTACCATTTTTGATGGCATCAAATCTCCATCGTGTTGCTTCATCTCCCCAGTTACTGACATACTTTCCATAAAGATCAACCCCATCCTGGAATGTAAGGTGATATTTCATCATAGCCTTAGCGAACTGTAATTTATTTTTCAGTGGTAAATTTGCCAGGCCATAGTCTCTAGCAGCCAGTAGACAACTACGAATATCTTTTGCCTGTTGTTTTGGCATGTGTTCTTGTGTTTCTAATAGATCACCAATCGTATCGTCAATGAGAATTGGACCATGCTTTAATGATGCAAATGGTGTTGTGGAAAATTCTTTGACAAATACATCATTTTTATATAAACGGATAGAATCTCCATTTGTGAAGCAATAGAATGATGCAATCTGCCCTGCAGGATAATCACCAATATCCATGGTTGTGCCAACTTCTAATACAGGCGTATTTTCCTGCTGAGAACTATAGACATAACTGGCAAGCTTTGGATTACGAAAGCTGTCCATAACACCGTGATAACAAATCTTATCTCCACTGCCAAAATCCTTATGTGTTGCGTAATCAAACATACACCAGATAAACATACCTGCGTGTTGTTTATCTTGGATTGCATCATTCATTACCCGTGCATGACGTAATGCATGTTCCTGTCGCTTGCTGATGGGATCAAACGATTTTGTTGGAAACATATGTCCATTGCATTCAGAAATCAATAATGGTTTTTTTGTATCTGGCGTGACGTCCTTTTTCTTTTTACATCCTGGATTTGTTCCGTTATGAGAGAAATCATTGTAACTGTAAATATCTTCTAGAAAAGAGCTCTTTTCTATGTAGCGAACACCGCTTGTTGGTCGTGTTGGATCAAGAGAATGTGCAAGTGCATTTGTTTTTGTGTAGAGTTCATCATCATCCTGACTTTCATTGACTCTGACACCCCACATGAAGATAGAAGGATGATTGCGGTATTGTGTTACCATTTCTTCAACGTTATTGATGCAGATATCTCTCCAGTGCTGACTGGAAGATACATATTGCCATCCTGGAATTTCAGTGAAGACTAAGATACCTCTTCGATCACATTCGTTAATAAATGCATGAGATTGTGGATAATGTGATGTTCTTACCGCATTGACACCTAACTCTTCATCTAAGATACGTGCATCTTCTTTCTGCAAAGAATCTGATACCGCATAACCAACATACGGGAATGACTGGTGTCGATTCAAACCACGAATGAATACGGGCTTATGATTGATGAGAATGTTATTCTCATCCCAAGTAATTGTTCTAAGACCAAATGGTGTATCAGAAACATCAATGCATGTATTACCTTTATATAGTTCTAAGTGAAATGTATAAAGATATGCGTGATGTACATTCCATAGAATTGGAGAAGGAATGAATTGTGTCATTGTATCCAGGCAGGAATCATATTCTTTTTGTACAACACAGATATGTTCCTGATCAAAGATCTGCGCTTTGACATGCATATCTGATGTATCTCCATCATACGTTATCGTAGAAGTAATACTTGTTAAGTCACTGCGTGGCTGTACAAAGACATCTTTGATGTATGTAGATTCTTTTTCGTCTAGCCATACATGACGATAGATACCGCCATATGTCAGATAATCAATCATAAATCCAAATGGAGGAATCGAAGCATCTTCTGTCGTATTTAATTTGACAGAGACAAGATTATCACCTTTATGCAATGCACTTGTAATTTCAACACGGAAAGCAGTATATCCACATTCATGGTGCATTAACTGCTTCCCATTCACATATACTGTAGCAATATGTGCTGCACCATCAAACTGTAAGAAATATCTTTTGCTTAAATCTTGAATATTCAAGTGTCTTCGATATCCACAAATCATTTGATAGGAATCAACATCAATGTAGTGAAGAGGACACTCCTTTACTGTGTGTGGAATACGAATCTCTTCATATTCGTTTTCTCCATGTGAGAATTCTTCGCTCCAGATAGGAGTAAACTGCCAGGCGTTATCAATTCTTTTCATAAAATGATTCCTTTCATTAAGATGTCTAATAGATCGTGTAGAGATTGTTGATAGGTATGTGTATCATCACTAGATGACAACAAAGAATTCATGCTGGAAGTGATGATAATTTCAATCATATACAGTGAAATATCTCGTAAGATATGTGCGTCAATGCCTTGCTGGATAAAAGCAAAGATGGGTTCCCAGTCACTTTGTAAATGGTGGTTGATAGATGCAAATACAGCAGGATATTGTGTAGATAATGGTTCTAGCTGTTTGAAATCAATGGATGCAATATCAGTTGGCATCGCAATTAATAATTGGGATAGTTTTTCAATATATGGCAGATCGGAAGATAAGATTTGTTTTTTGTTTTCCTGAATCAATGCAAAACCATATTCCACGATACCTTGTAAAAGAGATTCTTTAGAGTCAAAGTATCTGTAGATTGTTTTTTTAGCAATATGCAGGTTTTTGGCAATATCGTTCATTGTGAAGGATAGACCTTTGATGCGATATAAATTGATTGCTTCTTGAATGATTGTTTCTTTCATGTGGAAACCCATTGTTCCTTTCCAGTTTCCATTGTAAAGTATTGTAAACGGTTACACAAGAAGGAAATGACTGAATTGATATGAAAAAATATATATTTTGGAAAAACGGGGCAAAATGCATCAAAAATTTAAGAAAAACGGGGCAAAATAATGTATGATAAGGAAAAAGGAGTGCTTCAGACAATGTCATTAAGTTAAGGAAATAAATTCTTAGTGATATTAATTGAAAATTCAAGAAAACAAATCTTTAGCGAAGGTTAACAGCTTTTCTATAAGATTTGTTTTTTAATTCCTGAAATCATTGATTTTCAGGAATGCTGAAAAGCCAGTAATCAAGGATGAAAAGACGGGTGTAACATTAGAAGAAGGTAAGGATTACGAAATCGTATATCCAGAAGATATCAAGAATGCCGGAGAAATCACTGGAGATGGATTCATCGAAGGTGAAGGTGCAACATTCAACGTTACAGGATCTATTACAGATGTAGGTTCTACTAACAACGCATTCACATATGCAATGAATGAAGGTACAAATGCTGATAACTATAACGTAACAGTTGTAGAAGGTACATTAACAGTATCTGAACAGCCAGTTGTTCCAACACCAGCTACACCAACAACTCCATCTAACAACACTCCAGCAAGAACAAATAACGTTCCAGCTAGAGTTGTAACAAATCCAACGACTACTACACCAGCTCCTGAAGCTACAGTTGAACCTGAAAAGGCAGAAACTACACCAGTTCCAACAGCTAAGCCAGAAAAGATTAAAGAAGAAGCAACTCCTCAAGCAGCTCAAAAGGGTCATTGGGCATTAATCAACTTGATTGCCGCAATGTTAAGTGTTGTCTTAGCAGTCGTAGCATTACTTGCAAAACATGCTAAGGATGAAGACGAAGATGATGAGAATAAGGATGAACAGGTAGTCGCTAATGAAAACGAAGATGATGAAAATGAATCAATTCGTCATAGAAGATGGAAAATCATCGCTACAATCGATGCAATCTTAGCAGTAGTAGTATTCATCCTCACTGAAAATCTTGCTCACGACATGGTGCTTGTAGAAAAGTGGACAGTATTGATGGTTCTATTCGGACTCATCAGTATCGTATCTACATACTTTGCTAGAAAGTGGCATGAAGAAGATGAAGACGAAGATGAAGAATCTTCACAGAATGCATAATTCAATCAATATGCTAAAAAGGAACTCAGAACTCAAAATCTGAGTTCTTTTTATATGCTTCAAACATTTGTTTTCAGAAAAATGTAAGCTTTCACTTACAAATTTTTACACAAATATTAATAAAACATTGTTTTATAACCCGACTATAACTTATAACCCATACAATTTATTTATCAACAGATGAGTTCGTTATAGTTCTTGAATCAAAAGAAAGGAGAAAATTATGGGAACCATAAACAAACTAACAAAACTCGTTTTATCATTTTTATTGGTTATAACATGCATTAACTTCTCTGTCGTTCAAGCAGAAGATGGTAGTGATGAAAACTATTCAGAGCCTACTGCAGTGGAAACGATTAGTGAAGAACCTGCTAGTGAACCTGAACAGGAAGTGATTCCAGAAGAACCTGTTGCTGAAGAACCAGTGATTGAGGAAGCAGCTCCTGTCGAAGAGGAAAAGCAGGAAGAGGTAACTCCTGAAGTAATAGAAGAAGCTAAGGTTGAAGAAGAGAATAATACACCTGAGATTGAAGCTGAACCTGCTACACAGGAAGAAACAGCAGAACCAGAAGTACAACAGGAAGCTCCAGTAGAGCCTGAAGTACAGAAGGTTGAAACTGTTGAAGAAGTAAAGGTTACAGTAGTGGTGAGTTATGTGGATGAAAATGATCATCCATTAACAGATCCGATTACTGGATCTTATCCAATTGAGTACAGACTTGATGAAAATGTTGATGCATTTAAGTCATTTGATGGATATGCTTTTGAAAAAGTGATTGTAAATGATGATGCTAAAAACACTATTTCAAAAGATGATGTACAAAAGAATGGATTCAGAATTACAAAGGATATGACTTCTTTGAAACTTGTTTATCAGAAGATGAATTTAGAATCTAATGAAAGTAAAGAAGTGATTCCTGAAGTGACTGAGGAAGCAGTTGAAGAAGCTGAACCTGAGTCGAACACGAATGAAACGGAACTCTCTGCATTTGATCAAACTGCATTTGCTGGAAAAGTTGGTGTTCATGCGTCTGCAGCTGAAGGTGTTTTACCTAAGGGTGCTAGATTGATTGTTGAACAAGTTAACAGAAAAGCAATACTTAACGCTGTAGAAAATACAGTATCAGATAATAACAAGGAAATGGATTCTGCTGTTGCATTAGATATCTCAATCGTAGATAAGGATGGTGTTGAAATTCAACCAAATGGTGTTGTAAATATTACATTCGTAAATACTGGCGTATCTGGTGATGAAGTTAAGATTTATCACGTTGAAGATGATGCTAGTGCAGTAACAGAAATTGCTAATAACACTGATAGCTTTGATGCTAGTCATTTCTCAATTTATGTTATTACTGGTCAAAATGAAGTTCCATTAACAACATTCAACTTTGTTGTGAATGAGACTGTAAATGATACAGTAAGTACACAGATTGTTAAGTCTGGGGATACATTGATTGCTCCTACAGCTCCAGATGTTCCTGGAAAAGCATTTGTGGGTTGGGTTGATGAAGCTGGTAAGCCATTTACTGGTTTTGGTAAACAATCCAAAATTACTGAAACTACAACACGTACAATTACAGCAAAATATGAAGATGCATTATATGTTTACTTCTATAATCCAGCTGGAACACAGATCATGCGTACAGAAAAAGTTGGAAATCATGAAGCACATGATTTTACAACTGTATCTTATGAAGTAGATTCAACTCATAAATTAGTTGGTTGGGCAGCAAAAGCAAATGGTACTGAAAATACTGCAGATAGTATTGCAGTTCCAGCACACCAAACTTCTGTAAATGTATACGCAATCATTAAAGAAGGCTATTGGATTTCATTTGATTCAGATGGTGGATCTATTGTTGATTCTCAATTCGTATTAAATGATGACAAACTTACTTTGAATAAATCTACAACACCTACAAAACCTGGTTATGAATTTGCTGGCTGGTACAATGGATTATCTAAAGTAGAGAATGGTGCAACAGTTACGACTCCAATGACTTTAACAGCTCATTGGAATGCAGCAGAAGTTAGCTATACAATTAACTACTGGCAACAAAAAGTAACAGATGATAAAGATGCAACAGATGTACAGAAAACTTATGAATATGTAGAAGCTGAAACTAAGAAGGCAACTACAGGTACA
>OLSX01001880.1_pt1 | contig 19538 bp, 18 predicted proteins | sample 1673141 | NCBI WGS metagenome assembly OLSX01 (sample SAMEA3136759, study PRJEB25190) | human gut metagenome | biome: human gut; feature: human-associated habitat; material: faeces | place: Austria | collected 2013
GCGCCTGCGGGCGCAAACTCTACGAGGTTTTTGACGAGCTGAATGCCCGCTTCCAGTCGGAAGCGGGCGTTTATTTTATTTATTCTGCGCGTTTTATTCTGCGCCGGTGATGCGCAGCTCACGGCAGGAGCCGGGGCCGAAGCGCGCCTCCATCGCCTGCCGGTAGGCGGGAAAGGCAGTACACGGCATGAGCGCCTGCACGCCCCCGGCAAAGCCGCCGCCATGCACGCGCCACGCACCCACCCCGTCGAGCAGCGCCGACGCACAGGCAAGCCCCCGCGCAAGCCGATCGTCCCCGCCGGGGACCTGGATGTTGCGCAGCAGCTGCTCCGACGAGCGACCGGAGGCGTTCATGAGGCGCAGATATTCCCCCGCATCCCGGCGCGCAAGCGCATCACGCATCTGCGGCACGCGCGCGTTTTCTGCGAAAAAGTGTGCCGCGCGGTCGTCGGCAAGCCCTGGCAGCCGGTGGGCGAAAAAGTCCGCCGGGTCGACCTGCGAGAGCGTCTCGGCGCCGAAGCGCCGCGCAACGCTGTGCATATCGGCCGGGATCGCGGCGTAGGCCGCCGTCAGCCCTGCGTGGCTGCCGCCGGTGTCCGTCAGACTGAGCGTGAGCCCCATGGCTGCAAATGGCGCCGCGACCGGAAGGATCTCCCCTGCGGCCAGATCGAGATACACCGCGCCGCTGCGCGCGCACGCCATCTGATCCATGAGGCCGGAGGGCTTTCCGAAGTGCCGGTTTTCCGCCTGCTGACCGAAGCGGGCAAGCTGCTCCGGCGTGAACGCGCCGCCGTTATAGAGCGCGTTGAAGATGCGGCCAACGAGGATCTCGAACGCGGCCGAGGACGACAGCCCACCGCCTGTACGCAGCGCAGAGGAAGCCCACGCCTCGAAGCCGCCGATCTGCCCGCCGGCTTCCAGAATGGCCGCCGCCACGCCGCGCACAAGCGCCCACGGCTTGCCATAGGCGCGCGGATCAACGCTCAGATCGTCAAGCGAGACGGTAAACGGACGGTAGCCCCGCGAGTGGATGCACACGCGGCGGTCACGGCGGCGCGCGGCGCGCGCGCGGATGCCCACGTCCACGGACGCCGCCAGCACGCGCCCGAGCTGGTGATCGGTATGATTCCCGGCCAGCTCCGTGCGGCCGGGGGCAAAAAATCGCTGCATGGTGTCCTCCTGATCCGATAAAAAGGCCGGCAGGCAAACTGCCCGCCGGCTTCCGTGCAAAAAACTCAGTGCTTGCGCGCGAGCACCCGCTCGATGCCGCGCACGACGCCGGCAGCATCCACGCCGTATTTGGCGAGAAGCTCGGTGTACTTGCCGGTCTCGGTGAACGTGTCGGGAATGCCGACAAACTCCGTCGGCGCAGCCGCGCCGCCCCATGCGAGCACCTCCGCCACGGCGCTGCCGAGACCGCCGTAGATGTTGTGCTCCTCGGCGGTAACGATCGCGCCCGTCTCCTGCGCGCAGCGCAGGATGAGCTCGCGGTCGATGGGCTTGATGGAGTACATGTCCACCACGCGCACGGACACGCCGCGCTCGGCCATCTGCTCGGCCGCCTCGATCGCCTTGTGCACAAGGATGCCGCAGGCGATGACGGTCACGTCCGTGCCGTCGCGCACGATGGCGCCCTTGCCGCAGGCGAACTTCGTGTTCTCGTCATACAGATCCGGGTACACGTCGCGCGACAGGCGCAGGTACATCGGACCGTAGGTGTCGACGGCATACTTCGTCGCCCAGCGGGTGCTGGCCGCGTCCGACGGAACGAGCACGGTCATGTTCGGCAGCGAGCGCATGACGGCGATGTCCTCCGTGGCGTGATGCGTCGCGCCGTCGAGCGCGTCGGACATGCCGCAATAGGCGCCGCCGAACTTCACATTCAGGTTGCCGTAGCACACCTGCGCACGCGCCGAGATGAGACCCAGCGTCGTGAGAAAGACGGTGAACGTGTTCACGAACGGGATCTTGCCGGTCGTGGAAAGGCCCGCCGCCGTGGCGACCATATCAGACTCAGCAATGCCCATGTTGAAATGCCGCTCGGGATGCGCCTTGGCGAAAATGCCGCTCTTGGTAGAGCCGGACAGGTCGGCATCGAGCACGACGATATTCTCATTGGTATCGCCGAGCTCGGCGAGCACAGTGCCGTATACTTCACGAATGGATTTTCCCATCAGACGTTCCCTCCCAGTTCCTGCATTGCCTGCGCGAATTCCGCGTCCGGAATGGCCTTGCCGTGCCAAGCGGCCTTGCCCTCCATAAAGGACACGCCCTTGCCCTTGACCGTGTCGGCCAGGATCACAGTCGGTACGCCCTTGCAGGCGGCGGCAGCATCGAGTGCGGCATCCAGCGCGGTCAGATCGTGCCCGTCGCAGCGCAGCACGTTCCAGCCGAAAGCGCGCCACTTGCCGGGCAGGTCGCGCAGCGGCATGATCTCATCGGTCGTACCGTCGAGCTGCACCTTGTTCCAGTCGACGATAGCGGTGAGATTGTCGAGGCCGAACTTCACGGCCGAGGCAGCCGCCTCCCAGACGGCGCCCTCATCGAGCTCGCCGTCGCCGAGCACGGCATACACGCGCGCATCGGACTGATTGAGCTTCAGACCGAGGGCGATGCCCTGCGCCGCGGCGAGGCCGATGCCCAGCGGGCCGGACGGCATGTCCACGCCCGGCGTGCGCATGCACGGGTGACCCTGCAGCGGGCTGCCGGTCTGGCGCAGTGTGTTCATGCTCTCGATAGGCAGAAAGCCCTTTCCGATCAGGTTGCGGTAGAGCATGGGTGCAGCGTGTCCCTTGCAGAGCACGAGCCGATCACGGTTCGGGTCGTCGGGGTGCGCGGCGTCGACGTGCATCCGCTGCTGATACAGCAGCGTGAGGATCTCACAGGCAGACAGGCTGCCGCCCGGGTGGCCGGACTGTGCGCCGTGAATGGCCGTGAGTACGTCGATCCGATACTGACGGCAGAGCTCCTGGAGCTCAGCCGTGCGTTCCGGTGTCAAAGACATGGTAATTGTCCTCCTGTTTTGTGTTACATTATTAAGATACAACGGCCGTATTTTGATGTCAACGGCACGAACTGGTTTTTTCGTGCCTTTTCCCTTGTTAATTTAATAATCGTTGCTTTCGAGCGGAACAATGGCTATAATTGAAAAGAATATATTTTGTTGTCTGCATCCCGCAGACCCATTCAGGAGGCGAGGTCAATGGACCCCAACAAGACGCTGAACATGACCATGCTCTGCGATTTTTATGAGCTGACGATGGGCAACGGCTATCTCGACCACAACATGCAGGATCGCATCACCTACTTCGACGTGTTCTTCCGCAGTGTGCCCGACGACGGCGGCTACGCCATCGCCGCCGGTCTCGAGCAGATCATCGACTACATTCAGAACCTGCACTTCACCGACAAGGACATTGCCTATCTGCGCGGCCGGAAGCTGTTTAGTGAGGCATTTCTGGACTATCTGAAAAACTTCCACTTCACCGGCGACATCTGGGCCGTGCCGGAGGGTACGCCCGTGTTCCCGCGTGAGCCGCTCATCACGGTGCGCGCCCCGGCCATTCAGGCGCAGCTTGTGGAGACGTACCTGCTGCTGCAGATCAACCACCAGAGCCTGATCGCCACGAAGGCCAGCCGCATCTGCCGCGCCGCACAGGGACGCACGGTGCTCGAGTTCGGCTCGCGCCGCGCGCAGGGTGCCGACGGGGCGATCCTCGGCGCGCGCGCCGCTTACATCGGCGGCTGTGCCGGCACCGCCTGCACGATCTCGGACGAGTTGTTCGGCGTGTATGCCGGCGGCACGATGGCACACTCCTGGGTGCAGATGTTCGACTCCGAGCTCGACGCCTTCCGCGCCTACTGCCAGACCTACCCCACCAACGCCACCCTGCTCGTGGACACCTACAACAGCCTGCAGTCCGGCGTGCCGAACGCCATCCGCGCCTTCAACGAGGTGCTCAAGCCGCTGGGCATCACGCGCTGCGGCATCCGCTTCGACTCCGGCGACATCGCCTACCTGACGAAAAAGGCGCGCAAAATGCTCGACGATGCCGGCTGGACCGACTGCAAGATCACCGTGTCCAACGCGCTCGATGAGCGCCTGATCGCGGGGCTGCTGCGGCAGGGCGCGCAGGTCGACAGCTTCGGCGTGGGCGAGCGGCTCATCACCGCGCGCAGCGAGCCGGTGTTCGGCGGCGTGTACAAGCTTGCAGCCGTCGAGGACGAGGACGGCAACATCATCCCGAAGATCAAGATCAGCGAAAACGTCGGCAAGATCACAAACCCGCACTTCAAGAAGGTCTACCGCTTCTACAGCAAGGACACCGGCATGGCCGAGGCGGATTACATCTGCCTGCACGACGAGGACGTGGACGACACGCAGCCGCTCGAGATCTGCGACCCCGACGCGACGTGGAAGAAGAAGGTGCTCACCGACTTCACGGCGCGCGAGCTGCTCGTGCCCGTCTTCCGCGGCGGCGAGCTCGTGTATCAAAAGCCCTCGCTCGATGAGATCCGCACCTACTGCGCCGAGCAGCTTGCGACCCTGTGGCCGGAGGTGCTGCGCTTTGACTACCCGCACAACTACTACGTCGACCTGTCGGAAAAGCTGCTGAAGATCAAGCTCGACCTGCTCAACGCCGGCGGAAAGTCGCAGGGCTGAGGCATGGAGGCCGCTTCCCGCCGTCAGGCGATCCTTGACCGGCTGCGCACGGCCGACCGTCCCGTGAGCGCGTCCGCGCTCGCCGCCGGGCTGAACGTCAGCCGCCAGATCATCGTGGGCGACATCGCACTGCTGCGCGCAGGCGGCGCGGAGATCTCCGCCACACCGCGCGGCTACGTGCTGCCGCGGGCGACCGACGGCATCACGCGCACCATCGCCTGCCGCCACACGCTTGCACAGACCGGGCAGGAGCTCGACATCCTTGTGGACAACGGCTGCACCGTGCTCGACGTCATCGTTGAGCACCCGGTCTACGGCCAGCTCACCGGTCAGCTCCAGATCAGCAGCCGCTACGATGTGGAGCAGTTTCTCGCGCGCATCCGCGACAGCGACGCGGCGCCGCTGAGTATGCTCACCGGCGGACTGCACCTGCACACGCTGTGCTGCCCGAACGAGGATGCCTACACGCGCGCCTGCGCCGCGCTGAAGGCTGCCGGGCTGCTGCTGGGCGATTGACAGAAGTTTAATTTAGTTGACAAGTGCATGCGAAGCCTTTATAGTATGCTTTACAGGTGTCTTGACACCTGTAAAGCATACTTATTTTATCTCACATATTTCTAGGAGGGCTTCACTATGCAGCGATTCCGGGACTTTCTGAAGCGAAAGGACATCGAGATCTCTCTGCGGCGCTACGGTATCGACGCGCTCGGCGCGATGGCGCAGGGCCTGTTTTGCTCGCTGCTGATCGGCACGATCCTCAACACGCTCGGTCAGCAGTTCCACATCGGTTTTCTCAACGCCATCATCTTCACCCTCGGCAAGGGTGAGGCTGCGGTCGGCTACACGATCGGCGGCTGCGCGTCGCTGATGGTCGGTCCGGCGATGGCGGTCGCCATCGGCCACGCGCTGCACGCGCCGGCGATGGTGCTCTTCTCCCTCGTTCCGGTCGGCTTTGCGACAAACGCCATGGGCGGCGCCGGCGGTCCGCTGGCCGTGCTTGTGACGGCGGTCATCGCGGCCGAGTTCGGCAAGGCCGTCAGCAAGGAGACAAAGGTGGACATTCTCGTGACCCCCATCGTCACGATTCTCGTCGGCATCGGGCTTGCCATGCTCGTCGCCGCGCCCATCGGCAAGGGCGCAAGCTGGGTCGGCAACATCATCATGTGGGCGACCGAGCAGCAGCCGTTCGTCATGGGCATCGTCGTGTCGGTCATCGTGGGCATCGCGCTCACGCTGCCGATCTCGTCGGCGGCCATCTGCGCGGCGCTCTCGCTCACGGGGCTTGCGGGCGGCGCGGCCGTGGCCGGCTGCTGCGCGAACATGGTGGGCTTCGCCGTGCTGAGCTTCCGTGAAAACGGCTGGGGCGGTCTGGTCAGTCAGGGTCTCGGCACGAGCATGCTGCAGATGGGCAACATCGTCCGCAATCCGAAGATCTGGATCCCCGCCATCGTGACGTCCGCCATCACGGGACCGATCGCAACGTGCATCTTCAAGCTCCAGATGAACGGCGCCGCCGTCAACTCCGGCATGGGCACGTGCGGTCTGTGCGGTCCGATCGGCGTGTGGACCGGCTGGGTCGCTCCGAGTGAGGCTGCCATTGCCAATGGCGCCGTGGCCATTCAGCCCGGCGCGATGGACTGGATCGGTCTGCTGCTGGTGTGCATCGTGCTGCCGGCCGTGATCTGCTGGGCGATCGGCCTGCTGTGCCGCCGCCTCGGCTGGATCCGCGAGGGCGATCTGAAGCTCGACTGAACCCGCATCTCAAAACCGCACAGGAGCAGATCCTGTGCGGTTTTTTCATGTGCCGTGCCGCGATTTGACGGACGGTTCGAAACGCTGTATAATCGGTGCATCCAAGTTTCCCGGAGGCGAAGCGTATGCCGATCATTGTCGACCGTGAGCAGATCCGCACGGACATTCTCATGGCGTTTGAGCGCTGCATCGAGCGCAAGCCCATGCTGAGCGTGTCCCTGCGCGACATTGCAGCCGAGGCGGGCATGAGCCATGCCAAGCTGCTCAACTATTTTGAAAGCAAAAACGACCTCATCCTCGCCTATGTGCGCTACACGCGCGAATATATGAGCGAAAAGTGCAGCCAGTGGTTCGCCGCACACGCGCGCGCAGACTATGCCTCCAACCTCGCGTACATGAACGCCTTCATGGACTACGTGGCCAACGCCCCGTCGCACGAGCAGCGCCCGAGCGCCACGACCCAGACCTACGTTCTCGCGCGCTATGACCCGGAGATCGGGCAGCTCGTGCAGGACGAGTTTCGCGCCTGGCGCACACTTATGGAGCAGTGCCTCGTCCGCATCTACGGTCAGGAGGCCGGCATGCACGAGGCCGAGGCGATGATGATCCTCATCGCCGGCACGTTCATCTGCAACTACAACCGCGCGCTCACCGGTGAGATCAATGACAACATCCTCGGCTATCTCGGAAACCTGAGCCGCTCATAACGTGAAAAACAAGTCCGCCTGACAAGCCGTCAGGCGGACTTTTGAGGCTGTCAGAAAGTATTACTTTCTGACAAAAGAGTTTGCGGCCTGACTGCAGCGCACGCGCCGTCCGCCCAAGGCGAACGGCGCGCACGTTTGCAGGCCGAGCGGTATTTTCTCAGCCGCACATGTCGCCTGAGAAAATGATTGGATTTTCTTTCGCCGCACCGTTGGTGAAAGGCTACGAGGTTTTTGGAAAATGGACGCGCCCGAAGCGAAATCTTCGGGCGCTTTGTGCTGCGCGGGCTACTCTGTGCAGAAAGCTGCAGATTGTCGTTATTGTACAAGGAGCGCGGCCGCTTCGTAACGATTTGTGACGAAATTCACAACAAATTCTATCATTTTGTTACATCCAGCGATGTTTGTCCGTTGTTAATCCGCATTTTTATCGATAAAATATTCCTGTAACCGGCAATAACACAACCATCCGATGCCGTCTGTTGTGTGGGACGGCGGCGGAAATCTGACGAAAGGGGTAAAGGAATATGCTGTATGGCGCTCTGGAACTGGCTGCGGAGATCCTTGGCATCTGCAAGGAGTATAAGGCGCAGGCCATCGTGCAGGAAATTGCAAACTCGCTGACCATGCCCATCTGACGATGGAATATCCCGACACCTGAGGCTGCGGCCTCGGGTGTTTTTTGCGCCGTTGGACCGCTGCCCGCGGCGCACAGCCTTACCGCTCTGCGACGCCGGTGTATTGGAACACATAGTCCACGGCGCGGTTGCTCACGCGCTCGAGCGACTCGTATGTGCTGCCGCCGATGTGGAAGGTGGCGATGAAATTGTCCAGATGGATGAGCGGATCATCGCTCGCCGGCGGCTCGTGCGCGAACACGTCGCTCGCCGCGGCGCGGATCTGCCCCGTGGTGAGCGCGACGTAGAGATCGTGCTCGTTGACGATGCCGCCGCGCGAGGTGTTGACGAGCAGCAGCTCCGGATTCGCCGCGGCGAACACCGGCGCGTTGATGAGGTCGCGCGTGGCGTCGCAGAGCGTGATGCTCACGTTCACGAAGTCGGAGCGACGGAAAAGCTCCGGAAGGGTCCCAACCTGTTCATAGCCCCACGCGGCACATTCGGCGGCCGTGCGGCGCGGATTCCAACACAGGACGCGCACATCGAACGCCGCGCGCAGAATGTCCGCCACGCGGTGGGCGATGTTGCCCGTGCCGACAAGGCCAAGTGTGCGGCCGGTCATCTCATGGCAGACGAATTCCTCCGCGCCGAAGTGGTCGAAGCGTCCGGCGCACAGGCCGTTGTTGACAAATTTCAGCTGCCGGTTGAGCGCCAGCAGCTCCGCCACGGCCAGCTCCGCGACGGCCGGTGCGCCGAGGCCCGGCACATTCGGCACCGGCACGCCGAACTCGGCGGCAGCAGCGGTGTCGATCGTGTCGCGGCTGACGCCGTGCATGGCGATGACCTTCAGATTCGGCGCGTGCGTGATGACCGCGCGCGGCACGACCGCGCGGCGGATGACCATGGCGGCGAGCCGCTCGGGATGGTCGAAATTGTCCACGATCTCAAAATGGCGCGCCAGTCTTGCATACGCCGACGGCGCGATGTGCTCACTCAGATAAACTTCCACAATGCATGCCTCCCGGGTACAGATGGGAAACGGTCAGCCTCTGTGACCGCAGATCTGAACACGATCATACTACACCGGTGTCAGTGAGGCAAGACAAAGCCTTCGGGAACAAAGCGTTCGAAGCACAAAAAAGCTCCTCCGTATGTCTGCTGCATACGGAGGAGCCTTCATATTTCATGTATTAGCGCTCCGGCGCGGGATTTAACCGCGTCCGTTTCCGCCGCGGCGGCGGCCGCGCGAACGGTCGTTATAGAGACGGTTTCCGGCCATGCGGCTGTCCGACTCCTGCATGAACTGCTTGAGCCGGTCCTCGAACGCGGCATCCCCGCTCGGGCCGCTGACCTGCCCCGCCGGCTGAGCCGGACGGTTGGGGCGCGCAGCGCGCGGTGCGCCGCCGTTATTGGGGCGGCTGCCGCCGGGACGGCCGCCGTTCATCGGGCGGTTGTTCGGACGGGCGGGCGCTTCCTCCGCCTTCTTGATGGACAGGTTGATCTTTCCGTCCGGCGTCACGGCCAGCACGCGCACCTTCACCTTGTCGCCCAGCTTCAAAAACTCATTGACGTCGCTGACGTAGGTGTTGGCGATCTCGGATATGTGCACCAGACCGCTCTTGCCGTCCGGCAGACTCACAAACGCGCCAAACTTCGTGATACCGGTAACGGTACCTTCCACAACTGCTCCGACTTCCACCTGCATACGGTTCGTTTCTCCTTGCTCAATCACTCGTGTCGTAAAAAATCTTCTCACCGGGCTTGACCAGACCGAGTTTTTCCCGCGCGACCGATTCGCGCATGTCATCGTCGTCGCTGTGGTCGATCTGATATTGCAGCTCGGCATTGGACTGGGTCATCTCGGACACCTGCTGCTGCAGTGCCGCGGCGCGGTCCTGAAGCTGTGCTGTGCGCTGATGCACCACGACCAGACTGATGAGTGCGTACACCATCAGCGCCGCGATGACCAGTTTGGTAAATATGCTTGCCTTCTTGAATTTCACGGTCGGCAGTACCTCCCCCCGGATCGTATCTGCGTCCAGTAATACAGCCTATTCTAAAACATCTGCGGCGAGATTGGAAGTGTTTTTTTGCAAAAAACAGAACTTTTTTTATGAATTTTCTTCCCGGAGCCGTGATCTGGCGCATTTTTCGCGCGCACAGGCGGCCAGATCGCTCCAGCTGCGGGAAAATATGCCCGCTGAGCCAGAGAAAGTAGCACGTCCAGCCGCCGGCGATGGCCGCGAACAAAAACAGGCGCACCTGCCCGTCACCGGCCGTCATGCCAAGCAGGAACACGGCCCCAAGCGCAAGCAGGCAAAACACGCCGTCGAGCAGCGCGCGGAAAACCGCGCTGCGCGCATGGCGGCGCGGCACGCGCAGCACGTCGAACGCCAGCCCGAGCGCCGCGCCGAGCCCAAGCCCGAGCATGAGCTGCGCAAGCTGACCGAGCAGCGGCAGCTTCATCCGCCGAACAGGCGCGACCAGAAGCCGCCGCCGGACACCGTCTCCTCCGTGTAATCGAGCGCGTCAAACGCACCGTCGATCGCAAGCTCCCCCGTGTCGATCGCAAGCCGGCCGACGCGCAGCCCCTCGCCGTGCACAGTGAGCATCCCGCGCGACGTGCGCATGGACACCTCCGTATCGTCAAAGCGCACGACCTCGTCCACTCCCGTAACGGTCAGATGGCTGCGCTCGTCGAGCGTGACTGCGTGCGGCCGGCGCGGCGGCACGGCCTTTTTGTCCTCATATGGCATGGCGCTCCCCTCCTACTGCGTTTGCTACCACAGTATGCGCGCGCAGCCGGCGGTATGCATGGAAAGCTCCCGTTCCACTCGTTATGTAAACCAAAAAAGAACTGTATCCGCAGAAAATCAGGGCGTCCCGCGATGGAACGCCCTGATTTGTTTTTGTTATGTCAACCCAGCTCGACACGCAGCGCATTGCTCAGCGCGGCAAACTGCACCGGATCGAGCGTCTCGCCGCGCACACGCGCATCGAAGCCGCAGGCGGCGACCGCCGCGGCGGCGCGCGCCTTGTCGCAGCCGGGAACGCCGGCCGCGAGCGCATTGATGAGCGTCTTGCGGCGCTGGCTGAACGCCGCGCGCACGATGGCGAACAGCAGTGCTTCATCCTGCACGTCCGCAGGCGGTGCGCTGCGCATACGCAGCCGCACGACGGTGCTCGTGACCTTCGGCGCGGGAACGAAGCAGTGCGGCGGCACATCGAACAGCAGCTCAAGCTCTGCACACCACGCGGTCAGCACGGTCAGCAGACCGTAATCCGCCGTTCCCGGCCGGGCGCAGAGCCGGTGAGCGGCCTCGCGCTGGATCATGACCGTGACGGTATCGAAGCATCCGGCGGTGAGAAACGCCGTGATCAGCGGCGTCGTGACGTTATACGGCAGGTTTGCGCACACGACAGGGCGCAGCCCCGGAAAGCGCTCCGCCGCGAGCCGCCGCAGATCGAGCGCGAGCACGTCGCCAAAGACGAGCTCCACGTTCGGATAGGCGGCGAGCGTCTCGGCCAGCACGGGGCGCAGCCGCTCGTCCAGCTCGACCGAGACGACCTTGGCCGCGCGCTGCGCGAGCTGCTCGGTCAGGCAGCCGATGCCGGGGCCGACCTCGAGCACGCCGGTGTGCGCGTCCGCGCCGGAGGCGTCGGCGATGTCGGCCGGGACCCATGCGGCCGTCAGAAAATTCTGCCCCATGGACTTGGAAAAGCGGAAATCATGCCGCGCGAGCAGTGCGCGGATGTCCGCAGGATTCGTCAGCTCCATACGCACCTCACTTCAGCAGCTTCTCAAATGCCTGACGGCGCGGATCGTGCCCCGGCTCGTCACACAGGATGTTGCCGCAGAAGCGGTAGCCGTGGCGCTCGAGGAGCTTTTTCTGCGCGCCGTTGTGCCGGTGCGTGTCGACGCGGACGGCGTGCGCGCCGCCCTCACGCGCGAGCTGCTCCGCCGCCTGCATGAGATGGTCGGCCATGCCCGTGCCGCGCCAATCGGCTGCAACGGCGTTGCGGTGCAGCACGGCGGCGTGGTCACGGTCCGAGCGCCAGCGCCCGTCCGTGAGCGCGTCATAGGCGGGGTCAGGCGTGCGGCTGAGCGTGAACACGGCGGCGACAGCGCCCTGATACGTGAGCACATGGCACGCGCCGGCCGCGATGTCGGCGCGGAACGTGTCCGCGTTCGGGTACTCGCCCTGCCACTGGTCGACGCGGTGGCGGCGCAGGTAGTTGCGCGCCTGCTGCGCGATGGCGAGGATGGCGGGCAGGTCGTCCTCCGCCGCGGCACGGCAGACGGGCGGCTCTGTGAGCTGCGGGCGGCTGCGGTCGCGCCGGATCTTATCGAGCAGGCGCTGCTCGTCCGGTGTCGGCGGTGTTTCCCGAAAGAGGTCCGGCCGCTTTACGAGCGTGCGCTCCAGACTCTGCCGCGTGCGCCACGCTTCAATTTCGGCATGATTGCCGCCGCGCAGCACCTCGGGCACGGTGCGCCCCTCCCACGTCTCGGGACGGGTATACTGCGGGTACTCGAGCCGGCCCGCCCAATGGCTCTCGCCGGTGTAGCACTCGGTGTCCGACAGCACGCCCGGCACCATGCGGCAGACACAGTCCGTGACGACCATCGCGCCGAGCTCACCGCCCGTGAGCACAAAGTCGCCGATGGACAGCTCCTCGTCCACGCACGCCTCGATGAAGCGCTCGTCCACGCCCTCATAATGGCCGCAGACGAGCACGAGCTGGTCATAGTCGGCCTTGAGCTGGCGCGCCTTCGCCTGCGTGAACGTCGGCCCCTGCGGGGAGAGGTAGATCACGCGGCGGCGCGGCGCGGGCACGGCGGAATCCGCGAGCGCCGCGTCGAGGCAGCTCTTGAGCGGCTGCGCCATCATGACCTGACCCCAACCGCCGCCATACGGATAGTCGTCGACCTGCTTCTGGCGGTTTTCGGTATAGTCGCGGATCTGGTGGCAGCGGATGTCGAGCAGGCCGCGCGCCTGCGCCCGGCCGAGGATGCTCTCGCCGAGCATGGCGCGCATGGTGTCGGGAAAGAGCGTGAGAATGTCGATGCGCACGCGCTCACATCCCTTCGATCAGGTGCACGACCATGCGCCCAGCAGCCGGGTCGATGCTGCACACGAACTCCGGCCGGTCGGGGATGAGCACCTCACGCGCACCCTGCACGACATAGACGCTGCCGCGCGGCAGGTCGAGGATCTCGCGCAGCGTGCCGAGCGGCTCGCCCGCATCGGTCTCGACGGCGATGCCGATCAGATCCTGCTGAAAATACTGCCCGTCCGGCAGCGTGACATCCGCGCGTGCGATGGACACGACGCGGTTTTTGAGCGTCATGGCGGCATTGACATCGTCATAGTCCGCAAACTTGGCCACGAGCATCCCCTTGTGCACGCGGCTGTGCGCGACGTGCACGGGTGCGCCGTCGATATAAAACGTCCGGAAGCCGAGCAGGAACGCCGCGTCATCCGCCCACGGCTGGATGCGCACCTCGCCGCGCACACCGTGCGTGTTGACGATCTTTCCTGCCTCCAGATACGGTTTTTGCATATGCATTGCCCCCCTTTTTGGGTGTAGGTGCAAAAAACGCACTGCACGGGTGCAGCGCGTTTCCTGCGTCAATCCATGATCTCCACGGAGACTTTCTTGCCCTTTCTCTGGGCGACAGCCTTCATCAGGATGCGGATCTCTTTGACGATCCGTCCCTGACGGCCGATGACCTTGCCCATATCGCCGTCGGCGACGCGCACTTCAAACACGGTCTCGCCGTTGGCCTCGCGCTCGGTCACAGAGACCTCGTCCGGTTTTTCCACGAGGTTCTGCACAATATAGGTCAGAAGTTCTTTCATCTTTGGGGTCTCTCCTTATTCGGCTGCGAGGGCCTTCTTGAGCAGCACACGAACGGTATCCGTCGGCTGTGCACCGTTGGCGAGCCAGTAGTTGGCGCGCTCGGCGTCGACGACGATCTTCTTGTCTGCGCTCAGCGGATCGTAAGTGCCGATCTCCTCAATGCATCTGCCGTCACGTGCGAAACGGGAATCCGCCACCACGATGCGGTAAAAGGGAGCCTTCTTAGCGCCCATTCTGCGAAGTCTGATCTTGACCATGTATCTTCACCTCCATCAATAATCTCTGTATCTCCAGCTCCCTGCGGGAGCTTGGAACCTGTTTAGAATCCGAAGGGACGGCCACCGCCGCCACCGCCGAACAGATTGCCCAGACCGCCGAGACCGCCGCGGCCGCCGCGCTTCATGCGCTTCATGGCCTTGCTGTTGCCGGACATCTGGCGCACCAGCTGCTGCATGAGATCAAACTGCTTGAGCAGCTTATTGATCTCGACCACGCTCGTACCCGCGCCCGCCGCGATGCGCTTTTTGCGGCTGGAGTTGAGGATGCCCGGGTTGTCGCGCTCGCCGGGGGTCATGGACTGGATGATCGCCTCGATGCGGCCCATGGCCTTCTCGTCGACGTTCGCGCCCGAGAGCGCCTTGGCGTCCATGCCGGGGATCATGCCGGCGATATCCTGCAGCGAGCCCATGCCCTTGAGCTGCTGGAGCTGGTCGTAGTAATCGGTGAGCGTGAAGCGGTTTTGCCGCAGACGCTCCGCCATCTCCTCGGCCTTTTTCTGGTCGAGGTTCTGCTCGGCCTTTTCGATGAGCGTGAGCACATCGCCCATGCCGAGGATGCGCCCGGCCATGCGGTCGGGGTGGAAGGGCTCGATCTGGTCGAGCTTCTCGCCGATGCCGGCGAACTTGATGGGCTTGCCGGTCAGCGCCTTGATCGACAGCGCCGCGCCGCCGCGGGCGTCACCGTCGAGTTTGGTGAGCATGACGCCGGTGATGTCGAGCGCATCGTCAAAGGCCTGCGCGGTCGCGACCGCGTCCTGACCGATCATCGCGTCGATGACGAGCAGGATCTCCGCCGGATCGACGGCGGCCTTGATGTTCTGCAGCTCGGTCATGAGCGCCTCATCAATGTGCAGACGGCCGGCCGTGTCGAGAAAGACAAGGTCGTTGCCGTATTTTTTCGCGTGCTCGATGCCGGCCTTGGCGATCGCGACCGGATCGCCCTGCCCCATCTGGAACACAGGAATATCGAGCTGGCGGCCGACGGTCTCAAGCTGCTGGATGGCCGCCGGGCGGTACACGTCGCACGCGACGAGCAGCGGGCGCTTGCCCTGCTTGCGCATGAGGCCGGCGAGCTTGGCGCCGTTGGTCGTCTTGCCCGCGCCCTGCAGGCCGACGAGCATGACGACGCTCGGCGAATGGGAGCTGATGTTCAGCTTCTGGTTCTCGCTGCCCATGAGGGCGGTGAGCTCTTCGTTGACGATCTTGATGACCATCTGCGCGGGCGAGAGGCTCTCGAGCACATCCGCACCCGTCGCGCGCTCGGTCACCTTGCGCACAAAGTCCTTGACGACCTTGAAGTTCACGTCCGCCTCGAGCAGCGCGAGCTTGACCTCACGCATGGCCTCCTTGACGTCGGCCTCCGTGAGTCGACCCTTGCCGCGCAGGCGTTTGAACGCCTCGGTCAGCTTGTCCGACAGGGATTCAAATGCCATGGTATCTATCCTTTCAGATCCTGAAGCTGCCGCAGCGCCTGCTCGGCCAGCGGCCGGGCGTCGCCGCCGACACAGTCGCGCAGCTTCGTGAGCGTATCCTCCAGCGCGGCCGCGGCCGTGCGCTGCGCGGCAAAGCGCTGCACCAGACCGAGCCTGGACTCTGCATCGCGCAGCGCGGCGTCCGCACGGCGGATGTTGTCCCACACGCCCTGACGCGAAATGCCGCTGCTGGCGGCGATCTCCGCCAGAGAGAGGTCCTGATTATAATGGAGGTCGTAATACTCGCGCTGCTTTTCCGTGAGCAGCTCGCCGTAAAAATCGAACAGCATCGTGCGCCACACGGTCTCGTCCGGCATTGCAAGTCCCTCCCCGCTGTAAACCGTTTTCCCTTTACAGCATGGGTAGTATACGCCACCGCCGCGCGGGTGTCAAGTATTTTTTCTTGTCACCGCATAGTTTCTTTTCCGCGCGGGCAACATTTTGGTACTGCAAACCGTTTTTGGAGGGATCTACATGGCCGATACCAACGCCGGCGCCCTGTGTGAGGCGGGGCGGCGCGATGCCCAAGCCCTGACCGTGACCGGACGCCGCCGCGCACACACCGGCAGCATCCGGCGGGCGGTAAAAGCGCTCACGCGCACAGCGAGGACCGTCACGCCCGAAACGCCGAACGGCGCATGGCTGCGCGACAACCGGACCCTTGCCCGCACCGCTGCGGACGACGCCGCAGCCGCGCTGCGCCATGCGCATACGCTGCGTGCATCCGGCGCGCAGACCGTGCTGCACGTCTGCTGTGCGGGGCTGCTGCGCGCCTGCGGCAACGCGCTCACGCCCAAGGCTGCGCAGGCATATCTCGCGGGCTTTCAGGACGTGCTGCCGCTCGAGACGGCGGAGCTTGCGCTGCTCGTACCGGGGCTGCAGGCGGCGGCAGTCTGCGCGCTGGCAGACACCTATGCACACGACGGAGCTGCCGCGCCCGCGCTCTTCACGTCGCTGCGTGCACTCGGCACGGCCGCGTGGGCAGCGCTCACCGAGCGGTGCGATCGCGTGGGGCGCATCCTCGCGCGCGATCCGGCGGGCGTCTACCCCGCGATGGACGCAGCCACACGCACCCGCTACCGGCAGACCGTGGCGCGGCTTGCGCGGCGCACGGGGCGCTCGGAGATCGACATCGCCGAGGACGTGCTCGCGCGCGCGCAAAGCGGCGAGGGGGCGCGGCGGCACGTGGGCTGGTTTTTGCTGCGCGAGGTGCTCGGCGCACCGGAAAAGCGCCGTGACGGTGCGTGGTACATCGCAGCCGTCATAGTGGGGACGCTGGCCGTGTCGCTGCTGCTGGGCTTTGCGACCGGGAGCGTGTCGGGCGCGGTGCTGCTGCTGATCCCGGTGTCGGAAGCCGTCAAGGGTCTGCTTGACGCGGTGCTGCTGCGCGTGACGAAGCCGCGCTTCGTGCCGCGGCTGGCGCTGCGGCGCGGCATCCCGCCGGAGGGAAAGACCCTGTGCGTGATCGCGGCACTGCTCACCTGCCCCGGCGATGCGCACACGCTCGCCGCGCGGCTGGAGGAATACGCGCTGTGCAACCGCGATGCAGGCGAGCAGCTCCTGTTCGGGCTGCTGGCAGATCTGCCGGAGGCGGACATGGAGCACGCGCCCATCGACCCCGCCATCCTGCACGCGGCGCGCACGGAGATTGAGGCGCTCAACGCACGCTATGGCGGGCGGTTTTACCTCTTCACGCGCGAGCGGGTGCAGACACCCGACGGGAAATGGAGCGCGTGGGAGCGAAAGCGCGGTGCGCTGCTCCGGCTCGCGCAGCTTCTGTGCGGTGAGGCGGACGCGATGCACTGTGCCGCCGGCGATGCGGCGGCGCTGCGCGGCACAGCGTATCTGCTCACGCTCGATGCCGACACGCGCCTGACACCGGGCGCTGCACGCGCGCTCGTGGGCGCAATGCTCCATCCGCTCAACCGCCCGGTCGTGGACGCGCGGCGCGGCGTGGTCACGCACGGCTACGGTCTGCTGCACCCGCGCATGGCCACCGAGCTGCAGAGCGCACGTGCGAGCGACTGGGCGCGCGTATTCGCAGGTCCCGGCGGCAGCGACCCCTACGGCGGCGTATGCGGGGAGCTGTATATGGACTGCTTCGACCGCGGCGGCTTTTCGGGCAAGGGCATCCTCGACGTGCGCGCGCTGCTCGCCTGCTGCGGCGGCAATGCCCTGCCCGAGCAGCGCATCCTCAGCCACGACGCGCTCGAGGGCGCCTACCTGCACGGCGGCTTTCTCGGCGACGTGGAGCTCACGGACACCTTCCCCGCCGCACCGCTTGCATGGGGCGCACGGGCGCACCGGTGGATCCGCGGCGACTGGCAAAACGCGCCGTGGATCTTCTCCCGGCGCGCACGGGCGCTGCACCCGATCGACCGGTTCCGGCTGGCGGACAGCCTGCGGCGCTCGCTCGTTGCCCCGGCGACGTGGGCAGCCGTCTTCCTCGGCTGCGTGCTGCGATGGCCGGGGCTGCGGCTGGCGGCATATGCGGCGCTGCTGGCGCTGGCGCAGGGGCTCATCTTTGCGCTCGGTCATCCGATCGTGCACCCGGCGGACGCGCGCGTGCGCTATCACAGCAGCGTTCTGCCGGGGCTCGCCGCCGCCGTGGTGCAGACGGTGCTGCGGCTGATCCTGCTGCCGTGGGAGGCGGTCCTCAACGCCTCCGCCATCGTGACGGCGCTGTGGCGCATGACGGTCTCGCACCGGGATCTCCTGCAATGGCAGACAGCGGCACAGCGGGCGGCAAAGCGCGACGGGCTGGGCGCGTATCTGCGCGCGCTCTGGCCGGCGAGTGCGCTCGGGCTGCTCACGGCCGTGCTCACGCCGAGCCCGACGGGGCTGGCAGCCGGCATCGTGTGGACGCTCTCCCCGTTCGTGCTCGCGGCGCTCGGCGCGCCGAACGCACCCGGTGCAGCGCCGCTTACACACGCTGCGCAGCGGGAACTGCTGGGCTGGGCAAAGGCGACGTGGCGGTATTTTGAGACGTTCTGCACCGCCGGGGAGCACTACCTGCCGCCGGACAACGTGCAGACCCAGCCGCCGACCGGCACGGCGCACCGCACATCGCCGACGAACATGGGCTTTGCGCTCTTGTCCGCGCTCTGCGCACACGCGCTGGGCATTGACAACGGGCGCGGGTTGGCTTTGGCAGAGCAGATGCTCACGACCATGGAGCAGCTTCCGCGCTGGAACGGGCACTTTTACAACTGGTATCACACGTGCACGCTGCGGCCGATGCCGCCGCTGTATGTGTCCACGGTGGACAGCGGCAACTGCGCCGCCGCCCTGCTCGCGACGGCGAACGCCCTGCGCGGCTGGGGGCAGGACGCGCTTGCGGCGCGGGCACAGGCGCTGTGCGACGGCATGGACTTTGCCCTGCTCTACGACCCGCAGCGCCGCCTGATGCACATCGGCATCGACACCGGCAGCGGCAAGCGCTCCGAGGGATATTACGACCTGCTCGAGAGCGAGGCGCGCCTGACGTCATACTTTGCCGTGGCGCGCGGCGACGTGCCGCGTGAGCACTGGCGCGCCCTTTCCCGTGCACAGGTGCAGCACGAGCGCTACCGTGGCTGCGTGTCGTGGTCGGGGTCGGTGTTCGAGTATCTGATGCCGGAGCTGTTTTTGCCGCCGCAGCGCGATTCCCTGCTGTGGGAGAGCGCAAAATTCTGTCTGCGCGTACAGCGGCGGCGCGTGCGCACGGGGCAGCCGTGGGGCGTGTCGGAGAGCGCGTACTTTGCGCTCGACAGCGCCCTGAGCTACCGCTACAAGGCGCACGGCTGCGCGGCGCTGGCCATGCAGCCGGACATGGACCGTGAGCTCGTGCTCTCGCCGTACAGTGCCTTTCTCGCACTGGCCGTCGCACCGCGTGCGGCGGTGCGCGATCTGCGCAGATTCGCTGCGCGCGGTCTGCTGGGGCAATACGGCTTCCGGGAGGCGCTCGACTGCACGCGCGCACGCACGGGCGGCGGCGGGCAGATCGTGCACTGCGTGATGGCGCACCATCAGGGCATGAGCCTGCTGTCAGCGTGCAACGCGCTGTGCGGCGGGCAGGTGCAGCGCTGGTTTCTGGCAGACCCCGCCATGCGCGCGCACATGAGCCTGCTGTCCGAGCGCCTGCCGCTTGGCGCACCGGCGCTGCGCCGGCGTCCGGAGGCGCAGCGCAGCAAGCCCCGCCGCCGCGCCCT
>OLSX01001886.1_pt1 | contig 19521 bp, 10 predicted proteins | sample 1673141 | NCBI WGS metagenome assembly OLSX01 (sample SAMEA3136759, study PRJEB25190) | human gut metagenome | biome: human gut; feature: human-associated habitat; material: faeces | place: Austria | collected 2013
ACGTCCGAAGTTTAAACCTGTCGGAAAAATAGATTTGGATAAATTGAACGGTCGGAGAACAGATAAAGTAGAAAAAGCGCCGGAAAAGAAAGTAGAACCTGTAGTGGAACAGCCTGTGGCAGCGCAACCAGTTGCCGAAAAAACAGTCGTTGAGAAGCCTGCGGTTGAACCCGAAGTGAAAAAGGAAGAGCCGAAAGTAGAAAAGGTGGAAGTCATTGCACCGAAACCTGCACCGGCACCTGCTCCGGTAGAACAGCCTGTAGTAGCATCGAAACCCGCAGTGGAGACAAAACCGGTAGAAGTTGAGAAAGTAGTAGTGGAAGAAGTAAAGAAAGAAGAGCCGAAGGTGGTAGAAGCTGCACCTGTGAAGGCGGAAGAACGTAAAGTAGAAAGAACGGCAGAAGTAGCTGCAACAGCGGCAACTCCGACTGAAGAAAATACGTCAAAAGACAATGAGGTGTTTAAAATCCGTCAACCGGAACTGGGAGCGAAGATCAATGTCATCGGTCAGATTGATCTGGCTGCATTGAACCAGTCTACTCGTCCTAAGAAGAAATCGAAGGAAGAAAAACGCCGCGAACGCGAAGAAAAAGAAAAGGTTCGTCAGGATCAGAAGAAACTGATGAAGGAAGCTATCATCAAGGAAATCCGTAAAGAGGATAGTAAACAGGCGAAACCGGGAGCAAAAGACAATAATGCCGATGCTGCCAGAAAGAAACGGAATCGTATCAACAAAGAAAAGGTGGATGTCAACAATGTGGCAACTTCCAACTTTGCTGCACCGAGACCGAACACTCAGACCGGTAAAGGTGGTGGCAATCACCCCCGTCCTCAAGGTCAAGGCCAGGGACAGGGCAATAATAACAACAAGAAGAATAATAATAAAGATCGCTTCAAGAAGCCGGTTATCAAGCAGGAGGTTAGCGAAGAAGACGTAGCAAAGCAGGTAAAAGAAACCTTGGCACGTCTGACAACCAAGGGCAAGAACAAGACTTCTAAGTACCGTAAGGAAAAACGTGAAATGGCTTCCAACCGTATGCAGGAACTGGAAGATCAGGAAATGGCAGAAAGCAAGGTACTGAAGCTGACTGAATTCGTAACGGCTAACGAGTTGGCAACGATGATGGACGTATCAGTCAATCAGGTTATTGCAACTTGTATGAGTATCGGTATGATGGTTTCTATTAACCAGCGTCTGGATGCGGAAACAATCAATCTGGTGGCCGAAGAGTTTGGTTTCAAGACCGAATATGTAAGTGCGGAAGTAGCGCAAGCTATCGTAGAGGAAGAAGATGCTCCGGAAGACTTGCAGCCGCGTGCTCCGATCGTAACAGTGATGGGACACGTCGACCACGGTAAGACTTCGTTGCTCGACTACATCCGTAAGGCGAATGTAATTGCCGGTGAGGCCGGAGGTATTACACAGCACATCGGTGCTTACAACGTACAGTTGGAAGACGGACGTCGTATTACATTCCTGGATACTCCGGGGCATGAGGCGTTTACAGCTATGCGTGCCCGTGGTGCGAAAGTTACGGATATCGCGATCATTATTGTGGCAGCCGATGACAACGTAATGCCACAGACGAAAGAAGCGATCAATCATGCGATGGCAGCAGGTGTACCTATTGTGTTTGCTATTAATAAGGTAGATAAGCCGACTGCCAATCCGGACAAGATTAAGGAAGAACTGGCTGCAATGAACTATCTCGTGGAAGAATGGGGTGGTAAATATCAGTCACAAGATATCTCTGCCAAGAAAGGTATAGGTGTGGAAGATCTGATGGAGAAAGTATTGCTGGAAGCTGAGATGCTTGATTTGAAAGCGAATCCGAACCGTAATGCAACAGGATCTATCATTGAATCTTCGCTGGATAAAGGACGTGGTTATGTAGCTACGGTACTGGTGTCCAACGGTACTTTGAAAGTCGGAGACATCGTACTGGCAGGAACCAGCTATGGACGTGTGAAGGCTATGTTCAATGAACGTAATCAGCGGGTGAAAGAGGCAGGACCTGCCGAACCGGCATTGATTCTGGGATTGAACGGTGCTCCTGCCGCAGGTGACACATTCCATGTTGTTGAAAGCGATCAGGAAGCTCGTGAGATTACGAACAAGCGTGAACAGTTGGCTCGTGAACAAGGCTTGCGTACACAGAAGATTCTTACACTGGATGAACTGGGTCGTCGTATTGCATTGGGTAACTTCCAGGAATTGAATATCATCGTTAAGGGTGACGTGGATGGTTCTGTGGAAGCATTGAGCGACTCGTTGATCAAGCTGTCTACTGAACAGATTCAGGTAAATGTGATCCATAAAGGTGTGGGTGCTATCTCCGAATCGGATGTATCACTGGCTGCCGCTTCGGATGCAATTATCGTCGGATTCCAGGTACGTCCTTCGGGTGCTGCTGCTAAGATGGCTGAACAGGAAGGTGTCGATATCCGTAAGTACTCTGTCATCTATGATGCAATTGAAGAGGTGAAGGCTGCTATGGAAGGTATGTTGGCTCCGGAATTGAAAGAACAGATTACGGCAACGATCGAAATTCGCGAAGTATTCAATATCACGAAAGTGGGACTTGTAGCGGGTGCGGTAGTGAAGACCGGAAAGGTAAAACGAAGCGACAAGGCTCGTTTGATCCGCGATGGTATCGTTATCTTCACCGGAAATATCAATGCACTGAAACGCTTCAAGGATGATGTGAAAGAAGTTGGTACGAACTTCGAGTGTGGTATCAGTCTGGTGAACTGCAACGACATGAAGGTAGGCGATATGATCGAGACATTCGAAGAAATAGAAGTGAAACAAACTTTATAATAATTGACAATTGACAGTTGACAATTGACAATTGATAGTTGGTTGGAAAACTTAAAAGTTGACAATTGATGATTGATGGTTGATAATGGTTTTAATTGTCAATTGTCAATCGTCAATTGTCAATTTTAATATTATGACAACGATTGATATAATCATCCTTATTATAGTAGGTGCCGGTGTGGTGACAGGCTTTATGAAAGGCTTTATCCGCCAGCTGGCTTCTATTTTGGGATTAGTCGTCGGTTTGTTGGCAGCAAAGGCTTTGTATGCAACGTTGGCAGAGAAGCTTTGTCCGACTGTGACGGACTCGATGACAGTAGCACAGGTATTGGCTTTTATTGTTATCTGGATTGCCGTTCCGTTGATATTCACGTTAGTGGCGTCCTTGCTGACGAAAGCGCTGGAAGCTATTTCGTTGGGATGGCTGAACCGCTGGCTGGGAAGTGGGTTGGGAGCACTCAAGTTCCTGTTGCTGACAAGCCTTGTGATTTGTGTGATAGAGTTTGTCGATAGCGATAATAAGTTAATTAGTGCAACAAAAAAGAGCGAATCATTGTTATATTATCCTATGGAAACGTTTGCGGGAATCTTTTTCCCTGCTGCTAAGAATATAACGCAACAATATATATTAGATAATAAAGATGCAACAAGAAGAACCCAATAAATATGTAAAGGAACTGACGCAGGAGAAGTACAAATACGGCTTCACCACGGAGGTGCACACCGATGTTATTGAGCGTGGACTGAGCGAAGATGTAGTCCGTCTGATTTCATCGAAGAAAGATGAACCCGAATGGTTGCTGGAGTTCCGACTGAAAGCGTACCGCCATTGGCTGACGCTGGAGATGCCGACATGGGCCCATCTCCGTATTCCGGAAATCGATTATCAGGCAATTTCCTACTATGCCGATCCGACGAAGAAGAAAGAAGGACCGAAGAGTATGGATGAAGTAGATCCGGAACTGATAAAGACATTTAATAAACTGGGTATTCCTTTGGAAGAACAGATGGCATTGAGTGGAATGGCTGTGGATGCAGTGATGGACTCGGTATCTGTAAAGACTACTTTCAAAGAAACACTGATGGAGAAGGGCATTATATTCTGCTCCTTTAGTGAGGCGGTACGGGAACATCCGGATCTTGTGAAGAAGTATATGGGCTCGGTAGTTGGTTATCGGGATAACTTCTTTGCAGCTTTGAACTCGGCTGTGTTCTCTGACGGTTCTTTCGTTTATATCCCGAAGGGAGTACGCTGCCCGATGGAGCTTTCTACCTATTTCCGTATCAATGCGGCCAATACCGGACAGTTCGAACGTACATTGATTGTGGCGGATGATGAAGCCTATGTCAGTTACCTCGAAGGTTGTACCGCCCCGATGCGCGATGAGAACCAGCTTCATGCGGCTATCGTCGAAATCGTAGCGCATGAACGGGCCGAAGTGAAATATTCCACCGTCCAGAACTGGTATCCGGGTGACAAGGATGGAAAGGGAGGTATCTACAACTTCGTGACTAAACGCGGACTGTGCAAGGGCGAAGGGAGTAAGATCTCCTGGACACAGGTGGAGACTGGTTCCGCTATTACCTGGAAATACCCAAGCTGTATTCTGGCCGGTGATAATTCGGTAGGCGAGTTTTACTCGGTGGCCGTCACCAACAATTACCAGCAGGCCGACACCGGTACGAAGATGATCCACCTTGGACGGAATACTCGCAGTACGATCGTCTCGAAAGGTATCTCCGCCGGGCATAGCCAGAACAGCTATCGTGGCTTGGTGAAAGTTTCTCCCCGTGCCGAAGGCGCCCGTAATCATAGCCAGTGCGACAGCCTGTTGCTTAGTTCGACTTGCGGTGCCCATACCTTCCCCTATGCCGATATCCAGAACGAGACGGCGGTAGTGGAACACGAAGCGACGACGAGCAAGATCAGTGAAGAACAGTTGTTCTATTGCCGACAGCGCGGTATCTCGGTCGAGGAAGCTGTCGGTCTGATCGTCAACGGGTATGCCCGCGAGGTAATGAACAAGCTCCCTATGGAGTTTGCCGTGGAGGCACAGAAGCTGCTGACTATTTCTTTAGAAGGAAGCGTAGGATGATTTTATGATTTATGATTTATGATTTATGCGTCGATGATAAATCATAAATCATAAATCATAAATCGCATAAATCATAAATTATAAAGCAATGTTAGAGATAAAGAACTTACATGCCAATGTCAATGGCAAAGAGATATTGAAAGGGATCAACCTTTCTGTCAAGGCGGGTGAGGTACACGCCATCATGGGGCCGAACGGTTCTGGAAAAAGTACCTTGAGCAGTGTGTTGGTCGGTAATCCGGCATTCGATGTAACGGAAGGGGAGGTGATCTTCAACGGTAAGAACCTGTTGGATCTCGAACCGGAAGACCGTAGTCGAGAAGGTATTTTCCTGAGTTTCCAGTATCCGGTGGAGATTCCGGGAGTCAGCATGGTGAACTTCATGCGTGCCGCCTTGAACGAACATCGTAAATATAAAGGGCTGGAACCTGTTTCGGCTACCGACTTCCTGAAGCTGATGCGCGAGAAGCGTGCGATTGTGGAATTGGACAATAAGCTGGCGAGCCGCAGCGTGAACGAAGGTTTTTCGGGCGGTGAGAAGAAGCGGAACGAAATCTTCCAGATGGCGATGCTCGAACCGAAGCTGGCGATTCTCGATGAGACGGATAGCGGTCTGGATATCGATGCCCTCCGCATCGTGGCAAATGGTGTCAATCAACTTCGTACGCCAGAGAATGCGGCTATCGTGATCACGCACTACCAACGTCTGCTGGATTATATCAAGCCCGACGTGGTCCATGTCCTCTACAAAGGACGTATTGTCAAAACCGCCGGTCCCGAACTGGCTCTCGAACTCGAAGAAAAAGGCTACGACTGGATCAAGAAAGAGATGGGAGAAGAATAAGAATAATTAGGCACGGATTACACGCGAAATCCGTGTAATCCATGCCAAAAAATTAGATAGTAATGAAAGCAGAACAACAATATATCGATCTTTTCACCCATTATGAGGATCTGATTTGCCGGCATGCGGCGGGGTTGATGAATTTGCCGCGTGCAGAGGCTTTGGCTGATTTGGAACGGTTGGGCTTTCCGACGGTGAAGAGTGAAGATTATAAATATACAGATGTGGCGCAGGCTTTTGCTCCGGATTACGGGGTGAATATCAATCGTCTTGATATCCCGGTCAATCCGTACGACGTGTTCCGTTGTGATGTCCCCAACCTGAGTACCTCGCTTTATTTTGTGGTGAATGATACTTTCTATGACAAGATGTTACCGAAAGCCCATCTTCCCGAAGGTGTTTATGCCGGGGGAATGCGTACTTTCATGGAAAAGTATCCCGAAGTGGCATCCCGCTATTATGGCAAGGCGGCACCAACCGGTAAGGATGGTATTGTTGCCTTGAACACTATGCTGGCCCAGGATGGTTTTGTGGTCTATGTGCCGGAAGGTGTCGTAGTGGAGCGTCCGATCCAGTTGGTGAATATCTTCCGCAGCGATGTAGACACGATGGCGAACCGCCGTATCCTGGTGATTATGGAGCCTCGTTCGGAAGCCAAGCTGTTGGTGTGCGATCATAGCATTGACGATGTCAAGTTCTTAGCCACGCAGGTTGTCGAGATCTTTGCGGGTGAAGGTGCCTTCTTCGATTATTACGACCTCGAAGAGAGCAGCATGTCGACTACTCGTTTTGCCTCCGTGCATGTGAAGCAGGAAGCGGGAAGTAATGTTTTGGTGAATGGTATCACGCTGAATAACGGCCTTACCCGTAACAACTATTATATCGAACTGAACGGCGAACAGGCTGAAGCGACTTTGTGCGGTATGTCGATCCTGGACAAAGAACAGCAGCTTGATACCTATAGCCATATTACGCATGCCGTACCTCATTGTACTAGCAACGAACTGTTCAAGAATGTTTTGGACGATCATGCGGTCGGTGCGTTCAGCGGCCGTATATTAGTGAAGGAAGATGCACAGAAGACTGCGGCCTATCAGACGAACCGCAATCTTTGTGCGACCCGTGAAGCCCGCATGTACAGCAAACCTCAGTTGGAAATCTATGCCGACGATGTGAAATGTTCGCATGGCATGACCACCGGGCAGTTGGACGAAACTGCTTTGTTCTATATGCAGAGCCGCGGCATTCCTCGTGACGAGGCACGCATGTTGTTAAGCGTAGCTTTCACCGCGGACGTGATCGATTACGTACGTCTGGATGCCTTGAAAGACCGTTTGCACAAATTAGTAGAAAAACGTTTTCGTGGAGAACTGGCGAGATGCGCCGGTTGCCGGATTTGTAAATAAGAATAACATATGCAATTGACTCATATCGCTATCTGGACGAACGAACTGGAACGTTCTCGTGATTTCTATATCAAGTATTTCAACGGGAAAAGCAACGAGAAGTATGTGAATCCGAAGAAAGGATTTGCCTCTTATTTCGTCACTTTCGAGGGAGGGGCTTCGCTTGAAATCATGCAGCGGACCGATATTACCAAAGAAACGGCAGATGTCTTCATCGGACTTGCCCATTTTGCCTTTTCTACCGGATCGAAAGAGAAGGTGGATGCCATGATCGAACAGTTCCGTTCGGACGGTTACAAGATCGTAGGCGAGCCGCGTATTACTGGTGACGGTTATTATGAAGGAGCTGTTTTGGATCCGGATGGTAACATTGTTGAGGTGATCGCTTGACGGAAACGTACCGGGATTGATATTACCAGACGCAGATAAATACGGAAGGGCGCTGAGTTATGCGGACATCATTGGTAAGATGAGTCCGCATGATTCTGCGCTCTTTTGTTTTCGGTACTCAGTAAAGCCAGACAGCCGTGTATGGGCGGAAAGGCCGGATCAGTTCATATAGGATAAGAATACCAATAGAGGTATGTAGTCTTTCAGATTGGCATGTAGCTTTTTCAGGGCCTGGGATATATGGTATTCCACGCCTTTGGTTGTCATGCCGAGCGTTTCTGCGATCTCTTTGTAAGGTTTGTTTTCGTAGCGACTCATGATGAAGATACGGCGGGTCTGTTCTGGCAGGGAGGCCAATGTCTTGTTCACGATTTCTTGTGCTTCGGCTGTAAACAGTTCTTCCGGATTGCAGGCTTCGAGGGTGGAGATGCGGGTGTTCAGTTCCCATTCGGCATGATTCTTCAGGTGTTCGCTGGCATCTTCCCTGACTTGTATATGTTGCAGGTAGTTGATACATTTGTTTTTGATGATCGTGAGTATATAGGCCGGAACATTGGAATCGGCCTTCAGTGTGTTCCGGTTTTCCCAGTATTGCATCAGCGCTTCTATAGTGAAATCTTCGGCAACAGCTATATCCCTCACATATATATTCGCAAAGCGGATGAACCGTCCTTGATAATCTGCGAATAATTGATTGAAGGCCTTTAAATCTGCTGAATATTCCATATACCCTATCGATTAGCGCGTAAATATAATAAAATTTAAAAGAAAAGCTATATTTATTCCACGTAGATTACCTTTCCGGTTTTTACCGCTTTCTTCTCTATATTGAAAATTCCTGCCCTGTGTCTGGTAGGACGGTGAGGCAGAGCAGGAATATGTAAATGATTTTTTTATGCGTCGTTCTTTATAACCCCATTGAAGGTGGAAGCGATCCGGCGGAAGAAGCCCATTCTTTATTGGGGCTATCTCCCATGACGAACGAGAGTTTGCCTCCGTTCATAATGTCTGTATGGAGGATATAGCTCTTGTCGTACGGCTGACCGTTAAGGGTAGCCGACTGGATGTAGATATTCTTGTCCGATGCTCCTGGGGCTTCGATCGTGAACTTCTTGCCGTTTTCAAGTGTGATAACGCTCTCTTCGAATGACGGGCTGCCGATCACGTAGTAGGGCATGCCCGGACAGACCGGATAGAAGCCGACCATGCTGAAGACCAGCCAGGATGACATCTGCCCGGCATCGTCGTTGCCGGATAGTCCGTCGGGAGTCGTGAAATACTCGCGGTTGATGATATCATGTACCCATTTTTGTGTCTTCCAAGGTTCACCGGCATAAGCGAAAAGATAGGCGATGTGGTGTCCCGGCTCGTTGCCATGCCAGTAATAGTTTCCTTCGAAGAAGTTGTCCAGACGGTTGATGAAACGTTCTTTTCCGCCCATGTGCCGGATCAGTCCGGCTATGTCCTGGGGAGCATACCAGGTGTAGTGGTAAGGAGTCCCTTCACAGATGAACGAAGTGGAGGCAAACGGATCGAACGGCTCGATCCAGGTTCCATCGGCATGGCGTCCACGGGCATAGCCTGTTTCGGGGTCGATTACGTTCCGGTAGTTTTCCGCCCGTTTGATGAGTGCTTTATAATCGTCTGTCTTGCCTAACTTCTTGGCAACCTGTGCAAGGACAAAATCATCATAGGCATATTCCAGTGTGCGGGATACTTGTTCACGACGGTGGAATGCTTCCGTTACTTGATCCTCTAACGGCACGTAATTGTATTTCAGGTAAGACTCCATTGCCCGTCGGCCTTTCCCGTCGCGATAGCTGCCGGAGTCCGGATTGGCCTCGAAGGCGTTTTTGCGCATCAGCGTGTAAGCTTCTTCATAGTCAAAACCCGGAGTGTCTTTGACGATGGCGTCTCCGATCATGGCGATGCAGTGGTCACCGATCATGGCAGCCGTGTAGCTATTCCAGGACGGGAAGATGGGCAACCAACCGCCTTGCTGTCCTTTTAACACGAGCGAATGTGCCATATCCCCGTTGCGGGAAGGGGTGAGGATGGAGAATAGAGGGTGGACGGCACGGTAGGTATCCCATTGTGAGAAGTCGCAATAGTAGGTTCCGTGGTCCATCTTCATAATCTGTCCGTCACCGTCGAATCTCGGATAGGAGCCGTCCACGTCGCTGAATGTGCGGGGCAGGAAGTGTGCGTTGTAGAGAGCTGAATAGAATTTGACCATTTCTTTTTCGTTGTTTCCTTTTACTGCGATTTGCCCCAATGCCTGGTTCCAGATGTCGGAGGATGCCTGTCGCACTTCGTTGAAGTTCCATCCCGGAATTTCGGCAGCCAAGTTTTTGCGGGCATTGTCGATGCTCGTAAAGGAAGTGGCAACTTTGACCAGTATTTTCCCCGGCTTATCGGAAGTCAGCTTGATCCAAGCTCCGACAGCATGTTTTTGTCCTTTTGCCGATTTTCGTCCGGGGGTGATCGTGGTGCTGTCCCAAACGCCATAGTCGGCAATCTCTTCATTCAGCTGAATCACGAAATGTCCGCTAAATCCGGCTTCCTTACCGTATCCTTGGTAGATGCGGTGTACGGGGTTGTAACCGGTTATTTCTTTTTTCTCCGGATCGATTTCGACGAAGGCGACACCTTCATCACTATTGGGTTCGATCACGATGTAGTGGTCGCCATCCTGTTCGAAGCAGAATTGCATGATGCCTGCACGGGAGAGTCCGGTCAATTCGGCATGGATGTCATAGTCGTTCAAGTCGACCGAATAATAGGAGGGAGTTGCTGTTTCCTGAGTGTGATCGAAAGTGGAGGCGCGTTTGACCGGGTCTATTTCGAGCTTATTGCTGAGCGGCATAATTGTGACGCTGCCGTAGTCTTGTGTACAGGAGCCGTTCATCCAGTGGCTGGCCCGGAATCCCTGGATTGCATCCTGGAAATAATAGTAGGGAGGATGACATTTCTGTTCGGTCGCCTGTGTCTGTGCCACCCAGTTGGTCATACCGTGTGGAACCCCGACTGCCGGCATGATTTGTCCGCGTTCTTCCGTCGAGTTCTTGTCTTTTCCTTGTACGATGCGGATATCTGTACCGATCAGCGGGTCTACATATTTTTCAAATTTATTTTCCTGTTGGTTGCATGAGAATAAACACAACGTACTTAATAAAATTGTCCAGCTCTTCATGTTATATTATTTTAGGTATGCTGTAAAGATAGAAAAAAAGCAGGAAAGTGTATCAAAACTATCCTTTGTTCCCGCGCTTGACGCGGGATCGCATTATATCAAGCGCGGGGACAAGGGGATTTTGATACACTTTCTTTTCGATTAATTTCGGGATTCGATTCTATAGTCGTTCTGTGTCAGTTTCGGATTGACATCGATCTGCTTTTGCGGAATCGGGCAGATAAGGTTTGTTTCGTTTAGGGAGAATCCTTTACTTCTCATCACTTCAACAGCACGTCCGGTGCGGATTAAGTCGAACCAGCGATGATTTTCGAATGCCAGTTCCACGCGGCGTTCCTGTTCTACCATCAGGGCGAACTGGGCCTTGTCGGTTGTCTGCAGGTCGACCGGGCTGGTCTCTGTCGTCTGATAACCGAAACCACGCCGGCGTGTCATATTCAGATATTTGCAGGCTTCTGCCGTCTTTCCGTTCTGGTTCAATGCTTCGGCATACATCAGGATCACATCGGCATAGCGGATTACCGGATAGTTGTTGCTGGCATCATTGTTCTGATAAGGAACATCCATGAACTTGCAGACATAGCGGGATTCCACCCATTCGTTGTTTTTGCGGTTATCGTAATATCCGAGGGACATGGAGAAATCACGACGAAGGTCGCCTTCTTCATAAGCATTGTAGATGTCCATTTCCGGGATATTATTACCACCTGTACCACCGACTGCCACCACATTCGTTCCTGAGTTTTCAGGTGCGAAGTTATTGGCATAGTTGGAACCTTCGCCATAGCCGCCTTTCAGAAACTGGATTTCGAAAATGCCTTCCTTGCTGTTGTGGTTAACTGGGCTGAACACGTTTTTGTAGCCGTCGATGTTCAGGCTGCCCGGTGTATTTTCCAACAAGCTGTACCGTCCACTGTTAATAATTTCGGCCAAGATAGTTTCCGCTTCTGCATATTTGTGCAAAGTCATGTAGACGTTTGCCAATAATGCTTTGGCTGCTCCCTGGGTTGCACGCCCGTCTTCGGCTGTCGAATAGGAAACAGGGAGATCTTGTGCCTCTTTCAGGTCGGCGATGATTTGGTTGTAAACATTTTCTTTCGGTTCGCGCAGGATGTCGTAAGATTCCGAGATGCTGATCTCTTTCAGTACCAATGGTACATCACCGTAGACGCGTACTAGGTTAAAATACATCAAGGCACGGATAAACTTGCATTCCAGTTTATACCGGTTTGCCAGTTCAGTATTGATTTCGATCCCGTCGATACGTCCTAAGATCGTATTGGTACGGTTGATAACTTTGTAGGCTGCTTTCCAGAAATTGGCGATCATACTGTTCTGCGTGTCGATGTAGAACTGGTCGAACTCATTCTGAGTGGTTACTGAACCGGAGAGTTGGTTGCGGGTATTGTCGGAGGGGATTTCTCCGAAAACATACCAGTTACCGTATATGTCACCTTCCTGTAGAGAAGAGTAGACTCCGTTTACTGCCGAGAGGATGTCGTCGGCCGTTTTGTAGAAATCGTTTTCACTTAAATCCGTTTGCGGATTCTGTTCCAGGAAGTCACTGCAGGATGAGAAGCTAAATCCCAGAAGGGCTATTGCGATCAGATTATATTTTAGTTTCATAATTTGTCTGCTATTTAAAAGGTTACGTTAATACCGAAAGTACAGGTGCGATACAGCGGGTACATACCGTAGTCGGTACCGGGAGCCGTCACGTTGTCTTCCTTGAAACTTGTTTCCGGGTTGTAGCCGCTATAACTTGTGATCGTCAGCAGATTTTGTGTGGAAACATATACGCGTGCACGTTGGATGCTGCATTTCTTGGTGAATGCTTCAGGCAGCGTATAACCGACAGTCAGGTTGTTTACACGGAGGAAAGAACCGTCCTCTACCCAGCGTGAGGAAATGGCATTGTTCTGCCCGGTCGGCTGTGAGTTGGCTCTCGGAATCCATCCGTTACCCGGGTTTGATTCTGATTGCCAGCGTCCCATCATCTCTTTCAGCTGATTCTGGTTACCTTCGCCCTGTGTGTAGAAGCGTCTACCCAAGTGTAGCACTTCATTTCCGACAACCCCTTGTAGGGATATACTGGCATCGAAGTTCTTGAAGGTGAAGGAGTGTGTCATACCCCAGGTAAAGTCTGGCATATTGTTACCGATGATTGTGCGGTCGTCGGCATCGATTTTATGATCTCCGTTGACGTCTTCGAACATGACGTCACCCACTTGCGTGTCGGCCAGATGAGGATATGAATCCAGTTCTTCTTTCGTTTTGAAGATTCCCAGCATTTTATACCCGTAGAAAGCACCGATCGGTTGGCCTACCATTGTGACGTGGGTTGTTCCGGCACCGCCGTCGCTGAAGATCGGATCTCCTGTCGGTCCTAAAGCCAATACTTTGTTACGGTTGACAGAAATATTCCCGGTTGCATCCCAAGTAAAGTCTTTGCCTCTGAACGGAGTACCGCTAAGGGTGATTTCAAGACCTTTGTTACGCATTTTTCCGATATTCTGCATAGCCTTTTCGAATCCGGTGATTGTCGGAATATCTACATCCATCAACAGGTCGGTAGTCTTACGGTAGTATAGGTCCAGAGACAAAGACAGACGGCTGTCCAAAACGGAGATTTCGAAACCGAGATCAGTCTGGCGTGTCTTTTCCCAAGTCAGGTCAGCGTTGGAGAAGCTCTTTTGGGCTGCACCGTTTACGATATTACCCGTACCCGTTCCCAATACATAGTTAGCATTTTCCATGATACCGATCGACGCATAATCACCGATATTATTGTTACCTGTGATACCGTAGCTTGCGCGGATCTTCATGTCCGACAACCATTTTACATCTTTCAGAAAGTCTTCCTGAGACAGACGCCATGCTACTGATCCGGAAGGAAAATAACCGTAGCGGTTGTTTTTGCCGAAACGGGAAGAACCGTCCGCACGGATGGATGCGGTCAGGTAGTATTTGTTGTTATAACGATAGTTGACACGTGCCAGATAGGAGAGCAATGTCCAGGTCTTGCGTTCTGACTTGCTGCTTTTTACTGTTGCATTGTTGAGTGTCTGTATTTTATCATTCGGGAAATCGGAACCCGTAGCCTCTGTGTAGCGGTAGATGTTTTTCTGTGCAGTGACACCGGCAACAGCGTCGAGTTCGTGCTTACCCCACGATTCGAAATAAGTAATCGTATTTTCGTTCAGCCAGTTGATAACTTCGGTTGACTTCTCTGTCGCTTTTCTTTCCGTTGAAGGGAGAGGAGCCACGTTACCGTTATTAGGAATGGTTGCCGGACGGAAGTATTCGCCTCTGTATTCGCGGATATCGGCACCGATGGTAGATTTCAGTTTCAGGTTTTTCAACAAGGAAAGTTCGATATAACCGTTGCTGAACAGGCGGAGATCTGTGTCGTAGTTGTGGATATGTGTCAAGGCCACAGCATTCGGTACACCGGTCAATCCGTCGCTAGCGACGGCGTACATGGACTGTGAAGCCCATGTACCGTCTTCATTGTATACAGGTACTACGGGAGATGTCGCTAAAGCTGCATTGATGACACCGTCACTTGCCCAGTGGCCTTGGGTTGTCTTGTTCGCGTTCATGTAAGTCGGAGCCAGATTGACACCCAGCTTCAACCAACTGTTCAGTTCGCTGTCGATTTTGGCTCTTGCCGAGAATCGTTCATAATCACTGTTGATAACGACACCTTGCTGGTTGAAATAGCCGGCAGAGAACATATATTTAGTCTTTTCATCGCCACCAGTTACTGTCAACTGGTAGTTTTGTACGGGGGAAGTGCGGAAAATTTCGTCTTGCCAATCCGTACCGGCACCTAAAGAGGCAATATAGGCGGCATCGTCGTAGATAGCCGGGTAACGATAACGGTTTCCGGACGGACGCATACTCAGCGGATCGCTAGCGGATGCTCCAGGAACCTTGCTGATGTAGTTGTTATTGAAGGCTTCCCGGCTGAATTCGACAAATTCCTGCGCGTTCATCAGGTCCATCTTCTTTGTTACGTTCTGGAAACCTGCATAGATATCCAAGCTTACGCTGACCTTGCCGGTCTTTCCCGACTTGGTTGTGACCAATACGACACCGTTGGCTGCACGCGAACCGTAGATCGCGGCTGCCGAAGCATCTTTCAATACTTCGATAGATTCGATATCATTCGGGTTGATCGCATTCAAGTTTTGTTCTCCCAGTGGATATCCGTCGACAACATACAACGGGGCGCTGGATGCCGTGATGGAGCCGGACCCGCGCACACGGATTGTGGCCGCTTGTCCCGGTTGCCCTCCGACTTGTTGTACCTGTACACCGGCCAGTTTTCCGGCCATAGCTTCTGTCGGATGCGACACTTTGAGGTCTTTCATCGAACTGCTGCTCAATTGTGAAACGGCTCCTGTCAAGTCTTTTTTCTTCATGACACCGTAGCCGACTACTACAACTTCGTCCAGTGCTTCGGAGTCTTCCTGGAGAGTAATATTAAAGGTGGTCTGATTCCCTACGCGTATTTCTTGTGGAGTAAATCCGATGTAGGAGATAACGAGAGTAGCGTTTGCGGGCACATTCTCAAGCGTGAATTTACCATCCATGTCCGTAATGTTCCCGTTTGTCGTTCCTTTTACGATAATGTTGGCACCGGCTATAGGGCCGAGTGCGTCTTGTACGATTCCTGTGATGGTCTTTCCGTTTTGTTGCAAACGTGTAGGAACTGCCGAGTCCGATTTTCCCCGCAGGCTCGTTGCAGGGTTCGTGATGTAATTCTCATTTGCCAGAACACTGATGCTGGGCAAAAGAGAAAGCAGGCAAATTATTGCCATTTTGTTATTTTTCATGTTTACATGGTGATTTAAGTTACTACTCAATAAGTTAACTGTATAAATATTAAGAATAGCCGTGGTTATTCTCTATATGCAAAGGTTCTTTGACTTCATGGTCCCATTGGATAACTGATTTAGGTTTATATTTATTAGATGCTGTTTATTCACGATCTCTGATTTCATTCAATATTCTGCAAATATAGATAAAGTTATTATTAAACAGAAAAAATTAACAGTTATTTCGGGGTGTTCCGAGTATAACTGTTAATTTATTTCAATTGTTTTTGCTTCTATCAGAAGCGGAAATACAATTTTCCACTGACATTATTTTCCGGTCCGTTTCCTTTGGCACGATGCGGTTGAGATTGAGGACCGAAATCTTCCGCTTTTCCGAATTTGGTTCCGACAGCCGGAATTGCATTCATGAAAGAGAGGTTTCCTTTTGGATAGTCGACAATCGTGTGGTTGCGTTTCGGATCGTATTGTTCTTGTACGGCTGGGGTAAAGAGATGCAAGGTGACATCTTCTTTTCCGCTGTAAACTTCGAATGGAGTGGGGCAATCGAGCTTCATCCCGTAGAATAAAGAATAGTATCCTTTGAATTCCGGATAGTCCCAACTTTCACCAGTGATAGTGTTGTTATACTTCTTTTCCCAGATATTCAGCGAACCGCCTTTCATCCGGTTGTTGTATACACGGTATGGTCCGTTGGCGAGCAAAGTGGCTCCGGCGATCTCTTTTTCTGGGAAATCGAACGTGATACCCGCCATCTTGACCATGTCCTGGGGGCGGTAATTGTAGTCCAGTTCTACGATGCCGGAAGGGAGCATGGTCCAAGTGAATGTGTAGACTGTATTTTTTCCGTTTCGGGACGTATAAGTGGCAATCAGTTGAGGATTTCCTTCCACTTGCTTATATTCTACTGATTTACAAATAATATCTTGATTGGATATCAGTACCGGCCCATTGTTCAACGGGATTGCTTTACCTCCGGAAGTGACTGACCGGAGCAGGCCGTTTTGTTTGTCGAACGTTACTTCCGTACCGGCAGCCGAAAAATACCAGTTATCGATGCTTTCTTTTACAGCCGGTGTGCTACCTTCCTGTGGCAGCAGACGGTTGGCAAGACGGTCGGGTGTGCCGATCTCGTAGCTCCAGGTAAATAACTCTTGGTTGTAACGGTCTTTTACCGTAACATATAGAAAGTCGTATTCCTGCCAGCCGGAGGGAAGTTCAAGTTGCAAATACCCTCTTTCTCCCGGACGGATATCAGGGGAAGCGATCTTGCCGGAAACCGATTGTATGGTCTTTTGCGCAAGCGAGTTGATTTTAGCCAGCCGGTATGTGTAGTTACAAGCGTTCGCATTTGTGAACGCATATCTGTTTTCTATTTCGAAACGACCATCCCATCCCGGTGTAAGATAGTGTTCCGGCAGATGGATAGGCGACCATATTTCTTTGATTGTAAAGAAGCTGCCTTCTTTTTCGCGATATGGTCCTACTATGCCATCGGCTCCGTGATCCTTGTCGGTATCGTAGAATCCGTTTTTATCTTCGCGAACAACTGCCTGGTCCGTAAAGTCCCAAAGGAACATTCCGGCTGAAAGCGGATTGGAAAGCATCAGGTTCCAGTAGTCGTCGAGTCCGGCTCCGTGTCCACCGTCGTATAATCCGTGCAGGATTTCTGTCGGCATGAAGATATCCCTTCCGTGGAACATATTGCCGATTCCAGAATTATATTTGATATAATGTACCGTATTGATATTTCCCGATAACGCCCAGGGATGCAGGACAGCTCGTTTTTGCGGGTCATATTGTGGAAATAGCGGGTCGAGGTCAAAATTGAAGCCTCCCTCATTCCCGTTTGCCCAAAAAATGATAGACGGACGGTTGAGATCCCGTTTCAGCATTTCCCCAACTAGAATGGTCCCGACTTTCGTATCATAAGGAGGATATTGCCAGGCGCATAGTTCATCGATCACATACATCCCCAGAGAGTCGCAAACTTCCAGGAAATGTTTGTCAGGTGGATAGTGTGACATGCGGACTGCATTCATGTTCATTTCTTTCATCAGCTTGACGTCGTTAATACTAAGCTGCTTGTTCGTCGTTCGTCCCGTAGTGGGCCAGTGAGAGTGGCGGTTCACCCCTTTAAAGCGCATTTTCACACCGTTGATATAGACACCGTCTTTCGGTTTCACTTCGACTGTGCGGAACCCAATCCGGTCGGTTACGGTATGCAGTACCTTGTCTTTCTGGCGAAGGGTGATTATGGCGGTGTACAGTTGTGGGTCTTCGGCTGACCAGGGTTTGATATTGTCGATCTTGCCAGAGAGGGATATTTTGCCTGTTTTTTCGTTTATGGGAGCAGATGTGATTTTCCCTATCGTCTGGTTCTGGACATCTTTGATCTCTATTTCTGCTTTTATGTCGGAAAGTTTCTTGTCTATAAATATATCTGCGTTCAGTTCGCCATGTTGCCGGGCATCGATCGCCGTATATTCGATGAAGTTGTTAGGAACAGCTTCGAGGTAAACCGGACGGAATATGCCTCCGAATACCCAAAAATCACATTGCCGTTCTGCTTCGTTGATACTGGTATTGGATGACATTTTGTTCACTTTGACTTCCAAAAGGTTTTCCTTGTTCATATGGACCAGTTTGGTTATCTCTCGCTTGAATCGGTAGAAAGCTCCCTGATGGGGAGTACCTGCCTGTTTTCCGTTTACCTTAATCTCCGTATCGGTCATGGAACCTTCGAAAACGATAAATATACGTTTGCCTTTCCATGTCGCCGGTACTTCGAATGTTGTTTTATACAATCCGGATTCGTCGGCTTTCGGCTTGTCATGTCCGTAATTGAAGGTCCCGTATCCTTCCATTTCCCAGCAGGAGGGAACTTTGATCTTATTCCATTCCCCGCTTTTCCTGCCACCGGTACAGAAGAAGTCCCATTCGACCGCATCGTCCGAGCCTTGTCCTGACAGGTATTTTACATCAGTGGTCTGCCCGCTTGCTAACAGGCTACCTAATAAAAATAAAAAAGAATAAAAACATTTCATTATATAGTAAGAATTAAAAGGTTATCTAAAAAATAGGGATGGTAATTGATGATTTATCTGTTACTTTTGGGTCAAGCCAAAAGTAACAGATAAATCATCAATTATCGAATTACCACAGCGGATGCTGTTTCAGATTCGGATTTTTATCCGTTTCGTCCTGAGGCAAAGGTAATGAATAATATTTATCATCTACAGCTCTGCCCAAGCGCTCTGCCATGCAATGCTGCCGTTTCATGTCGAATAAGGAATGTCCTTCGGCTGCGAACTCCCAAGTACGTTCCTGTATGATTGCTTTCCGCAAATCTGTCTGTGAAATGGATGAAGGGATCGGATTGAGTCCGGCTCTTGCCCGTACCCGATTGATACCTGTCAGTGCATCTCCGATGCGATTCATTTCGCAATAGGCTTCGGACTGCATCATCAGGACATCGGCATAACGGACAACTTTCCAATTACAACCGTAGTCACCTGCTTTTGTAGACTGGTTGTCGTTCGGATCCAGATATTTGGCAAAATGGCAAAGCGGGAAAGACGGTTCCGTTACATTGTCCGGATCGTAAATATAGTGTTTTCCGTTCTTCATATCTGTGAATTCTGTTACGAATGTTGTGGATAAGCGCTTGTCACCTATCTCATAACTCTTATAGAATTCAGGAGTGGATATGAAAGAAGACCAACCATCTGTTTTCTTGATGTTGTAACCGCGCATACCTGATAAAGCAGGAATATCTTGTCCGTTGATGTTCGTTTGGTATTCTACATCGAAGATATACTCTTTCCCATGTTCGTTGGTCACATCGAAAATGCGTCTGAAGTTATCTTCCAGCCCATAGCCGAAAGCCCCTTCGTTATTGATAATTTCCGTGGTTTTGGAAGCAGCCTT
>OLSX01001887.1_pt1 | contig 19513 bp, 16 predicted proteins | sample 1673141 | NCBI WGS metagenome assembly OLSX01 (sample SAMEA3136759, study PRJEB25190) | human gut metagenome | biome: human gut; feature: human-associated habitat; material: faeces | place: Austria | collected 2013
TTGTGCTGTTTGCCTGCTTCAGCATGCTGCCTGTATTGATTACCGCATTTATCCTGACATATGAATCCATGCGGGATAAGTGGTACATGAAGGCATTGTTTTATCTTTCGGTAGGGAATTTTTTGATTCAGCAGCTGCTGCAGATTACAGGACTGGTTTATTATATGCAGATGATAACAGCGGTGCACTTTCTGTTCCTGCTGATTCTGGCAGGGCTCATCGCCGGGTTTGTCACGATGCGTCGTAAGCCGTATGGAACTAAGGATTATTTTATTTACAAGGCGATGCTGATCCTGACTTTGTTTGGAACAGCGGATATTGCATGGTATTATCTGTTCCCATCAGGGCGTGTCGGTATTTTCATGAGAGTCGGAATCCTGTTCCTCATCGCATATCTCGGCTATGATACCCTGCGGCAGATTGCCATTCTGCGTATTCAGGAGGCGAAGCATTCCTTCTATAAGGAACTGGCATTCAAGGATATTATGACCGGACTTGAGAATCGTACAGCATTTGAAAGTACCATCCGGAAGATCCGGGATGCAGAAAGAGATCCGGAGCAGGAGAAAGACAAGAATCCGCCTTTCTGGATTATTATGATTGCGGATATGAACTGTCTGAAGATCATCAATGATGAGCATGGCCATGATAAGGGAGATGAGGCACTCTTTAAGCTGGCGTCGTATCTGAAAAAGCATTTTGGTCCGATCGGGGAATGCTACCGCATCGGAGGAGATGAGTTCTGCGTACTGGCTCCGGATGTCAGTATAGAATGCTTTGAAGAAGTCTGTCAGTGCTTCCGGGCATCATTGGAAGCAGAGGACCAGGAAACAGCATATCCGTTTTCGGCATCCATGGGCTATGTCCGGCTTGATGAGTCGGGCATTGATGAATGTGTGAAAAAGGCAGACCGGAAGATGTATGAAGAAAAGCGCAGGAAGGGACGCGTGCGGCTCTGAGCATGAAAGAACAGGAGAGGGAGAACAATGCAGATTAACGCTTATGCAGCAGGAGAACGCTATACAGAAAACACATCTGTGAGCAACAGCAGTCAGAGTAAAAATGCAGATTACATGGAGCTGATTGCTAATTATAAGAAGGAGATTTTCGATAAGGTAAAGAATAACGAAACGGAGGAAGAGATTCAAACAGGCGGTGCTTCCTATACACAGTCGAAATGGAGAAAGCTCATGGATTCTGTGGATCAGCAGATCGAAGACGTCAGGGAGCAGCAGGAGGAACGTGCCGAACAGCAGAAAGAGAAGGCAGAAGCGAAGAGAATCTATGAAGCGGTCAGTGCCGGGAAGAAGCCGACGTTGGAGATTTTCCATAAGAATTCCAATGTTCCATATGGAGAATTCGCACAGGATGGCGTCATCACCTACAATGGGGTAACCTTTGTCTGTGACGAGAGGACAAACAGTATTTGTCTGGGGGATATGAGCGACAAGTCCAAGGTGCTTAATATTGCGTTATCCGATGGTGGATATCTTAAGGTGAATCGAGACAATATCGGAGATCTGTCGGCCTGCGTGGGAATGTTTTCACCGGAGGATCTGAATCTGATTATGCGTGCGATTGCGCAGGATACGAAAGCACAGGAGATGCTGCTTGAAAAAGAAGATATGGAAGGGGTTCCGCTAAGGGACCGCCCGGTGGACGCGGAGTAAATTGCAGGAATAAAGAATATATAGTGAAACTTGCCGAGACTTATCCAGATCGGGAATTTGTGCAGACAGTGTCTGCATAAATTCCATGGTTTCATAATATTGCAAAATTGTTTTATATATTTTTAGTTGGAGAATGGTATGGATAATATATCAATAAATGCAAGAAGCAGTATCAGGATTGCAGGGGAAAAAGTTCTATATTTTGATCCATTTAAAGTAACAGAAGAGAAGCATGACGCCGACTTTGTTTTTATAACACATGATCATTATGACCATTTCTCACCAGAAGATATTATTAAAGTATCGAAACAAAGTACTATTTTAATCCTGCCACTTAGTACGAAGGATAAAGTTTATACAGAACTGGCAGACAAAATATATAAAATCGTCTTTGTTAATCCGGATAATGATGACGCAGAATTCCTGACAGAGCATATAGCGGCTAAATGCATTCGGGCATACAATGTTGGCAAACCGTTTCACCCTAAAGATAGTGGCTGGGTAGGATATCTGGTAACAATTGGAGAGACATCCTATTTTGTTATGGGAGATACGGATGCTAATAAAGACAATGAAAATGTAAAGTGTGATGTTTTGCTGATACCATGCGGTGGAAAATATACTTTTGATGCCAAAGAAGCAGCTGAATATACTGCGAAGATCAAACCCGGTATAGCAATTCCTACACATTATACGGATGAACCGGGAAGGTCCGGAATTCCCATGGTTTATCAGAATGAATTGCAACGACTGGATGATCGTATTAAAGTGGAGATACTTATCTGATTTCTGGCATATGGGGTATAGTTGCGATTAAGGACATTATTGTGAATCATTGGAAAGTTTTATATCATTAGGAGTGGTGGCTGCAAAGGATAGTTCTGAGTCATTTGTCTGGGTTTGCAATGATAATTTATCTAAAAGAATATCAGTTGTATTGGAAGGAATGTGTATTCTTTCTTTTTTTACAAGTGTTCTAGGACGCTGATTGGTTTCGTGATCACGGTCTCCTTTTTCGAAGATTGAGCAACAAAGAAAATCACATTTTAATGTACCTTGGGAGTTGGCTTTAATAATAAAAATAAAATTATCTACGCTAAATCAAATAAAATTTTTCCTTCGAGAATTCTGTCTGCAATTTTAGCAGAAGAATAATTGGGGAGAGATATATCTTTCATGTACTGGAAGCCGGCCAAATGGGGATAATCATCCAAAGAAAAGGTAAGACTAATCGGATGTAGCTGCTTCTTATAGCCATATGTAAATAAATATTGATATTCAATTATTTCTTTCCAAGCCAATGCAGACTGTTGTAAGAGATCCATAAATTTCCTTTTCCTTTGTAAAAATAAAGAGCCTTGCACATGCAAGACCCTTAAAAGCGTTTTCATTCAGTTCCGGGGAACCTATTCGGTTTGAGGTTACCGCATAACCCAAGGCCAGGCTCCACAACCGGCTGCATACCGACACAGTCAATTGCTTCAACACCACGATAGCTGGTCAACGCCGCTATCCTCTGATTTGATTATAACACAAAAGTATTCTCAGTCAATAGAATAACAAACTTTTGAGGAACACCAATAATTAAATGTTCCCAGGTATTATATGCAGAAATAAAGATTTTGACAATAGAAATAATTGGAGAAATTTTGATGTGAAGATAAAGTGAACTGCGAGAATCCACTTGACAATCTTCTGGCACCCGACTAAGATAGATGTAATAAGTTTTGAAAAAGGTAGTGACAAAGAGGAGTACCTGTTTATTCCGGCATCAGAGAGGATGTTCCATCGGCTGAAAGAATATCCGGTCAGGCAGCAGGGAAGGTAGCTTTGGAACCGGAGAACCGAAGGGCATGGCAACAACAGCCGGTAAGTTCTCACGGCTGATCCCCGTTAAAGGATAACGCTTTCGATCAGATAGATGGAAGTTGATGGAAGTGTTTTGAGTGAGAAACAAAGGTGGTACCGCGTAAAATGACGCCCTTTACAGAAGTAATTCTGTAGAGGGTTTTTTTCATGTAGAGCACTTAGTGAGAACGAGCCGGAGGCGAAGTTCGAATTTAGTGCGAACGGTACCAGTGCACTTAACGAGAGCAAGGCGAAGGCGCAGCCCGAGTTTAGTGCATCAGGTACATGTAGAGCACTTAGTGAAGCCTGAACTTAGTGCGAACGGTACCTGTGCATTTAATGAGAACGAGCTAAAGGCGAAGTTCGAATTTCGTGCAGCAGGTAAATGTAATATTTTGAGAAAATATATCAGTATAACGAAAAAAGGAGAACATGATGAGCAAAGAACTGGCAAAGACCTACGACCCTAAAGAAATGGAAGATCGTATTTATGACAAGTGGCTTGCAAAGAAGTACTTTCATGCAGAAGTAGATCACAGCAAGACCCCGTTTACGATTGTAATTCCGCCCCCAAATATTACCGGACAGCTCCATATGGGACATGCACTGGATAACACCATGCAGGATATTCTGATCCGTTATAAGAGAATGCAGGGCTACAACGCACTGTGGCAGCCCGGAACCGACCATGCAAGTATTGCAACCGAGGTCAAGATTATTGAAACCCTGAAGAAGCAGGGCATTGACAAGCATGATCTGGGAAGAGAAGGCTTCCTTGAGAAAGCATGGGAATGGAAGAAGGAATACGGTGGAAGAATCATCGAGCAGTTAAAGAAATTAGGCTCTTCCTGTGACTGGGACAGAGAACGTTTCACCATGGACGAGGGCTGTAACAAGGCCGTTACCGAAGTGTTCTGCAAGATGCATGAAAAGGGATGGATTTACAAGGGCAGCCGTATTGTTAACTGGTGTCCGGTATGTAATACCTCCATTTCCGATGCCGAAGTAGAGTATGAGGAGCAGGCAGGCCATTTCTGGCACATTAAGTATCCTCTGATTGAGGATGATGGAAGCGTAAGCACAACGAAGTTTATCGAGTTCGCAACCACACGTCCGGAAACCATGCTGGGTGATACCGCAGTTGCCGTAAACCCGGATGATGACCGTTATAAGGATCTCATTGGCAAGAAGCTTCTTCTTCCGATTGTAAACCGTGAGCTTCCGGTTATTGCCGATTCCTATGTTGATATGGAATTTGGTACCGGTGTAGTTAAAATCACTCCGGCACATGACCCGAACGACTTTGAGGTCGGAAAGCGTCATAACCTTCCGGAAATCAATATTTTAAATGATGATGCGACCATTAATAAAAACGGCGGCAAGTTCGAGGGCATGGACCGCTATGCAGCAAGAGATGCCATTGTAAAAGAACTGGATGAGATGGGACTTTTAGTACGCATTGAGGATTACAGCCACAATGTCGGTACACATGACCGTTGTAAGACCACCATCGAGCCGATGATCAAGCAGCAGTGGTTCGTAAAGATGGATGAGCTCATTAAGCCTGCGGTAGAAGCCGTTAAGAATGGTGAGATTGAGCTGATTCCGAAGCGTATGGAAAAGACCTACTTTAACTGGACCGACAATATCCGTGACTGGTGTATCAGCCGTCAGCTCTGGTGGGGACACCGGATTCCGGCTTATTACTGTGATGAGTGTGGAGAAATTGTGGTTGCCAGGGAAATGCCGAAAGTCTGCCCGAAGTGCGGATGCACCCACTTTACACAGGATCCGGATACCCTGGATACGTGGTTTTCTTCTGCATTATGGCCGTTCTCAACCTTAGGCTGGCCGGAGCAGACCGAAGACCTTAAATATTTCTATCCGACCGATGTACTGGTAACCGGATATGATATTATTTTCTTCTGGGTAATCCGTATGATCTTCTCGGGTTATGAGCAGATGGGCGAGCGTCCGTTCAAGACCGTATTGTTCCACGGTCTGGTTCGTGACTCCCAGGGACGTAAGATGAGTAAATCCCTTGGCAATGGTATCGACCCGCTGGAGATTATTGATAAGTATGGCGCAGATGCGCTGCGTCTTACCCTGATTACCGGTAATGCGCCCGGTAATGATATGCGTTTCTACTATGAAAGAGTAGAATCCAGCCGAAACTTTGCAAACAAGATCTGGAATGCATCCCGTTTCATTATGATGAATATGACAGAGGATTTTGACATACCTTCTACCGGTATAAATCCGCAGGAATTGCAGCTTGCCATAGCAGATAAATGGATTCTTTCCAAATTTAACAGACTGGTTAAGGAAGTTACCGACAATATGGACAGCTTCGAGCTTGGCATTGCAGTCCAAAAGGTATATGATTTCATCTGGGATGAATTCTGTGACTGGTACATTGAAATGGTAAAACCCCGTTTGTACAATTCCGATAACAAGGAAAGCAAGACGGCAGCACTCTGGACACTGAAGAGTGTATTAATCAATGCATTAAAGCTGCTTCATCCTTATATGCCGTTTATTACAGAAGAAATCTTCTGCACCTTACAGTCCGAGGAAGAATCCATTATGATTTCCAAGTGGCCGGAATATCAGACGGCATGGAATTTTGAACGTGAGGAAAAGGGCATAGAGCTTATAAAGGAAGCGGTTCGGGGAATCCGTAATGTACGGACCAAGATGAATGTTGCTCCGGGCAAAAAGGCAAGTGTGTATGTGGTTACCGAGAATCAGGAACTGAAGCAGGCTTTAGAGGACGGAAGACTTGTATTTGCTTCCCTGGCCTGCGCATCAGAGGTTATCCTGCAGCAGGATAAGACCGGAATTACAGATGATATGGTATCTGTTGTAATCTTAAATGCAACGATTTATATGCCGTTTGCAGAGCTTGTGGATATCAGGCAGGAAATCGAGCGTCTTGAAAAGGAAGAGAAGCGTCTTTCAGGAGAGCTTGCCCGTGTCAACGGCATGCTGAACAATGAACGTTTCATGTCCAAGGCTCCGGAAGCCAAGGTGGCAGAAGAGCGTGAGAAGCTTGTGAAGTATTCCCAGATGATGGAACAGGTAAAGGAACGTCTTGCACAGCTTAGAAAATAGGCAGGAACTATGGGACAGGTAACCTATGAAGAGGCCTGTGAGTATATTCTTGACATTCCGAAGTTTGCCGGCAAGCATACGCTGGCAGATACAAAGGAAATGTTAGGGCGGCTTACGGGAAGCAGAATAGAAAGTAAAATCATTCATGTAGCAGGCACAAACGGGAAGGGTTCCGTTTGTGCCTACTTGCAGTCCATCCTGCGGACCGCAGGCTTTCATGTGGGAATGTTCATTTCCCCGCATCTTGAAACCATGCGGGAGCGGATTTTATATGATGGGGAAATGATTCCGCAGGAATCGTTTGTAAAGACATTTGAGCTTGTCAGGGAAGAAAGCGACAGGCAGAAGGAAAAGCATCCATCCTTTTTTGAATTTCTGTTCCTGATGGGTATGTGTTATTTTAAGGAAAAAGAACCGGACTATATCATTCTGGAAACCGGACTTGGCGGCCGGCTGGATGCAACGAACTGTATTGCAAAGCCAAAGCTTTGTGTAATTACGGAAATCGGCTTTGATCATATGCAGTATCTTGGTAATACCCTTGTGGAAATTGCGGGGGAAAAGGCAGGAATTATAAAGCCGGGAACGCCGGTTGTTTATCTGGATAAGAGGAAAGAAACGAGCCGGGTGATCGAGCAGACGGCAGCGGTACTGGAAACACCTGCCATTGCTGTCAAAAAAAGTCAGATCGGGCGTCCGGTTATGCGAAAGAAAAGCATTGATTTTTCTTTCGGTAATGGGTATTATAGATATGATAACCTGATACTTCGGACAACGGCGGCTTATCAGACAGAGAATGCTTCTGTGGCATTGGTGGCTGCACGTTCGTTAAAGGAAGAACGGATTGACGATGAAGCAGTCCGGAAGGGACTATATGACGCGTTTTGGCCGGGACGGATGGAAGAGATTCTTCCCCGTGTTTTTTTGGACGGAGCGCATAACGAAGACGGAATTGAAGCATTTCTTACTTCTGTTTCAGCAGCAAATACAGAACAGGAGAAAGCGGCAGGAAAGAGGCTTCTGTTGTTCGGCGTTGTCGCGGACAAGCAGTATGATAAGATGATTGGCAGGATTGCCGCATCGCGGCTTTTTTCCCATATTGCGGTTACGGTGCTTGCATCGGACAGAAGTGCTTCTATTGATAAACTTAAGGTTGCCTGGGCACAATATAAAACTGCCGATTGCAGCTTTCATGAAAGTGCAGAAGAAGCATTTCATTATATACAATCCATACAGAAAGAAGCAGATACGATTTATATTGCCGGGTCATTGTATTTGGTAGGTCAGATAAAGACCTTAGTAAGGAGAACACCGGATGATTGATTTTGAAGAGGAATTAAAGAAATTCCATCCGAGCCTTGAGGTTGAGGATGCGGAGGATGCTATATTTAATCAGGATTTAACAGATATGGCAGATATTTTGATTAAGATGATTGATAAGATGAAGCCTTCAGAGGAATAGGAGAAGCGGCATGATTTGTTATCGTTGTGGATGCCGTTTGTCAGAGAAGGATTTTTGTACCGGATGTGGCGCAGATGTAGGCTTATATAAGCGGATCATGTTTATGTCAAACCGCTTTTACAATGACGGTCTTGAAAGAGCAGCCGTCCGGGATCTATCCGGAGCTATGAACAGCTTGCGGCAGAGTTTAAAATTTAATAAGAATAATATCGATGCCCGGAATTTACTGGGACTGATCTATTTTGAAACCGGAGAGGTGGTCGAGGCATTAGGCCAGTGGGTCATCAGTAAGAATCTCCGTCCGAACAAGAACATTGCAGATGATTATATCAACCTGCTGCAGACGAGCCAGGCAAGGCTTGACGGGTTCAATCAGGCATTGAAGAAATACAACCAGTCGTTAGTGTACTGCTATCAGGACAGTAAGGATCTGGCGGTTATCCAGCTTAAGAAGATTCTTTCGGTGAATCCGAAGTATCTGCGCGCCCATCAATTACTTTCTCTGTTATATATTGATGCAGAGGAATGGGAGAAGGCGCATAAGGAGCTTTTGAAATGTGTCCAGATCGACGCAAATAATACGATGACACTTCGTTATATGCGGGAAGTGAACCGGATGCTGGCACCGGAAGAGGGAGAGAAGAATATTCAGAAGAAGGTTACCTCGAATGGAGTGGTTCGTTACCAGAGTGGGAATGAAACCATTATCCAGCCGGTGAAGATGAAAGAAAACAAGGGAGTCTCTTCCCTGTTGAATTTAGGAATCGGGGTGGTAATCGGTGTTGCGATTGCAGCGTGTCTGATTTTACCTGCACGGATTCAAAGTGTGAAGGCCGATATTAATGCAGAACTGCGTACGGTCAGTGAACAGTCGGATGCGAAGACGGCCACAATCGATGAGCTTGAGCAGCAGGTAACGAAGCTGACCGAGGATAATAAGAAGCTTCAGCAGGAACTTGGCACCTATGAGGGAACGGATGGAACCTTGCGTGCTTCCGATGCACTGATGATGGCGGCTGATACTTATTTGAAAGACAATACGGATATTGAAGGCATTGCCACATATATGGAGGCTCTGGAAACCGAAGAGCAGAGTGAAGATTTCGGAAAGTATAAGACCGATTCGTTCGATACCCTGTATGAGGATCTGATGACAGTCGCAGGTCCCCAGCTTGCCACATTTTATTATAACCGCGGCTATGATAATTACCGGGCAGAGGACTATGAGACAGCAATTCCGGATCTGGAGCGTGCTTACCGTTATGATAATACGAACGGCGAGGCATTGTTCTATCTTGGCAATTCCTACAGACGGAATAACCAGGAGGATAAGGCAAAGGAAATCTATGCGCAGGTTATTGATAACTTCCCCGGTACCGAACGTGCAAGCCGGGCAGAGACGTATCTGGCAGAGATTAATAATGCGGAGTAGCAGTGGGACTGCGATAGCCATATAAGAATAGAGGTAACTGTGAAGGTACTGAACAGTTACGAATAGGGAGAATTTTACGAAAGAGAACAGACGGGAGTTTGTTCTCTTTTGTTTTTTAGAAAGGGGAAAAGAAATGGAGGACAGCTTTCAGGTGATAGAGAATTACCTCATGGTGAGAATGCCGGAGGAAATCGATCATCACAAATCAGTTTACATAAGTAAAAAAGCAGATGATTATATCATGCAGTCCGGGGTGGGAAATGTGGTCTTTGATTTTGAAGATACAAAGTTTATGGACAGCTCCGGTATCGGAATCATCATTGGCAGGTACAAGAAAATCTCTTATTTTGGCGGAAAGGTATTCGTGATTAACACGGATACACGGATTAAGAAAAGTCTGATGATATGTGGTTTACATAAAATTATTGAGATTATGGAGTAGAGAGGTGGACATGGATACGAAAAGGAACACAGGTAAGGAAACAAAAAAGATGGTGAAAAATGAGATGGATCTGCGGTTTGATGCAAGGTCGGAGAATGAGGCCTTCGCAAGGGTGGCGGTTGCAGGGTTTGTGAGTGTCTTAAATCCGACACTGGAAGAACTTTCGGACATTAAGACGGCAGTTTCCGAGGCGGTTACGAATGCGATCATCCATGGATATGAGATTTATGGAGTGGAGGAGGAAGAGCTTCTGGCAGAAAAGATTACAGAGGGACTTGCCGTTATGCCGCAGGTTTTCCTGCATGGCAGGATAGAGGGGGATGTATTGGAGCTGCTTATCCGGGATGAGGGCTGTGGAATTGCGGATATTGAGCAGGCAATGGAACCGCTTTATACGACAAAGCCGGATCTGGACCGGTCAGGAATGGGCTTTTCCTTTATGGAGGCGTTTATGGATGACCTGGAGGTGGAGTCGGTACTTGGACAGGGTACCACGGTACATATGAAAAAGAAGCTGGGAACGACATCATGGATTGAACAAGAGGAGTAGACCATGGTGGATAATGCAGTACTGATTGAACGCGCACAGGCAGGAGAAAAGGAAGCACGTAAGGTACTGATTGAGCAGAATCTGGGACTGGTTCATCATATTGTGAAGCGGTTTACTGGAAGGGGAATTGAAGCGGAGGATCTGTTTCAGATCGGAACGATCGGACTGATGAAGTCCATTGATAAATTTGATACGCATTTCGAGGTGAAGTTTTCGACCTATGCGGTTCCACTGATTGCCGGTGAAATCAAGCGGTTTTTAAGGGATGACGGGATGGTAAAGGTCAGCCGCAGCATCAAGGAAAACGGGATCCGGGTTTTTGCGGCAAGGGAAAAGCTTCTGAAGGAGAAGAACGGGGAACCGACGTTAAATGAGGTGGCACAGGCAGCCGGGCTTACGGTGGAAGAGGTGGTAACGGCCATGGAAGCCAATCATCAGGTGGATTCCATCTACCGGTCTGTTTATGGAAAGGATGGAAAAGAAATTCTGCTCGTGGATCAGCTCAAATCCCATGGAGAGGAGACGGAAGAGCAGATTATGAACCGGCTGATGGTACGGCAGCTTTTAAAGGATCTTGATGAAACGGAAGAAAAGCTCATCCGCATGCGGTATTTTCAGAATAAAACACAGACGGTCGTGGCAAAGGAGCTGGGGATCAGTCAGGTACAGGTGAGCCGGATGGAGAAGAAGATTCTGCTGCGGCTCCGGGAACGTATGATATAATGAGCGCAAGAGAGTGGGAACAGGCGAAGCCTGCTCATCGCGAACGGCGAATGCCGATCATGAACGAAGTTCATGATATAAGGAGCATGGCAGGATATAGAAAGAACTTGTCACAGAACTGTGAAACAGGTAAACTATAAAAGAAGATAAACGACATCACATGGTTGACATAACATTAAGCCGGTTCCCAAAGTCAGGTGAAACGTATCTGATATGTGAACGGTGAAAATACAGATTTATTACGAACAGAAAAGGAGTCATAAAGGAACAGCAGGATGGAAGTGAGAGAAATCAGGGAGAAATACCCTTATCTATATGAAACACATCTGCATACGAGGGAGGCCAGTGCCTGTGCAAAGAACTCTGCGCAGGAGATGGTACAGGCAGCGAAGGACTATGGCTATGCAGGAATTTTTGTTACGAATCACGCATGGTATGGCAATACCAGTGTGGATCGGTCTCTGCCATGGGAGGAATGGGTGCATGGGTTCTGTGCGCCTTTTTATACGGCGAAAGCTTATGGAGACCAGATCGGCCTTTCTGTGTTCTTCGGATACGAATCCTGTTATCAGGGAACGGAATTTCTGATTTACGGGGTAGATGAAGAGTGGCTTCTGACCCATCCGGAAATTAAGGATGCAACGATTACAGAGCAGCTGCAGCTGGTACGGGAGCAGGGAGGGCTGGTGATGCATGCACATCCTTTCCGCGAGGAGGCTTATATTCCCAGGGTCCGGCTTTTCCCGGAGCTGGTGGATGGCGTGGAGGGCATCAATGCAACGCATTCGAGTCACTTAAGCACCTCCCACAATGATCCACGGTTTGATGAAAGAGCGATTGCCTATGCGAGGGAACATGACCTGCCGATGAGTGCAGGCTCCGATGTACACAGCACGCTGATGTTAGGAGGAGGCATTGCCTTTCAGATGCCGTTAGTATCGGGGAGAGATTATGCGGAACGCATCCGTGGCAGAAAAGAGGATTATGTACTGACGAACGGGGATCAATGGTTTGACCGTTTCGGAAACCGGATTGACGACTGACAGGAGCAGGAAGATGAAATTGTTACACGTGGCGGATCTTCACATTGGAAAGATTGTGAATGAATTTTCCATGCTTGAGGATCAGAAATATATTTTGGAGCAGATTTTACAGACAGCGATTGTACAGAAGGTGGATGCAATTCTGATTGCCGGGGATCTTTATGACCGGTCGATTCCCCCTGCCGATGCAGTGGCTGTTTTTGATCATTTTCTGACACAGGCACTTGGACATCAGATCAGAATGATTATGATTGCGGGAAACCATGATTCGCAGGAGAGGGTTTCTTTCCTTGAAGATGTATTGCAGGGGCAGGGACTTTATATTTCCGGTGTGCCAAAGGAGGAGCTTAAGACGGTGCGTCTTCAGAATACCGAAATCGTCCTGCTTCCTTTTTGCAAGCCATCCCAGGTGCAGTGCAGCACCAGTGAGGAAGCTGTCCGGAAGCTGCTTTCGGGTTATTGGGAAAAGGAGAAGGAGCAGACCGGGGATGAAAAGAAGAGCCGGATTCTTGTGACTCATTATTTCGTGACAGACAGCGGAAGGGAGCCGGAGCTATCGGACAGTGAAGCCACGATCCATGTAGGAAGCCTTGACAATGTGGATGCATCCGTGTTTGAGGGGTTTGATTATGTGGCGTTAGGCCATATTCATAAGAAACAGCAGATCGGGCAGAGACCCGTTTATTATGCAGGGGCACCGTTGAAATATTCGTTTGGTGAAGCAGGGAGCATAAAGGGTATGCTTCTTGTTACCGTGGGCGATGAGGGACTTAAAAGGGTAGAGGAGCTGCCGCTTACCCCACTGCATGATATGCGTAAGATCAAAGGAACGCTGCAGGAGCTTTTAAAGCAGGGAAGAGAAGAGGGGGAAAAAGCCCTCGACTATGTGCAGGCATGTCTTACCGATGAAGGGGAGCTCATTGATCCAATGGAGACCCTTCGGAGTGTTTATCCGAATGCGATGCAGATTATCCGTGCCGGAAGGGAAGAAATCCAGATGGAGTTTTATGCAGGAGCTGTGGCGGGAAGGGGATCCTTACGGAAAAGGGATGCCGGTTCTTTGTTTCAGGATTTTTATGCAGAAATCAAAGAACAGGAAATGACGGAGGAACAGCGCCATTATATAATCGGTGTAATCCGGGAGGCAAAGGAGAGACTTGAGGGATGAAACCAGTAGAATTACGGATCAGTGGCTGGGGACCCTACAAGGAGCTTCAGACGATTGATTTTACGAGGATGGAGGAACGCGGGCTGTTCCTGATTACAGGTGCGACCGGAGCCGGCAAGACGACGATTTTTGACGCCATCATGTATGCCCTGTATGGCTGCATGAGCGGTGAGGTACGGGAAAAGGGATCGGTGCGTTCGGACTTTGCAAAGCCGGATACGCCCACCTTTGTGGAGCTGTCGATGACACATAAGGGCGAAAGCTATCACATTTACCGGAACCCGGAATATCTGCGCCCCCGTAAGCGTAAGGGAGCGGATGGAAAGGAACTGACGAAGGAGAAGGAAAAGGCAATTCTGACGCTTCCGGATGGAAGCAGTGTCGAGGGCAGCAGCGAGGTCACCCGGAAAATCGAGGAGCTGCTTTGCCTGGATTACCGTCAGTTCAAGCAGATTTCCATGATCGCACAGGGGGAGTTTACGAAGCTCCTGACAGCATCCTCGCAGGAAAAAACGAAGATCTTCCGGCAGATTTTTGATACCGGCCTGTACGAGAGGATTGCACAGCTCTTAAAGGAGCGTTCCAATGCGATTTATAAAGAGGTGAGCGGATACCGTCATAAAATGGATGAGGATGTGGAGCTGTATCATCCTCTGGAAGAGTCTGCAGAGGTATTTGCGACACTGGTGCAGGGGGAAGCTTATGATTATGAGGCCGTGCTTGCGTTCCTAAAGGAAGAAAAGAAGCGCATCGGGAAGGAAGAAAAGGAAGTCCTTGCGCAGTATCAGAAATTAGAGGAGCGGACGCTTGTGCTGAACGGGAAGCTGGTGGAAGCACAGAAGGCGGCAGAGCTGCAAAAGAGCCTCGAGAGGGAAACAGAGAGAAAGCAGCTGTTAGATCACCGGAAGGAGGAAATGCAGCAGAAGGAAATACTTCTGTGGAAGGCGGACCGGGCAGGGGAAATTCGTCAGCAGGAGCTTTTATGCGAGGAATCCGCTAAGCAGATCGATAAAATAAAACAGCAGATCCAACATCTTCAGGAGGAAACCGGATTACGTGAGCAGCAGATCCTTACCCTGCAGAAGCTGCCGGAATATCAGGCTGACTTTGAAGCAGCCTGTGAACGGAAGGAGAAGCTGTCTGAGCAGGAACGGGAAAGTGAACATAATATAGAATTATGTAAACAACTGGAAGCACAGCTGAAACAGCTGCAGGAGGTCTACCTAAAGCTGGAACAGGAAGAGCTGCTTGCACGGCAGACGTATGAAGAAACAGAGCACCGGTATCGTCATAACCTTGCAGGCATATTGTCTTCGGAGCTTGAAGAAAACCGGCCCTGTCCCGTCTGTGGATCCCTTCATCATCCGGCACCGGCGGCTGTCACAGAAGAGCATCTGACCAGGGAAAAGGTTGATCAGGCAAAGAAGACATGGCTTCAGAAGCAGGAAAAGACCATGCACCAGCATGGCGAAACCATGGCTGCAAGGGGAAAGGCAGAACAGGCGAAGGAAAAGGGCGGTGAGCTTTTAAAAGCCATCGGACAGATGCAGGAACAGATGGATCAGCTTCCTGCAGAAATCAAAGCACTTTTGTCAAAATATACCCGGAAATCCTTTGAAGGGGAACTGAACCGCCTCTTACAATTACGTGTCGAGCGTGCAGAAAAGCAGGAGCAGATCCTTACCTTACAGGAGGAGCTTCAAAAGGGACAGGAGCTTTTCAGAGAAAGAGAAGAGGAAAGGGATATCCTCTTAACGAAGTATGGCTTTGCTTCCAGGGAGGAATATCAGGGCAGTCTTCTTTCAAAGGAGCAGATCGAGGCTGGGAAGAGAGAGCTGCAGGACTATGAGAAGAACTGCAGGGCAAATGAAGAGCTGCTGCAGCATCTGAAGGAACAGGTACAGGAGCTTGTTCTTGCGGATCCGGTAAAGCTTAAGGAGGAGCTTAAGGAAGCTCTGGAAGAAAAGCGGGCTGTGCAGCAGATGCTTTCAAAGAAGCAGGAAAGCCGGAATCTTACGGAGAGAACATATATTTCTTTAAAAACAAAGCTTGCCGGTCTTAAGGAGACTATGGAGCGTTATACCTTAGTTAAGGGGCTGGATGATCTGGCAAACGGGAATAATAAGAAACGGCTTGTCTTTGAGCAGTATGTTTTGATTTCCTGTTTTGAAGAGATTCTGTATGCGGCAAACCTGCGGCTGCAGACAATGAGTGCCGGAAGATATGAGCTGCGGCGTGTACGGGGAATTGTGGATGCCCGCAGCAAGGACAATCTGGAAATGGAAGTGCTCGACTATTACACCGGTAAGTACCGCTCAGTGAAAACCTTATCGGGCGGAGAATCCTTTAAGGTCTCCTTAAGCCTTGCCCTTGGCATGAGTGATGTCATTCAGGCGCAGAGTGGTGGAATCCGGGTGGAAACCATGTTTATCGATGAAGGCTTTGGTACGCTCGACGGAGAATCACTTGATCAGGCGTGTCTGGTACTGCAGGGATTAACGGAGAGCAACCGTCTGATCGGACTTATTTCCCATGTGCCGGAGCTGTCCGAGAAGATTCCGGATCAGATCCGTATTCATAAGACGAATACTGGAAGCTATGCCGAAGTTGTGATACAGTGAGTAATAAAAGGAAAGAGATTTTATGAGAAAGAACATTTTATATAGATTATATGGAAGAATCGCAGCAGGCCTGATTCTTACGGCACTTTTCTTAACCGGCTGCCAGCATGGCAGTCAGACGGCGCAGGATGCGGCAGAGGAGCCAACCGTGGTGCTGACCGGTGGGTTTGCCCGTAACGAAGTATTTAAAATTGAATCCATGTCGGGGACGCTTCCTGAAATCATGGTATATCTTGTGAATATGCAGGAGCAGTACGAGAGTGTCTACGGAAAGGAGATCTGGCAGAAGGATCTGAACGGAACGATGATGTCAGAAAGCGTGAAGGATACCGTGCTTGCCAATCTGGCACAGGTAAAGGCGATGAATCTTCTGGCGCAGAAGCACAATGTGACACTTGATGAGATGGAGAAGCAGTTTGCCAAAGAGGCGGCGGAGGAATATTATGAGAGCCTGAATGAGACAGAAATTGCCGTGATGCAGGTTAACGAAGAAATTCTTACACAGATGTATGAGGAATATGCCCTTGCGAACAAGGTATATGAATATATTATCAAGGACATCAATCCGGAAATCAGTGATGATGAGGCAAGAACCATTACCGTGGATTACATTCTGATTAAGACCTATACAACCGACGGTACGGGGGAGAAGATTGAATATTCCGAGGAAGATAAGGACGAAGCCAGGAGCCTCGCTGAGGACATTTTACGTCAGGCGAAGGAAGAGGGGAGCGACTTTAAGGAGCTGGTTTTAAAGTACAGTGAGGGCGATAAGGGAACCTATTCCTTCGGAAAAGGCGAAACGGAAGAAGCTTTTGAACAGGCAGCCTTTAACCTTGCAACCGGGGAGATCAGTAGTCTGGTGGAGACACCGTCCGGCTTTTATATCATCAAATGCTTAAGTACCTTTGACAAGGATCAGACGAGCGCCAATAAGGTGAAGATCGTGGAAGAAAAGCGGGAAGAGGTTTTTGGCGAAGAATACGATGCTTTTGCACAGGGACTTACGCGCGACATCAATGAAAAGCTCTGGAAATCGATTTCACTTGTGGATGACGGGAATGTTTTCACCCAACAGTTTTTCGATATCTATCATGATTATTTTGGTTGACATAACATAATAAAAGAACAGCGGAAGATGGATAAATATTGATTTTTAAATTTGTTAGCACTCATTCTTGATGAGTGCTAAATTTTTCTTGACTTTTTCCGGAAATGGACTTACACTTACTGTTATAAGAAAAACAGTAACTGTTCCATAGATTTACAGTTACAAAAAGGAGTGATTATTGTGGCAGAAAAACACGGTAGTTTATCAATTAATAGTGAGAATATATTCCCCATTATCAAGAAATGGTTATATTCCGACCATGATATCTTCTTCAGAGAGCTGATATCCAATGGCTGTGATGCAATTACGAAGCTGAAAAAGCTGGATATGATGGGTGAATATACGTTACCCGAAGATTACAAGGGTAAAATTGAGGTTATTGTCAATCCGGAAGAGAAGACCCTGAAGTTTATCGATAATGGTATTGGTATGACCGCTGATGAGGTGGAAGAATACATCAATCAGATTGCATTTTCCGGTGCGACCGATTTCATTGAGAAGTACAAGGATAAGACGAACGAGGATCAGATCATCGGTCATTTTGGTCTTGGCTTTTACTCTGCATTTATGGTAGCAAACGAGGTACATATCGATACCCTTTCTTGGCAGAAGGATGCAAAGCCGGTTCACTGGGAATGTGACGGTGGTACGGAATTTGATATGACCGAAGGAACGAAAAACGATATCGGAACGACCATTACACTTTTCCTTAATGAAGATGTACTGGAGTTCTGTAATGAGTATCGTGCAAGGGAAGTCATTAAGAAATACTGTTCCTTCATGCCGATCGAGATTTATCTTTCCAGGGAGAATACCACAGAGACACAGACCATCAAGGCATCTGAGAAGCTGGATACCGATGTGGTTGTCGAGGAGATCAAGCCGGAGAAGGAAGAGGACGAGCTGAAGCTGAAGATACGGAAGCGTCCGGAGCTGTTAAATGAAACACAGCCCCTGTGGATGAAGCATCCGAATGAATGTACGAAGGAAGAATATCTGGAATTCTACCGTAAGGTATTTCAGGATTACAAGGAGCCTCTGTTCTGGATTCACCTGAATATGGATTATCCTTTTAACTTAAAGGGTATCCTGTACTTCCCGAAGATCAACATGGAATATGAATCAATCGAAGGTGTGATCAAGCTTTATAACAATCAGGTCTTCATTGCAGATAATATTAAGGAAGTTATTCCGGAGTTCCTGATGCTGTTAAAGGGTGTTATCGACTGTCCGGATCTGCCGTTAAATGTATCCAGAAGTGCGCTGCAGAACGATGGTTTTGTAAAGAAGATTTCCGATTATATTACGAAAAAGGTTGCAGACAAGCTTTCCGGTATGTGTAAGACCGAGAAGGAAGAATACGACAAATACTGGGATGACATCAGTCCGTTCATTAAGTTCGGCTGCTTAAAGGATGATAAATTCTGTGAGAAGATGACCGATTACATTCTCTTTAAGAACCTGGACGGCAAGTATTTGACATTGCCGGAATGCCTTGAGGTTAATAAAACCGATCCTGATGAGGCCGGGGAAAATGAGACAGAAGAGAAAGCCTCCGATACGGAAGTCGTAGATGAGAACGGCAATGTAGTAAGTGAAGAGAAGCCGGATTCGGAAGAAAATGCAGAAGAAGAAAAGAAAGAGAAGATCATTTATTATGTAACGGATGAAAAGCAGCAGGCACAGTACATCAATATGTTTAAGGCTGCCAAAATGGATGCGGTAATCCTGACACATAATATTGACCAGCCGTTTATCTCCCAACTTGAAGCCAAGAATGAAGGAATCAAATTCATGCGTATCGATGCCGATCTTACCGATACCTTTAAGGCAAAGACAAGCAAGAAGGCAGAGAAGGAGCTTTCCGATGCAGCAGAAGCAATCAGTAAGGTGATGAAGAAGGTCTTAAAGAAAGACAAGATCGCTGTTAAGGTGGAAAAGCTGAAAAACAGAAAGATCGCTTCCATGGTAACCCTTTCCGAGGAGAGCCGCAGAATGCAGGATATGATGAAGATGTATTCCATGCCCGGAATGGATATGGGTGAATTCGGAAAAGAGGGCGAAACACTGATTCTCAATGCAAATCATCCTCTGGTAGAGTATGTGATGCAGAATACCGATGGAAAGAATGTCGATATGATCTGTGAACAGCTGTATGACCTGGCTCTGTTACAGCATGCACCTCTTGAACCGGAGGCTATGGCGAAGTTTGTTCAGAGAAGCAACGATATCATGATGCTGTTAACCAAATAATCGTTATAGTTCAGCCATGGACATTCATAAGTTGCCGGATTGTACAGATTGGCTAACAAATATACGTGCTTTCCGG
>OLSX01001923.1_pt1 | contig 19284 bp, 18 predicted proteins | sample 1673141 | NCBI WGS metagenome assembly OLSX01 (sample SAMEA3136759, study PRJEB25190) | human gut metagenome | biome: human gut; feature: human-associated habitat; material: faeces | place: Austria | collected 2013
ATATTCCTGTTCGTAATGAATTTGGCATGATTGCCACTATACATACTTTTGGAAGAGACCTTAAATGGAATCCACACATCCATTGTCTTATTCCTGAATTGATCTATTCCTTTAAAAAGGATAAAATCAAAACATTTCATCATTTCAATTTCATTAAGCTTAGAAAAACATTTCAATTTGAATTAATTCGACTCATACAGGAAGCCGGTGGTTTAAAGAAACCTGAAGAAAAGAACAGACTCTATAAAGATCATCCTAAAGGATTCTATGTCTACGCCAAATTCAAATCCCCTGACAACGCTTCTAACGATGCTTCATCTAATAAAAATAGTAAAGATATTCAAGGCTGCGTAAACTATTTCATCCGTTATGCCGGTAGACCTGCCATGGCTGAAAATAGAATCACAGAATACAATAAAGGATCAAATACTGTCAGCTGGTTCTACAATGATCATAAGGATGAAAAACGTCATGATGTCACAGATAATGTGATTGATTTTATAAACCGTCTTATTATACATATACCAGACTATCATTTCTTAACCACTCGATATTATGGATTCTATGCCAATGCATCTAAGAAAACTCTAGATAAAGTACATGCACTTCTTGGAATCAAAAAGAATAAGGATTATTCTCGTGAAACAAGAACCAAGGCCCTTAAAAACAAACTCAATAAATTGAAGTACCGCACTCATTTGATTGATTCTTTTAATAGAGACCCAATTCAATGTAAATGTGGAGCCATTATGCAGTATACTTATACATATAATCCATTGGAGGACAAGAGAAATGACAGAACATACAGAAAAAGATGTATTGATGAAATGTACAAAATGCGGTTACGAAGAAGAAGTACCTAGATGGTTAATCGATGAATTATTTCCAAATGAACCTGAAGAAAACTATATGATGCACTGCCCTGAATGTGATCATAAGATGATTGTAAAAAAATAATTCAACAACTAAAGATGAATGCAAAATGTTGGCTATTACGATAGTCCTTTTTGTCGTTCCTCATAATCAACAAATTGTGACAATTCAACAGTTTTTCACATACCGCATTCCCCTGTTCCGAAACCAAAATCTTAATATATAAAATAAGAATATCTTCACATTAAGATATTCTTAAATCTTTGGCATACACCATATACTCCTGATTGCCACTTCTTCCTTCTAGAATACTTGGCATAGCTTCTACACTTCTATAATATTGAAATAGAAATGCTTTCACATCTTCAACAATTTGTAAGGCAAGCTTTGAATTTTTCAAAACACCATGCTTATTCAACGCTTGAGGTCCACATTCAAATTGTGGTTTTACCAGTATCGCAATATGATTGATAGACAATACATTTAAAACATGTTCTAAAATTGTTTTACAAGATATAAAACTTACATCCATACACATAAAATCTATAGTTTCATCAAACCATTCAGGTACAATTTCTCTTGCGTTGCACCCTTCCATTTTGATCACACGCAAATCTTGATCTAATTCTTTTGCGAGTTGTAAATGACCTACATCTAAGGCATAAACTTTTTTAGCACCATAACGAAGACAAACATCCGTAAAACCACCCGTACTTGCACCTATATCAAGTACAACCTGATTTTTAATATCCACATTATACTTATCTAAACATCCTTTTAATTTGAAAGCACCACGCGAAACAAATTCATCTTCAGTATGAGCTACTACAATTTCATCCTCATCAATCACAAGAAAACTTGCTTTCGTTATGACTTTTCCGTTAACACTGACCTTTCCTTCTTTGATCATATCTTGAGCTTTTGCCCGCGATGAAATCTCATTTAATAAAGCTTTATCTAAACGCAACTTACTCATTTTTCTCTAATTCCTCAAATAGACATTCCGTACTAATACCTTCTTGAATGCGTAAAGATCGAATTGAACCATGACAAACATAATGATCACCAATTCCTAAGATATGAATTTTTTCATCTAATGTATTCATAAACTCTAAAATTGCACTTGATAATCCGCCAATCTTAACATCCGTTTCATATACAGTGATTGGAAGATTCATCTTTATTAAATCTTTCATCATAATTTCATCAATTGGCTTAAAGAAACGTGCGTTTACTACAAGTAAACCCATTTTATTTTCTCTAGCTTTATTTATTACATGATCTACATCTGTACCATATGTAATCACAATCTGTGATGGCGTTCCAATCACGAATTTTTCCCAAGAGCCAATAGGTATCAGGGAATAAGATTTATTCTTTACGTACTTCACATTACCTCTTGGATAACGAACACAGAATGGTTTGTTTGATTGGAATGCAGTATAAATTAAGTTTTGCGCTTCATTAGCATCTTTAGGCTGTGATAACACTAGATTTGGAATACTTCTTAGCATCGCAATATCAAATACGCCCTGATGCGTTTCTCCATCATCTCCAACAAGACCACAACGATCAATACCAATCACAACTGGCACATTCATTCTTGCCATATCATGATTTACTTGATCATAGGCTCTTTGAAGGAAAGATGAATAGATACTTACAAATGGTTTTAGCCCACCAAATGCCATTGCACAAGCCATAGTTACGGCATGTTGCTCGGCAATACCACAATCAAAGAAACGATCAGGGAAACGTTTTTGAAATTCCAATAATTTACTTCCCTGCGCCATAGCTGGTGTAATTGCCACAATAGTCTTATCTTTTTGAGCAAGATCCATCACAGTATTTGAAATAACTTGTGACCAAGAAATTTCATTTGGAGGAAGTATACTTAAAGATTTACCTGTCGCAACATCAAATGGACTAACTCCATGCCATTTTCCAACTTTGTCTTGTTCTGCATATTTATAGCCTTTTCCTTTTTGAGTTAAAACATGCACAACAATTGGGCCATCATGCTCCTTTGCAGCTTGAAATACTTTAATCAAACTTTGAATGTCATGACCATCAACAGGTCCCATATAATCCAAATTAAATTCCTTAAATAATGGTGCATCAATCACTTCATCCTTGATCTTATCTCTAAAATGCGACAATGTACTCAATACATTACTTCCTAATTTATTCGATTTCAAATTATTCTTTACATCATGTTTAAGATCCAAATACAAATGAGAAGCCCGAATATCTGTGATACGTTTTTCCACACCACTATAATTTTTAGAAATCGACATATTATTATCATTAAAAATGATGACCATTTTCTTTTGTTTAGAACCAATATCATTTAGGGCCTCTAAAGCCATTCCACCTGTTAATGAGCCATCTCCAATTAGAGCAATCACTTGATAATCCTCGTGCATAAGATCACGTGCTATCGCATAACCAAGTGCAGCCGATAAAGATGTTGAAGAATGTCCCGCTTCCCAACAATCATATTTACTTTCACTTCTTTTCTGGTATCCAGAAAGACCACCTTTTTTTCGTAAAGTCGCAAATTGTGTAGATCTACCCGTTAATATTTTATGTGTGTAACACTGATGACCTACATCAAAAATCATTTTATCTTTAGGTGAATCGAAGACATAGTGCATAGCCACTGTGACTTCTACAATTCCTAAATTACTTGATAAATGACCACCTGTCTTTGAGATTGAATCAATCAAAAAAGCTCGAATATCACTACATAATTGTGTGAGTTCTTCAATCGATAAATCTTTGATTTGACTAGGCGATTCAATATCATACACTTGACATATCTTTTTCATTTTTAAACCCTCGTTAAAAAAACTAGTCCGCTAAAGACTAGTTTTAGCTATTAATAATATACCTCTTTTTGTGAAAAATATCTATATATTAATATGTACGCTTAATTAAACTATCTAATACTTTTATCAAAGAAGTTACATCACAGCTGACTTTTCCTAATTCTTTACGAATCGTTTCGTCATAGCTTTTTACCATATCTCTAGCACCATTTAGTCCTAATAAAGATACAGCTGTAACCTTATTATTATCTTCATCACTCAATGATTTTCCAACCACTTCTTCACTACCCGTTACATCCAAGATATCATCCTGCATTTGAAATTCTAAACCTAATACAAGGCCAATTTTTCTAAAGCTGTCAACATCATCAAATTTATTTGCTAATATACAACCACACACTAAAGGTAAAGTTAATAATTTACTTGTTTTATAATGGTCGATTTCTTGTAACAATGCAAATGTAGGATTCTTATCGTTTTCAGCCTGCAAATCCAATGTTTGACCATAAATCATGCCATCAACTCCTGCATACCACGAAAGAGCTTTAACTAAAGCTACCTTTTGTTCTGCACTACACTCACTATCTAATACAACTTCAAATGCCTTTGTAAGTAGACCATCACCTGCAAGAATAGCTGTTGCTTCATCATAAGCTTTATGGCAACTAGGCTTACCACGACGTAAATCATCATTATCCATAGCTGGAAGATCATCATGAACCAATGAATATGTATGAATCATTTCAATAGCGCAAGCACAAGGATATCCAAATCTTGCTTCGATTCCATATCCTTCTAATACAGAAAATAACAACATTGGACGCACTCTTTTACCACCATTCATCAATGAATAGGCCATGGCATCTTTAGTACGACTATCATCGTTTTCTTGTACACGCATCAATAAATAATCTTCAAATTCCTTATTCACTAACATCTTGATTCACCTCCATCAACTGATCCATTTTATTTTCAAATTTCTTAAGCTGCTTTTCACATTGAGCACTTAATTTTAAACCCTCTTCAAACAATGACATTGCCTCTTCAAGTTCTAACTCATTATTGTTTAATAAAGTTACTATCTCATCTAAGCGTTTCATAGCTTCTTGAAATTTTAATTGTTTTGCGGCCATCCTATTCCTCCTTACAAGATGTTATTCGAGAAGTAATACTACCATCATGCACCCTAGTTACCATTATATCATCCTTATTGACATCACTAATACTATTAATGACTTTATTTTCTATTTTAGAAATACTATATCCTCGAGAAAGAACTTTTAAAGGAGAATAAGCATCTAATAAAGCACAATCTCGCTGCAATAAATGCCTTGCATCTTGTAATTTAGTTTGCATACTCATTTCAAGTTTTTCTGGAATATTTAAAAGTTTATTTTCATGATATTTTAATATTCGATTCATATTTAAACCCAATTGCTCACGAGAATTTAAAATTAAGTTTCTCTTTTGAAGTTCTAAAGATAATGCATGCTCTAATTGCGTGTTATATGCATCCAACTTTAATTGTTTTTCAATAATAAAAGACTTAGGATCCTTTAAATATGGATGATTCTGGTATAAATTCAATTTGGATCTATATTGATCCAATATAATAGACATGTTTCTAGATAATAGCACTTTATCTTTTATAATTTTTGCCATTACTTCATTTTGATCTATACTGACCCATTGTGCTGCAGCAGTTGGAGTAACACTTCTATGATCACATACTAAATCACATAAAGTCGTATCTACTTCATGGCCTACACCACTTACAATGTATGTATTTAAATCATAAATTGTTTTGACAAGTTCTACATCATTGAAACAGAATAAGTCCTCAAAACTTCCGCCTCCACGCACAATCAACAAGGCATCATGACCACAAAGATCTGCCTTTTTCAATGATTGAATCAAACTTTTTGGAGCTAAATTTCCTTGGACAAGGCTTGGATACAATGTAATCTTCATCATGGGCCAACGCCTTTGAATCGTAGACAGCACATCTTGTAAAGCAGCTGCATTAGCACCGGTAATAACGCCAATATTTTCAATATATTCGGGTTTAGATTTCTTATGATCTTCTGCAAAATAACCAGCCTTTAAAAGATCTTGTTTTCTTTTTTCAAACTCTAAAAAAAGATTTCCTAAGCCATCTTGCTTCATTTGACGAATCACAAGTTGGAGACTGCCTCTTTGTTCATAAACATTGATGCTTCCTGAAATAAGCACACGCATACCTTCTTGTACATCAAAATTTAATCGCGACACATAGCTTGAAAACATAACACAGCTCATTTCACCACTTTTATCTTTTAAAGAAAAATAATAATGTCCTGAACGATGTTTTGTAAGGTTGCTGATTTCGCCTTGAACCCAAATTCCATCTAGGTCCATTGTTTGTGTTAAAACATTTTTTATACGAGCAATAACACTTGAAATACTTACAACCATTTCATTTCTCATAGCTGGTCAAGAACTCCATTTAATAATTTATATGAGTTATCATCACAATATTTTTTTGCTAAAGTAATTGCTTCATTAATGACTACTGCCTTTGGTGTATCATTTGCCAAGATTTCCTGGAAAGAAATCAACAAAATAGCTTGTTCTAACATACTTAAACGATCAAAATCCCAGTCATCTCGCAACAATTCATTAATTTTTTGTTCAAATGCTTCTTTGTTTTCTACTGTCCCCATTGTTAAACTATATAAATATCCATCAATGTCATTTGAACCTTTCATAACATCAAATACACATTTACGAATATCCTTTCCTAATAATAAGTGTTGATATACACTTTGCATCGCAATTACACGTTGTTCATGTCTATTCATTTACATTTCTCCTTCTCTATATAGTACACGGGCACTAGGCACTACATCACTTGCAGGTGCTGCATGCACGTCTTGATCATCAAAAAATATATTGGCGCCAAAACAAGCTAGCACATCCGCTTTTTTTGCGCCTTGCATAAAGAATACTTCATCAACGACAATATTCCATGCTCTTAAAGTTTTTATCACTCGAACTCCCGTATCTTTATTTCGGGCTGTGACAATGGCCGTTCTCAAAACATTTAAATCCTTCGTTTCATTCTGAAGCCAAGATAAACTTTTCAACAATGAAGCCATAGGACCTTTTTGTAAAGCCACATCCTGATTTAGAATCTCATTTTCATTAAAAGCATCTAAACCATGTTCTTGATAGATTTTTTCAGATTCTGCCGAAAATAAGACGGCATCTGCATCAAAGGCAATACGAATCTGATTATCAGGGAAGCTATATTTTGTATCTCGTGCATAGATCATACCAGCCGCAAAGCCAGCATGAATTGCGTTTGATACATCATTTTCATTACACGACAAGAATAAATCGACACCAAAGGCAGAAAGGTATCGACTAATATCTTCTCCTCCACTTAAAACCATACGTCCAATATCCATATTGTAATGCTCTAGTGAGTTGATGATACGCAATGAAGTATCCGCACTATTTCTTGACATTACAATTACTTCAACAAGTTTTCGGTTGGCAAGCTTATTGATGTTTAATAAATTTTTTACTAACGTAAAACCACTACCTGGACTTAACACATCGTTTTCATGAATAATTTGATATTCACGATATGCATCCAATCCTTTTTTTTCAAAAACTTCATTTTCTTTTTCTAAATTGAACAAAGCTCTTGAACTAATACCTACTACAAGATAATTTTCGAAAGATACACTCATAAATTTTTAAAAAAAGGAAACCTTTGAAAGATTTCCTTAAAAAATAAATCCAGTCACCTGAATTTCAATAGCTTCAGGTTTAAAGTCTGTCATATAAGAAATACTTTCAAAGATCTTGTTTTGTAGATTTAAACAAACATCACTCACATTTGCCTTGTGATTGACTTTAACAGGAATCGATAATGTCAATTTATTATCATCCACTTTTGTGACAATACCTGTTTTAAATGGTTTTGTTCCTTCTGCGAGTTGAACATTTTCATCTTCTTCGATGACATTTTTCGCAATCGTAGAAAAAACTGTCTTATTTAAAGAAATAACACCGTATTCATTACCTGGTTCTAATTCGATATATTCTTTCGCCATAATTTCACCTTCACTTCTCTTTAAGTATATCAAAAAAGTTATTTAAACTCAAAAACTTTCTTATCCCAAAGTGATGCAGTTCTCGCAACATATTTTGAATCTTGTAAAATCACTTTCTTACAAGTAAGAATATCACTTTGTAGTTGTTTTTTTAATGCTTCAAAACCATCAAAACGAATTTCATTGCGTGTCTTTTTCAAAAAGAAAAACCGAACGTGTTCATCATATATATCTTGATTAAAATCAAAGATATGTGCTTCAATCGAAACCTTTTTATTTTCAAATGTAGGATTATTACCCACATTGATCATAGCACCATATAAAGTATCTTTAACACAGACAAAACCTGCGTAGACACCACTTGAAGGAACTAGATAGTCTGGATCTACACCTAGATTTGCGGTAGGAAAATTCAATAAAGTACTTCCTCTTTTAAATCCATGTTCAATACAGCCTTCTATTGAATACATATAACCTAAAAGCTCATTAGCCAAATCAATCTTTCCACTTTGAATCAAAGGCTCAATACGACTTGATGAAATCTTTTCATTTTTCGAATTGACACTATCAATGACAGAAACATCAAAATAGTTTTGACTTTGTAGAGTCTTCACATTCCCGGAATTTTTAGATGCATATTTAAAATCAAATCCACAAGTGATATGGACAACATTCATGCTTTTTAACAACAAATGAAAAGCATCTACATCTAATGCTGAAAAATCTTTTGAAAAAGTAATCACATACATCACTTCAATACCCATTGAACTTGCCAATTGGATACGATCTTGAAGTGTTGTGATATGCCTGCATACACGATCGGGAAAGAAAATCTTCCAAGGATCTGGATCAAATGTGATCAAACCACTTTTAATGTTTAATTCTTTTGCCTTCTTAATACAATCTGCAATCAAAGCCTGATGCCCTGTATGTAATCCATCAAAAAAGCCTATACAACAAGAACTCTTAGGTAAATTTTTATGTACATTTGAATAATCAATACGAATAACTTCCATTACCATAGACCTCTTTTACTTTTAAATAAACCTTCACGCTCTTTTTCATAGATAGCGATAGGCTCACCTGCATCTAAAATACATACTTCTTGATTTGGATTTTCTAAACGAATGCGTTTTCCTTGGTATACATCTTGAATCGGTTGATAATTGATTTTATCTAAATGATCCAACACATAGATTGAAGGATATAAGATGGGTTCTTGCGTTTCTAAATCTTCAAGTGTTTGCGCCTGATCAATTGTAAAGCGCCCCACTTTCGTTCGTCTTAAACTTTTCATACACCCGAGATTATTTGTATTTAAAGCCAAATCACGACAAATACTACGCACATAGGTTCCACTTGAGCATGAGACTTTAAAGCTATAATCTCCTAAATCTTCCATCGAATAAATTTCAATATCACTATAGACTTTAGGAACTTCAAGCCCCTCTCTTTGATAGTCCATTAATTTTTTACCATTCACTTTTTTATTAGAAGTCTTAGGCACCAATTGATGATTCTTTCCAATAAATTTTTGTAGTTCTTCCGAAAAAGAAAAATCCAAATTCACCTCTTTTTCAGCTTCTACTTCACCCCAAATATCATCAGTCGAAGTACTTTTTCCAAATTCAATCTGTCCGATATATTCTTTATCGGTATCACTTAAAAACTGTAATAATTTACAAGATTTACCACAAAGAACAACTAAAACACCGGTTGCGTTTGGATCTAGTGTTCCTGTGTGTCCAAACTTTTTTTGTTTATATTTTTTTCGAAGCCAATTTACAACATCATGGCTTGTCATACCATACGGTTTATCAATAATTAAAATTCCATCCATAATTTCACCTTTTATATTTTACTTGTTTTTAAAGGTACTTGCAACTATGCACATTTGATACTAAAAAGTCAAGACTTGTATTCTGTTATGAAGTTCGTTATTATAAAAATGCCTAAGGACATTAATTTTTCCTACACTCGAGATAAGGGAAATCGGATGTTGAATTGTTGTGTTGAAGACCCGCTACGCGTGGGGATCCTAATGCTGTTCACAGATTACCCACCTGTACTTAACAGGGAAAGATCTCATGTTCTTGGGCTTTTAATATAGGTAAAAAGTATGAACGCAAAAGAAGAATTTATTCAAATCTATAAAGAAAATATTCATCGTGAAGGTGCGGATGCCTTTCTAGAATTTCTAGAAGGATCTCACTCTGATTTTTTTACGGCACCTGCAAGCACACGTTTTCATGGCAATATGGAAGGTGGTTTATGTGCACATAGTGTGCATGTATATCATTGCTTAAAAGATTATTTAGATAGACAAAGAGTAAAGGACATTTATCAAATGAACTACAGTGATGAAACCATTGCATTAGTTGCCTTGTTACATGATGTATGTAAAATTGGTGTCTATAAAAAAGGAACACGGAATAAAAAAATAAATGGTGAGTGGCAACAAGTGGATGTCTTTGAATTTGAAGATAACATCCCCTTTGGTCATGGAGAAAAAAGCGTCTATATGATTCAGCCATTCATGCGCATTAGTCGTGAAGAAGCTTTTGCAATTCGTTATCATATGGGATTTTCTGGAAGCGACCCAGTAAATAATGTAGGTAAAGCTTTTGAGTTATTCCCTTTAGCCTTTGCGCTAAGTACTGCCGATATGGAGGCTACATACTTTCTAGATGAACAAGTCTAAGGACTTGTTTTTTTATATTAAAAAATGGGTTTCAAAGAAGATGAATATGGAAATTTGAAATGACTGATTTATGAATTTGATCACAGAAGCATACATTCCTGTTAGATACAGATACAACTAGTGCAATTCGTATGTTTTTAACTCAAGCAGTTGCTTATGATGGAATTCCTTTTGAAATTAAAAAAATTCAATAAATTAAAACAAATGAAAATTATAACAGATTAAAAAAATACCATAAAAAAGACAGGAAAAATTCCTGCCTTACTTTGTTTCAATACCTAATTCTTTTAATTGTGCTGCATCGACTGGGCTTGGTGCCTGTGCCATTAAATCCGATGCACTAGCTGTTTTAGGGAATGCCACTACATCACGAATGTTATCTGTACCTGCTAAAATCATTGTTAAACGTTCTAGACCGATACCTACACCTCCATGAGGTGGAGTTCCATATTGGAATGCATCCATAAACCAGCTGAATTTTTCATGCGCTTCTTCTAAAGTCATACCGATTGCTTCAAAGACTTTTTCTTGAAGTTTTTGATCATGAATACGAATTGATCCAGATAATAACTCATAACCATTTAATACCAAGTCATAAGCTCTAGAATAACAATGTGCTGGATCGGACATCAATTTATCCACATCTTCTAAGTTAGGTGAAGTAAATGGGTGGTGAGCCGCTACATAACGATTTTCATTTTCATCATATTCAAACATTGGGAAATCTGTAACCCATAAGAATTCATATGCATCTTTGTTGATTAAATCTAAATCGTGACCTAATTTCACACGCAATGCACCTAAAGATGTTTGAGCCACTTTCTTTTTATCCGCTACAAAGAATACAATATCGTTTTCTTCAATATTTAACATTGTACGTAACGCTTCTTTTTCAGCATCTGACAATACTTTTGTGACACTACCCGCAAAACCTTCAGAAGTTAATTTTAAGTTGGCAAGGGCTTTTGCTCCATACACCTTTACATAATCTTGTAGTTTATCTAATTGTTTTCTTGAGAACTTGTCAGCTCCATTTTTAACATTCATAGCTTGAATGATGCCACCTTCATTTAAACAGTTTTCAAACACCTTGAATTCAGTATTTGCGAAGACTTCACTTACATTGTATAAAGGCATATCAAAACGTAGATCTGGTTTATCTGAACCATATTTTTCCATACAAGTATCGTAAGGAATACGTTTAAATTCTGGTAAATCAATACCTTTGATATCTTTGAAGATTTCTTTCATTAATCCTTCTGTCATTGACCAAATGTCTTCTTCATCTACAAAACTCATTTCAATATCGATCTGTGAGAATTCTGGCTGACGGTCTGCTCTTAAATCTTCATCTCTAAAACAACGTGCAATCTGGAAATAACGATCCATTCCACCTACCATCAATAGCTGTTTATATAATTGAGGAGATTGTGGAAGTGCATAGAATTCACCTTTACTAATACGACTAGGCACTAAATAGTCACGAGCTCCTTCTGGTGTAGAACGACATAAAATTGGTGTTTCAACCTCAGTAAATCCGTATTTAGCTAAATAGTTACGAACTAATAAGGTAATACGGTTTCTTAAAATCAAATTCTTTTGAAGAACTGGTCTTCTTAAATCTAAATAACGATATTTTAAACGTGTATCCTCTAAAGCATCTGTTTCATCTGCGATGATCATAGGTGTAGTAATGGCAGTATTCACAATTTTTACTTCACTAACTACAACTTCAATTTCACCAGTTTCAAGTTTAGGGTTTTTATCTTTTCTTTCTACAACAGTACCCTTTACTTGAAGTACATATTCATTACGTACCTCACTAATTTGTGCTGCAACATCTTCATTAAATACTAACTGAGTAATTCCATAGCGATCTCTTAAATCGATAAAGACTAAAGCTCCAAAATTTCTACGTTTACTTACCCATCCACATAATGTGACTTCCTGATTTACATTTGTTAAACGCAATTCACCATTGTTGTGTGTTCTATACATTCTTATTCTCCTTCATGTTCGTGATGATGATGACTTTCTTCTTCTAATAAAGAGTCAACATAAGGTATCAAATCATTGACATCAATTGCTTCTTGTTCTTTATGCGCAATATTTTTTATTGTAACTTTCTTTTCTTCCAATTCGGATTTACCAATCAAAATTGCAAGTTTAGCCTTAGCACGATCAACCGCTTTGAATTGTGCTTTAAAGCTTCTATCCATCATATCCATATCGCAACGATATCCATAAGCTCTAAGTTCAGTCAATACTTCAAATGCATATGTTCTAGCTTCTTTATCAAGGCACATTACATAAGCATCTAATGCAGGTTTTTGTTCTAATTCAACCCCTTCAGCTTCTAATGCAATCAATAAACGTTCCATACCTAAGGCCCATCCAATACCACTCATGCCTTCTGGACCACCAAAGTATGAAATCAATCCATCATAACGTCCACCAGCTAAAACCGTAGATTGTGCTCCCATTTCTTTATTCATAGAAACAATTTCAAATACTGTGTGTGTATAGTAGTCTAATCCACGCACTAATTTATCATCTACTTCATAAGGAATTTCTAATTTATCTAACAATTCACATACTGTATTGAAATATTCTTGACTTGCTTCATTTAAATAATCTGACATCTTAGGTGCATTTTTCATGCATTCATGATCATGATCGACTTTACAATCTAAAATACGTAGTGGGTTTTGTTCGTAACGACGTTTACAATCGCCACACAATTCATCTACATATGGTGCAAAATATTCTTTCAATGCACTACGATAATTTGCACGAGACTCGTCGTCACCTAATGTATTTAAACATACTTTAATATCATTTAATCCTAATGATTTAAGAATTGAGAAAGCAAGTACAATAGTTTCAACATCGACATATGGACTTTTAACGCCTAATGCCTCAACACCAAATTGATTAAAGATACGCATTCTTCCTTTTTGAGGACGTTCATGTCTTGACATAGGTCCCATATAATAAAATTTTGCAGGAAGATCTGGATTTGCGAACATCTTGTTTTCAACAAAGCTACGAACTACACCAGCTGTACCTTCTGGACGTAATGTTAATGATGTTTTTGAGTTTTCAAGTTTAAAAGTATACATTTCTTTGTTTACCATATCACTTGAATCGTTTTCTCTTTTGAAGACTTCTGTATGTTCAAAAATTGGTGTACGAATTTCATCATAATTGTACATGTAACAAAAGCTTCTTAATGTTTGTTCAAGAGCTTGCCATTTGTAAGATTCTATTCCAAATACATCCTGACAACCTCTAGGAATTTGATATGCCATGCGTTTTCCTCCTTTAAATAAACAAAAAACGCCCTGATATAAGGACGTTTTAAACGCGGTACCACCTTATTTTATACGTAAAGTATACACCTCAAGTCTTAACGCGACCAACGGTTGGTTTTTGTCCAACTCCTCCAAAGTGTCCCAATAAGTATTCTACGAAAATTTTCACCAACCATTTTCTCTCTACAGTATATCCTTATCTTCTTCTTTTTCTTAGGAATAAACTATTCAGCTTCATCTAAATTTGAAACGTTATGATATACATTTTGTACATCGTCTACTTCATCTAGTAAAGTTACTAAACGTTTGAATAAAGTTAAATCTTCACCGTGAAGTTCAACTTCTTCGTTTGGAATCATCTTATCTTCTAAAACTTCAAACTTAACATCAGGAATCAATTTTTCAATAACAACTTTTGCGTCATCCAATTGAGTTGGATCTACAGTGATTGTCATATATCCTTCTTCGATTTCAATGTCATTTAATTCGATTTCTGCATCTAATAATGCATCCATCATAGCTTCTTCATTATCATATTGAATAACGATTACACCTAAATGTTCATATCCAAATGATACAGATCCACCAACACCTAATTTAGAGTGTGATTTATTAAAACAAGCTCTTAAATTCGCAATAGTACGGTTAGCGTTATCAGTTAAACAATCAATGATGATTGTAGATCCTGCACCCTGCCCAAATCCTTCATAACGTGCACTTGAATAACTTTCATCTGCACTACTTTTTGCCTTTTCGATAGCACGTTTGATTACGTCAGCAGGCACGTCGTTTGCCTTTGCACGATCAATTGCTTTCTTTAAAGTTTGGTTCATATCTGGATTTGGGTCACCGTTTTTTGCAGCAACTAAAATCTCTTTAGAATATCTAGAATAAATTTTTGCCTTCGCATTGGCAGTTTTCTGCATTGCAGCAGCACGTACCTCAAAATGTCTTCCCATAGATTTATCACCTTTCAATATATTTTTTACAGTTTATAATTATAACAGTCTAAACCAAATTATTCAACCTTGGCATAACGTTCAATAATCTTTTGAACCAATGGATTTCGGACTACATCACTATTTTCTAAATGAATAATTGAAATACCATCAATATGATCCAAGATTGTACAAGCCTGCATCAAGCCCGAATCCTTTTTCTTGATCAAATCAATTTGTGTAACATCTCCTGTTACAACCATCTTACAATTTTTACCCATTCGCGTTAAAAACATCTTCATTTGAGCACATGTCGCATTTTGAGCTTCATCCAAAATCACAACAGCATCATTCAATGTTCTTCCACGCATAAATGCTAAAGGCGCAATTTCAATCACTTGTTTTTCAACGTATTTTTCAACCGTTTCTAATCCAAGCATTTCATTTAGCGCATCATATAAAGGCCTCAAATAAGGGTCTACCTTTTCCTTCATATCACCTGGTAAAAAACCAAGTGACTCTCCTGCTTCAACAGCAGGACGCGTAAGAATGATTTTTTCAACACGCTCACTTTTTAGCATATTTACAGCATAAGCCACAGCTAAATATGTTTTTCCTGTACCCGCCACTCCTGTTGCAAATACAACTTCATTATGACGCATCGCATCACATAAAATGGCTTGTCCAATTGTTTTTGGATAAATCATCTTACCTGTCTTTGTTTTACATACAGCTTGTAGCTGATGTGCTTTAAAGTCTTTTAAACGATTCTTAAAAGCTAGTGAACAAATATAATTAACATCTTGATAGTTTAAACGATGTTGCGTATCAATAATTGAAAAGCAAGCATCAATGACTTCTTCTACTTTTTTAGTATCTAAAGAATCATTGACTTCAACCTTGATTTTTTGATCACGAATCATAAAAACAGACTTAAAGCATTTATTCAACATTTCCAAATTTGAATCTTGAAATCCTGCAAAAATCTGGATTTCCTCAAATGTTCTGTCGGAACAATCAAATTCTAAAAAAGACACAAATTTCCTCCTCAAGAAAAAAATCTGCATTAAAAATGCAGATTATTTACCTCTACGTGCTTTACGTGCAGCTTCAGATTTTAACTTTCTGCGTACACCTGGTTTTACGTAAAATTCTCTTTTGCGCGCCTCAGCAAGGGTGCCATTACGAGAAACCTGACGTTTAAATCTTCTTAAAGCGTCATCAAGTCCTTCGTTTTCTTTAAGAACTACTTTTGGCATATTCACAAACCTCCCTTCCCAAGATTAGCAAAAACATTATATCAAAGATTTCATATAATGCAAGCAAATTTATAAATTTTTAGGCTAAACTTGCCTGAATACACTCTTTAGCCGCTACATTATCGCCAACCCAAGGAGCTCTTCCATTTTCGCGATAGATAAAGCTTTCATCTCCTTTACCAAGAAGTAAAACCGTATCTCCTTCTTGAGCAGAGCTAATTGCCTGATGAATAGCTTCATAACGATCTTGTACAAATACATGTGGAGTATCCTTGATTCCAGACTTAATTTGTTCTGCAATTTCTTTTGGATCTTCATCACGAGGATCATCCTCAGTAACAATAATGTAGTCACAATATTTATCAGCTAATTCTCCAAATACTTTACGCTTATGTACATCACGCTTTCCTGCAGAACCAAATACCGCAATCAAACGATGACCTGGCATTGTGATGCTTCTTCCGAATTGCATCATCTTTTCCATTCCATCTGGAGTATGCGCAAAATCAACAATTACATTATATGGTTGACCACAATCAACACGTTCCATGCGACCTTCTACCTGGGCAATATGAGAACATTTTTCAATAATCTTTTCTAGTTCATAACCCGTTTCATTTAATGCAGCTACTGCAGCAAGTAAATTATAAACATTGAAATTACCAACTAAATTTGTCTTTACTGGATACATGTGACCTGAATAAACCAAATCAAATTGTGTACCACTAGAACTCATTTTAATGTTAATTGCACGATAATCTGCCTCTTTATTTACACCATAAGATATAACACGAGCTTTTGAACATTCCTTTAATGCTTCATATTTATCATCATCTTTATTCAATACAGAAACACCATTTTCTTTTACAAGATTTTTAAACAATAAGCTCTTCGCTTCAAAATAGTTTTCCATGGTTCCATGAAAATCCAAATGATCATATGTTAAATTTGTAAAGATTGCGCAATCAAATGAAATGCCATCTACTCGATGTTGAGCTAAACCATGGCTTGAAACCTCTAATGCACAAGCTTTCATTCCAACACGAACCATATCGGCAAGCTTTGATTGCAGAAACAAAGCGTCTGGAGTTGTTAAATTTGGCTGTAATTCAATATCTGCATATTTAATCGCAATCGTGCCAATATAACCACAAGGTGTTTTATCATTGATAATATCACGAATAATATTTGTGATTGTTGATTTTCCATTTGTACCTGTTACACCATACATTGTCATTTTATCACTTGGTTTTGCATAGAAAATACGAGCAACTTTATTCATTGCATCATTAACATCTTCTACACGAATATAGATTGCACCAGGTGCCATATTCAATAATTCTTTAGAATGAACAATACATACGGCTCCATTTTTAATTGCAGAATCAATAAAGTCATGCCCATCATTAGTTAATCCTGGCAAGCAAAAATAAATATTTCCAGGTCGAACAGTTCTAGAATCAAAACTTAATCCAGTAATATTTACAGTCGGTGCATTTTTAAATAGTTTACTTAAACGCATACTCAATCCTTCTTTCCGTAGTACGTACCATCTTCAATACGATCCCATTCGAATGTGATTCTACCACTAATCTCTTTTTCACTCAATATTTTACAAGGATGATATTGATTTGTATAACCTGTGTAATAACCATCTTGTTTTCTTTCAATCAAAACTTGTACAGGATTAAAACGCTTCATATCTTTTTCTCTACATTGATTTGAAAGCTCAAGTAATCTTGATACACGTGCTTTCGCAATTTTTCCATTAATTTCACCTTTTAAAGTACTAGCCTTTGTACCATTTCTCTTACTATACGGAAATACATGGAAGAAACTTAATTCTAAATCTTTTAGATTTTTATATGTTGTTTCAAATTCCTCGTCACTTTCTTGTACAAACCCTGCAATTACATCCGTAGAAATAGAAATATCAGGAATACAAGATCGAATATAATTAATTTTTTCTTTAAACTGCTCAATCGTATAAGGTCGATTCATACGTTTTAAAGTTTCATTACAAGCCGATTGTACAGGAATATGTAAATGGTGACACATACGAGGATTTTCTTTCATTAACGCAATCAATTCATCGCTGACTTCCGTAATTTCAATACTTGAAATACGATAATACACATATTCAGGTGTATTTTCTAACAAAGCTTTCATTAATTTAGCCAAATCATATTCTCCATCAAAATAACGACCTGTATGAATACCTGTTAAAACAATTTCAGTATGTCCTTTCTCGCATAGATCTTTTGCGATTTGAATAACCTCAACATGGTTTAAACTACGCTCTCTTCCACGCGCAAAAGGAATGGCACAATAAGAACAGAATTGATTACATCCATCTTGTACTTTTAAGAAAGCTCGATGCATTGATTCAAAACAATGTACAGGCATAGCTTCAAAGTCTTTGAATTGTGTAACTTCATTTACCACATCAATCTTTTTGTGTTCTTTCAATGCTTTTTGAATTAGATTAACTAATTCATTTTTTTGTTTGGCCCCAATCACAAGATCTGCATCCAATGCTTTTCTTTCATCTTCACTCGCAAACTGTACAAAGCAGCCTACGACAACACATAACGCGTTCGGATTCATTCTTTTGGCATAATGAATCTTTTGACGAGACTTACTTGCCGCTGTATTTGTTACGGTACATGTATTGATGATACAAATATCACAAGCTTCATCTGGAGATACTTGTTCATATCCTAATTCTTCTAATTGACCTGCATAATATTGCGATTCATATGCATTTACTTTACATCCAAGTGTTATAATTGAAAATTTCATTTATCTTATCCTTCCACATGATTCTGATATTCAATTGCACTCAATACATAACAAGCAGCCGTTTCTGCTCGCAAAATATTTTTTCCTAAAGAACAATTGTCATACCCAAAGTCATTTAATATTTGAATTTCACTTTCTTCAAATCCACCCTCAGGTCCAATACATACAGTAATGGATTGGGGATCGTCTTTTAAATAGTGAGCCATATGTTTTGAAGCATCACTTTCCTTTTCATAAGCCACTAGATTACATTCACTCTTAAAATTTGAAAGATCCTTTAATGATGTGACTGGCTCTAATTCAACCAATGTATTGCGGTTACATTGTTTTGTTGCCGCAAGTAAAATTTCATTCCAGCGAACAAGCTTCTTTTCTGCCTTTTTTTCATCTTCAGTTTTCTTTGGGCTCGCTGAGATTAGGTAAGTATCGTCTTTTAGCCATTTAATAGATTTAATGTCCTTAT
>OLSX01001927.1_pt1 | contig 19238 bp, 17 predicted proteins | sample 1673141 | NCBI WGS metagenome assembly OLSX01 (sample SAMEA3136759, study PRJEB25190) | human gut metagenome | biome: human gut; feature: human-associated habitat; material: faeces | place: Austria | collected 2013
CTCGATTTTATATAATTGCATTTGCTAATGCAATTATTCAGTAGACATTAATTAAATTGATATGTAATGACAAACGGACGCCTTGGGGGCGTCCGTTTGTGTTGTGCGGGTTGCCGATTATGGATAATCAGCAGCCGCAGCCGCAGTTATTGTCACAGCCGTTGTTTCCGCAGCCGCCGAAGCCGCAGCCGCCGCAGCAAACGAGGATGAGCACAAGTATAAGAATCCAGGTACAGCTGTTTCCGCCAAAGCAATTGTTACACATTGAAAAGACCTCCTTTTTTCTGTCTTCATCACATACTATGCAGGCTCCTTCAAATGTGTTACGTGCTAATGCGGCTATCTGATCTTATTCCACAGCTTATAATATGTACCCTTTTTCAAAAGCAACTCCTCATGCGTGCCGATTTCCTCGATTCCGTCATCTCCGAGAACCACTATTCTGTCATAATCCTTAACGGTGGTAAGGCGATGTGCAATCGTGAGGGTGGTGCGGTTATGCGCTAATTTTTCAAGGCTTTCGCTCACAAGTATTTCACTTTCGTTATCAAGCGCGCTTGTGGCTTCGTCCAAAATCAGCACAGGGGGATTTTTCAAAAATACGCGGGCTATTGAGATTCGCTGCTTTTGTCCGCCCGAAAGCTTGACTCCGCGTTCGCCGACATATGTATCGTAGCCGTCCGGCAGGCGTGATATAAATTCGTCTGCTCCCGCAAGCACCGCAGCAGCTTTGATTTCCTCCGCGGACGCATTTTCCTTGCCGTAAGCAATATTTTCACTCACCGTTCCGCTGAACAGGTAAACATCCTGCTGGACTATGCCTATCGCTCCGCGCAGGCTTGACAGCGTAACATCTCTGACATCCTGACCGTCAATAAGCACCGTGCCGCCGCTTACATCCATAAACCTCGGCACAAGGCTGCAAAGCGTGGTTTTTCCGCCGCCCGATGTGCCCACAAGCGCCAGCCGCTCGCCCGCATTTATTTTCAGGCTGATGTGCTCTAAAACCTCGTCACTGTCTTCCTCGTATTTGAAGCTTACGTCCTTAAAATCAATCTCACCGCGGTCGCAGATAAGCGCCCGGGCATCAGGCTTTTCCGTGATTTCAACAGGGGAGTCCATAATCTCGAAGAAGCGCTCGATTCCGGTCATTCCGCGCTGGAACTGCTCTGCAAATTCAACTATACGGCGTATTGTCGCAATGAGGGTGGAGACATAAAGGACATAGGCGACAAGCGCTCCCGGAGTAATTTTACCGTAAAGCACAAAAAGTCCGCCGCCGAGAATCACCACAATATACATAAGACCGTCGAAAAGATGCGTTGCCGCAGAAAAAAGTGCCATTGTCTTGTAGGTAGCCTTTTTAATGCTTTCAAATTTTTTGTTGCCGATATTGAATTTTTCCTGCTCGGCTTTTTCGGCGGAAAAAGCCTTTACCACACGCTCACCGAGAAGACTGTCCTCAATCTGTGCGTTAAGCTCACCTATCTGAACGCGCTGGTTTCTGAAGGCACTGCGCATTTTTTTATTGAGATGCGCCGAAACTACAACCATAAGCGGCACGCACAGGAAAATTATAAGCGTGAGCGGAACACTGTAGGTGCAAAGTACAGTAAAGCTGACGGTTATTTTTAAAAACGCGATGAAAAATTCCTCCGGGCAATGGTGAGAAAATTCAGTCACCTCAAACAGGTCGTTTGTAATGCGCCCCATTATCTGCCCGATTTTCGTGTTTGAATAGTAATTGTGTCCGAGCGTCAGTAAGTGAGCGAATGCGTCACGGCGCATATGGGTTTCTATGTAAACGCCCATTACATGCCCCATATCCGCCATGTAATACTGCGCCGCCGCGTCAATAAGCCGCAGAATAAGATATATGAACGCCATTTTCAAAATAAGACCCGCAGTAAGTGAGGAAATATCGTTCATTGCCGTATCGGTTATTGTTCGGAGTATCTGCGGCAGCACCAAATCGCAAACGCAGGTGAGGGAAGCGCAGAGCAAATCTATCGCAACCGTTTTCTTATAAGCCAACAGATATGGCATAAAGCGTTTGAACAGACCTTTTTTAGTTTTTTCCACGGAAATCATCCTTTCGGTAAAATTGTAAAAAAACACTTCCGAACACCGCATGCTGATCGGAAGATGAAGGTTTTATAATTGAAAATTAAAATCCCGCACTTAATGCACGGGATTTTGGTGCCGCTGACCGGACTTGAACCGGTACGGTATCGCTACCGAGGGATTTTAAGTCCCTTGTGTCTGCCTATTCCACCACAGCGGCATATCATAAATAATATAATATTTTAAATGATTTGTCAAGTGATTTTTGCTGTTTGCCGATGTTTTATTTTCACAGCACCGGATTTTGGGAGATTTTTATTCCCGTACCCGAAAAAGCCAGGGATTAGGTGTATACCGAAACTATTAAGGCTCTTTACCTCGACTATTGACAAAGAGCCTTGAAAATGACATAGGGGCGGTGTTGAGTTTTGTGCATTTATCTGTTCTTTGCCCAGGAAACCGGAGCGAGGGCTATTATAATCGGAAAAATTTCGAGTCTGCCGAGCAGCATTCCGAAGGAGAGCACGATTTTTGCAAACGCCGAGTAGCCTCCGAAGCCACCAGCAGGACCTACCGCGCCGAAGCCCGGGCCTACATTATTAAAGCAGGTGACCGCGGCGGTTAAGTTGGTTTCAAAATCAAATGGCTCAAAGCTTAAAGCCAAAAAAATCACAAACAGGCAGACAAAGTATATTAGAAAATAATTGCTGACGCCCTTACGGGTGTGACCGTCCACAGTTTTGCCCTCAAAGCTTAAGGAGGATACCGAGCGCGGATGGAGCATTCGCTTGACCTCGTTGCTTATAAGCTTGAAAAGCAGAACTATTCGAGACACCTTAATGCCGCCTGCGGTAGATCCCGCGCATCCACCTATAAACATAAGAATAAAAAGAATATTCTTTGAAAAATTCGGCCAGAGGTTGAAGTCTGCCGTGGCATAGCCGGTGGTTGAAATAACCGAAGCCACCTGAAATGCAGCAGTACGAACCGTTTGCTCAAGCCCGCCGAACAAATGCCTTATATTCCATGCTATAAGAGCGGCGGAGGAGAGGATTATTCCGAAATATGCCAAAAGCTCGGTACTTGTAACCACTGCCTTGAATTTCTTTAAAAGCATTAAATAATAAAGGTTAAAGTTTACGCCGAACAGTATCATAAAGGCGGTTATTACCCATTGAATGTAGGGAGAGTAGCTTGCAAGACTGTCCCGCTTTAAACCGAAGCCGCCCGTACCCGCCGTTCCGAAGGTATGCAGCAGGCTTTCAAAAAAGCTCATACCGCCGAACAGCAGCATAACCGTTTCAATAACGGTCATAACAATGTAAATAAGGTAAAGGATAAGCGCGGTGTCCTTTATTCGCGGCACCAATTTACCTACCGTGGGGCCCGGTATTTCCGCCCTTAAAATGTGTATGGGGCGTTCGGAAACATTCGGCAGTATTGCCATAACGAAAACGATTATTCCCATACCGCCGACCCAGTGGGTAAAGCTGCGCCAAAAAAGTGCTCCGTGGGAAAGCATCTCAACATCGGGTATAACAGACGAGCCGGTGGTGGTAAAGCCGCTGACGATTTCAAAAAATGCGTCGGCATAGGAGGTGACGGCACCGGCGAGCACAAGCGGCACGGCACCGACCAAGGACAGCATTATCCAGGTAAAGGCTACTATTATAAAGCCTTCCTTAGCATAAATAACATGGGTTTTCGGCTTTAAAAAAAGCTTCGGCAGCAGTCCGAGCAAAAGGCTTATCGCCGCCGATATCAAAAAAGCAATCAGGGTTTGTTTTTCGCCGTAAAGCATACCTACTGCCGCCGGTAAAAGCAGCAGCGCCGCCTCAACCCGCAGCACAAGCCCCACTGAGTTAATAATCATTCTGCGATTCATGGGCGGTTACCTTTGCCTTTCCACGATTTCGGAAAGCTCATTTAAGCGCCTTCCCGCAGAGATAATAACCACTCGGTCACCGGGGCGAATCATATCGTCACCTGTCGGGATTATCGATTTTCTGCCGCGGATTATTCCCGCAATCAGTATATTCGGCTTGGTGGGAAGCTCCTTAAACGGAATATTTATTATGCTGCAATCGGCGCTCACCTTGAATTCAAGCGCTTCGGCATTGCCGTTCATAAGCTTGTAAAGCGTTTCCACCTTACTGCCGAGCGAGTTTTCAAGTGCTCTTGCATACTGCACAGCAACATTTGCTATCGTTTTCATCGGGGAAGCAATAGTGTCTATTCCGAGTCTGGTAGCCGTGCCCGTAAATTCGGGGCGGTTTATTTTGGCAATTACCTTCGGTACATTCTGCTGCAGTGCAAAATACGAAAGCAGTATGTTTTCTTCATCAAGACCCGTAAGAGCCGCAAAGGCGTCAACACTGCGAATGCCCTCTTCAAGCAGCAGCTCCTGGTGCGCCGCGTCGCCGTTTATAATGACCGCCCCGGGCAGAATGTCGCTGAATTCCTTGCACCTTTCTCTGTCGGAGTCGATAATTTTGACCGCGTTGCCTCCCGCAATCAGCAGCCTTGAAAGGTAATAGGAGGTTCGTGTGGCACCGAGCATCATAACCGTGCGCGCCTGCTTTTGCAGAAGCCCCAGCTTTTTGAGAAGCCGCGGTATGTCTGTCGATGCGGCGGTTATGCCGATCTTATCCCCGCTTTTAAGCACAAAATTACCATCGGGTATATAAAGCTCGCCCCCGCGTTCAACAGCGCAGATAAGAAAATTGTCGGGATGTTTTTTGCGGAGCTCCGTAAGACTCACGCCGTCAAGCGGTGTGTTTTCCTTTAAAACCAACTCCACCATTTCAAAGTTTCCGCGGGAAAAGGTCTCAACCTTAACGGCAGACGGCAGCTTTAAAACATTGAAAAGCTCCCTTGCGACAAACTGCTCGGGATTTATGGTCATTGAAATATCAAGCTCTTTTTTTATAAAGGCAAGGCTTTTATCGTTATATTCGGGACCGCGGATACGCGCAATTGTGTGCGCTGTTCCCATACGCTTTGCAAGAAAGCAGCTTAACATGTTGAATTCGTCAGAGCCTGTGACCGCTATCATAAGCTCGCATTTATTCGCCCCGGCCTCAAGCAGCGCATCTGAATCTGTTCCGTTGCCGCAGAGGGTCATAACATCGTAAATATTTGAAAGCTCCGAAACCACATCGGGGTCATTATCCATAGCAATGATTTCGTGCCCCTCAGATAAAAACGATTCTATTATGGTGCATCCCACCTTGCCGCAGCCGACAACAATAATTCTCATAATCTATCCCTTAAAAACAACAATTTATCAGCAAAGCTCTTTTGCTAAAGCGTCTATTTTTGCGCAGCTTTCATCATTAAGAGCCGATGTTACGGTGACGGTCGTGTCGGTAAAGGTTATATTTCTGCTTTTTTCAAATGCGGCGCGTATTTTTTTTGCGGCTATGGGCGCCCACGAGCCGTTTTCAATAAGTCCTATTGTGCGGTTCTGATAATTGCGTTCACACAGGGCGTCGACAAAATGCTTCATAAATGGAAAAACATCGCCGTTATATGTGGTGGACGCCAGCACCAGCTTGCCGTAACGGAAGGCGTCCTCAACCGCCTCCGCCGGATCGCACAGCGCAAGGTTATTCATTGCAACCTTGGGGCAGCCGAGAGCCTTCAGCTGCTCTGCCAGCCGCTCTGCAGCCTTTTCGGTGTTGCCGTAAACCGAGGCATAGGCAATGCAAACGCCCTCGCTTTCCACCCCGTAGGAAGACCATGTGTTATAAAGCCCTATATAATAGCCTAAATTTTCATTCAGCACAGGTCCGTGCAGAGGGCAGATCCTTTCAATGTCAAGCGCGGCAGCCTTTTTAAGCAGCGCCTGTACCTGCGCGCCGTATTTGCCGACTATGCCGAAGTAATATCTTCTCGCCTCGCACGCCCAGTCCTCACCAGTGTCAAGCGTGCCGAATTTGCCGAAGGCGTCGGCTGAAAACAGCGTCTTATCCTTATCAACATAGGTGACCGTGACCTCGGGCCAGTGTACCATTGGCGCAAAAATAAATTTCAATTCGCGTTCGCCGAGCTTTAAGGTGTCGCCGTCATTTATCACGAGCCTGTTTTTGCAAAGATCCTTGCCGAAAAAGTTATCCATCATGGTAAATGCCTTGGAATTTGCAACAACGGCAGTCTCGGGGTATTCGGCTAAAAAATCTGCAAGGCAGGCGGAATGATCGGGTTCCATATGCTGAACCACAATATAATCGGGCTTTTTGTCCCCGAGCAGCTTTTTTATGTTTGCAAGCCATTCGGCGGAAAAATGCTTATCGACCGAATCCATAACCGCTGTTTTTTCGTCGGCTATTATATATGAGTTGTACGCCATGCCGTTCGGCACATGGTATTGCCCCTCAAAAAGCTGTATGTCATAATCGTTTACGCCTATATAATGTATTCCGTGTTCAAGTGTCATTTTAAAACGCTTCCTTTCTTATTTGGTGATTTTTTCGGTATTTTCTTCTTCTTCTTCTGCACCGGTGCTTCCGTCCTCTACGGTGACACTGTCAAAGCCGCCGGTAAACATATCGCGGTCATAAGCGTCGTCGTCGCTGTAATCGCCGAGCTTCACAACGCGGCGTATAAGCATGATCACAAGAATCACCGCGCCGATGATCAGCACTGCTATGCCTATAACTATTATTTTGGCGTTTGAGGAAAGCGAGCCGAAGCGCGATATGAAGCCGCCGCTTTTTGGCTCCTCTGCATTTGTATCGGTGAGCTTGAATTCGGGGCTGCGTTGCAGCACGCCCTCGGCACTGTCATAGCGGTAAAAGCCGAAGCCCCTATCAAAAAAGCAGTAGGTGTAGTAAAAATCCGAAAGGCTTTCATCCGGACTTTTGTAGGCAGTAATATCAAAATCGCCTATTTTTACGCTTGAAGGGTAAAAGCCGTCGGGAACGGATTTATCTTCGGGTATATCGGCAAATATATATGTATTATTGCCGAAGGTTGCATATTTTAATTTTTTGAAAGTTTCTCCGTCAGCCTCTAAAATATAGGGCAGGTAGCTTTCACTGTTTTCACCCTTCAGGTAGTAAACGGTGAAATTAGCGTCCGTATCCTGCGCAACGGCAACCTCTGCGCCGTTGTGCTTGGCGGTTGTGGATTTAAAGCCGTTCGGCAGCTTAAAGCCGGAAAGATCGGTTGCCAACAAATATTTTACACCATCTATAACCGTGCTTTTTTCGGACTCGTCGGTATTATCCCCGGGTTCGGTCTCGCCGTCGAGTTCCTCCCCCTCCTTTAAGCGGGTTATAACTATTGTGTAGGTTTTCTGTGTGCCGTTTTGCGCCGTGACGGTTACGGTGCGTGTATTTTTACCTACCGCAAGCGCCTCCTTACCGCCGACGGCAACGGTCGCTTTGCCGTCGGTTGCGGTTGCAAATACTTTGCAGGAGGTAACCTCATATTTAACCTTGGCGGTGTAGCTTGTTCTGCCGGAGGAGAAAGCCGGACTCAGCGTTCCCTCACTTAAGGATAACGATTTCAGCGTTGCAACACCGGGCTTTGCCGCATCGGAAACCGTAAGGGTGGCGGAAGCTCCGATATTGTATTCACCGTCACCGTATGCGCCTCCGCTTACATTTATCGGTGAAGAGCCTGCGGTTTTTGCGGCAAATGTAAATTTGTAAGTGCCCTTTGTCTCACCGCTGTGAGTGGGCGCTGCCTTTACTACGCCGCCTCCGCCGTTTGCTGCGCAATCGGCGCTTTTATATTCCAGCACACTTTGATTATAGGAAACGGAAAAATCCGCTCCGTACATTTTAAAGCCTGCATTAACCGTTACGGTAATTGTTACATTTTGCCCTACCGTCGGTTTTTGCGGATTGAAGGATATAACCGTGCTTGCGGCTGATGAAGGAATAGCTGCCGCCGATATAATGAGCGTTATTGCCGCAATCAACAAAGCCGCCTTTTTAAATATTTTTTTCATAATCAGTCTCCGTTCTTATAATATTGCGAAAAACAGTAATCAGGCAAGCGTCTTGATTCCCAAAATGTGCATCTGCACATTCGCAAGGTCTCTGCCGTTTATTTTACCGTCAGAGTTTGTATCGGCTCTTGTAAAGGCTTCGCCCGAAAAAGCCTTTATACCCAAAATATGCATCTGCACATTCGCAAGGTCTCTGCCGTTTACAATTCCGTCGCCGTTTGTATCTCCGGGTATGGTTTTTACGGGCGGCGTGCTGCCGCCGATCGTCAGCGTGCAGTCGGTCGTTGCTTCGACGAAAATTTTGTAATTATTTATGTAGCCGGACTGTGATTTAACTGGCAGAACGACCGTGTTCGCGCCCTTTTTAAGCTTGAATGACGCCGCACCTGCATATGAAGCGCCCGAGGGCACGGTATAGGCGATATTGGTGTTGCCCGTAACCCTTAAGCTGTATTCATATACAAAGTCAGTCATGGAATAGGTAGGAGTAAGCCCGGGGGCGGAAAGCGTTTTGAAATAATAGTTGTTCAGGTTGTTGTTTTCCTTCGGCATAACGGTCGCGCCGCCTGTGTTCTTATAAACCGGAATCGAAAAGCTTACAACGGATGATTTGTCCGAGGTGTATGCCGACGACAATATTTTACCCTTTGAAGACGCGTCGTGTATCGCTCCCGCGTATTCATGCCATATTCTGTTCGGATTTTTAATGTTGAAATCCATATAGTAATATGTATTTTGTCCGGCCTTTATGTATCCGTCGCTGCAGAACTCCGCGCCGCCTATGATTGCTTTTTCACGCGTGTCCCAGCCGTGTTCCTTGGCATAGGTCAGCGCTTTTACTATTTTTTCCGTGTCGTTATTGCCGGTCGCGTTTATATTGAAATAATTGTAATAGCCTTCAAAGCCGGGGTATTTGCCTGATATAAAGGATGAATTCCCGTTATTCCTGCCTATTTCCTGCAATATTTTTGAAGCCATAACATAGGGGCTGTAAGAGGTCTCCCGTGCCGCCTTCATTATGTAAGACACATATTCGTTTGTATCAAGGAAGGTGCCCTTTACGATCTTGCGGACTCCCGCTTCTGTTTGCTTTGACGGGTCGTAGCCCTGCAGCATAAAGGAAAACACAGTATCCGAGCCTAAAAAGTTGCGCGGATCCATATAATATTTTATTACCTCGCGTGACGCGACATACCAGTTTCCGTCATGTGCGACCCATGTGTTTTTTGTGTAATCATATGCGCCGAGACCCATCGAAAGCAGGGACTTATAATTTGTTCTTATAAGCTTTCTCGTGATTTCAAGCTGCACCGCCTCATCAAGCGTTAAATTTACATTGTCGGCATGGAACGACCAGTTCGGATAAACCGTGTGCAGCGCCTTCAGCGCATTATGATAGCTTGACGGGAAAGCCTTAAGCTGCGCGTCAAAATCACTGTCGGCGGTCTGTTTGATTATCTGTACATATTCCGAAAACAGGTATCCCGTAACTCCGTTGTAGGTTACATTATACCATAAATTGCCGTCGGGATCGCGCTTTTCGCCGTTTACGGTTACCGTGGCATATGATATGCCTTCCATAATTACCTTGCTTTGCGTCCCCGCGTCCGCACGCATTCGTACGCCCGTCGCGTTGACATATCCGATCTTGGTTGCCGCCGAGGTTGCGATTCCACAGCCGAGCACCGTTATTGCTGCAATTACAAACGATAAAATTACACAGGAAAATCTGCGCAGTCGGCCCATAACAGTCTCCTTTTTCATAACATTAAAATAACCGATCATACATCGTATATTATATAATTTTCGACCTGTTATGTCAATATTTTCGGGCTTAAAAATGTTAAAATGCCGTTAAACTTGTTCAAAAACTGTTCATAATCGCATGAAATTGCCGAACTATACTGTAATCAACGGGAAAGGAGCGGTGAAAATGTTTCAGACAGTATTCAAGCGCTACGAAAAAAAATATATTATTGACGGCGGGCAGTACGAAGAGGTTAAAAATTATTTGACCTACAACGCCGTGCCGGACGAATACGCCAAAAGCCGCGTTTGCAGCCTTTATTACGATACGCCTGATAACAGCCTGATACGCGCGTCTCTTGATAAACCGATATATAAAGAAAAGCTGCGGCTGCGCAGCTACGGAGTGCCGACCGCCGATAAACTCTGCTTTTTAGAGCTTAAAAAGAAATACAAGGGTATTGTTTTTAAAAGAAGAATAAGCGCTCCGTATACGGATATAAAAAGCTATATGGCAGGCGAAGACAACGGAATTGAAAACAGTCAGATTTTAAAGGAAATTGATTATTTCAGGCGGTTTTACGGCTGCTTAAAGCCCGCGGCGGACATTTTTTACGACCGCGAGGCGTTTTATGACCGAACCGACAGCAGCGTGCGCTTAACCTTTGACAGCAATGTTTTGGCGCGCGGGTGGGATTTAGAGCTTGAAAACGGCATTTACGGCGAGCGGGTGCTTGAAAACGGGCTGTATATTTTAGAGGTCAAGACATCGGGCGCTATGCCTATGTGGATTGCGGAAATGCTGAACGAGCTTAAAATTTATCCCATATCCTTCTCGAAATACGGCACGGCGTACAAAAACGGACTGCTGACGCGTGAAAACAAAAAAATAATAACATTGGGAGGCGAATACTGTGCTTGACAGTATATTTTCAACAGTAATAACAAACGGAATAACCCCGGGAGCCTTTGCGGCGTGCACCTTGGTGTCATTACTTGCGGGGCCGGTGCTCTCACTCAGCCACATGTTTAAAAACAGCTGCTCAAAAAGCTTTGCCGTGGCTGTTGCGCTGCTGCCATTTACGGTACAGGCGGTAATAATGCTTGTAAACGGAAACCTCGGTACGGGCGTAGCGGTTGCGGGTGCGTTTTCATTGGTGCGTTTTCGCTCAGCCCCCGGCAGCGCAAAGGAAATTATCGGCGTTTTCACGGCAATGGCGGCAGGGCTTGCCTGCGGTGTGGGTTATATAGGCGTGGCAATAATTTTCACTGCCTTAATTTGCAGCGCGAATATAATTTACACCCTGAGCCGCTTCGGCGAGCAGCCCGATAATGTGCGCGAGCTTAAAGTAACCATACCCGAGGATCTTAATTTCACCGGCGTTTTTGACGATATTTTTGAAAAGCTTACGGTATCGCATAAGCTGCGCCGTGTTAAAACCTCGAATATGGGCAGTCTTTATCAGCTGACCTACATCTTAGAGCTTAAAAACCCCGAATGTGAAAAAGAACTTATTGACGAAATGCGGTGCAGAAACGGCAATCTTGATATTGTGAGCAACTGCCGCGCCACCGTTACAGAGGAGCTGTGATGACTTATGAAAAAAACAGTTATATCTGTTTTGATTTTATGCGCCTGCCTGCTGCTTTCCTCCTGCGGGAAGAAAAACACGGCAAGCGGAACAAATAATATAAGCAATATGTCGGCAGTGACCGAAATATCCACCGACGATATGGATTTTGAATTTTCAAATAATGACACGACATACGATTATGACGAATCGGAAGCCAAAACGGTAGCCGACAGCGAAAAGACAGTCAAAATAACTGCCGAGGGCACTTATGTTGTAAGCGGCGAGCATGAGAGCATTACCGTATCCTCTCCCGATACCGCAAAGGTGCGCATAATCTTAAAAACCGCGACCGTCTCCAATACGTCGGGACCCGCGATTTATATAGAAAAAGCGGATAAGGTATTTATAACCGCCTGCGAGGGCACGGTAAATACCCTGTCCGACGGAACATCGTACACGGGTGATTTTAAGGATACAAATATTGACGGCGCAATATTCAGCAAAACAGACCTGACCCTGAACGGCGAGGGCACGCTTAATATTACAGGCAACTGCAAATGCGGCGTCGTGTCAAAGGACGACCTTATAATATGCGGGCTGAACCTGACCGTTAAAAGCAACGGATGTGCGCTTGAGGGCAAGAACTGCGTGAAGATTAAAGACGCGTCGATAACTGTATCGGCAGGCGGCGACGGAATACGCTCCACAAACACCGAAAAGTCAAACAAGGGCTTTGTGTATATTGAAACGGGGAATATGGATATAACCTCGGGCAACGACGGCATACAGGCGGCTACCGTTTTAAAGGCTGCTAACGGAGGTATTAAAATAACCGCGGGCGGCGGAGCTGCCGATACAAAACAAAATTCCGGCGGCAGAAATATGCAGGGCTTCGGCGGCAGCACCCAAACGACCGATGACAAAGAAAGCACAAAGGGCTTAAAAGCGGGCTCGCTTATATTAATTGACGAGGGCGACTTTGAAGTAAGCTCAAAGGAAGATTCATTCCATTCAAACGGCGATATTGAAATTAACGGCGGCAGCTTTACCGCCGCCGCGGGGGAGGACGGCTTTCACGCCGATAATAACCTTATTATAAACGGCGGCAGCATAACCGTAAGCCAATCATACGAGGGCTTAGAGGGTCAAAAGGTAACGGTAACGGACGGCAATATTGATATAACCGCAAACGATGACGGAATTAACGCCGCAGGCTCGTCCTCAAGCTCATCAACAGGCGGAAGACCCGGCGGCGGCGATTCAAACGCGATCATCACAATCGGCGGCGGATATATAGTTGTTAACGCCTCGGGTGACGGAATCGATTCAAACGGAAACATTGTAATAAGCGGCGCTACGCTGCTAGTGAGCGGTCCTGCCGATAACGGCAACGGCGCGTTCGATTATGGCGGCGAGGCGACTGTCAGCGGCAGCACGGTAATACTTTGCGGCGGCTCGGGTATGGCGCAGGGCTTTTCGGATAAATCGGAGCAGGCTTCGTTTATGTATACGCTCGACAGCAGTGCGTCTGCCGGCAGCAGCGTTGCTCTGACCGATGAAAAGGGCAATGTTTTGGCCTCGTTTATTCCCGCAAAGCAGTATAATAATGTGGTAATAAGCACCCCGTCCCTTAAAAACGGCAGCAGCTATAAGCTGGTTATAGGCGGCACGGTGTCGGGAGCGGATAAAAACGGCTTTGCATCTTCGGGCAGCGTTTCCTCCGCAGTGCAGACGCTTGATATTAAGCTGACGGGCACTACCACCACCATCGGCAGCGGCGGAATGTCGGGCGGTAATATGGGCGGCGGCAACAAAGGCAGATTCGGGGGCGGTCAGGCGCCGGATATGAACGGCGGCGCACCCGGAGACACGAACGGAGATAACGGCGGCACTCCGCCCGATAAGCCGAACGGCAGGATGAACAATTCACAGTAAATGCATAGCTGCACGGAACGGCAATATAGAGTTGTCGGTGAATGGCGGTTTTGATTCGTTTTATACTCTCCGAAGGGGAGGTGATCAAAACGGACGACAGCATTAACGGAAGAATCAGCACGCTTGAGGCAAACGACCGAAATATATTTCATCAGCTTGATGAAATAAAAAGTGATGTCAGGGATATACGACGACTGACAGCGGCGGTGGAAAAGGTGGCGCTGCAGACCGAAAACACCGCAAATAAGGTCAACAGTATAGATAAGCGGCTCGCCTTCGTGGAGCAAACCCCCTGCGAGGATATGAAATATTACAAAAGAATTATAATCGGCTGCATCATCACCGGAATTATCGGAACGGTTTTAGGCGCTGTGGCGGCGCTTATATTAAGATGACTGTGCGAACCCCCGAAGCGCTCAAACTCTTCGGGGGTTTTTAAGCATTTATTCGTGAAAATTTTCTTTTACCTATTGACAAAGTAGGAAATGGGTGATATAATACTACCAACATATCAGATTGGTAGGTAAAAAAGATATGGAAAAGCTTACAAACAATTTTGAGGCTCTTGTAAGAGCAAATTTCCGTTTCGGGCGAATGTGCCGATGTTGATACTCACGAACAGCTTATGCATTTACGAAAGGGAAATCTGAAATAAACAATTATAAATTTGAAACACTTCAGCTTCACGTGGGGCAGGAAAGCCGAACCCATCTTATCACGGCGTGGTATTTACCGAAGCCTGCGGAAATCTTGCTTATATTTTAAAGCTTCGCCCCACACTGATGAGAGATCAGGGAGCAACCATCTCTCCGTTTAATTCCTTTCTGCTTCTCCAAGGACTTGAAACGCTCTCACTCCGTGCGGAAAGGCATCTTGAAAACGGCTTCAAAAAGATTTAAAGGAGATAATTGTTATGTCAAAAATATATACATCTGCGGATCAGCTTATAGGAAGAACACCGTTACTTGAACTCGCGCATATTGAAAAGAAATACGGCTTAAAAGCAAAAATACTCGCAAAGCTTGAATATTTTAACCCGGCAGGCTCGGTTAAGGACAGAATTGCCAAGGCAATGATTGACGAAGCCGAAAAGAGCGGGAAATTGAAAGCCGATTCGGTTATAATAGAGCCGACCTCGGGTAATACAGGTATAGGTCTTGCGGCGGTTGCCGCAGCACGCGGATACAGAATTATAATTGTAATGCCCGAAACCATGTCGGTTGAGCGCCGCCAGCTTATGAAGGCATACGGTGCGGAGCTTGTGCTGACCGAAGGCGCAAAGGGTATGAAGGGCGCTATTGCAAGGGCGGAGGAATTAAGCAAAGAAATTCCGAACAGCTTTATTCCGGGGCAGTTTGTAAACCCTGCCAACCCCAATGCGCATTTTGAGACCACAGGTCCCGAGATATATGCCGATACCGACGGTGAGGTTGATATATTTGTAGCCGGTGTCGGAACGGGCGGCACGGTTACGGGCGTAGGTCAGTATCTTAAGTCCAAAAATCCGAAGGTAAAGGTAGTTGCGGTTGAGCCGGCAAGCTCTGCGGTGCTTTCGGGCAAGCCCTCGGGTGCGCATAAAATTCAGGGCATCGGCGCAGGCTTTGTGCCGGATGTGCTTGATACTGCGGTTTACGATGAAATTATCCCCGTTGAAAATGAAGACGCGTTTTCTACCGGCAAAGAAATAGGTAAAAACGAGGGTGTGCTTGTCGGTATTTCCTCGGGGGCGGCAGTGCACGCAGCAATAGAACTGGCAAAACGCCCCGAAAACGAGGGAAAGACCATAGTAGTGCTTCTGCCCGATACCGGGGACAGATATCTTTCCACCCCGCTTTTTGCGGAATAAGCCATGACAGTATCAACAAAGGGAAGATATGCGCTGCGTGTAATGGTCGACTTGGCAGAGCATGCCTCGGGGGATTTTATCCCGCTGAGGGCGGTTGCCGAACGGCAGAATATATCGCAGAAATATCTTGAAGCCATAATGTCAAGCCTTTCAAAGGCGGGTCTTGTTGAGGGTGCGCACGGTAAGGGCGGCGGCTACCGCCTTTGCCGCGCCCCCGAGGAATACAGCGTGCGTGAAATTCTGGAGGTTACCGAGGGCGATTTAGCCCCGGTCGCCTGCCTTAAGGATGATGCCGTTCCCTGCGAAACGGCAGATCACTGTCGTACTATTTCCATGTGGCGCGAGCTTTATAAAACGCTTAATAATTTCTTTGATTCCTACACAGTCGCCGATTTACTGCCCGGCGGCGATAACGGAAGCTGGATAATATAATTTTAAAACCGACGTTTATTTGCGTCGGTTTTTCTTGTATATGCAGACAATCGGTGTTATTATATATGTAATGAAGCCGCCGCTTTTTGCGGCAGCCCCATTCTTCAAAATCGGTCCGTGCAATGCAGTAGACAATACAACCAGGGTGCAATGCTTTTTTGAAGAAACGGTGCAGTTATCGGCACTGCCCCGCTCCGCTCACAATACGTCGGTATTCCTCGGTCGGGCGCCGCGCCGCTAAGCAGCACCGTTTTTTTACAAAATCTTCGACCCATAGCGAGAAAATTTTTTTGTTTATGAAGTCGAGGAGTGCAGGAATACTGACGTATTTTAAATGACGAGACAATATAAACGGACAAATTTTCCGCTATGGGAAGCATTGTAACCTGGTTGTATTGTCTAAGCCGTTGCCCGAAACCGAGGACAACAGCTTACTCACATTTGCATCAGCACCGAGCGCTTTTTTATCAGGCGCTGTTTTGTATGTTTTCCGTTGCTGTCCGTTATTATGGTATGCGGAAAACAAAAGGTAATACATTATAAATATTGGAAAGATAAAAAATGAATTACACCGAAACATTAAATTACATACACTCTCTCGGAAATTTTAAATTACCCGCAGGGCTTGAAAGAATTACCGCCGCTTTGTCGGCGCTGTCGTGCCCGCAAAATAAATTTGAAGCAATACATATTGCCGGAACAAACGGCAAAGGCTCGGTTTCTGCTATGCTTGCGAAAATTTTTGAAACGGCGGGCTTTAAAACGGGGCTTTATATTTCTCCTTATATAATAGATTTTCGCGAGCGCATACAAATAAACGGTAATTTTATATCCGAGGACGATTTGGTTAAATATTCGCAAAGGGTGAAAAATACCGAAATTGCGCTTTCAGAATTTGAATTTATAACCGCGGCGGCATTTTCATATTTTGCGGCTGAAAAGTGCGATATTGTAATAGCCGAAACAGGTCTCGGCGGCAGACTGGACGCCACCAACACTCTTGAGAGGGTGCGCGCCGCGGTCATTACTAAAGTGGGGCTTGATCATTCGGCAATTCTGGGTGATACGGTGGAGAAAATAGCAGCGGAAAAGTGCGGCATAATAAAGAATTTTCCCACGATCGTTTCGGCAAATCAGAAAAACGAGGTTATGACCGTCATCAAAAAATACACCGAAAATTATGCTGTGCCCGATATTTCCCGCCTTAAGGTTTTGAAGTGCGACGGCAGCGGCACTACATATATATATAAGGAAAAAGAGTTTTCTCTGTCGCTTTGCGGGGAATATCAGATCGAAAATTCGCTCACGGCAATAGAGACTGTAGCGTTTAGCGGGTTTGATATTCCGTATGAAACGGTGAAAAAAGCGCTCGCCACAACCTTTTTTCCGGCACGAGCTGAAATTATCAGCCGTGAGCCGCTTACCGTGCTTGACGGAGCGCATAATCCCGACGGCGCCGAGGCGCTCTGCAAAATTATGAAAAAATACGGCGGACGAATAACCGCGGTCATCGGTATGATGAGGGATAAGGATTATGAAACGGTTTTAAAACGGACTTTACCGTATTGCAAATCGGCTGTTGCAGTAACGGTGGAAAATATGCCGCGCTCGCTTGGCGCAGGAAAATTAGCCGCGACTGCAAATAAATATTGCCCGTGTACCGCGGCGGAAAATTATGACGCGGCAATTGAAAGCTCCCGCTTATCGGCGGGCGATGATCCGGTTTTCGTCTTCGGTTCACTTTATCTTGCGGGCGGGATCAGAGAAAAATTAAAAAAATTTTATAGTTGATTACTATTTACGACATTTTTTTTAAGGACAAGCCTTTATTATATATGTAAGGCTTGTTTTTTATTTTCGGAGGTGAACTATATGTCGGTTGAAATCAGAGCAAGCGGCGAAACGGTAACTGCGTATCTGTCAGGTGAACTTGACCACCATACCGCACGGGCAATGCGTGAGGCGATAGATAACGCGGTGGAGCTTAATATGCCGTCAAGGCTGGTACTTAACTTTAAAAACATCAGCTTTATGGATAGCTCGGGCATAGGTCTTGTCATGGGTCGCTACAGAACCCTATCTAAAACCGGAGCGGAGCTGGTAATAAGCGAAACTCCGCCGCAGATATATAAAGTAATGAAATTGGCAGGGCTTGAACGCCTGGCAAGATTGGAAAGTAGGTAATAAAAATGACGGTAAACAATAAATTTATGATGAATGTGTCGGCAAAATCGGCGAATGAAAGCTTTGCAAGGGCATGCATATCGGCGTTCGCAGCACAGCTTGACCCGACGCTTGAAGAGGTAAACGACATAAAAACCGCCGTGAGCGAGGCTGTTACAAATTGCATTGTTCACGCGTACAGGGAAAAAATCGGAAAAATTTACATAACAGGTGAGCTGCTTGAAGGAAACATAATAAGAATTAAAATTCGTGATACCGGCTGCGGCATAGAAAATGTGGAAAAAGCAATGGAGCCGCTCTACACCACGGTGGGCGGCGAACGGGCGGGACTCGGCTTCGCCGTTATGCAAAGCTTTATGGATTCTGTCAAGGTGCGCTCGAAGGTCGGAAATGGAACGACCATTGTTATGCAGAAAAAAATCAGCAGGCGCTACGGCATAAATGCTTAAGCAAAAAACCGACCGCGAGCTTTTCATCGAAAATAATCTGGGACTTGTACGCGCATTGTGCGTTCGTTTTTCGGGGCGCGGAATCGAGTATGACGATCTGTACCAGGCGGGCTGTATGGGGCTTGTTAAAGCAACCGATGCATTCGACAGCGAACGCGGGCTTTGCTTTTCAACCTACGCCGTACCGGTGATAATGGGTGAAATGCGCAGACTGTTTCGCGACGGCGGGGCGGTAAAGGTTTCAAGAAGTGTAAAGGAGCTCGGAATGAAAATATCCCGCGAAAGGCAGAAACTCGAACAAAAATTATGTCGCGAACCGACTGTTAAGGAGCTGGCTTTGTCGCTCGGCGTTTCTCCCGAGGAGGTTGCCGAGGCTGTGTGTGCAACGCAGCCGACGGTATCTCTTACTTGCGATGACGACGGTGAGATTACCGAAACCGATCTGCCGGTAATGAGCGCCGAGGACGAAATCTCCGACAGGCTGCTGATCAATTCCGCACTCGCAAAATTGAACGAGGAAGAAAAAAGGCTGGTAATGTATCGGTATTTTAATTCCCTTACCCAAAGTAAAACGGCAGAAAAAATGTCAATGACCCAGGTGCAGGTTTCACGCGCAGAAAAAAAGATTCTTGCAAAATTGCGGGAAATATTGAAGTGAATTCTACGCAAATATGTATATCGACGTCGCAAAAACACAAGATATAGTGGAAAATGTCACTTTTAAAAAAACTTTTAAAAAAAGATAAAAAAAGTGTTGACAAAGGGGAGGGGTTGTGGTATTATAATCTAGCGCTCTGAAAAACAGGGCAGCAAACGGACCTTGAAAATTAAACAACGACAATAATAAGGACCCGACAATTCTCGAGAGAAATTGAGAGAATAAAGAGTACTTTTCAAAAGTAAAAGGACAAGACAATACGTCAGTATTGTGAATGAGCAGAGAATGCTCTAAGATAGATTTAAATGCCGGAAGGTGTTTAGATATAATATTTTAGAGAGTTTGATCCTGGCTCAGGACGAACGCTGGCGGCGTGCCTAACACATGCAAG
>OLSX01001928.1_pt1 | contig 19222 bp, 35 predicted proteins | sample 1673141 | NCBI WGS metagenome assembly OLSX01 (sample SAMEA3136759, study PRJEB25190) | human gut metagenome | biome: human gut; feature: human-associated habitat; material: faeces | place: Austria | collected 2013
ATGACATCCGTTTTCAGTGCCGACGGTAAGAATATTCCGTGCACTGTTATCGAAGCTGGTCCTTGTGTTGTAACCCAGGTTAAAACCGTAGAGAAGGATGGTTACAAGGCTGTACAGTTGGGTTTCGTTGAGGCTAAAGAGAAGAATACTTCTATGCCTTTGCAGGGACACTTCAAGAAGGCCGGCACAACACCAAAAAAGCACTTGGCCGAGTTCAAATTTGATGAGGAGTACAATCTCGGTGACACTATCACTGTAGAGTTGTTCAATGACGCCGAATTTGTTGACGTAATCGGTACCTCTAAGGGTAAAGGTTTCCAGGGTGTTGTTAAGCGCCATGGTTTCGGTGGTGTAGGCCAGTCTACTCATGGTCAGGATGACCGCGCTCGTAAGCCCGGTTCTATCGGTGCTTGTTCTTACCCCGCAAAGGTGTTCAAGGGCATGCGCATGGGTGGCCAGATGGGTGGCGACCGCGTAACAACTCAGAACCTTAAGGTGTTAAAGGTAATTCCAGAACAGAACCTTCTTATCGTTAAGGGCTCTTTCGCTGGATGCAATGGTTCAACCGTTTTAATTGAGAAGTAAATGGAAGTTAGCGTATTAAATATCAACGGTCAGGAGACCGGAAGAAAGGTAGTTCTCAATGATGCTATCTTTGGAATTGAGCCTAACGATCACGTTCTTTATCTTGATGTAAAGCAGTATCTTGCTAATCAGCGTCAGGGTACAGCCAAGTCAAAGGAAAGAAGCGAAATGAGCGGTTCTACTCGTAAACTTGGACGTCAGAAAGGTGGCGGTGGTGCTCGCCGTGGTGATATCAACTCACCTGTACTCGTAGGTGGTGGTCGCGTATTCGGTCCCAAGCCTCGCGATTACGGCTTCAAGCTGAACAAGAAAGTTAAGGTACTCGCTCGCAAATCAGCCCTGTCTTATAAGGCACAGGAGAATGCTGTTGTTGTGGTTGAAGACTTCACTTTTGAGGCTCCCAAGACTAAAGATTTTGTAAATATTACTAAAAATCTTAAAGTTGAAGGCAAAAAGACCCTTGTTGTTTTGCCAGAAAGCAATAAAAACGTATATTTGTCGACTCGTAATTTGAAGGGCTCTGAAGTTATCCTCGCTTCTGCAGTAAATACTTACAAAGTTTTGAACGCAGACGTGCTGGTAGTAACTGAGAATTCTCTCAAGGTTATCGACGAAATCTTAATGAAATAAGGAGAATTAGAATATGGCATTTATTATCAAACCATTGGTTACTGAGAAGATGAACAACATTACAGAGAAGATGTCGAATCGTTTCGGCTTCGTAGTTCGTCCTGAGGCTAATAAACTCCAAATTAAGGCTGAAGTCGAGAGTCTGTACAATGTTACTGTAGTAGATGTAAATACAGCAGTTTATGCTGGCAAGCGTTCTGCGCGTTACACCAAGGCTGGCTTGGTTAAGGGACAGAAGAACTCGTTCAAGAAAGCTATCGTTACTTTGAAAGAAGGCGATACAATTGATTTTTATAGCAATATCTAAATAGAAAATGGCAGTACGTAAATTTAATCCCGTTACACCGGGACAAAGACACAAAGTTATTGGCACGTTCGAAGAGATTACTGCATCCGTGCCAGAGAAGTCTCTCGTTTACGGTAAGCGTTCTACCGGTGGTCGTAACAACACCGGTAAAATGACTGTCCGCTATATGGGCGGTGGTCACAAGAAGAAGTATCGTCTTATCGACTTCAAACGTGAGAAAGATGGTGTTCCAGCAGTTGTAAAGTCTATCGAGTATGATCCTAACAGATCTGCACGTATAGCATTGCTGTATTACGCTGATGGTGAAAAGCGTTACATTGTTGCTCCTAACGGACTCAAGGTAGGCGCTACCGTAATGTCAGGCGCAGACGCTGCTCCTGAAATCGGTAATGCTCTTCCTTTGGCTAACATTCCTGTAGGTACAGTAGTTCACAACCTTGAGCTACGTCCTGGTCAGGGTGCTCTGCTCGTTCGTTCGGCTGGTAATTTCGCTCAGTTGACTTCTCGTGAGGGCAGTTATTGTGTTATTAAGCTCCCTTCAGGCGAGACTCGTAAGATTCTCTCTGCTTGTAAGGCTACAGTAGGAAGTGTTGGAAACTCTGACCACGCTCTCGAGCAGTCTGGTAAGGCTGGTCGCTCACGCTGGTTGGGTCGTCGTCCTCACAACCGTGGTGTTGTTATGAACCCCCATGATCACCCAATGGGTGGTGGTGAAGGCCGTCAGTCTGGTGGTCACCCACGTTCACGTAAGGGTCTCTACGCTAAGGGTCTGAAGACACGTGCACCTAAGAAGCATTCTAACAAGTATATTATCGAAAGAGCTAATAAAAAATAAAGAGTAAATTATGAGTCGTTCTCTTAAAAAAGGTCCATATATCAACGTATCGCTCGAGAAGAAGATTCTTGCTATGAACGAAAGCGGTAAGAAGACCGTCGTAAAGACTTGGGCCAGAGCATCAATGATATCACCCGATTTCGTAGGGCATACTGTTGCTGTTCACAACGGAAATAAATTTATCCCTGTTTACATTACCGAGAACATGGTAGGCCATAAGCTTGGAGAATTCTCTCTCACACGTCGCTTTGGTGGTCACTCTGGTAATAGAAAGTAAATTAGGCAAACCATTTTAAAGTAAATAACATAACTAATGGGAGCAAGAAAACATGAAGCAGCTGAAAAGCTTAAGGCTGCTCGCAAAAATTTGTATTTCGCTAAGCTGAATGGCGTGCCCTCATCACCACGTAAGATGCGCTATGTCGTAGATATGGTTCGTGGCATGGAGGTAAACCGCGCACTCGGCGTATTACGATTCTCTAAAAAACAGGCTGCCGCAGATGTTGAGAAACTGCTGCGTTCAGCTATCGCTAACTGGGAGAATAAGAACGAACGCAAGGCTGAAGACGGAGAGCTTTATATCAGTAAGGTCTTCGTAGACGAAGGCGTTACAATGAAGCGTATGAGACCTGCACCACAGGGTCGTGGTTACAGAATCCGTAAGCGTTCTAATCATGTAACTTTGTTTGTTGATGCCAAAACTAACGACGAAAAATAATAAATAGAATGGGACAGAAAGTAAATCCGATAAGCAACCGACTGGGTATTATCCGTGGTTGGGAATCAAATTGGTTTGGTGGCAAGAATTTCGGAGACAACCTGGTCGAAGACCGCAAAATCCGTAAATATCTCAATGAGCGTCTGGCTAAGGCTAACGTATCTAAGATTGTCATCGAGCGTACACTGAAGCTCGTCACCATCACTATTTGCACAGCCCGTCCGGGTCTCGTCATTGGTAAAGGTGGTCAAGATGTTGACAAACTGAAGGAAGAGTTGAAGAAACTCTATAAGAAGGATATTCAGATTAACATATTTGAAGTTAAGAAGCCCGATCTGGATGCTACAATTGTAGGTAATAACATCGCTCGTCAGGTAGAAGGTAAGGTTGCATACCGCCGTGCTATCAAGATGGCTATTCAGAATACAATGCGTGCTGGTGCCGAGGGTGTCAAGATTCAAATCTGTGGCCGTCTGAATGGTGCTGAAATGGCACGTAAGGAAATGTACAAAGAGGGACGTACTCCTCTGCACACATTCCGTGCCGATATCGATTACTGCCAGGCAGAAGCACTTACCAAGGTAGGTCTTCTCGGTATCAAAGTGTGGATTTGCCGTGGTGAGGTTTATGGTAAGCGTGACCTTACTCCTAACTTCACTCAGGAGAAGCAGAATGCCGGTCGCTCAAACAACGGCGGACGTGGTCGCGGTAATCGTAGAAGAAACAATAACCGTTAAAAGAAGAAGTTATCATGTTACAGCCTAAAAGAGTAAAATATAGAAGACCACAAGATGGACGTGGCAACAAAGGCAACGCTCACCGTGGTACACAGCTGGCTTTCGGCTCATTTGGTATCAAGACACTTGAGGCTAAATGGATTGACAGCCGACAGATAGAAGCAGCTCGTGTGGCAGTAAACCGTCACATGAACCGTCAGGGTCAAGTTTGGATCCGCATTTTCCCCGACAAACCTATTACACGTAAGCCTGCTGACGTACGTATGGGTAAGGGTAAGGGTGATCCCGCAGGATGGGTTGCACCTGTAACACCTGGCCGTGTCCTCTTTGAAGTAGAGGGAGTATCTTTCGACATCGCTAAAGAGGCTCTGCGCCTCGCAGCTCAGAAGCTCCCCGTTAAGACAAAATTTATTGTAAGACGTGATTACGACAAAAACGCTTAAGCTATGAAGATTAATGAAGTAAAAGAACTCGCCGACAAGGATCTGCGCGAGAAATTGGAGAATGCAGAGGCTGCACTTCACCAGATGAAGCTCAACCATAGTGTTACTCCTCTTGAAAATCCATCACAGATTAAGGCTGCACGTCGTGATATCGCACGCATGAAGACAGTGCTTCGTCAGAGAGAACTTAATAAATAACAATGGTCCAGATGGAAACAAGAAATTTAAGAAAAGTAAGACAGGGTGTCGTTATCAGCAACAAAATGGATAAAACCATTGTTATTGCAGCTAAGTTTAAGGAGATGCACCCTATTTATGGTAAATTCGTTCAGAAGACGAAGAAGTACCATGCACATGACGAGAAGAATGAGGCTAATGTAGGTGATACAGTACAGATCATGGAGACTCGTCCTCTGTCTAAGACAAAAAGATGGAGATTAGTACAAATCGTTGAAAAAGCTAAGTAATTATGATACAGGCAGAATCAAGACTTACAGTATGTGATAACAGTGGTGCACGCGAGGCTCTGTGTATTCGTGTCCTCGGTGGTACACGCCGCCGTTATGCCAGTGTTGGTGACGTGATTGTCGTTGCTGTCAAGAACGTTGTACCTTCAAGTGATTTGAAAAAGGGAGCGGTATCTAAGGCTTTGATCGTTCGCACAAAAAAGGAAATTCGTCGTGCCGACGGTTCATATATACGCTTTGATGACAACGCTTGTGTGTTGCTCAACAATGCTGGTGAGCTCCGTGGAAGCCGTATCTTCGGTCCTGTTGCTCGTGAGCTCCGTGCCGTAAATATGAAGGTTGTTTCTTTGGCACCTGAGGTTCTTTAATTTTTAAAATTAGTAATCAATGACTAAGTTACATATTAGAAAAGACGATATGGTTGTTGTTCTTGCCGGACGTGACAAGGGCAAAACCGGTAAGGTGCTCAAGGTAATGGTTAGCGATAACCGTGCCATCGTTGAGGGCGTCAATATTGTATCTAAGAGTACAAAGCCTTCTGCAAAGAACCCACAAGGCGGTATTGTAAAACAAGAAGCACCTATTCATATCTCAAATTTGAGTTTGATAGATCCAAAGAGTGGTAAGGCTACTCGTGTTGCCATCAAGCACGAAGGCAAAAACGTAATCCGTATCGCTAAAAAATCAGGGGAGGTAATTAAGTAATGGATACAGCACAGTTAAAGAAAGTCTATAATGAGACTATAGCACCTGCTCTCCAGAAGCAGTTCAACTATTCTTCAGCAATGCAAATTCCTGTCCTGAAGAAAATCGTTATTAACCAGGGTCTCGGTGACGCTACACAGGATAAGAAAATCATCGATGTAGCCATTAATGAGATTTCAGCCATAACCGGTCAGAAGGCTGTTGCTACATATTCTAAGAAGGATATCGCAAACTTCAAGCTGCGTAAGAAGATGCCTATCGGTGTCATGGTAACATTGCGTCGTGAGCGCATGTATGAGTTCCTCGAGAAACTTATCCGCGTAGCTCTTCCCCGTATTCGTGACTTCAAGGGTATCGAAAGTAAGTTTGACGGTCGTGGTAACTATACTCTCGGCGTTTCAGAGCAGATTATCTTCCCTGAAATCAATATTGATCAGGTAGATCGCATCCAGGGTATGAACATTACTTTCGTAACTTCTGCAAGCACAGATGAAGAAGGTTATGCTCTGCTCAAAGCTTTCGGTCTCCCATTCAAGAATGCTAAAAACGATTAATAGATATGGCAAAAGAATCAATGAAGGCCCGCGAGGTTAAGCGCGCAAAATTGGTAGCTCGCTATGCTGAAAAGCGTGCTGCTCTGAAGAAAATTATTGCGACCACTGACGATATCGCAGAGGCTTATGAGGCTGCTCGTAAACTTCAGTCTATTCCCAAGAACGCTAATCCAATTCGCCTGCACAACCGTTGCAAGATTACTGGTCGTCCAAAGGGTTATATCCGCCAGTTCGGTATCTCTCGTATCCAGTTCCGCGAAATGGCTTCTCAGGGTCTCATACCTGGAGTAAAGAAAGCAAGCTGGTAAGATATTTCAGAGAATGCGGAAGAAACTGTTTCTTCCGTGTTCTTCCGAAAAATCACAACGAATTTTTTTAATATTGTCGGGGTAGTCCCGATTAATTAAACATTTATTTATATGACAGATCCAATAGCAGATTATCTGACAAGACTCAGAAACGCAATCATGGCTCATCACAGAGTTGTTGAGGTTCCTGCGTCAAACATGAAGAAGTCTATTACCAAGATTCTCTTCGAGAAGGGTTACATTCTGAACTACAAGTTCGTAGAAGATGGTCCCCAGGGTACTATTAAAGTTGCCTTGAAGTATGACAACAACACCAAGCAGAACGCTATCAAGTGTCTGAAGCGTGTGTCTACTCCTGGTCTTCGTAAGTATACTGGTTACAAGGACATGCCGAGAGTAATTAACGGATTAGGTATAGCCATTATATCTACATCTCAAGGTGTTATGACTGATAAGGAAGCAGCTGCCCTCAAGATAGGCGGTGAGGTTCTTTGTTATGTTTATTAATTAATTGGAGGATTTAATTATGTCAAGAATAGGTAAATTGCCAATTAATATTCCCGCAGGAGTTACAGTTAACTTCGACGAGAAGACCAACATCGTTAATGTTAAGGGTCCTAAGGGCGAACTCTCTCAGTGGATTGACCCCTCAATCAAACTGACTTTGACCGATGGTAGCATCGTGTTCGAAATCGATGAGAACAGCCCCGTAAACTACAAGCAGAAGCAGGCTTTCCACGGACTTTACCGTTCACTGGTAAACAACATGGTAGTAGGTGTCAGCGCTGGTTATAGCAAGACATTGGAGCTCGTAGGTGTAGGTTATCGTGTTTCAAATCAGGGTAATCTTATCGAGTTCTCTTTGGGTTATACTCACCCTATCTTTATCCAGCTTCCTAAGGAGGTTAAGGTTGAGACAAAGTCTGAGAGAAACCAGAATCCTATCATCATACTGGAGAGCTGTGACAAGCAGCTTCTTGGTCTCATCTGTGCAAAAATTCGTTCTTTCCGCAAGCCTGAACCATATAAAGGTAAGGGTATCTTGTTCAAAGGTGAGGTTATCCGCAGAAAGTCTGGTAAGACAGCTGCCGCTAAGTAATCTTTTAATTATTTACGATTATGACAACAAAGAAAGTAGAAAGACGAATTAAGATAAAATTCCGTATTCGCAAGAGTGTGAATGGTACCGCAGAGCGTCCTCGTCTCAGCGTATTCCGTTCTAACAAGCAAATTTATGCACAGGTTATCAACGACCTTACTGGTACAACTTTGGCTTCAGCTTCTTCTCTCGGTCTCGAAAATATGGCCAAGATTGAGCAGGCCAAGAAGGTTGGTGCTCTCGTAGCCGAGAATGCCAAGAAAGCCGGTGTTGAGAGTGTTGTTTTCGACCGTAATGGTTATCTCTATCACGGACGTGTACAGGCTTTGGCTGATGCAGCACGCGAAGGTGGTCTTAAATTTTAAACGATTATGGCAATGAATAAAGTAAGAATAAATAGTGACGTTGAATTGAAAGACCGCTTGGTTGCTATCAATCGAGTAACCAAGGTTACCAAAGGTGGTCGCACCTTTACATTCGCTGCTATCGTCGTTGTAGGTGATGGCAATGGTGTTATTGGTTGGGGCCTTGGTAAGGCTGGTGAGGTTACCGCTGCAATTTCCAAGGGTACAGAGGCTGCCAAGAAGAACCTTGTTAAGGTTCCTGTACTGAAGGGTACCATTCCTCACGAGGTTGAAGTGGCTTTCAGTGGTGCCAAAGTTCTTCTCAAGCCCGCTGCTGCCGGTACTGGTCTTAAGGCTGGTGGTGCTATGCGTGCTGTACTGGAGAGCGTAGGTGTCAAGGATGTGATTGCAAAGTCTAAGGGCTCTTCCAATGCTCACAACTTGGTTAAGGCCACAATATTGGCTCTTAGCGAGCTGCGTGATGCTTACACCGTAGCTGGCGAGCGTGGCATTAGTATGAACAAAGTATTTAACGGTTAATAGTAGAACTGACATGGCAACAATTAAAGTAAAGCAGATTAAGAGCAAAATCGGTGCTCCCCTGGACCAGAAGCAGACTCTTCAGGCACTGGGTCTCCGTAAAATTTCTCAAGTTGTTGAAATCGAAGATACTCCTAGCAACCGTGGTATGGTTCGTAAGGTGCATCATCTGGTTAACGTAATAGACTAATTAATTTTTTAACTACAGAAGATTATGAAATTAAGTAATTTGAAACCAGCTGAGGGTTCTACACATTCTCGTCGCCGTATCGGTCGTGGTCCAGGTTCTGGCTTGGGTGGTACTTCTACTCGTGGTCACAAGGGTGCTAAGGCACGTTCTGGATACAAGCGTAAGATTGGCTTCGAAGGTGGTCAGATGCCTTTGCAGCGTCGCGTACCTAAGGCTGGATTTAAGAATATCAACCATAAAGAGTATTTCGCAGTCAATCTCTCTACACTGCAGAAGCTGGCTGAAGCTAAGGGTTATGCCAAGATTGGTATAGCAGAGCTTGTAGAGGCTGGTCTTACCAATGGTAAGGAGCTTGTAAAGGTTTTGGCTAACGGAACTCTTACAGCTAAGGTAGATGTAGAAGCTAATGCTTTCTCTAAGGCTGCTGAAGAAGCTATCAAGGCAGCTGGTGGTAACACAACTATTATCTAAACAAAGTAGATGAAAAAGTTTATAGAGACACTAAAGAACTGTTGGAGAATTGAGGATTTGCGCAAGCGACTCCTCATAACTCTCCTGTTTACGGCTATATACCGTTTTGGCTCGTTTGTTGTCCTTCCCGGCATCAATCCAGCCCAGTTACAAAACTTACAGTCGCAAACATCAGGTGGCTTGATGTCGCTGCTTGACATGTTCTCTGGTGGTGCATTCTCCAATGCGTCGATTTTTGCGCTTGGTATTATGCCGTACATCTCTGCTTCTATTGTCATGCAGCTTTTGGCTGTCGCTGTACCTTACTTCCAGAAAATGCAGCGTGAGGGCGAGAGCGGACGCAAGAAGATTAGCTGGTACACTCGTGTGCTGACTGTCTTCATCCTGTTCCTGCAGGGTCCTTCTTACCTTATCAACCTGAAGATGCAGGCCGGACAGGCCCTCTCTTCAGGTATTTCCTGGACGGTATTCATGTTCCCCGCAGCTGTCATCCTGGCAGCAGGAAGTATGTTCATACTTTGGCTCGGAGAGCGCATTACCGACAAGGGTGTAGGCAATGGCGTTTCGCTGATAATTGCCATAGGTATTATCGCCCGTCTGCCCCAGGCCTTCATTCAGGAAGTTACCTCACGCTTCACCGCTATTTCCGGTGGTGGTCTCGTAATGTTTATTGCTGAGATTCTCATACTCTTTGCCGTGGTTTGTGCTGCTTTGATGCTCGTACAGGCTGTGCGCAAGGTGCCGGTACAGTATGCTAAGCGCGTTGTCGGCAACAAGCAATATGGTGGTGCACGTCAGTACATCCCCTTGAAGCTGTTCGCTGCCAATGTGATGCCTATCATCTTTGCTCAGGCTTTGATGTTTATTCCTCTTGCATTTGTTTCATATGGAACAAGCAACGGAAGCTGGCTCGTACAGAATCTGATGGACAATAGATCTTTGCTTTATAATGCACTCTATGTAGCTCTGGTTATAGCGTTTACATATTTCTATACTGCCATTACCCTGAATTCCAATCAGATGGCAGAGGATATGAAGCGTAACAACGGTTTCATCCCCGGCGTTAAGCCTGGTAAGGACACCGCTGAGTATATCGATACAGTAATGTCTCGTATTACATTGCCAGGCTCATTGGCCATTGCATTTATCGCAATTATGCCAGCTTTGGCAAGCCTTCTCGACGTTCAGCAGGCTTTCTCTCAATTCTTCGGAGGTACTTCTCTGTTGATTTTGGTGGGTGTAGTCATTGACTCACTTCAGCAAATTGAGAGCCATATGCTCATGCGTCATTATGATGGCTTGTTGAACTCTGGCCGTACTCGTGGCGGAAATGTTGCAGCATATTAAGGCTGTATCATAATGAAGATATTTCTGAAAACAGAGGATGAAATTTCACTCATGCGAGAGGCTAATCGATTAGTCGGTCAGACTCTCGCTGAGTTAGCTAAACATATTAAGCCGGGCGTCAGCACACTCCAGTTGGACAAGATAGCCGAAGAGTTTATCCGCGACCACGGGGCTGTGCCTACTTTCAAGGATTTCCCCAATCCGTTTGGAGAGCCTTTTCCGGCAAGTATATGTACCTCTGTCAACGAAGTGGTAGTTCATGGTATACCTGATGCCAAGACCATTCTTAAGGATGGAGATATCATTTCAATCGACTGTGGAACACTCCTCAACGGTTTCAACGGCGACAGTTGCTATACGTTCAGTGTAGGTGAAGTGTCCGCCGAAGTCAAACAGTTGCTCGAAATTACCAAGGCCTCGCTATATAGGGCCATTGATGTGGCTCTGCCAGGTCATCATGTCGGTGATATCGGCTATACAGTTCAAGACTATTGCGAATCCCACGGGTATGGAGTAGTTCGTGAACTCACAGGGCATGGCATCGGAAAAGAAATGCACGAGGAACCCAAGGTGCCCAATTATGGTTCTCGTGGTAATGGCACAATGTTAAAAGCTGGTATGTGCATTGCCATCGAACCAATGATTACCATGGGTGACCGCAATATCTGGCTCTTACCCGACAAGTGGAGCATTGTGACACGTGACGGCAAGCCAGCAGCGCATTTCGAACACACCATAGCTATCCGTAAAGGCAAGGCAGAAATTTTATCTGATTTTGAAGAAATAGAAAAGGTATTACACAATTAATATATGGCTAAACAGTCTGCAATAGAACAAGACGGAGTCATTGTGGAGAGCCTCTCCAATGCAATGTTCCGCGTAGAGCTGGAGAATGGCGTGCAAATCATTGCCCACATCTCTGGTAAAATGAGAATGCACTATATAAAGATACTCCCTGGCGACAAGGTCAAAGTAGAGATGAGTCCCTACGACCTCACTAAGGGCAGAATCGTTTTCAGATACAAGTAAACATTAAAGATATGAAGACAAGAGCATCATTAAAGAAGCGCACACCCGACTGCAAGATTGTACGTCGTAAAGGTCGTTTGTTCGTTATCAACAAGAAGAACCCTAAGTTCAAAATGCGTCAGGGTTAATGTTAAAATTGTGTAAATGTTTGATTAGGAGGATTTTTCTTACTAATTTTGCATGCTTTTAACAAACAACAGAAGTATTTTTTAATCAATTTTCTAAAATGGCAATAAGAATTGTTGGAGTAGATTTGCCCCAAAACAAGCGTGGCGAAATCGCATTGACCTATATCTATGGTATCGGTCGAAGTAGTTCAGCAAAGATATTGGATAAGGCAGGTGTAAACCGTGACCTGAAAGTCAGCGATTGGTCTGACGATCAGGCAGCCAAGATCCGTGAAATTATCGGCGCTGAATTCAAAGTAGAAGGTGATCTCCGTTCAGAGATCCAAATGAACATCAAGCGCCTTATGGATATAGGTTGCTATCGTGGTATCAGACATCGTAATGGTCTTCCTGTTCGCGGTCAGAGCACAAAGAATAATGCTCGTACTCGTAAGGGAAAGAAGAAGACTGTTGCTAATAAGAAGAAGGCTACGAAGTAATTTTAGTTTAAGTGTTGATTGATTTCAATCGTAATTTTAAAGTAAGCTAAAAATGGCAAAGACAAAAGCAACATCAAAGAAAAGAAATGTAAAGGTTGACGCTTTAGGACAGCTTCATGTTCACAGCTCGTTCAACAATATTATCGTTTCCCTTGCTAATAGTGAAGGTCAGGTGATCTCTTGGTCATCTGCTGGTAAAATGGGATTCCGCGGATCTAAGAAGAATACTCCTTATGCAGCCCAGACTGCTGCTGAGGATTGCGCCAAGGTTGCCTTTGACCTCGGTCTCCGTAAGGTTAAGGCATACGTTAAGGGTCCTGGTAATGGTCGTGAGTCTGCTATCCGTGCCGTGCATGGTGCAGGTATCGAGGTAACCGAGATTATCGACGTTACTCCATTGCCACACAACGGTTGTCGTCCTCCCAAGCGCCGTCGCGTATAATTCAGAGTATTCTCATTATTACTCTATTCACATTTAATCAATAGCATTTATTAAATATTATGGCTAGATATATAGGTCCGAAATCTAAAATTGCACGTCGATTTGGTGAGCCCATCTTCGGCGCAGACAAAGTTTTGTCCAGAAGAAACTTCCCTCCTGGACAGCATGGCAACAGCCGTCGCAGAAAGATGTCTGAGTACGGTGTCATGTTGGCAGAGAAGCAGAAAGCTAAGTACACCTATGGTGTTCTTGAGCGTCAGTTCCGTAATATGTTTGAGAAGTCTGCAAAGGCTGAAGGCATTACCGGTGAGGTTCTTCTTCAGAATTTGGAGAGCCGTCTTGACAACGTCGTATTCCGCCTGGGTATCGCCCCCACTCGTGCAGCTGCACGCCAGTTGGTAGGCCACAAGCACATCGTTGTTGATGGCAAGGTAGTTAACATTCCTTCTTTCTCTGTTAAGCCTGGAATGGTAGTTGGCGTTCGCGAGAAGGCCAAGTCTCTCGAGGTTATCGAGAATGCACTGGCAGGTTTCAACCACAGTAAGTATCCATGGCTCGAGTGGGATGAGAACACCAAGAGCGGTAAGTTCCTCCACAAGCCAGAGCGTGCAGATATTCCTGAGAATTTTAAGGAGCAGTTAATCGTTGAGTTGTACTCTAAATAATAAAAATCATTAAGTTAATGGCGATATTAGCATTTCAAAAACCTGATAAAGTCGTAATGTTAGAGGCCAATGAGCGATTCGGTAAATTCGAATTCCGCCCATTGGAGCCCGGCTTTGGTGTTACCATCGGTAACGCGCTTCGCCGCATACTTCTTTCTTCACTTGAGGGCTTTGCTATCAATACCATCCGTATTGCTGGCGTTGAGCATGAGTTTTCATCAGTTCCCGGTGTCAAGGAAGATGTAACTAACATTATCTTGAATCTCAAACAAGTTCGATTCAAGCAAGTAGTAGAAGAATTCGAGAATGAGAAAGTTAGTATCACCGTTGAGAATTCTACAGAATTCAAAGCAGGTGATATCGGTAAGTATCTGACTGGATTTGAAGTGTTAAACCCTGATTTGGTGATTTGTCATTTAGATAGCAAGGCATCAATGCAGATTGAGCTCACCATCAACAAAGGTCGTGGCTATGTCCCCGCCGATGAGAACCGTGAGTTCTGTACCGATGTCAACGTACTCCCAATCGATTCAATCTACACCCCTATCCGTAACGTAAAGTACGCTGTTGAGCCATATCGTGTCGAGCAGAAGACCGACTATGACAAGCTCGTTCTCGAAGTTACCACCGATGGTTCCATCCACCCGAAGGATGCCTTGAAAGAGGCTGCCAAGATTCTCATCTATCACTTCATGCTGTTCTCTGACGAGAAGATTACTCTCGAGAATCCTGATCAGGAAGAGAACCAGGAGTTTGATGAAGAGGTACTCCATATGCGTCAGCTGTTGAAGACCAAGCTCGTAGACATGAACTTGTCTGTACGCGCGCTCAACTGTCTTAAGGCAGCTGAAGTCGAGACACTTGGCGACTTGGTACAGTACAACAAGACAGACCTCCTCAAGTTCCGCAACTTCGGTAAGAAATCGCTTTCAGAGCTTGATGATTTGCTCGAGAGTCTGAATCTGTCGTTTGGAACCGATACTTCTAAGTATAAATTAGACAAGGAATAATCCCTTGTAATTAAAGAACAAAACAAAAATGAGACATAACAAGAAATTCAATCATCTGGGCCGTACTGCAAGTCACCGCGGTAGCATGTTGTCCAACATGGCTTCCAGCCTGATTTTGCACAAAAGAATCACTACGACCCTCGCTAAGGCTAAGGCTCTCAAGAAATTCGTTGAGCCACTGATTACTCGTTCTAAGGTAGGTGATACCAACAACCGTCGTGTTGTTTTCCGTTATCTCCAGAACAAGGAAGCTGTCAAGGAACTTTTCAACGTAGTTGCTGAGAAAGTAGGCGATCGTCCCGGTGGCTACACTCGCGTCATCAAGTTGGGTACCCGTCAGGGTGACGCTGCTCCCATCGCTTTCATCGAGCTCGTTGACTTCGATGAGAACATGGCTAAGGCTCCTAAGGCTGAGAAGAAGACACGTCGTAGCCGTCGTTCTGCTGCCAAGAAGGTAGAAGAGGCTCCCGTAGAGGCTCAGGCAGAAGAGACAGCAACAGAAGCTGCAGCAGAATAATCTTTGAATAGATATCTCACAACAATAAGAATCCCTGGTCTTTTTAAGGCCAGGGATTTTTTTCACATTACCTATGTGGATGAGTAGAATCCGAACAACCTCGTCCAACTCTCGTTTGTTTGTGCTTATTATCCCCTCATCTGCTTAATGTCGCTTTATAGTTCTGCGGGTGGGTGAGTGCCATCGCAAGCAATCCCGAGCATAGGTTTATAAGACAACCAGCGTATAATCGTCTGATTCAATTTCTCTTTTGTCATAAAGAGTGCTCATGAGCGTTCTGAATTCTTTTTCAGAGCCAGCACTGGCCAATAGGGGCGCGAGAATATCCTGCTCGAAGTCAAAACTCTCTTGTTCTGCTACTTGGAGCAGCCCCGAATTGTTTGTTTGCTTCATCTGCTCTTCCATCAGCTCGCCCGCATACATAGTACTCTTTGATAGTTCGTACATCATTAGTATATAATGCGACAAGGCATCGCTTGCAGCAAACACCTCGGAGGTATTGTCAAGAAGGAATACGCCGCTGTTGAATCCTTCCTCCTCCAGTGGGTCTTTGCAGCTTACGAGTCGTGGTGGATTGCTGAAGTCTGCCAGTCGGGTAAAACTGTGCTCCAGCAGTCCAGTCTTATGGCTGTAGTGAAACACTACGCTGTCTCCATAGGCTGCCCACCTACATTCGTTCTCGTTGGTCTTCCATGCTGCCACAATTGTTGCACACGACCCTTCGCTATAGAACTTGTTGAGCAATATGCCGTCGCCTTCTTTTGCACATTCTTCCTTGGCATTATAGAACGCCTCCCAGATACTGTCTATCCATGTGTCCAGTTCTACGAACGAGCATATCGGCGTGTCTTTAGGCAGATACTCTATGAGATACCGCGACCACTCGTCTGCGTAGAGTCCGCAGCCTCCGGCTCCGTCAGACACCGCTATACATTGTGGTGCGCAGAAGACCGCGTCCTCGTTGGGTGCATGGTCGTTCAGTTTGGCTATGCTAACACTTTTTCCCATTTCCCTTGTTTCACTGATTATTGTTTACCAACATGCTCGATAGCGTACCTATCCTCATCATCTTCACCAGACGTTCCATTCCAGCGTTCACACCCATGGCATGATATCTGATGTCTGCCTGCTTGTCGCCAAACAAGTTGCGGATTTGCTCATTGTAGTTCAGCGGTAGCAGACTCGACATGTTGTACAGCCTCTCTCCATATCCATTGCCGTTCAGCTCGCCCGGTGTGGCGGGGAATGTCACCGACTCTACATGTCCTGGTGCTACGTGAATGTTGAAGAACAGCACATTGCCATCGTTGGTAAACATCGACTTCAATTGATTTGACAACTGCATCATCTCGTCATTCGTAGCTCCGTTGTATTCTCCATCTGTGATGTTTATGATGGTTGGTGGATAGCAGTCTTTGTCGTGGTGTTGGCGCATCCAGTTCTCCAGCAATCCCTCTGCACGTTTCAATGCTTTGTCCATGTGGGTCCAGTTTCCGTCGTGGCGTGCCGTCATCCATTGCTTTCTCTCCACATCCTTTATGACCATGCCTTTGCGTGTGCGCACTTCCTCTTTTACCACCTTTTTCAAGTATGGTTTGTTGCGTATCTCTTCTGGCGTGACGAAGTCGCGGCCTTCGAGATTTCCGTTCCATGCGCTGTAAGCCTCCTGTCCGTATCCTATCATGGCGATATCAAAGTAATGGCGTGTCTCATTGTTCTTTACGCAACGCTCTACCAACTCGTTTATCTGTTGGTTCACGATGCGTGCCACAGCCTCCGAAAGCGTCATGTCCTCACCGTTGAACGTGGTAAGCCGTCGCATAGACACACTCTGGTCCACCAGGAAAATGAATGCCGTCGGGTGCTCTCTGTCCACTCGTGCTGTATAGGCTGTCTTGCTCTGCAGTTGCAGCGGATGGCTTGGGATAGGTATTCCGAAGTTGCTTATGTTGGTGATATACTTCAGCGGTATGAAGTTCTTCACCAGTATCTCTGCCTGGAAGAAGGGCTGTTCGTCGATGTCAAGGTCGAAGTGTTTTGAAGCCTTTACCGTCTGGAAGTGAATTTTTCTGAAATCGTCCAGTTTACCACCTACGTTGGCACCATTGCGTGTGGCGTTGCGGTCGGCGTAGCGTGTGTCTTCGTCGTAGATTACCTGTGGGTCTATCTCCAGTATCACGGGGTTGGATATTCTGTCTTCGTTCATCGCCACAAACATCATCGGGTGGTTGCGCGTGAAACTTACGCGTACATAGCGCTCCAGTCTGTCGCGCTGGTCGAGCGTCCACGACAGCGACCCTTTTCCGCCACCGCCTGGCTTCGGGATGGCGATGCCCCGCTCTTCGCAGTCCTTCCACGAGTACAGACCACCGTTTCTGATGATGCTCTCCAGATTGTCGCGGTCGGTAAAGTGATACAACTTTGTGATATTGTTCTGTTCGAGCAGAGCAGCCGCTCAAACTCTTCCCAATTACTTCTTCTGCCCATTGTTTTGTTCTCCTATGTTTTCAGTTTCTGCCTTCGTCGGTGCTGCTGCATCTTCCGTCGGCCTTGTCTTTTCGTCGTATGGATATATCCCTCTGCGTATGCTTTTACCAGAAAGGCGTGTGACAGCGGACTCTTCGGGGCGTCCACATCGCAGTTGGTGGTATAGTCCCGCAGCACTATCGTTTTCGTCTTGCTTGCTTCCCTTAACCGTTCGATGATGTTTGCCACTTTGTTTTCCAGCATTCATCTGTATGCTGGCAGATAGATTTGCTTCCTTGCTTCTATATACCCCAGCAGTTCCGTGCCGTTTACTCCTTTTCGGTGTCCGAGGGGCCTGCCAAATCGTCCTACGCTGCGTTTGATGTTCTTCATCGTGTCATTGCCGAACAGCTTCACGTCTACATCGGCTGTCTCAAACACCTTTAGCCCCTGCCATATCGCTTCCACGCACATGGCCGTATAGCCCTCGCTGAATGGTACCGGTATTCCGCCGTGTGGATAAAACGGGCTGAGTTTCACCAGACTGTCTGTTGCTTGGCTGGTCACATCTGCGATGATTGCATCGGGGTATTTCTTTACAATGTTCTCGCGCTTCTTGCGCTTGGATTCTATTACTATCATAAGCTAAAATACTTTTGTGCCAAAACGCTCGATGATGTCATCCTTGATTTGCGGGTTGAGTTTCTCGCATCCGTAGAAAGCAGAGTCTCCAATGCTTGTCACGCTGTCTGGTATGTTAATGCTGGTCAGTGATTTGCACCCGTAAAACGCCTCGCCTCCAATGCTTGTCACACTGTCCGGTATATTGATGCTGGTCTGAGATTTGCACCCCCAAAACGCCTCGTATCCAATGCTCGTTACGCGGTCTGGTATGTTGATGCTGGTAAGAGATTCGCACCCGTAAAACGCTAAGTCTCCAATGCTCGTCACTCTGTACGGTATGTTGATGCTGGTAAGAGATTCGCACCCGTAAAACACCTCGTCTCCGATGCTCGTCACACTGTCAGGAATGTTGATGCAGGTTAGGGAATCGCATCCGTTAAAGGTATTGTTTCCAATGCTCGTCACACTGTCTGGTATGTTGATGCTGGTCAGGGAATGGCAATTTGAGAAAGCATGCTTTCCAATACTTTTCACGCTTTTAGGAATGTTATATGTCTTACTCCTCCCTATATATGCTATAATGATAGTTTTGTCTTCATTAAACAAAGTGTCGTTCTCAAATACGAATGATTTGGATTCATTATGTAGTGTTCCATGCCAACATGCAAATGGATTTCCTTCCATCTTAATAACACTATTCGGTATATTGATGCTGGTTAAAGAATCACAGTCGGCAAACACCCAGTCTCCAATGCTTGTTACGCTGTCTGGTATGTTGATGCTGGTCAGAGATTTGCACGATCGAAACGCCGAGTTTCCAATGCTTGTTACACTGTCTGGGATGTTGATGCATTTCAGATGATAGCATCCGTTAAACGCCCCGACTCCAATGCTTGTCACACTGTCCGGTATGTTGATGCTGGTCAGAGATTCGCACTCGCAAAACGCCGAGTCTCCAATGCTTGTCACACTGTCCGGTATATTGATGCAGGTCAGAGAATTGCAATTATAAAACGCCGAGTCACCAATGCTTATCACGCAGTCTGGTATGTTGATGTTGGTCAGTGAATTGCAATCAGAAAACGCCCAGTTTCCAATGCTTGTTACGCTGTCTGGTATGTTGATTCTGGTCAGTGATTTGCACCTGGAAAACGCCCAGTCTCCAATGCTTGTCACGCTGTCCGGTATGTTGATGCTGGTCAGAGAATGGCACCCAGAAAACGCCGATTCTCCAATGCTTGTTACGCTGTCCGGTATATTGATGCTGGTCAGAGAATTGCACTCGTAAAACGCCGACTTGCCAATGCTTGTTACGCTGTCCGGTATGTTGATGCAAGTCAGTGATTTGCACCTGGAAAACGCCGACTCTCCGATGCTCGTCACGCTGTCCGGTATGTTGATGCAAGTCAGTGATTTGCACCAGGAAAACGCCGACTTGCCAATGCTTGTTACGCTGTCTGGGATGTTGATGTTGGTAAGAGATTTGCACACGTCAAACGCCGAGTCTCCAATGCTTGTCACACTGTTTGGTATGTTGATGCTGGTCAGAGATTTGCACGATCGAAACGCCGAGTTTCCAATG
>OLSX01001936.1_pt1 | contig 19173 bp, 15 predicted proteins | sample 1673141 | NCBI WGS metagenome assembly OLSX01 (sample SAMEA3136759, study PRJEB25190) | human gut metagenome | biome: human gut; feature: human-associated habitat; material: faeces | place: Austria | collected 2013
TGTATTCCAAAATCAATCGCGGTGTCCGAGATAATGGCCTATTAAATTTGAAGGGAAAAGACTTCTATAGTTGTGAAGTTCCTTACCCCCCTTTGGCTGAACAGGAACGCATTGCGGAAATTCTTATACAATGCGACCGTGTGATCGAGTTGAAAGAGCAGAAACTCGATGATCTGAAACAACTGAAAAAAGAATTCCTGCGGAAAATGTTCCCTGCAAAAGGCTGCGATACGCCAGAAATTCGCTTTCCGGGATTTACTGGCGCTTGGGAACAGCGTAAGCTGGGAACTGTTACAGAGCTTTTGACAGGCTTTCCTTTTGAAAGCAAGAAATTCACCAATGATGGAATTAAACTTGTACGTGGCACGAATGTCAAAAGAGGTTATCTTGATTTTTCCGAAGGCCTTTGTGAGTACTGGACTTCTGCTCAAGGACTAGAGAACTATTTACTAAAAAGTGGGGACATCTTAATTCAAATGGACGGCGCACTTATTGGTAAAAGTTACGCAAAGATTAGAGAAAATCAGCTTCCAGCCTTGCTTGTACAACGTGTGACGAGAGCTCGTGTTCAGAGCAATAACGCAGACGAAGCATTTGTTTATCAACAGATTCAAAAGGGATTTCTTGCTTATATCAAAGGAACAAAGACCGAAACTGCCGTACCTCATTTGAGTTTATCTGACATTGAAAACTTTATGATAGAAATTCCCTCAATAGGTGAACAAAAACAAATTGGAGCATTTTTTGAGCAGCTTGACACCCTTATCACCCTTCATCAACGTGAGCTGGAGGAGACGAAAACCTACAAAAAAACATTGGCAAAACTGCTGCTGACAGGGATTGTCCGGGTACAAGGATAACAACAAAAACAGCTAGCGGAGTTTCCTGCAGGCAGCAGGACAGAGGAAAATGATATGCCGGACCACACGATTTTTAACGAACGCCCCGAGTCACAGGATCGGGCACTGAAAGTAATTGAACGATTGGGCTATACCATTGTGCCCCGCAGCGAGGCAGAACGGAAGCGCGGCTCCCGGAAAGCAGTGCTGTTTACAGAAGAATTGCAGGCATTTCTGAGCAAACAAACCTACCGGTTTGGCAGTGAGACGAGGTACTTTTCTGGGGGCGCTATTGCCAGAGCGATGCAGGCGGTGGATCAGAACAGCGTGGCAGGGCTTTATGCCGCAAATAAGGAAATCTACGAACTGATCTGCTCCGGCAAGAGCATGGAGGAAGAACTCCCGGATGGCACCCGGCAGTCGTTTGATATCCAATATATCGACTTTGAACACCCGGAGAACAACACGTTTCAGGTGACCGACGAGTTCGAGGTGGAACGTCCGAACGGGAGATTTGCCCGTCCGGATCTTGTTGTGCTGGTAAACGGCATCCCGCTAGTCGTAATCGAATGTAAAAAATCCAGCGTGGATGTTATGGAAGGCGTGACGCAGAATATCCGGAACTGGGGCGAGGACTATATCCCGCATCTGTTCCGCTATGCACAGCTTGTTATGGCAATGAACCCGGATAAGGTGTTGTATGGCACCTGCGGTACACCGGCAAAATATTTTGTGTCCTGGCATGAGGATAACAAGGATTGGCTGAATGACTGGTGCAGAAAATGTTCACCGGATGGACAGATCCGGGAACAGGACCGTGCGCTGGTATCGTTGCTGCATCCGGAGCGGCTGCTGGACCTGATCCGCAACTTTATCATCTACGATAACAATGTAAAAAAGATCTGCCGCTATAAACAGTATTTTGCGGTTAAAAAGTGCATGGATCGCATTTTGCTAAGAGACAATGCGCACACCAGAAACGGTGTTGTCTGGCATACGCAGGGCAGCGGCAAAACGATCACGATGATTATGCTGACAAAGATGATCACCCGGGAGAGCATGAAACCCGAAAGCCAGATCCGGGAACCGCGGTTTATTATGGTCACGGATCGTGTCAATCTGGATAAACAGATCCGAGATAACTTTATCCATACCCAGATGAGTCCCCACCGAGCCAAAACCGGCAAGGGGCTGATCGAACTTTTGCAGGACAACAGCAATATGGTCATTACAGCACTGGTGAACAAGTTTGAAGCAGCAGTCAAGCAGGAATACTGCAATGATAGCAAGAATCTGTTTCTGTTCATCGACGAGGGACACAGAACGCAGTATGGAAAACTCAATCTCTACATGAACAAGGTGCTCCCGAATGCCGTCAAGATTGCCTTTACTGGCACACCACTGATCCAGAAGCAGCCGAAGGATACGAGTCGGAAGATTGTCCCGGCAAAGGACACCTATGCCAAGTTTGGCCCCCTGATTGACAAATACACCCTGCAGGATGCTATCGATGATAAAGTCACAGTGCCCATCGTGTACGAAGGTCGTGTGATTCCGCAAGAGGTCACAAGCCAGCAAATCAATGAACATCTGAAGCACATCACGGTGGGGCTGACCGAAGATGCCCGGAAGGATCTGGAAGTCAAATACAGCCGTTTTGTTACGCTGGCACAGACAGAACAGCGCCTGAACATGATCGCGTTCGATCTGCACGAGCATTTTGTCCATTATGTGCGGCCCAAGGGATTCAAAGCGATGCTGACATGCTCATCTCGCGCAGAGGCGGTCCAGCTGTTCTACAAACTCCGGGGTCTTGGTGGAATCACGCCGGCGGTAGTTATTACACCTAATTCTGCAAAAGAAGGCGACGATGAAACTAATACGCCGCAGTCTTTGAAGACCATTGCAGAGTTCTTTCGCAAAGAGGTCGATCCACTTTTCAAAAATAATTATGATGCCTATGAAGATTCGGTGACAGGACGCTTCACAGACCCAGACGGTGACGTGGATCTGCTGATTGTGAAGGACAAACTCCTTACCGGATTTGATGCTCCCATTGCCGCTGTGCTGTATGTGGATAAAAAATTGCAGGACCATACCCTTTTGCAGGCCATTGCACGTGTCAATCGCGTTTATACGGACAAGGATTTTGGTCTGGTCGTGGATTACATCGGCATTTTCAAAAAACTGAACTCAGCACTGGATCTTTATAGTGACGAGCAGTCCGGCATGAATCTGTTCGACCGCACAGAGATCCAATCGGCCATCGCAACGATCAACGACGAAAAGACGAAACTTGAAGCACTGTATCAGGAACTGTGGGACATCTTTGACGGGATTGACCGGAACGAAACCAGTGCGAATGTCTGGCAGGAACGGCTACGGGAGTATGATCTCCGTAGAGATTTTTACGAAAAGCTGTCTGCTTTTGCCAAGATGGTGGACTTTTTGTATTCCAGCTATGAGCTGTTTGAACAGGTCGGTTTTGAGCGAGCTGAAATGTATCGCAAAGATTACCTGTTCTTCAAAAAACTGAAAGACAGCGTGACGCTCCGTTTCAATGACAGTGTGGATTTTTCAAGATATGAAGACGGCATTCGTCAACTGCTCAACACCTATGTCCATGCGAAAGATGCAAAGACTCTGATTGAGCCGCTGGATATTACCAATAAGGAAAAAATGCAGGAACAGCTGGCCAGACTTGGATCTGACGAAGCAAAAGCCGAAGCCATCCAGACCCGTCAGGTCGAGGTCCTGGAGAGCCAGAGATATGTGGACCCCATTCGCTATATGACCTTTATGGAGCGGATTAATAAGACGCTTCAGGATTATCAGGAGGAAAGGAATGGTGAAAAATACCTATCAGCGATGGAAAAAATGGCTGAGGATTACCGGACTGGCCGCAGCTCGGTGGAATACCCGGAAAACATCGTGGATGATGGTGATGCAAAATCGTTTTACGGTGCAGTGTGTGCCGGAATCAAAAAATCTCTGGACGAGCAGGAGGCAGAGCCCTCCGAATCGTTGGGTAAGCTTGCGCTGGACATCAAAGCAATCATTGTGAGCCATGCGAAACGCGACTGGCGGGACAATGTGATCGTCCACAGGAACATGAAAAAGGCATTGGACGATTTGCTGTTTGACTACATGGAAGATCAAAAGCTGGACTGGCCCTTGGATACAATCGACATCATCATTGACGAGATCATGATGATTGCAAAGAAAGGCTATTGACAATGGAAACCATCAGCATAACACTGCCAACATTCGGAAGTGCAGTGACGGTCAACCTTGATCGAAAAAAAATGAAGACCTGCCGCCTGAAGGTCTATCCGAATCAGAAAATTGTGCTATCGCTGCCGCAATCCGCCCCCGACGCATGGGCGGAATCGTTCCTTATAGAAAAGAGCGGCTGGATCGAGTCGAAATTGCGATCTTTCCAAAAAACTGTCGGCTATGCCGCAACCAAAGAGATTCGGAACGGATACTCTATCCGAATGCTGGGCGAAGATATGATCTTTGCATTGTCACAGTGCGAAAAGGAATGTGTATATGCAGAGGGAAAGAAGATTCGTATCTGCTGTAAGTCACCCGAGGATCAGGCGCATGTAAAGCAGCTGTTTGAGGCGTGGTGGCGCAGGCAGGCGAAAGAGATCCTGCAGGAACGTGTGCATGTTTGGTATCCCATCGTAGAAAAATATGGTGTTGCAATGCCTGAATTATCGATCCGGAAGATGAAGACACTGTGGGGAAGTTGCAGCGTTGCACGACATGTGATAACCTTTAACTTCTATCTGATCAAGGCCAGAACGCCCTATATTGATTATGTGGTCCTGCATGAACTGGTGCATTTTCTATATCCGAACCACAGCAAGCAGTTCTATGCCTTTCTCTCCAACTATATGCCCGACTGGAAAGAACGCAAGCTCGTTCTAGATCAGGAGGTCGTACACGAATTATAATATTGCTAAACTTGAAAAATCCTTCCTTCAAAGAAAATTCAGCTCTCGAAGGTGAACCTTTGCATTTGCGCAGAACATTGCAAAGTTTGAGACGAATATTCAGGTAAAGTGGGACGCATAATAGGCAGTTGCATCCTGAACGTAAATACGTTATAATACTCACAGAGATTCCGCTGGTTGTGTGATACTATCCTGATACTAAAAAATCAGCAAGCCACATCTAGCACAGCAATCTCGTTGAAAAGTGAACATCCAAGAACAGAATAACTAAACAAATTCGTTTAGTGACAGCCTGGACTTACCGAGCTCGAGTAATCCCCAATAGCACCATCACCCCGGAGGGTTCCGTGAAAACGAAACCTCCCGGGGTGTTTTTTATCTTCCGCTACGATCAAACAAGCCGTAACATTCAAAGTATCTCCTGTATCAGCGCAAACTCTAAGCCTTTTGAACGCAGTATTTTACACAAAAAAGCCCGAAACCCCTTTCTTCTCTGCCTGCAGGGGAGTATAATAGAATCTGTTGTTTGCAAAATAGGAAAGGGGAAGTATCAACTATGGAATCGAAGCAGAGGCTTTTAGAGCCGCAGCTCGTCCAAACAGGAAGGACGGATCAGTTCAGCCGCAAGGTGTTCTGCGACGGAATGCGGGATGGCGTGCCCATTGCGCTGGGCTATTTTGCGGTATCATTTTCACTGGGCATTGCGGCGCGCAAGGCGGGCTTTACGCCGTTTCAGGGGTTTCTTGTCAGCCTGCTGAACAACGCCTCCGCAGGAGAATATGCCGCATTTGCGCTGATTATGGCAAATGCCACCTATTTTGAGGTGGCGGTCATCACCCTGATTGCCAATGCACGGTATCTACTGATGAGCTGCGCGCTGGCACAGCGCTTTGCGCCGGAAACACCCTTCTGGCATCGGCTGCTCATCGGCTATGACGTCACGGACGAGCTGTTCGGCATTACCATTGCCCGCCCGGGCAGCCTGAACCCGTACTATACCTATGGTGCTATCCTGTTGGCAGCACCTGCTTGGGCGTCCGGTACGGCGCTGGGCATTATAGCGGGTAATCTACTGCCGCTGCGGGTAGTCAGTGCCCTGAGTGTGGCGTTGTACGGAATGTTTTTGGCTATCATCATCCCGCCGGCTCGCAAAGACCGGATCGTTGCGGTGCTGGTGGTCATCAGTTTTGCGCTGAGCTTTCTGTGCAGCTATCTGCCGGGCATCTCGGCGCTCTCCGAGGGCACTCGCACCATTCTTTTAACGGTGGCGATCTCCGGTGCAGCGGCGGTGCTGTTCCCGGTCAGGCAGGAGGAAAACGAAGATGACGCATAACAATTATATCTATATTGCGGTCATGGCGCTGGTATCCTATGCCATCCGCATCCTGCCGCTGACACTGATCCGCAAACCAATCAAAAACCGCTTTGTCCAGTCGTTTTTGTACTATGTGCCCTATGTAACACTGGCTGTGATGACTTTCCCTGCCATCATTCAGGCAACGCAGAGCCCGGTAGCCGGTGCTGTTGCGTTGGTGGTGGGCATTGCCGCCGCATGGTTTGGCGCAAGTCTGTTTCAGGTGGCTGCGGGCTGCTGTGCCGTGGTGTTCGTGCTGGAATTTTTTATCTGATACCTTATAGCGGGGGAACAAAATGAAAAAGATCCTTGTAACCGGTGCAGGCGGCTTTGTGGGCTCCCGTGTGATGCAGCAATGGACGGGGCGGTGCGACCTATGCACTTTTCCCAAAGGCTTTCTGGCAGTGGTAGGGGAGAACGCCGTGCGGCAGGCTGTTTTGCAGCAGCGCCCGGATGTCATCCTGCACACCGCAGCTATTTCGGATACCGGCTACTGCGCCGATCACCCGGAGCAGGCTTACCGTGCCAATGTGGAGCTGCCGGTCTGGTTTGCCCGGGCGGCAGCTGAGACCGGCGCAAAGCTGGTGGCCTTCAGTTCGGATCAGGTCTACGCAGGCGTGACGCAGTCCGGCCCGCTGCCGGAGAACATTCCGCTGCAGCCTGCCAATGTGTATGGGCAGGGCAAACTGGAAATGGAACAGCGGGTGCAGGCGCTCTGCCCGAGCGCCGTGTTGCTGCGCGCCACATGGATGTACGATCTGCCGGGCTACCGGCTGCCCATCCGGGGCAACCTGCTGCTGAACCTTCTGCGTGCGGCACAGCGGGGAGAATCTGTCCGCTTTTCTGTCCAGGATTTCCGGGGCATCACCTACGTCCGGCAGGCGGTGGCGCTGTTGGAAGCTGCCTTGACCCTGCCCGGCGGGGTCTACAACTTTGGCAGCGAAAATGCCGAAAACATGGTGCTGACCGCCCGGCAATTCGCTGAGACGCTGGGAATTACGGTCGATATTCAGGAAGCCGACTGGACACGGAACCTTGCAATGGATTGCAGCAAGCTGCGGGCGCAGGGCATCGTATTTGACACCACACAGACCGGTCTTACGCGTTGTCTGCGAGATTATAGATTGCGCTGACCTCAGAGAATCAAATTTTTCCGTATCGCACAAAAAACAGAGAAAAGCACAAAAAAAGCAGGGGATTCTGTATGATGCCCACCCGGAAGGGCTGGACAAATCATGCGGAAGTCCTGCTTTTTTGCTTGTCTGCCGGAGAAAAGTTCGATTATAGAATGCAGCATTTTTCTATATAAAAGTCATACTTATTTTACATCTTATCTGCATTTTGCTATAATATTTTCGCTTTTTTTGCAAAGCATCCGAACCGCATAAACCTTTAAAACCTTGAGGAGAGTGGAATTTTTGAAGGAAGTCAAGCTTGAAGAAGCGGCTTATCAGTTTGAAGCCAAAATGTCCCTGCGTCAGGCCATCCCGCTGGGCTTGCAGCACGTCTGCGCCATGTTTGTGGGCAACCTGACCCCGCTGCTGATCATTACCAGCGCCTGCGGCATTGCAGGCGGCGAGTTTGCAGACCTGCAGGTCACCCTGCTGCAGAGCGCCATGTTCGTGGCAGGCATCGTCACGCTGGTGCAGCTGTTCACCATCGGACCCGTGGGCGGCGCAGTGCCTATCATCATGGGTACCAGTTCCGGCTTTATTGGCGTGTTCAACAGCGTTGTGGGCACGATGGGCGGCGGTGTGCTGGCCTATGGCGCGATTATGGGCGCATCCATCATTGGCGGTATTTTTGAAAGCGTGCTGGGCTTCTTCCTGAAGCCGCTGCGCAGGTTCTTCCCGCCGGTGGTCACCGGCACGGTGGTGCTTTCCATCGGTCTTTCGCTGATCTCGGTGGGTATCAACTCCTTCGGTGGCGGCAACAAGGCCAAGGACTTCGGCTCTGTGGAGAACCTGCTTCTGGCACTGTTCGTGCTGGTGGTCATCCTGTTCTTCAAGCACTGGACCACCGGTTTCCTCAGCTCCTCCGCCATCCTCATCGGCATTCTGGCCGGTTATGTGGTTGCTTTCATCATGGGGCTGGTACTGCCCACCACCGGTGTGACTGCTGATGGCGTAGAGTTCACCAAGGCATGGGTGCTCAACTGGAGCAAGGTGGCGCAGGCTTCCTGGTTCGCAGTGCCCAAGCTGATGCCGGTCAAGGTGGTATTTGACGCCCGTGCGATCCTGCCGGTGCTGATCATGTTCATCGTTACCGCAGTGGAGACCGTGGGCGATATTTCCGGCGTGATGGAGGGCGGCATGAACCGTGAGCCCTCTGATAAGGAGCTGTCCGGCGGCGTTATCTGCGATGGCCTCGGCTCTACCTTTGCCGCACTGTTCGGCGTGCTGCCCAACACTTCTTTCAGTCAGAACGTGGGTCTGGTGGCCATGACCAAGGTGGTCAACCGTATGGCACTGGCTTCCGGTGCTGTGTTCCTGATCCTCTGCGGTTTGATCCCCAAACTGGGCGCGCTGATCTCCATCATGCCGCAGGCCGTTCTGGGCGGTGCAGCCGTTATGATGTTCTCTTCCATCGTGGTCAGCGGCATCCAGCTGATCACCAAGGAAAAGATGACCCCGCGCCACCTGACCATCGTGTCTGTGGCACTGGGCGTGGGCTACGGTATGGGTGCCAACAGCGGCATTCTGGCACAGGCTCCGCAGGTTTTCCAGCTGATCTGTGGCGAGTCCGGTATCGTTCCGGCCGCCTTTGTGGCGATTCTGCTGAACGTGCTGCTGCCCAAGAACGATATGGCAGAATAAGTTTTAGCCTTTTTGCCGGGCAATGGTCTCCAGCTGCTGCAACACCTCCGGGATGTCTGCATCCAGCAGTTCTGCGCTGTCTGCAATGCAGATCGTGCGCACCTGTGCAGGGTACTTTTTAAGCAGCACGTTGCCGCCTTTGTTTTCCGGCAGGGTGAGCAGTTCCGAAAAGAAACTGCTTCCAAACAGAACGGGACTTCCAACAAGAGGTGTCGGGTCGTTATCGGCCACGGCTCCCAGACGGAAGATCTCCCGTTCTGTTTCTTTTTGCCATTCTGTCGGGGATGGCTGTTCGTGGCAAAAGCGCTCTGTCATGGCTTCTACCGTCTCCCGGCGCAGCAGGGGCTGATCCCCGGGCAGAAACATACAGCCGCTAAGCTCCGGCTGCTGCTCCAGCAGTGCCGAAAGGCCCAGCCGAACGGTATCATTGCGGCCGGGCAGACTGTGCAGCAGCACCGGGACGCCCTGCGCCCTGCACAACGCCTGCACCTCTTCCGAGCGGGTCACCACAATGCGGGCAGCGATACCGGGTGTGGCGGTAGCGTCAAAAGCACGGCAGAGCATGGGCTGCCCGCAAAAATCCGCCAGCAGCTTGTTTGTGCCAAACCGGCGGCTCAACCCGGAGGCCATGATCACACAGCCGACCGTGAGCGACTTCTTCATACAAAAACACCCCTTCAGCAGCATTTTATAATAGTATTATATCGAAAGCTGTGCTAAAATAAAAGCAGAGATATCGCAGCGATAGAAAAGAGAGGTACTGCACATGATGACGATCCGAGAATATAAGCGGGCAGAAAGTCTGGAGGAAGCGTGGCAGCTGAACCAGAAAAAGCCAAACCGTATTTTGGGCGGCATGATCTGGCTGAAGATGGAAACCATCAATGTCGGCACCGCCATCGACCTTTCCGGTCTGGGGCTGGATACCATTGAGGAGACCGAGGATAGCTTTTCCATCGGTGCTATGGTCACCCTGCGCCAGCTGGAGCAGCATCCGGGGCTTGCTGCCTACACCCACGGTGCCATGCGTGAAGCTGTGCGCCATATCGTGGGCGTGCAGCTGCGCAATCTGGCAACCGTGGGCGGCAGCATTTACAGCCGGTTCGGCTTTTCGGATGTACTGACCATGTTCCTTGCCATGGACTGTGATGTTGAGCTGTACAAGGGCGGCATCCTGCCTTTGCAGGAATATGCCCAGCGCCCCTACGACCGGGACATTCTGGTGCGGCTGATCGTAAAAAAGACACCGATGCAGCTTTATTACCAGTCGGTGCGCAACAGCCAGACCGATATCCCGGTGCTGACCTGTGCCGCTGCCCGGATGGAGACCGGAGATTACCGCATCGTCATCGGTGCGCGTCCGCTGCGCGCCGTGCGGTTCGAGCTCCCGGCAGAGCCTGCCCTTGCGGCAGAACAGCTTGCCGCACAGTTTGCTGAAAACGTAAAGGCGCAGATCGTTACCGGCTCTAATATGCGCGGCAGCGCCGAATACCGTAAGCATCTGGCGGGCGTGCTGACAAAGCGCGCGGTGCTGGAGCTGGAACAGCGTAAAATGCAGGAGGAAAAGTAAATGCAGATCACACTTACATTGAACGGTGTCCGGGTATCCGAGGAGATCGCCCCGGATATGCTTTTGATCGATTTTGTCCGTGCACACGGCTGCAAGAGCGTTAAGCGCGGCTGTGAGACTTCCAACTGCGGTCTGTGCACGGTGTTCATGGACGATAAGCCCGTGCTGTCCTGCTCGGTGCTGGCAGCCCGCGCCGATGGACATAAGATCACTACGCTGGAGGGCTTGCAGGAGGAGGCCGCTGAGTTTGGTGCCTTTATTGCAGATCAGGGCGCAGAGCAGTGCGGCTTCTGCAACCCGGGCTTTATCATGAACGCGCTGGCTTTATTCCGGGAGCAGCCGTACCCCACCGAAGAGCAGGTGAAGGAATACCTTGCCGGAAACCTGTGCCGCTGCTCCGGCTACGAGGGTCAGCTGCGCGGTATTATGAGCTTTCTGGCATGGAAAAAGCAGAAGGAGGGCGTACAGTGAAAACCGTCAACAAGCCGTTCCGCAAAAAAGACGCGATGCAGTTGGTCACCGGCCAGCCTGTCTATATGGATGATCTCATCCCGCAGGACTGCCTGATCGTCAAGCTGCTGCGCTCGCCCCATGCAAACGCCATCGTCCGCACCATCAACACCGCCGTTGCCCAAAAAGTGCCCGGCATCGAAGCTATCTTCACTTGGGAGGATGTGCCGCAGGATGCCCGCCGCTACACGCAGGCTGGCCAGACCTACCCGGAAGCCAGCCCCTACGACCGTCTGCTGATCGATCGCCACGTCCGCTTTGTGGGAGACGTGGTGGCCATCGTAGCCGGTAAGGACGAAAAGTGCGTGGACAAGGCGCTCAAGCTCATTAAAGTGGATTATGAGGTGCTGGAAGCCGTGCTGGATTTCCACACCGCAAAGGATAATCCTATCCTTGTGCACCCGGAGGACAACTGGGAGAGCCTTGCCCCCGTGGGTGCCGACAATAAGCGCAACCTCTGCGCTCATGATGAATGCGGCAACGGTGATATCGACGCTGTGCTGGCCGGGTGTGATGTGGTCATCGACCATGTATACCACACCAAGGCCTGCCAGCAGGCCATGATGGAAACCTTCCGCACCTATTGCTCCATCGATACTTACGGCCGGCTGAACGTGCTCAGCTCTACCCAGATCGTTTTCCATGCCCGCCGCAACATCGCCAATGCACTGCACATTCCCAAGTCCATGGTGCGTGTCTCCAAGCCCCGCATCGGCGGCGGTTTTGGCGCAAAGCAGACCGCCGTCAGCGAGGTGTACCCGGCTTTTGTGACTTGGATGACCAAAAAGCCTTCCAAGCTCATCTTTAGCCGTGTGGAAAGCCAGACGGCTTCTTCGCCGCGCCATGAGATGGAAATGCATGTCCGTCTGGGTGCGACCAAGGAAGGTATTGTGAAGGGCATTGACCTGTACACCCTGTCCAACACCGGTGCTTACGGTGAGCATGGCCCCACTACCGTGGGCCTGTCCGGTCATAAGTCCATCCCGCTGTACGGCAAGGCGGAAGCCTTCCGCTTTGTCAGCGATGTGGTATATACCAACCACATGTCTGCCGGTGCGTACCGCGGCTATGGTGCTACACAGGGCCTGTTTGCGGTGGAGTCTGCGGTGAACGAGCTGGCGCACAAGCTGAACATGGACCCCATTGCACTGCGCCTGAAGAACACCGTGCAGGAGGGCGATGTGATGCCCGCCTACTACGGTGCGGTGAATACCAGCTGCGCACTGGACCGGTGCGTACTCAAGGTACGCGAGATGATCGACTGGGAGCACAAGTACCCCGCCCGGGATATGGGCAACGGCAAGATCCGTGCCGTAGGCATGGGTATGGCCATGCAGGGCTCCGGTATCTCCGGCATGGATGTGGGCAGCGCTACCCTCAAGCTGAATGATGACGGCTTCTATACCCTGATGATCGGTGCAGCCGATATGGGCACGGGCTGCGACACCACACTGGCACAGATTGCTGCCGAGGTGCTGGACTGCCCGCTGGATAACATTACCGTCTTTGGTGCGGATACGGATTCCTCTCCCTATGATTCCGGCTCCTATGCTTCCAGCACAACCTATGTCACCGGCAAGGCCACTGAGAAGTGCGCCATGAAGCTGCGGGAACAGATCTGCAAACTGGGCGCGGAGCTGCTGGGCTGCCCGGCGGATGCTGTGGAGTTTGACGGCAAGGTCGTGTTTGAAAGCGCCGACCCCACCCGGCAAAAGACTCTGTCCGAGATTGCCTTTGCTTCTCAGTTCGGTCATAAGATCCCGCTGGAATTCACCGAGACTCACACCTCGCCTTTGTCGCCGCCGCCGTATATGGTGGGCGCTGCCGAAGTAGAGGTTGATACCGAGACCGGCGAGGTGAAGGTGCTGGAATTTGACGCCTGTGTGGACTGCGGCACCCCCATAAACCCCAACCTGACCCGTGTGCAGGCCGAGGGCGGCATTCTGCAGGGCATCGGTATGACCCTGACTGAGAACATCACCTACGACAAAAACGGCTACCCGGAAGAGAACTCTCTGTTCCAGTACAAGATCCCTGCCCGCAACGATATCGGCCACATCCATGTGGAGTTTGAGAATAGCTACGAGCCCAACGGCCCCTTTGGCGCAAAGTCCATTGGTGAGGTGGTCATCAATACGCCGCTGCCCGCCATCTCGGACGCCATCTACAACGCCATCGGCACCCGCTTCTACGAGCTGCCCATTACCCCGGAGCAGATTGCCATGGCAGTTGCAGCCAAGCACTAAAAGCAGATGCTGAACGAAAAAGAGCTTCCGTTTCTGGCAGAGAAAGGGCATATCGTTTCTCTGGTAGGCGGCGGGGGAAAAACGACCCTGCTGTATGCCATGGCAGACCACTGTGCCCGTAAGGGCTGGCGGGTGCTTGTGACCACGACTACCCATATCCGGCAGCCTGCTGCCTGTTATGCACCGGATGACGCAGCGCTTACTGCTCTATGGCAGGCGGGTCACTACGTAGTGATCGGCACCCCGGCAGAAAACGGGAAGCTGACCCTGCCGCCGGAGCAGCTTTTGCGCAGGATGGCACAGGCAGATGAGGTATTCATTGAGGCGGACGGGGCAAAGCACCACCCCTGCAAGCTCCCGGCGGCGCACGAGCCGGTGCTGCTACCCCAAAGCGATATTGTTTTGGCAGTAGCAGGGCTTTCGGCGCTGGGCAAACCCTTGCGGGAGGTCTGCTTCCGCTATGATGCCATCCGTCCGCAGTTTTTAGCGGCTGCGCCGGATGCATCTCTTACGCCGCCCATGCTGGCACAGCTGCTTGCAAGTGCGCAGGGCGGCCGCAAGGCGGTGGGAGACCGGCAGTTTTACGCTGTGCTCAATCAGGTTGATACGCCGGAATTGCAGCAGCAGGGCATACAAATACAACAACTTTTGCGTCAGCAGGGCATACCGTGTGTGCTGACGCATTTTAAAGAGGAAGAACGTGCATGAGCAAGGAAGATAAGATCGTATTCTGTACCGGGGGCGGCTGCACCGCAAAGCTGGGTGCCGGGGTGCTGAGCCGTATTCTGGAAAAGCTGCCCCGGGGCGAAAAAGACCCGGATCTTCTGGTCGGCTATGACAGCCGGGATGATGCCGCAGTCTACCGCATTACGGACAACATTGCACTGGTGCAGACTGTGGACTTTTTCCCGCCGATGGTGGACGACCCCTATACCTTTGGGCAAATCGCTGCCACAAACGCCCTGAGCGATGTCTACGCCATGGGCGGCGAGGTAAAAACTGCCTTAAATCTGGTCTGCTTCCCGGAGGATATGGATCTGAACGTGCTGGGCGAGATTTTACGCGGCGGTGCTGAAAAGGTGACAGAAGCCGGCGGCAGTCTTGCAGGCGGGCATTCCATCGCGGACAGCGGGGTGAAATACGGCCTTTCCGTGACCGGCCTTGTTGACCCGCACCGGATGTATACGAACGACACCGGTGTACCCGGTGATAAGCTGGTATTGACCAAGGCTTTAGGCGTGGGTCTGCTGTGCACGGCAAACCGCGTAGGCGAGGCCGCCCCGGAGGAAATGGAAGCCGCCATCCGCTCCATGACCACCCTGAACAAAACGGCGGCAGAGATCAGCCGCAAATACCGCGTCCATGCCGCTACGGATGTGACCGGCTTCAGCTTTCTCGGCCATCTGCATGAAATGATGGGCGGCAAACTTTCCTGCGTCATCCATGCAAATGCCGTGCCGGTGCTGCCGGGCGCGGAAAAAGCGGCGGATGCGTTTTTGTACACCGCCGCCGGGCAGCGCAACCGTAACCATACCGGGCCATTCGTCCGGTTTAAAAACGTAAGCTTTGCCATGGAGGAAGTTCTGTTCGACCCGCAGACTTCCGGCGGGCTGCTGCTGGCGGTAGACCCGGCGGATGCAGCGGCACTGGAACAGGAACTGTGCGCCGCAGGTCTGCCCGCAAGCATTGTGGGCGAGATCCTGCCGAAACAGGAAATTGAGATCACCGTAACAGACAAATGAGAGGAGTAATCAACATGGCTGAATTTATCAAAGTGGATGCACTGGGCGATGCCTGCCCGCTGCCTGTCGTCAAGGCAAAAAAGGCGGTTTCCGAGCTGCAGGGCGCGGGACAGGTGGAGGTACTGGTGGACAACGAGATCGCCGTACAGAACCTGACCAAGATGGCACAGCAGAAGAGCTATCAGTACAGCGCGGAAAAGTTGGAAGAGCGCAAATACCGTGTGCTGTTCACGCTGGGCGAAGCAGAAAGCGCTCCAGCAGAAGCTGCTCCTGTCTGCGTGCCGGATGCCCGCACGGATACGGTGGTGGCTATTTCCGCTGCCGTTATGGGCGAGGGCAGCGAGGAGCTGGGCAAGACCCTGCTCAAGGCCTTTGTGTTCGCACTGACCCAGCAGGACAAGCTGCCCAAGACGATCCTGTTCTATAATGGCGGCGCAGCGCTGACCTGTGAAGGCTCTGCCATGCTGGAGGATCTCAAGGCATTGGAAGCACAGGGCGTGGAGATCCTGACCTGCGGCACCTGCCTGAACTTCTACGGCCTTACCGAGAAGCTGGCTGTGGGCAGCGTGACCAACATGTACACCATTGCCGAAAAGCTGACGCAGGCAGGGAACGTGGTAAAGCCGTGATTTATCTTGACAACGCAGCCACCACCCTGCATAAACCACCGCAGGTGGAACAGGCTATTGTGGAGGCACTGCATACGGCTGGCAATCCCGGACGCGGCGCACACGAGCCTACCCTTCACGCCGCACGGATCGTACTGGACACCCGTCTGGCGCTGGCAGAACTTTTCCATGCGCCAGACCCCTCCTGCATCGTTTTTGCTGCCAATGCAACCATGGCGCTGAACACAGTACTGAACGGCGTGCTGCATCCGGGTGACCATGTGATCACAACGGTATGCGAGCATAACTCCGTTCTGCGTCCGCTGTACCGGCTGCGGGCACAGGGGGTAGAGGTCTCTTTTACCGGGGTGGATGCTGCTGCACGGCTTTGCTACGACCAGTGGGAAACGCTGCTGCGTCCCACGACCCGGGCACTGGTGGTGACGGGAGCTTCCAATGTGACCGGCAACGGCATAGACCTTGCCCGCGCAGCAGACTTCGCGCACCGGCACGGTCTAGCGCTGATCGTGGATGCAGCCCAGACTGCCGGTGCGCAGCCCATTGATGTGCAGCAGCTGGGCATTGATGCTCTCTGCTTTACCGGGCACAAGGCGCTTTTGGGGCCGCAGGGCACCGGCGGCGCTTATGTGCGCCCCGGCCTGTGTGTTGCGCCGCTCCTTGTGGGTGGCAGCGGTGTGCACAGCTTTGACGAAACGCACCCATTGCAGATGCCCACCGCACTGGAGGCTGGCACACTGAACGTACACGGCCTTGCCGGGCTGTGTGCCGGTGTACAATGGCTGCTGGAACAGGGCGTAGAAAACCTTGCTGCCCGGGAAGCCGCCCTTGCCCGCCTGTTTTATGAGCAGGTGCGCACTGCGCCGGGCGTAACAGTGTATGGTGATATGACCATGCAGCCCCGTGCGCCCATTGTAGCGCTGAATATCGGGCAAGAGGATTCTGCCCGGGTGGCAGATATCTTGTGGGAGGACTATGGCGTCTGCGTGCGTGCCGGAGCGCACTGTGCTCCGCTGATGCACAAGGCGCTTGGCACTGTGGAGCAGGGCGTGGTACGGTTCAGCTTTTCCCATTTCAATACGGAGCAGGAGGTGCAGCGGGCAGCGCAGGCTGTTTGCGCCCTTGCCCGGGAACTTTTATGCGAATAAAACGAAGCTATATTGTGCTTTCCTTCCGCACCACCTTAGAAGCTATGGAGTGGGAAAAGCAATGCCATGCCCGGCAGGTGCCCGGGCGTCTGATCCCGCTGCCGCGTGAGATCTCGGCGGGGTGCGGGCTTGCATGGCGGATGCTGCCGGAGGACTGGCAAAGCTGGCAGGCAGCACTGGATCAAACACAGTTTGATAAGGTAACGCCTGTGGAGCAATAATTAAGGGAGAAAAACACCAATGAACAGACAAACGCTTGCAGACGTTCTGCAAGATACAAACCAGACCGGTAGCTATACGCTGGCTACCGTGTTGGAAGGCGCAGAGGCGGGCAGTCAGCTGCTGCTGCGGGACGGAGATGCCCTATGGCAGACCCGGAGCGCCGAGCTTTTGCAGCGGCAGCTTGCCGTCCTGCAGGCCTGTACCGCTACGGGCTTTCTTACGCTGGACGGGCGGCGGGTATTTGCCGAGCGCTTTGGTGCTGTGCCGCAGCTGGTAGTCTGCGGCGGCGGTCATGTGGCGGCTGCTCTTGTAAAGCAGGCAAAGCTTCTCGGCCTACCGGTGCTTGCCATAGACGACCGGGAGGAATTTGCCCAACAGCTGCGCGCCGCCGGAGCGGATACCGTGCTTTGTGCCCCCTTTGCACAGGCACTTCAAAATGTGCCCGGCGGGGCAGAGACCTATTTTGCAGTGCTGACCCGCTCCCACGCCTTTGATCTGGATTGCCTTACCCAGATTTTGCAAAAACCTGCGGCCTATGTGGGCATGATGGGCAGCCGTGGTCGTGCCGCACTGGTGCGTCGTCAGCTGCTGGAGGCCGGGTTGGACAACCAGCGGATCAATGCGCTCTGCGCACCCATCGGCCTTGCTATTGGTGCACAGACGGCTGCGGAGATCGCGCTTTCCATTCTGGCGCAGATCGTGCAGGTCAAGAATGCCCGCCCCCAGACCGAGGGCTATCCCGTCACATTGCTGGATGCGATGGTGCAGGCAGAAAAAGCCCATACCCCGGCGGTACTGGCTACTATTATTGCGCGGCACGGCTCCACTCCGCGGGATGTGGGCGCAAAGATGCTCATTCTACCCGATGGCAGTACCGTGGGCAGCGTAGGTGGCGGCATTATGGAGCATTACACGGTACAGGCTGCTCAGAAGCTGTTGGCACAGGCTGCGCCCGCCCTGCAATGCCTGCAGCTTTCGGCTGACGGCAAAAACGAGGATGCGGCTGTTGCTGCCTGTGGCGGCTCCATGGAGGTGCTATTGCAGACACTTTTCCCCGGGGAGGAAACAAAATGAAAAAGGATGCCTTGATCATCGTACGCGGCGGCGGCGACCTTGCCACTGGAACCATCCACCGGTTGTGGAGCGCCGGGCTGCGGGTGCTGGTACTGGAAACGACACAGCCCGCGGCCATCCGCCGTCAGGTGGCTCTGTGTGAAGCAGTGTATGAAGGCGAAACAACTGTTGAGGGTCTGCGCGCTGTCCGCATTGAAACATTAGAGCAGGCGCAGTCTGTCTGGGCGCAGAGCGCTGTTCCGGTGCTCGTTGACCCGGAGGGAGCCTGTATTGCCCGAGCAAAGCCTGATGTCGTGGTAGACGCCATTCTGGCTAAGCGGAACCTTGGCACCCGCCGGAATATGGCACCGCTGACCATTGCCCTCGGTCCCGGCTTTGTTGCTGGGCAGGACGTGGACGCCGTGGTGGAGACCAAACGCGGCCACCGGCTTGGACGGATCATTCGGGAGGGGAGCGCTATCCCCAATACCGGCATCCCCGGAGTTATTGGCGGGTACGGTGCGGAGCGGGTGATCCATGCACAGGCCGCCGGTGTTTTTATGAATGTGCGCAAGATCGGCGATTTGGTAGAGAAGAGTGAAGTTATTGCTACCATCCGCATCCCGGAGGGAACGGACATCCCAGTCACAGCACAGATTCCCGGCATCCTGCGGGGACTGCTGCGCAGCGGCTATCCGGTCACACCGGGCTTTAAGATCGCGGATATTGACCCCCGGAGGGAGGAACTTTCCAACTGTTTCCTGATTTCGGATAAATCCCGCTGTATTGCCGGCAGTGTACTGGAACTTGTCTGTGCACAGGTGTGGCAGTAAAGCCTGTATAAAAAATAACCCCTGCCGTTTTGCAAAAAGGTCTGCAAAGCGGCAGGGGTTTTATGGTTCTATGTTAGTTGCGGTAGCAGCGGTCCTGGCCGACCAGCCAGTCCTCACACAGATGCTGGGCTTCCTCCAGGCTGCGGCTCTCGCAGTCAAAAAAGGCACCGTGCAGGGAACGGTAGGAGTAGTGAACACGCGGAACACCGTTTGCGTCCCCGGTTCCGACCGTGAAGATTTCCAGCAACAGTA
>OLSX01001945.1_pt1 | contig 19121 bp, 17 predicted proteins | sample 1673141 | NCBI WGS metagenome assembly OLSX01 (sample SAMEA3136759, study PRJEB25190) | human gut metagenome | biome: human gut; feature: human-associated habitat; material: faeces | place: Austria | collected 2013
GCGACCTGTCCGCTGTGGTCACCGGCATCATTCTGGCCATGAACGTGCCCGTGGGCATGCCCATCGGCCAGCTCATCATCGGCGACCTGGTTGCCATCATCGTGGTCAAGCAGCTGTTCGGCGGCATCGGCATGAACTTTGCAAACCCTGCACTGGTCGGCCGTATCGTGCTGTTCATCAGCTTTGCCGGTTCCATGAACAATTGGGTGTTCCCCGATGCAGCGGTTGACCAGCTGTCCAGCGCTACCCCGCTGGCTGTGGCTGACACCAGCAAGCTGAGCCTGCTGGACCTGTTCATGGGCGTGCACGGCGGTGTTCTGGGCGAGACCTGCGCTCTGGCCATCCTGCTGGGCCTGATTTATCTGGTGGCCACCAAGACCATCAGCATCGCCATCCCCGCTTCTTACATCGGCAGCATGTTTATCTTCTACCTGATCTCCACCGGCAGCCTGCACGGCGCACTGGTCGGCATCCTGTCCGGCGGCCTGATGTTCGGTGCTGTGTTCATGGCAACGGACTACGTTACCAGCCCCTTTACCCTGAAGGGCAAGCTGATCTACGGCCTGTGCCTGGGCATCGTCACCTTCGCCATCCGTCAGTGGGGCAGCTACGCTGAGGGCGTTTCCTTCGCGCTGCTGTTTATGAACCTGTGGGTCCCCTTTATCAACGATTGGACCCGTCAGACTCCTTACGGCTATGTTAAGCCTGCAAAGAAAGCAAAGGAGGGTGCTGGCAAATGAATAAGAATTCTTCCTGGGAGACCAGTGTAAAGCCTGTTGTTGTGCTGAGCGTGATCGCACTGATCGTCAGCCTGCTGCTGGCCATGGTCAACTCCTTTACGGCTCCCATCATTGAGGATAACCAGAAGGCCGCAACGCTGGCTGCCTATGTGGACGTGATGCCCACCGTTTCCAGCGCCTCCGATCTGGAGGAAGTGACCGACTACACCACCGAGAACATCACCGGTGCTGTAAAGGCCACCGACGGCTCCCTGGCCATCAAGGCTGAGGAAAAGGGCTTTGACGGCGGCATCCTGTCCGTCATCATCGGCTTCGACACCAACGGCACTGTCACCGGCATCTGGGTGGACGCTTCTACCCAGACCAAGGGCATCGGCAGCAACGTTGCCACCGACAGCTTCCTTGCTCAGTTCGATGGCATGGATGGCACCCAGAACATCACCCTGGGCCAGGGCTACGACGCATACAGCGGCGCAACCATTTCCTCTAAGGCTCTGTTTGCCGCCATCAACGATTGCATCAACTGCTACAACGAGTTGGCATAAAGGAGGTTGGTAAGAAATGGCAAGCGAAAACAAGTCCAAGGTAAGCATCCTTACCAACGGCATCATCAAAGAAAACCCCGTTCTGCGTCTGGTTCTGGGCACCTGCTCCTGCCTGGCTGTTACCACGGCAGTTTCCAGCGCGCTGGGCATGGGCGCAGCCTTCACCTTCGTGCTGGTGTGCTCCAACATCCTGATCTCGCTGCTGCGCAACGTGATCCCCGCTAAAGTCCATCTGCCCTGCTACATCGTCATCATTGCAGGCTTCGTGACCATCGTTCAGATGGTGATGCACGCCTACATGGACAGCCTGTACACTGCACTGGGCGTGTTCCTGCCCCTGATCGTTGTCAACTGCATCATTCTGGGCCGTGCCGAGATGTTTGCCTGCAAGAACAATGTGGTGGATTCCGCACTGGACGGCATCGGCATGGGCATCGGCTACACCCTCACCGTGGTGCTGATGGCCTCCATCCGTGAGATCCTGGGCAGCGGCACCTGGCTGGGCTTCCAGGTCCTGCCCGAGAGCATGGCCAAGATGAGCATTATGACCCAGGCTCCCGGCGCATTCTTCTGCTACGGCGTGCTGATGGCCGGCTGCGTCTGGCTGGAAGGCAAGCTGGATGCCCGCATCGAGCGCAAGAGCTGCTGCGACCTCGACAACCTGAAGAAGGAGGCAGAATAAGATGTTAGTCAAACTTGCTGCGATCTTCTTCAGCATGATCCTGGTGAACAACTACGTGCTGGTGAAGTTCTACGGTATCTGCCCGTTCCTGGGCGTTTCCAAGAAGCTGGATTCCTCCATTGGTATGTCCGGCGCTGTTATCTTTGTTATGCTGGTGGCAACGGCTGTCACCTTCCCCATCCAGATCTTCGTTCTGAACCCGGCTGACCTGGGCTACCTGCAGACCATCGTGTTCATCCTGGTCATTGCAGTGCTGGTGCAGTTCATCGAGATCTTCCTGAAGAAGTATGTTGTTGCACTGTACAATTCTCTGGGCGTTTACCTGCCCCTGATCACCACCAACTGCTGCGTGCTGGCCGTGACCATTCTGGTCGTGGACGACTACGGCGCAGACGTTGCTACCCTTGGCTTTGCCGCTGCCTACATTGAGGCTCTGGTCTGTGCCGTGGGTGCAGGTGTCGGCTTTATGCTGGCCATGGTCATGTTCAGCGGCGTGCGCAAGCGCGTGGAAGCCTGCGATCCCCCGGCACCCTTCAAGGGCCTGCCCATCACCCTGATCGCAGCAGCCATCACCAGCCTGTCCTTTATGGGCTTCGGCGGCCTCGTCGAAAACCTGTTCAACGTGACGCTGTAAGGGAGGAACAGGATTATGAATATTGTATCTGCTGTGATCCTCTGTACCATCGTGGGCGCGATCGGTGCCGTTGTTCTGGTGCTGGCCGCAAAGTTCATGGCGGTTGAGGAAGACCCCCGTATTGAAGAAGTTTCTGCCTGCCTGGCCGGTGCAAACTGCGGCGGCTGCGGCTACGCCGGCTGTGCCGACTACGCAAAGGCCGTTGTTATGGACGGCGTTCCCTGCGACAAGTGCGCCCCCGGCGGCCCCAAGGCTGCTGCCGCCATTGCCAAGATCATGGGCGGTGAGGCAAGCGCTGTGGAGAAGAAGGCTGTGGTCCAGTGCCAGGGCAACTCTGAGCACTGCAAGCCCAGCTACGAGTACAAGGGCATCCAGACCTGTGCCGCTGCTGCCACCCTGTACGGCGGCCCCAAGACCTGTACCTTTGCCTGCATCGGCCTGGGCGACTGCACCAAGGTGTGTAAGTTCGATGCCATCCACATTGTGGACGGCGTGGCCAAGGTGGACAAGGACAAGTGCACCGGCTGTGGTGCCTGCGCCAACATCTGCCCCAAGCACGTCATTATGATCGACGCAGGCGGCCCCCGCAAGCCCGTGGTCATGTGCTCCAATCAGGATAAGGGCCCCGTTGCCATGAAGGCCTGCACCACTTCCTGCATTGCCTGCGGCATGTGCGAGCGCACCTGTAAGTTTGATGCCATCCACGTTGTGGACGGCGTGGCCCGTGTGGACTACGACAAGTGCAAGGGCTGCGGCATGTGCGCCCAGAAGTGCCCCAAGCACATCATCCTCTTCCCGCTGAAGGACGATCCGAATCCCCCCAAGCCCGTGGTGAAGCAGGCTCCGAAGCCCGCTGCCGCTCCTGCCGCTCCGGCAGAGCCCGCCGCAAAGGCTGAGGAGGCAAAGGCTCCCGAAGCCCCCAAGGCTGAGTAAGCGGAACCCATTGTAATATGGTAAAGCGCCCCCATTGCTCCTTTGAGTGATGGGGGCGCTTTTTGGTGCAAAACCTCTCCGTCATCATCGCTGACGCTCGATGCCACCTCCCCTAGTAGGGGAGGCCTTGGCATGAGATTCATTTTTCGATCTTTTCGCCTATCGGCTCCAAGAGCGACTTCTGCCGCAGAGGTGAACATTACGCCAGCACTGCCAAAAGGAGCGAAGCGCCAGACCCCGAAAACGCGACGGCCTGCCAAGGGCTCCCCTACTAGGGGAGCTGTCACGGCGAAGCCCGTGACTGAGAGGTTTAACTCGGACGCTGTCGAGCTTTGCGAGACTGAGAGGGCTCCGAAAACTTTTTTCAAAAAATCTCGAAAAAAAGTGAAAGGAATCTGCGTTTCATGTATTATAGAGAGTGAAACTGCGAATGTACAACACAAAACTGCGCGATATATCAATGCGGCGGGGCGTGCGGATAAGTTAGACTGCGCTACTCCCCGCAATGATATTGCGACGGTTCATAACTTGCTGTATATCGCAGAATATTTTGTCTGAAAAGGGGAAGGGAAAATAAAATTTCACTATTGAAAATACTGGATATACATGCTATAATTACGATAATGATGTATCTGGTAAAAATAACCTGCCAAGGGAAAGAAAAACGACAAAAGTTGAATATCTTTTCCTCCGGTTTTGCCAAAAATACTATGATGCAGGGAGGGCTCCACTGTGCGGAAAAATCATCACGGAAAAAAAGATAGGCTGGTGAAGCGCGTTTTTGCGCTTTGTCTGGCGCTTGCGGTCATCTGCACCTGCCTTGTGCCGGTGTTTGCAACGGAGGGTCTGATCGATCCTCAGGTTAATCAAGAGGCCTCCCGGCCCGTAGATGACGGCGAGGCATCCTATCCTGACGACGAATTTGCCGGTTTCGGCGAGGAGGAAGCCACCCGGCCTGTAGACGGCGGCGAAGCTGCCGGTTTTGGCGAGGAGGAAGCCACCCGTCCTGCAGACGGTGAGGGTGGCGAGGACAACCTCGACGGCGGCCCCAACGTTAAGGAAACAGAGTGGGGTACCGTTATTGACTACGGCACCAGCACCAGCACCGACTCCAGCTCCAGCACCGAGACCCAGTGGTCCGGCGAGGACGACGTGGTGGAAAAGCCTGATGACAAAGTGGTCGTTTCCGGCGACGAGATCAAAAAGCTGCAGGATATGGTGGTCTACCGCTTCTGGCTGAGGGAGCTGAACACCCTTGACCTGCAGGACATTACCGCTCAGGCACAGATCAACAATATGACGGAGAGCGAGTATCTGGCCCGGAACGGTGAGGTTCTGTGGAACCTGTACTTCATTCAGGCTGTGCCCCGGGCAAAGACCATCGCGGACTACAGCAGCTACATCAATACCCCCTCCTCCAACCGGGACCCCAAGGGCGAACTGCGGCTGTTTGACTACTGGTACACGCTGGACGAGTTTGGCAACCGGGTACGCCTGAACCTCACCGACCCCACCAGCAACATTCTGGACAGCAAGACCACCACCGTGAACGTCTACGCCGCATGGAAGGACGGTACCGTGGGCTCCGATGAGGAAGAGGACGTGGATCACGAGGATCTGGTGGACAAGAACCCCGTGCCTGTGGATTTGACTGCCAAGGCCTCTGCTTCCTACGAGGACGAGGACGGCAACACGAAGAGCGTCAATCTGCCGGTGGAAGTGAAAAACCTGCCCTCTGCCGCAGATCACCTCAGCGTCATCCACATGGGTTATGACGATATGGAGAGCTTCTATGAGAGCCACTCGAATGATTTTGGTAGTATGGCTCCCATTCTGGGCCTGAAGATCTCCCCCAAGAACGCCAAGGGCAACACGGTGCAGCCTGCCAAGGGCCAGAAGGCCACCGTTACCGTCTCCGGTCTGGACAAACTGCCGGCAATGGAAGGTGCAACTGCCGATGCACTGAAGGTGCTCCACCAGAAAGACGACAATACCGTGGAAAAACTGGATGTTGTCAGCTATGAGAATGGCACACTGACCTTTGAGACCACCGGCTTCAGCCCCTTTGTGATTGCGCTGGAATATCCGGATCAGGGAAGTGAAGACTGCGATAGTGACGGCATTGAGATCGTCAGCATTGAGATCGATGGCGTTGAGTACCCGAATGTGAATGATGGAATTGCTACGATCAGTAGCATTCAGGGTGATACAAAAGTTCCGGTTGGTGCAACGATTACACTGCATTCCAATAACGGAAAGAGTAGTTATTATCATAAATGGATAGTTACAAAAGGTACAGCTGAGTTTGTTGGTTCAGTTGAGGGATGGGGCGATAAATATAAAACCGTGAAGCTAAAGCTTACCACGGCAGGCCATGTGCAGATTAAGCATCGCTATGGTAAAGCTAAGGATAAGCTAACTAATGGTGATACACTGGATGATATTGAGGTTGTGGACACTACAACGACATCTTCTCACGATCTTTATGTTTACACGCAGGTTTTGGGCTATTCGGGTGATCACTACGGCGAAAAAGTTGAAAATAAAGCGTGGAACGGCATGGCTGTTGGTACGATTTCAAATGTAGATGCTCCGAGTAAATACAATACACGTACCTCAATTTATGACACAGCTGACATTGATACGAAGTTGGGAACTGAAATTATAGTTGATTCCGGACAGTTTCCTGTGATTCCGATTAAACAGGATGGCAAATACAAGGATTACTATTACGAATCACTCCCGAAAGAAATCCAAGACGAAATTGAGAAGGATCCAACGAAAGCGAATAATGTAGGCACGTACACAATTGAATGGTACGAGGTCGTTGCTGCGGGTGGAGCCAATACTGGCAAAAACGGCGAGGATGGAGACTGGACGGGTGAAGAGAACTATAAACCCACATACACGAAGGGCATATATAAATCTCCGATTTCGTCGGTCAGTGATAAAAAAATGACGTACCATCTGGATGGTCTGATAGTGCTCCATGATACAACGCACATCAACGTCCAATTTAAGGTTCAGGATGTGGGTAAAGATACCTTTGCTCTAGTGCGTGATTATGGCGGTGCATTTACTGTCCCAAGCACAGGTAGTTCAATTTCGCTGAGTAATATCGATCGTCCGGATGTTCCCCGCGCAGGTCAAACTCAAGCAGAGTATCCGTTAACAAAGCCAACAGCGGATGGAACTATTTATAAATTTTATGGTTGGTATACAAATCAGGACTGCACGGCTGATAGCAAGTTTGATTTTGATGAAGATACTATTGCAGAAGATACAACTTTCTATGCAAAGTATGTGCCTGCTTCCGCCAATCTGACCATCTCCAAAACCGTTACTGGCAAACTTGGCGACACCAACAAAGCCTTTACCTTTACAATTACCAAAGCTGATGGTACAGCGGCAAATATCACTAATACCAATATTGAGATTAGTGAAGCAGATCGTGCAAAGGTTGAATGGAAAGGTAATGGTCAGTTTACGCTGAAAGACGGAGCTTCGATTACCTTCAAGAATCTGCCAAGTGGTGAGTACAAGGTTGTAGAGGACGACTATAGTGATGAAAAGTACGATACCAGCTGGCAGATTGGTACAGACGGTGAGGTACACGAAAAGAATAGTACTGCAACTGTAACAATCGGTACAACTGAGCAGACGGTTCACTTCACCAATCACCGGACGCTCGAGCCTGACCTTGGTGTCCTCCTCGACACCCTGCCTTACATTGTCATCCTTGCTGTGGTGGCTGGCGGCGTGGCCCTGCTGATGCTGCGCAAGCACCGTAAGGAAGATGACTAAAGGGGGCTGACCGCATGGCGAAGAAGAAAGCGCCCCAGCGGCTGGCCGGTGCAGAGAAAAGCTGTATCAGCCCGGAGCAGGAAGCGATCATCCAGTGGTTCCGGACGGTGAAATTCCGCAAGAACCTGCTGGGCGGCGTGGACGAAGCGGCAATGTGGAAGAAGCTGGAAGAGCTTTACGCCCTGTACGAAGCCGCCATCCGCGCCGAGCGCACAAGGTACAATGTGCTGCTGGAGCAGCAGACCGGAAGCCGCAACCCGGACGCTGCTCGGTCCAACCCCCCAGTCACCTACGGTGACAGCCCCCCTAATAGTGGGGCCCTTGGCATGGAGATGACGTTTGGCGGCAGAGGGGAACAGCAGCAAACCATAATGCAAAACCGCAAAGTTTCCGGTTCTGCCAAGGGCTCCCCTACTAGGGGAGCTGGCGAGCGAAGCGAGACTGAGGGGTTCAACCCCGCCGCCAGCTCTGACCCCCAAAAGGAGGCGCATTCCGATGCACCCGCTGGACAATGATGCCCTGAAGCAGGGGGCACGGGCGGTGCGCCGCCGCAGGCTGGACGCTGAGAACCGGCAGGATTTTATCAGCCTGCTGGGCCGCATTGTGGTGATCCTGCTGTGCGCCTGGGTGCTGTTCACGCAGGTGTTCCTGCTCACGCAGGCCAAGGGCAGCAGCATGTTCCCCGCGGTAAAGGATGGCGACCTGCTCATCTGCTACCGTATGCAAAAAACCTACGCAAAAAACGACGTTGTGGTCTACACCCAGGGCGGCAAGCTCCGGGTGGGCCGCATCCTTGGGCGCGAGGGCGACCTTGTGGCTCTGGACGACAGCGGCACCCTTGTGGTGAACGGCGCGGTGCAGAGCGGCGAGATCCTCTACCCCACCTACGCAAAAGACGCGCTGGAGTACCCCTACACGGTGCCGGAAGGCTGCTTTTTTGTGCTGGGCGATTACCGCACACAATCCGAGGACAGCCGGGACTTTGGCCCGGTTCCGCTGGAGGATGTGCAAGCAAAAGTAATTACACTACTGCGGCGACGCAGTTTGTAATACCACGGAAGCCGGAAGAAGCTGCCGGCATCCTGCCTGTGAACCGCGGAGTTTGGGCCGCGGCACAGGAGTACGAACTATTTCTTACTAGGGAGGAATAACAATGAAACTGAAGAAATTCTTCGCGGGCTTCTGGCTGCCGCCATGATGCTCACCGTCGGCGCAACCGCAGCGTTTGCGACGGCACCGGTTATTGACGGGAGTAATGGTAATACTGGTTCTTCGCAGACTTATACGCCTGTCGGCGAAGAAGATGATTTGGGCATTATGAAGAACTATAAGGTGGAAAAGGGCACTGCACCGAAAGAGACTTTTAACTTCAGTGTGAAGTATGTGTCTGGAAAGAGCAAGCCTTATACTTCTATTTATACGTATGAAGGGACTGCAACTGCTTCTTTCGAGAACAATATGGAAGCAAATGTGAAGGCATATCAGAGTGCTCTGAACATTAAGATTAAGAATTTTGGTTTGCCTGCTGGTCCCGGCAAATATTGTTTTGAGATTAAGGAAAAAACTCCTGATAATCCTACCCCGGGTGTTGCCTATGATTCCACTACTCGTTACCTTGTGATTACTGTTGCAAATAACGAGAAGTACGAAGGTTATGTATATTATGCAGGCTTGTTTGATGACCAGTATAATCCTAATGAGAGTATTAAAGATGGTGTGAATTCTCATAAGGTTTCTGGTGATGATGCATTCACCAACACTTATACTGCTAATAATGTTCTGATTACTAAGGACATTAAGGGTGGCTTTGCTGACCTGGCTGCTAAGTTTAACTTTAAGGTTAAGCTGACTGTTGCTGATACTAAGAATGCAAACCAGTATGTTGGTGCAAAGGTTGTTCACTCTGATGATACAGCTGTTACTGTTGGTACCGTCTGGAGCATTTCTGCAAAGGATTCTGAGGATGGTTGGTATGATGTTAAGCTGGGTCGCAATGACCAGCTGGAACTCGAGAACCTGCCAGAAGGCGTTATTGTGACCGTTAAGGAAACTGACGGCAATGAGTACACTGTGGAGCAGAACCCCAGTGATATTAACAGCAAGAATGCGAATGCCTCTTATGCAAAGATTGGTACCATGAACAATAGCGTTGTTACCGCAACTGTTGGCACTGCTAATGGTAGCATCGGCTTTATTAACACCAAGGAAGGCACCCCCGACATGGGTGTTGTGCTGGACAATGCACCTTACATTGCAATGCTGGCCATCGTTGCCATTGGTGGTGTGGCCCTGATGCTGAACAAGCGCCGCCGCGACGAGGAGTAAGAACCTCTCAGGCGCGAACAACTTCCTTGACGGTTTTGCCAAGGCCTCGCCCTTCGGGAGAGGTGGCACGGCGTAGCCGTGACGGAGAGGGTGAGGACGCTGCCCAAGAGTCTATCGGTAGGTGATTGTCTGGTACTTTTACTAGAGCAACTTATCGTAACGCAGGCAGTTCCCCGCCAACTGGTTCACCCTCTCAGGCGCTAGCGCGCCAGCTCTCCCAAAGGGAGAGCTTCTGACGAAACCGGAAACTTTCTGGTATATCCACTTATTTGAATTTGCTTAACCGGAGGTGGGCTGTATCAACTGGCAGAGAAAAGCGTTGAGGGCAGCCGACTTTCTGGTGAGCGCGGTGGTCGTGCTGTTCCTGGTGGTCGCCGGGGCGTATTCAGCCTATGCCCTGTGGGACAACTCGCAGGTGTACGCCGCCGCAGACAATGTTCAGGCAGAGCTTTTGCAGTTTAAGCCCAAGGCGGGCGCGGATAATGGCGCAAGCTTTGAGGAGCTGCTGGGCATCAACCCGGATGTCTGCGCGTGGGTCACACTGGACAACACCGCCATCGACTACCCTGTGGTACAGGGCGAGGACAACTTTACCTATGTGAACACCGATGTCTACGGTGATTTCTCGCTGGCAGGCAGCATCTTTCTGGATGTGAACTGCGACAAGAACTTCACCGACCCCTACTCTCTGCTGTATGGTCACCACATGGAAGAGAGCAAGATGTTCGGTGATCTGGATCTCTACAAGGACGCAGAGTTCTTTGCAGAGAACACCACCGGTGAGCTGATCCTGCCCGACCGCACCTATGATCTTCAAACCTTTGCATGTCTGCTGGTCCCTTCGTCTGAGAGCGCGATCTTCCAGCCCCAGCGCTGGGACAGCGACCTGCAGGGGTTGTACACCTTTGCGCAGGAGAACGCCCTGAACCTGAACACCGAAACGCTGGCCGCCATGAAAGCGGCGGGCGATGACGCTCAGGTGCTGGCGCTGTCCACCTGTTCAACGGAGTTTACCGATGCACGCACCATTCTTCTGGCGTGGATGATCCCGTCCGCGTCGGATTCATAAAGGAGAGGATGAAATGAGGTTCCGTAAAATCGCGGCAGCACTCCTGACGCTTGCGTTGGGGTTCTGCCTGTGTCAGCCGGCGGCATTTGCGGCCACCGCGGCTGACCAGCATACACAGCTGCAGGAGCTTCCGGTTTCCATTCAGTCCACGGGGGAAACACCTCTCCCAAAGGAAACACTGACTGTGGAACTTGAGGCTGTGGACAATGCGCCCCTGCCCGAGGTGACCACTCTGGAGATCACCGACGGCGAGACCGGCAGCTTTGGCCCCATCAACTACACCAAGCCCGGCTATTACGTTTACACCGTGCGCCAGCGCGCCGGTGTCAACACCCGCGGCACCTACGATGAAACCGTGTACTATCTGCGCGTTTCCGTGGTGTGGGACAACGACAAGCTGGTGGCCCGGATGGCCGTGCACACACAGGCCGACCTGATGGACGAAAAGGTGAGCAGCATCACCTTCAACAACAGCTACAAGGCCATCGAGACCCCGTACTACCCGGACCCGTATGACCCTGATCCCGTCACCCCGCCCACCCCTTCCACACCGGAGAACCCGGCCCCGGCAGATGCCCGCCCGACCGTGACTGAAACCACCACCCCTAGTGCACCGGAGCCCACCGCCCCGGCCAGCGTGGTGGCGGATGCCCGCCCGGCCGAAGGCCCCAAACTGATCCAGACCGGTCAGCTGAACTGGCCCGTACCTGTTCTGACGGCAAGTGGTCTGGTGCTGGTGGCCGTGGGAGCCTACCTGATGGAGCGCAGCAAGAAACGTGAAAAGAATGCGTAAAGTATCCCCCGGGCTTGTCTGCATCGTGCTGGGTGTGGTGCTCCTGCTGGCGGCAGGCGGCCTGTACGCCTACAACCGCTACGAGGATGCCCATGCCGGTGCCGAGGCCCAGACCGTGGTAGCCGACCTTCAGCAGAAGGTGGAGACCCCGGAACCGGAGGCAGAGAGCGGCCCCCTGGACCCCGAGCTCCCGGTGGTGGAGATCGATGGCAACGAATATGTGGGTGAGATCTCCATCCCCGCCATCGGCATTGACCTGCCGGTGATGAGCGAGTGGAGCTACCCCCGCCTGAAGATCGCCCCCTGCCGCCAGTTCGGCTCTTCCCGCACCGATGATCTGGTCATTGCGGCGCACAACTACGAGAGCCATTTCGGCAAGCTGGCCTCCCTCACAGCGGGGGACAGCGTCACCTTCACCGATATGGACGGCATCGTGAATGAGTACGTCGTGAACAAGGTCGAAGTGCTTGACCCCCACAGTGTGGAGGAAGTGGAACACAGCGGCTACGCCTTGGTGCTGTACACCTGCACCTACGGCGGCAAGACCCGTGTCACCGTCTTCTGTGATCGTGCATCGTAAAAATTAAGGCTGAAAAACAAAAAGAAGCCCCGACATTCGTCGGGGCTTCTTTTACTATGTGGGAACTCCCTCCGTCATTGCTGACGCAATGCCACCTCCCTCTGAGAGGGAGGCTTTTCGCTGCCGTAAGGCTCCCTCCTAGAGGGAGCTGTCGCCGGAGGCGACTGAGGGAGTTACTGTTTTTTCCATCGCCGCATCACACCCATGCCCAGCGCATAGGGGCCGGTGTGCACGGCAATGGTGCAGCCGATCTGCAGCAGGACCACATTGCACTCGCAGGTGGGGTACTTGGCACGCAGGGCGGCGCGGGTCTGCATCCAGAGCCGCTTGCCCTCGTCGGCATCGTAGCCGTAGCCCACCGTGATGCAGTAGTCATCGGGTGTGCCGTTGTGCTCGGCCAGATAGGTCATCAGCAGGTCGAGGGCCTTCTCAAAGCTCTTCTGGCGGCCGCGGGCCACGCCAGCGGAGAAAATCTCGCCCTCCTTGAACAGGATCATGGGCTTGATGCCCAGAATGTTGGCGGCACGGCCCGTGACTTTGCCGATGCGCCCGCCCTTGATGAGGTAATCCAGATTGCCCACCGTGAAGAAGATCTGGTTGGTGATCTTTTCCGCTTCCAGCCAGGTCACGGCTTCGTCCAGCGTACAGCCTGCATCCCGCATGGCCACCGCGTTTTCCACCACGATGGATTCAGTCACGGTGGCGGCGGTGCTGTCAATGACCTCGATCTTAGCATCGGGGAAATCCTCCAGCACCAGCTCCCGGGCGTTGCGGGCACTGCCCACGCAGCCGCTCATCTTGCTGGTAAAGCAGATGCAGAGCACCGGGCGGCCCGCCTCAGCATGGGCCCGGAAGGCGGTCTCAAAATCCTCCAGAGAAGGCAGGCTGGTCTTGGGGTAGGCCGAGGGGTTATCTACCATGAACTGGTAGAAATCGCGCACGGCGATCTCCTTGCCTTCCTTGCGGTAGTGCTCACCGTCCAGCGAGACATAGAAGGGGATGATCTCAATATTCAGCGTTGCGGCCGTCTCAGGGGTCAGGTCGCAGGCGCTGTCCGTGATGATATCAAACATAGTCACGTTTCCTTTTCAATGCGGCGGGTTCTGTGGCGCGGATCAGACGTTGTGGTGGATGTAGGCCTCACGCTCGGCACCCACGGAGATGTAGGTGATCTTGCAGCCAATAGCCTTTTCCAGATACTCAACGTAATCGCGGGCTTCCTGGGGCAGATCCTCCCACTTGCGGGCGGCAGTGATATCGCAGTGCCAACCGGGCAGATACTCCACCACGGGCTGTGCGGTGTCCAGAGCCATGCCCATGGGGAAGCGCTTGGTGATGGTGCCATCGGTCAGCTTGTAGCCGGTGACCATGGGAATCTTCTCCATGTAGTCCAGCACGTCCAGCAGGGTCAGGGCAACCTCATCGCAGCCCTGGCAGAACACGCCGTAGTGGCTTGCCACCAGGTCGATGGGGCCAACGCGGCGGGGACGGCCGGTGGCTGCACCGTACTCGTGGCCAGCCTCACGCAGGGCGTGCTTCTCTTCCTCGGTCATGGCCAGCTCAGTGACAAAGGGGCCGTCGCCCACACAGGAGGAGTAAGCCTTCATCACGCCGATGCTGTTGGTCAGCTTGTGGCCCGGGATGCCTGCGCCGATGGGGGCGTAAGCGCCGATGACGTTGGAGGAGGTGGTGTAGGGGTAGATGCCGAAGTCGATGTCGCGCAGAGCGCCCAGCTGGGCCTCGAACAGCACCTTCTTGCCGGCGGCATCTGCGTCAGCCAGATACTGGCCCACGTCGCAGATGTAATCCTTGAAGATGGCGGCATACTTCTCCAGCCATGCCCACATCTCGTCCACGCTGATGGGGGCGGAGTGGTAGCTGCCCTCCATCACCAGGTTCTTGGAATCCACCATGGTCACAAGGCGCTTCTTCACGCTGTCGTCCAGGTGGAGCAGGTCGCCCATGCGCAGGGTCTTCTTCATGTACTTGTCACCGTAAGTGTAGGCGATGCCGCGCTTGGTGGAGCCGAACTGTGCGCCGGTCTTGGCCAGGCGGGCCTCTTCCAGGCCGTCCTGATCGACATGGTAGGGCATGGTGATGGTGGCCCGGTCGGAGATCTTCAGGTTATCGGGGGTGATGGAAATGCCCTGCTCCCGCAGATTGTTGATCTCGCCGTCCAGATGGTGCGGGTCGATGACCATACCGTTGCCCATCACGCAGACAACGTTGGGGCGCAGGATGCCGGAGGGCAGCAGGTTCAGCACGAACTTGCCGCGCTCGTTCTTCACGGTGTGGCCTGCGTTGTTGCCGCCCTGATACCGTGCAACGATGTCATACTCCTGGCTGATCAGATCGACCATGCGGCCCTTGCCCTCATCGCCCCAGTTGATACCCGTAATTGCAGTAAGCATAATAAATGACCTCTTTATCATTTTTTCAAAAGACAGCCTTTTCCGTGCACCTTGCCCGGGATACGCCACCTTGGGAATCTGTACCGCCCGCGGAAATATCCGCAACAATACAATTATAGTATAGCACGAAACGCGGAACAAAAAAAGAGGGAAGAAATACTTTTCTCTCAATTATCCGCCAGGCGCTCCTCTTCGTGATGCTGCTTTAGTTCTTCTTCCCCAGCTTGTGCACAGTGCCATCCGGCTCTTTGATCGAGGTGTTGTTCAGCTGGGCGCGCAGACTGGCCTTTACGTCCGCAACATACTCCTGCCGCAGGGCCTGCTGCTCTGCCTTTTCGGCATCGGTCAGGCCGGTGGTCTTGCTCTTTTTTGCCAGCTCGTTGATACGGGCAATCTTCTCGTTTGTCATCGCAGTTCTCCTATTAGATAAAATGTGATATAATATGACCGGAATGCCCCTTCCGGCAGCTGCGGCTCTTTTGACGAGGCAGCAGGAGGGAGCTATTTGAATCAAAGCAAGTATAACAAAGGATGAAACCGATGTCAAAACAGTTGAATTTTGCACAGCAGATGGACGAAGTGTTGAAAAAGCTGGGGACGCAGCGGCCAAAGCTGCTGCTCCATGCCTGCTGCGGGCCATGTTCCAGCGCCGTGCTGGAAAAGCTGTGCCGGTATTTTGAGATCACGGTGCTTTACTATAACCCCAACACCTGGCCTGCCGAAGAATACTACCGCCGGGGCGAGGAGCTGAAAAAGTTCGTGGCGCAGGCGCACCCGCTGGGGGTCACGGTCATCGAGGACCACTACGACCCGCAGGAGTTCTACACGGCTGTGCAGGGGCTGGAAAACGAGCCGGAGCGGGGCGGGCGGTGCACCGTCTGCTACCGTTTGCGGATGCGCCGGGCGGCACAGTATGCAAAGGAGCACGGCTTTGATTGGTTCACCACCACGCTCTCCATCAGCCCCCACAAGGATGCTGCCCGCATCAATCAAATCGGGCAGGAGCTTGAAGCCGAATTCGGCATCAGGCACCTGCCCTCGGATTTCAAAAAGCAGAACGGCTACCTGCGCTCCCTCCAGCTTTCGGAGGAGTACGGGCTTTACCGTCAGGATTACTGTGGGTGTGAGTTCAGCGCAAAGGCGAGGGGGTGAACCGCTCAGTCGTCTGCGGCGACAGCTCCCCTGGCAGGGGAGCCAAACAGCGCTGCTTGCCTCTCCTGCCGGGAGAGGTGGCATTGCGATGCAATGACGGAGAGGTTTATTCCTCCCGTATTCTGGACACCAGAATCGCAAAGATGATCAGCCCCACGCAGGGCACGATGTTGGTTGCCATACCAACAGCAAGACCGGTGCTTTCGGCCACCTTGCCGATGACCCAGGGCATCAGGATCGCGCCGCTGGATGCCACCGGCAGCATGATGCCCATGCTGGTCACGGTGGTCATTTTACCGGCGCTGGCCACGGCGGTGGGGTTCATACCGGCCATGGAGAAGGCGAAGGCGAACAGCAGCAGGATGGCAGGCAGCTGGCTGTGGGTCTGCATCATGGCAAAGTAGAAGGCAGTGCAGAAAACCGCCATAAACACCATGGCCTTGCGGGGCTGCCGGAGTGGGAACACAAAGGCGATGAGCAGGCGGCCGATCAGGGTGGCACCCCACATCACGGTGACGGTATAGGCCGCCAGCGTGCCTGCAATGATGCCGCTGTCCTTGAAGTAGGTGACCATCCAGCCCACAACGCTCTGCTCGGCGGCGTTCTGGCAGAACAGCAGGCCGGTGAGCAGCCAGAAGCGGGAGGAGCGCAAAAAGCTCCAATCGGTGACGGCTTCTTTGGCCTTGGCACGGCCTGCCATGGGGGTGAACAGGTATACCAGCCAGAGCACCAGACCCAGCGCTGCCAGCGCCAGCACGGCCAGCGTGGTGCTGACCTTGGCAGCGGCAGAGATCAGAAAGGGGCAGAGCAGGGCACCGCAGGCGTAGCAGGCGTGCATGGTGTTCATGCCCCGGGTGCGGTCTGCAGAGTTGCCGCTGACAAGAATGGTGCAGGTGTTCAGGACACTGCCCTTGGCAATGCCCACAATGAAGAAGGCCAGTGCCAGCAGAATGGGCAGGCCGGTCAGGCCCATCAGGCCGTAGCCCACCGCATAGCCGATGGTCAGCAGCAGGACGCTTGGCTTCATGCCCATTTTTCTCACCAGCGCACCGGCCAGCAGGCCCGCCAGCAGGTTGCCGATGCTCAGCAGGCTGAGCAGGGTGCCGGTCATGCCGTAGGCAAAGCCGTATTCTTCCTGCAGCAGGCTGACCACCACACCGCTGGAAATGGTGCAGATGCCGCTGAAAAAGAAGGTGACGAAGCCCGCGTTCCGCAGGCGGGAGTTCCGTTGTTCCATAGGATTCTCCTTGCAGTATTCGGGGGCACAGTGCCCGTAGTTGCTTTTATTAAAGCATATTCTGGTCAGAAAGCAAGGGCTGTTGCGCCAGCAGAAGCAAAATCAGCGCCCAGTGGAAGCGCCCCGCCGTTCGGTGGGGCGCTTCTGGATTTTATTTTGCGTCTCCTATTGACAATGATCGAATCGTGCGTTATGATATTGTACGGCATCAAACAGTTATAAAGGAAACAATCCTGTCACAAACAATTCAAAAGGGAAACCATTATGCACGATGAAAGCAACAAACAACCCTGCTGCAACCCCCCATGGGAGCCACCGCAGGTCATCCCGGCACAGGTGCGCCGGGTGAACAACCTGATCTTCCGCAAGATCAACCAGTTCCACCGGGAGAACAACGTGGACAACGTGACCCCCATGCACGACTGGATCATGAGCTACCTCTACTGGCACAAGAACGAGCCCGTGTACCAGCGCGATATCGAGCGGGAGTTTTCCATCACACGCTCGACCGTGACGAACATCCTGCAGCTGATGGAGCGCAAGGGCTACATCGAGCGCCAGAGCGTGCCGCAGGATGCCCGGCTGAAGCGGCTGATCCTGACGGAAGAGGGAGGCCGCGTCCACGAAAAGACGATGCTCTCCCTGCACCAGACCGATGAGTTTGTGGCCGGATTGCTGACGGAAGAGGAAAACGCAGAGCTTCTGCGGTTATTGAACAAGCTGCGCAAGGGGCTGGAATGACCCCTGCAAATAAACTTCAGGAGGATTACAACAGATGATCAAAAAACTTGTGTCACATCTGGGCGAGTACAAGCGCGCCGCGATCCTGACACCGATCTTCTCTGCTCTGGAAGCCATCATGGATGTGCTGCTGCCCACCATCATGGCCTTTATCATTGACCAGGGCATTGAAAAGGGCGATATGAACGCCGTTATCAAGTACGGCCTGCTCACCTTCCTGGTGGCGGCCATTGCCCTGCTGCTGGGCGTGCTGGCCGGCAGGTTTGCTGCCACGGCATCCACCGGCTTTGCAGGCAACCTGCGCGATGCGATGTATGAGAACATCCAGCATTTCTCGTTCTCCAACATCGACAAGTACTCCACGGCCGGTCTGGTCACCCGTATGACCACCGACGTGACCAACCTGCAGAACGCGTTCCAGATGATCGAGCGCATGTGCGTGCGTGCCCCCGTCCATCTGGTTTTCGCGCTGATCATGGCCTCCATGATCAGCCGCTCGCTGACCATGGTGTTCCTGGTGGCAATCGTGTTCCTGGTGGCAGTGCTGGCAGGCATTATGGTTCCCACCTTCGGCATCTTTGATAAGGTGTTCAAGAACTACGATAACCTGAACGCCTCCGTGCAGGAGAATGTCTCGGCCATCCGCGTGGTCAAGAGCTTTGTCCGGGAGCACTTTGAGAACGAGAAGTACACCAAGGCCTGCGAGAGCCTGTACAAGCAGTTCGTCCACGCCGAGAGCCGCCTGAGCTTCAACAATCCCGCCATGCTGGTCTCTGTGTACGGCTGCAACATTGCCCTGAGCTGGTTCGGCGCGCATTACATCCTGAACGGTGCGATCACCACCGGCCAGCTGAACGCCCTGTTCGGTTACATTATGAACATCCTGATGGCCCTGATGATGCTGAGCAGTGCCTTTGTGATGATCGCCATGTCCGCCGCTTCTGCCCGCCGTATCGTGGAAGTGCTGGACGAGACCACCGACCTGCCCGCCCCCAAGGCACCGGTGCAGCAGGTCAGGGATGGCGGCATCGAGTTCGAGCATGTTACCTTTAAGTATAAGCACGGCTCCGGCCAGCCTGTCCTGAACGATGTCACCTTCAGCATCCGGCCGGGCGAGACGCTGGGCATCATCGGCGGCACCGGCAGTGCAAAATCCAGCCTGGTGCAGCTGATCCCCCGCCTGTATGATGCCGAGACCGGCTCTGTCAAGGTGGGCGGCGTGGACGTTAAGGATTACAGCCTGGATGTCCTCCGCCGGGAGGTCTCCATGGTGCTGCAGAAGAACGTTCTGTTCAGCGGCACCATCCTCGACAACCTGCGCTGGGGCGATGAGAACGCCAGCGAGGAAGAGTGCATCCGGGTGGCCAGGCTGGCCTGTGCCGATGAGTTCATCGAGCGCTTCCCCGACAAGTACAATACCTGGATCGAGCAGGGCGGCTCCAACGTGTCCGGCGGCCAGAAGCAGCGCCTGACCA
>OLSX01001946.1_pt1 | contig 19118 bp, 18 predicted proteins | sample 1673141 | NCBI WGS metagenome assembly OLSX01 (sample SAMEA3136759, study PRJEB25190) | human gut metagenome | biome: human gut; feature: human-associated habitat; material: faeces | place: Austria | collected 2013
TCTCGGTTTCCGTCGGCTCCTTCGTCACTTTGCCGTTGTCCCATGCGTGACCCAGCGCGTCCACGTAAGTATCCACATAGCTGTCACCGCAGGCGCAGGTATGGGTCGTGTAACCCTTGGCCGTGCACGTTGGTGCCGTGACAACATCCTTATAGCTGTGCACATGCGGAATCACCGGCATAGTCTCCGTCCTGGTCTCGCCGCAGCGGGTGCAGGTGAAGGTCTTGATGCCGGTCTCAGTCTCGGTCGGCTCCTTCGTCACTTTGCCGTTGTCCCATGCGTGGCCGAGTGCGTCCACATAAGTGTCCACATAGCTGTCACCACAGGCACAGGTGTGCGTCGTGTAGCCCTTTTTGGTGCAGGTCGGAGCGGTGACGACAGCCTTGTAGCTGTGGATGGTCTCCGTCTTCGTCTCGCCGCAGCGCGTGCAGGTGAAGGTCTTCACGCCGTCCTCAGCTTCGGTGGCGGGCTTCGTCACTTTGCCTTCGTCCCAGCTATGGCCGAGGGCTGGAATCTCGCGGGTAAAGGTCTTGCCGCAGCCCGCTTCGGGACAGACGCTCGTCTCCGAGCCCGGCTCGGTGCAGGTCGGCTCTTTTTCTCTGGTCCATTCGCTGAAGTAATGAATGGTTGCATTTTTCAAGGCAGCGCTGTCGTCACTAATTTTGATTTTGTTCCACGCTATTTCTGTCCCAGTGTAGTAGACATCAGTCAAATTATCACAATCAGAAAAAGCACCCCCTCCAATGATCGTCACGCTGTCCGGGATCGCCACGCTTGTAAGAGATTTGCAATGAGAGAAAGCAGAATCGCCAATGATCGTCACGCTGTTCGGAATCGTCACGCTGGTCAGAGATGTGCAATAAAAGAAAGCACCATCACCAATGCTCGTCACGCTGTCCGGGATCGTCACGCTGGTCAGAGATGTGCAACGAGAGAAAGCATCATCATGAATGCTCGTCACTCCGTTTGGGATCATCACACTGGTCAGAGATTTGCAATCAGCGAAAGCCTCATTTGCAATGAACGTCACGCTGTCCGGGATCGTCACACTGGTCAGAGATTCGCAGCTACAGAAAGCCTTATAGCCAATGCTCGTCACGCTGTCCGGGATCGTCACGCTGGTCAGAGATGTGCAATAAAAGAAAGCAAAATCGCCAATGATCGTCACGCTGTCCGGGATCGTCACACTGGTCAAAGATGTGCAATCATAGAAAGCATACTCACCAATGCTCGTCACGCTGTTCGGGATCGTATATGCCGCAAAAGCGCCCGGGCACTGCACCAAAGTAGTCTTATCTTTGTTAAACAGAACACCGGATACATCGCTGGAGTAATGACTGTTGCCCTCAGCGACCCATATACCGGTCAAAGAGGTGCAAAACCTGAAAGCAAAACTGCCAATGCTCGTCACGCTGTCCGGGATCGTCACACTGGTCAGAGATGTGCAATCAGAGAAAGCATACTCACCAATGCTTGTCACGCTGTTCGGGATCGTCACGCTGGTCAGAGATCTGCAATTATAGAAAGCATACCAGCTAATGCTCGTCACGCTGTCCGGGATCGTCACACTGGTCAGAGATGTGCAATCATAGAAAGCATACCAGCTAATGCTCGTCACGCCTTCTGCAATCACAGCTGACTTTACCCTGCCATGCCACGGCGCAGCAGAAGGATCATAGCCATGCATATCACCGCTGCCGCTGATCGTCAGCACGCCCTCGCTGTCCAGCGTCCAGGCCAGGTTGCTGCCGTCGCCCTCTGCACCGCAGGTACCACTGTCCACGATGTCTGCCGCCAGTGCCGTGGCCGGCAGGAGCGACGCGATCATCAGCACCGCGAGTACGAAACTCAAAAGTCGTTTTTTCATGTGTTTCCTCCCTATCGGCATTGCGATTAAACAAAGTAAGTTTATTATAACATTTTTTATCAAATACGCAATACCGTTTACACATATATGGAAGCATCCCAGCATACTCCCCGCGGCCGACAGCGCCTCAGCCTCATATTCCCCGCAGAAATTCATATACTGAATTACGCAAATATGGGGAGTGGTGTCAGTGCACACGGACATGGAAGCACGCGCATGCGATCTCGCGGAATATCTTCTCGCCAACAACGCCACCGTCCGCGCCGCCGCCAAACAGTTCGGCGTCTCCAAATCGACCGTCCACAAGGATCTCACGGAGCGGCTGGAGAAGATCGACCCCGCGCTCTATCAGCAGGTGCGGCAGCTGCTCGACCGCAACAAGGCCGAACGGCACATCCGCGGCGGCATGGCGACGCGGCGAAAATACAAAGGTACATAATCCGGACCGCGGCACATCATTTCGAAAGAACCGGGGATACTATCGCCGAAGGTGATCCCGTGAAAGGCAAACGTATCGGACGGCAGACCGTGCAGTTTTCGACCCCGCCCGTGATCCGCGCCGCCGCCAGCGTCGTGGGCAGAAAAGAGGGCGAAGGTCCGCTGCGCGACCGCTTTGACAGCGTCAGTCAGGACACATATTTCGGCGAAAAGAGCTGGGAGCAGGCCGAGAGCGCCATGCTGCGGCAGTGCTTTGCGCGCGTATGCAGCAAAGCGGCGCTGCCGCCGGAGGCGCTCGACTACGTGCTCTCCGGCGACCTGCTCAACCAGTGCGTGGGCTCGGCCTACGCCATGCGCGGCGTCGGTGCGCCGTATCTCGGGCTGTACGGCGCGTGCTCGACGATGGCGGAGGCGGTCAGTCTGGCCGCGATGCTCATCGACGGCGGCTGCGCCGAGACCGCCGCCGCGCTCACAAGCTCGCACTTTTGCTCCGCCGAGCGACAGTACCGCTTTCCGCTGGAATACGGCGGCGTGCGCCCGCCGACCGCACAGTGGACGGTGACCGGTGCGGGTGCGCTCATCCTCGCGGCTGCCGGAGACGGACCGCGCGTGACCATGGCGACGACCGGGACGATCGTGGACGCGGGCATTACGGACACGAACAACATGGGCGCTGCGATGGCGCCCGCCGCCTATGAGACGCTCAGGGCGCACTTTGCCGACACCGGGCGCACACCGGACGACTATGATCTGATCGTGACCGGCGATCTCGGCAAGATCGGTCATGCCGTCGTGACGCGGCTGTTTGCGGACGACGGCGTGGAGCTCGCAGGCAAGTACAACGACTGCGGACTGATGATCTACGATCTCGAGGCGCAGGACGTGCACGCGGGCGGCTCGGGCTGCGGATGCAGCGCGTCCGTGCTCGCAGGGCATCTGATAAAGCTGCTGACGGGCGGGCAGATCCGGCGGCTGCTGTTTGCGGCGACGGGCGCACTCATGTCCCCCACGGCGTCCATGCAGGGGCAGAGCATCCCCGGCATCTGTCACGCCGTGGCCATAGAAACGCAGGTGAACGCATGATCGCAGAGTATCTGAAAGTATTTTTTGCCGGCGCGGCGCTGTGCATGATTGGTCAGGTGCTGATCGACAAGACGCGGCTGACGCCGGCGCGCATCCTCACGCTGTATGTGGTGGCTGGCGTGCTGCTCGGCGCTGTCGGCGTCTATGAGCCGTTTGCGCGCTGGGCGGGTGCGGGTGCGAGCGTGCCGCTGACCGGGTTCGGAAACCTGCTGGCCGGCGGCGTCCGCAAGGCCGTCGCCGAACACGGCGTGCTCGGCGCGTTTACAGGCGGCTTCACAGCCGGCGCTGCCGGGATCTGCGCGGCGATCTTTTTCGGGCTGCTCGCCGCCATGCTGTTTCGCTCAAAGGACAAGCAATAAAAAAAGAACCGATCTGCAGATCGGTTCTTTTTTCGTTATGGGTAAGCTCAGCCTCTTGCAGCGGCTTCGCCGGCCTCGAGCGCCTTCATGTTGCCCTCGAGGAACTTGGCCTTCTTCTCGCCAAGCTCGATGCGGATCGCTTCGCCGAGGATCTCGTTGGAGACGACCGGAGCCTTCTCCATCAGAGCGCCGAGGATCGCAACGTTCGCGCCCTTCGGGTTGCCGACGGACTCGGCAATGCCGTTGGCGTCGCAGTAGACGACCTGAATATCATCACGCTCAGCCTTGCGGTCGATGATGGAGCTGTTGATGACGAGGACGCCGCCCGGCTTGACGTGGCTCTCGAACTTGTCCAGAGACGGACGGTTCATCGCCACGACGCAGTCAGCCATGTCGACCAGCGGGGAAGCGACCGGATCGTCGGAGACGATGACGGAGCAGTTCGCCGTGCCGCCGCGCATCTCGGGGCCGTAAGAGGGCAGCCAGGAGACGTGCTTGCCGTCGAGCATGCAGGCCATAGCCAGGAACTTACCGATCAGGAGCATGCCCTGACCGCCAAAGCCAGCAAAAATGTATTCTTTCTTCATGTTATTCAGCCCCCTTGTCCTTCTTAACGCCGAGCGGGTAGTACGGAATCATGTTCTCTTCCAGCCACTCCATCGCCTTGATCGGGCTCAGGCCCCAGTTCGTCGGGCAGGCGGACAGGACTTCGACCATCGTGAAGCCCTTGCCTTCCATCTGGTAATGGAACGCCTTGGAAATAGCCTTCTTCGCCTTGACGATGTTCGGGGTGTTGTTGACGGCGACGCGCTCGATGTAGTAGGAGCACGGAACCTCAGCGAGCATCTCGGAGACCTTCAGCGGAGCGCCGCACCAGTCCTCATCACGGCCATAGGGGCTCGTGGTGGTCTTCTGGCCGACGAGCGTGGTCGGAGCCATCTGGCCGCCGGTCATGCCGTAGATCGCGTTGTTGACAAAGATCGTGGAGATCTTCTCGCCGCGGTGCGCAGCGTGAACGATCTCAGCGGTGCCGATGGACGCGAGGTCGCCGTCGCCCTGGTAGGTGAAGACGAGGGTGTCCTTGCCGACGACGCGCTTGGCGCCGGTGGCGACTGCGGGTGCACGGCCGTGAGCGGCTTCGTACATATCGCAGTTGAAGTAATCATACGCAAAGACGGAGCAGCCGACCGGCGCGACGCCGATGACCTTGCCGTCCAGATTCATCTCATCAATGACCTCTGCGACCAGACGGTGGATAATGCCGTGGTTGCAGCCCGGGCAGTAGTGGAACTGCTTGTCCGTGAGGAGTTTGGTCTTTTCAAAAACAACAGACATTTACTTGCCCTCCTTCATGCTGATAATCTTCGCGACGATCTCATCGGTGGTCGGCATCTGGCTGCCGAGGTGGCCGAAGAAGTCGATCGGCTTTGCGCCGTTGATCGCGATCTTGACATCCTCAAGCATCTGGCCCTCGTTGAGCTCGACGTCGAGAACAGCCTTCACGCCCGGAAGCTCGGCAGCCTTCTTGACCGCGTCGTACGGGAACGGCCAGACGGTGATCGGGCGAACCAGACCAACGTTGATGCCCTGCTCCTTGAGCTCGGCGATGGCGGACTTGGCGATACGCGCAACCGTGCCGAAAGCGGTGATGACATACTCAGCACCCTCGAGGTTGTACTCTTCCCACTGCTGCTCGTTGGCAGTGATCTCACGATAGCAGGCCTGCAGCTCGTCGTTGTGGACGGACAGGGTCTCGGTATCGATGTAGATGGAGTTGATGACGCCGCGCTTGGCCGGATCGTCGCCCGGTTTCCAGCCGGTGCAAGCCCAGGGCTTCTTCTCGGGATCGATCTTGTAGTCGACCATCTCGGGCATCTCCACGGGCTCCATCATCTGCGCGATGATGCCGTCGGCGAGGAAGAGGACCGGTATACGGTACTTCTCAGCCTTGTCGAAAGCGTACATCATGATGTCGATCGCTTCCTGCACGGATGCCGGAGCGTAGGTCAGCAGGTGATAGTCACCGTTGCCGCCGCCCTTGACAGCCTGGAAGTAGTCGCCCTGAGAAGCCTGAATGTTGCCGAGGCCGGGGCCGCCGCGCATGACGTTCAGGATGACAGCCGGCAGCTGCGCGCCTGCGCAGTAGGAAATGCCTTCCTGCTTCAGGCTGACACCGGGGCTGGAGGAAGAGGTCAGCGCACGTGCACCAGCACCGGCTGCACCATAGATCATGTTGATAGCCGCAACTTCGCTCTCGGCCTGCAGGAAGCAGCCGCCGACTTCGGGCATACGTGCGGACATATATTCAGGAATCTCCGTCTGCGGAGTGATCGGATAGCCGAAGAAGTAACGCGCGCCTGCACGAATCGCAGCCTCAGCGATAGCTTCGCTACCCTTCATAAGCGTCAATGCCATTTTCGATGTACCTCCTTAATCTCTCACAATGCTGATTACCACGTCCGGGCAAGTGCGCGCGCAGGAAGCGCAGCCGATGCAGGCCTCCGGATTCGCGACGACGGACGGATGATAACCCTTTGCGTTGAGTTTGTCCTTCGCCAGCGCCAGGACACCCTTCGGGCAAGCTCTGACACAGAGACCGCAACCCTTGCAAAGATTCTCGTTGATGGTCACCTTTACCATTTTTGCTACCTCTTTTCTGTTCTGTTTTGCGAAATTGCCTATGTAAACCGCATGCGCGGGTTACGCCTGTTTCTTCTCCGACAAGCTGTGGATATAGCTGTCCCAGTCGCGCTTCATGATGATGTCGATGGGGACGGGCTTGCCGATGTACTTCGGGTCGTGCCCCTCGGCCAGGAAGATGTCGAGCATCTCCTTCTTGCCGGTCGTATACATGACCGGAACGCCGGTCCGGTCGCTGACCTCGCGCAGCATCTCATAACCGTCGCGCAGCTCCGCCGGCGTGGTCATGGTGGCGAGGTTGGTGTTATTGATCATGCCCGTGATCTTCAGATGGGAATGGATCTCCATCTGCTGCTGCAGGTCGATGATCTTCTCCACCGTGCCGGCAAGCGGGCGGCGGATATTGACGACATTCAGAACCTCCAGTTGTTCCGGGCCCATGGCCATGAAGTCCTGAAAGTCCTCATAATAACGGCCGAGCGCGGTGGAGCCGACGGCGTCGCCGCCGACGTCAAACACGACGGTGTCCCAGTTCATGGCAAATGCAGAAGCGACCTCCGCCGGCAGCGACAGCGTCTCCACGCCGGAGCAGGCATAGTTCGGGGAGATGAGACGGATCTCTTTCTGCTCCACGAGCTTGCCGCGCTCAGTCAGGCGGAAGTAAGTATTGACCAGGTCCAGGTCAATGAGTTCTGTCTTTCCGGTTTCAGCCGCTTTAAAAGCAAAATTCAGCGCAAGCTCACTCTTGCCGCTGCCGTAGTTGCCGATCATAACGTATATCTTTTTCAAAACAAAGCTCCTCCCCTCGAGGGGTATTCAAAATGTGCAAATGGGTATTAAAAATCAAAATATATCCATTCAAATATTCAAATCTCAACGGTTATCATCATAGCACAATCGCGCGAATTCGTCAACAAACGTTGTTTGGCTTTGTGGAACGTGTCTAATTTCCGCGCGTGTTTCTGGACAAGTTGCCAGTTATCTGAAATTTAACGGCAATGTTCAGGAATTAACGCTATTTCTTTCCTTTTTCAGGTAGAGATACCACGCGCTCACGCCGACCAGAAGCCCGCCGCCGACGAGATTGCCGAGCGTGACCGGCAGCAGATTGCCGATAAACGCCCTGCCCCACGTCAGCCCTTCGGCAGCCGCGCCGGTCTGCCCCGCCGTGAAGAGTCCCGCCGCGAGGTAGTACATATTGGCGATGCTGTGCTCAAAGCCCGCGACCACAAAAGCCATGATCGGGAAAAAGACGGCCGCGATCTTCCCGCCGACGGTCCTGGCTGCATTTGCCATCCAGACGGCGATGCACACGAGGAAGTTGCAGAGGATGCCGCGCACGAACGCATCGCCGAACGTCAGCCCCGCTTTCGTCTGTGCGATGGCGATAACGGACGCCGCGAGCTTACCGCCGAACGCGGAAAAGACGTGCCCCGACACGCACAGCGCCGCAACGAGCACTGCGCCCGCAAAGTTGCCCAGATAGACAACGAGCCAGTTGCGCAGCATCTGCCGCACCGTGATCGTGCGCGCCAGAACGCCCATGACCATGAGATTGTTGCCGGTGAAGAGCTCGCTTCCGGCCACGATGACCATGGCGAGGCCGGCCGGAAACACGCAGCCGGAGACGAGCTTTGCCAGCGACGGATCGCCGACCGTCGCCGCGGCAGCCGTGGACGCGACGCCCGCAAGCGCGACGAACGCACCCGCAAGGCAGGCGAGCACAAACATCCGCCCCAGCGGCAGTGCGGCCTTGGTGCGGCAGGCGGAAAGATAATTCTCCGCGATCTCTTTGGGTGTGTACATAGGTAACGTCCTCCGGCAAAGCACAAGATATGTGATACGCATTATCTTACTATCATGTATCTTGTGCTGTCAAGTGCACAGACAAAAAAAGCAGCCGGAGTATTCTCCGGCTGCCTAGGCATCCAGCCACACGCGCATACGCTCCACGGCGCGCCGCTCGAGCCGCGAGACCTGCACCTGCGAGATGTGCAGGAGCCCGGCCGCGCGCTGCTGCGTCAGGCCGTGATAAAAACGCAGCGCGATCACCTGCCGCTCTCTCTCCGGCAGGCGGCGCAGCGCCTCGCGCAGGTCGGCATATTCGACCATGCGCGTCTCCTGCTCGTAATCCCCGAGCGTGTGCTCGAGCGTAAAGCCCGTCTCACCGTTTTCCCTCTGCAGGGATTCCGTAGGGCCGGTGGCCGTCTCTGCGGCCGCGATCTCTTCCGGTTCGAGCCCGGTCTCGGCGGCGAGCTCCGAGAGCGTCGGCTCGCGGCCGAGCGTCTGCTCAAGGCGGGTGCGCGCCGTGCGGATGCCCTGCGCGCGCTCTTTCACGCTGCGGCTGACCTTGACCGCGCCGTCATCGCGCAGAAAGCGCCGGATCTCCCCCGCGATCTTCGGCACGGCGTACGTGGAAAAGCACGTGCCGAACTGTTCGTCAAAGCCCTGCATGGCCTTGAGAAAGCCGACGCAGCCGAGCTGGTACAGGTCGTCGGGCTCAACGCCGCGGCCGAAAAAGCGCCGCGCCACGCTCCAGATAAGGCCGGTGTTTTCCTCGACCATCTGCTCCACCGCCTGTGCGTCACCCGCCTGCGCGCGCCGCAGCAGCGCACGCGTCTCTTCGGCGATCATGCGCGGCGGCGGATGCGGCGGCACATGGTCACGGTCGTACCGCGCCCCGGTGCAGAGCGGACGCGCAGCGTGTCCATAAAGCTCTCCATGATGGTAAAGCCCATGCCGCTGCGCTCCTCCCCGCCGGTGGTGTACATCGGCGCGCGTGCCTGCGCCACGTCCGCGATGCCGACACCGTGATCCTTGACGGTGATCTCCAGCCGCTCATCCGGCAGAATGCGCACGCGCACCTGCACCGTGCCGAGCGCGTCCGGATAGGCGTGCACGACGGCATTCGTCACGGCCTCGGACACGGCGGTCTTGATGTCGCCGAGCTCGGCAAGCGTCGGGTCGAGCTGCGCGGCAAAGGCCGCCACCGCCGCGCGCGCAAAGCCCTCGTTCACGCTGCGCGCCGGAAACTCCAGCTTCATGTAGTTTTTTTGCGTCAACACTCTTCACACTCCTTTTCCCGGTCGCCAAGCACCGGGACAATCTTCGTCAGCCCCGCAACATCCAGCACCCGCCGCACCTGCCCCGGCACGCCCGAGAGCGCCAGCGCGCCGCCCGTCTGCCGCAGGAGACGGTCGGTCTTGAGGATGACCGCGATCCCGGAGCTATCCATAAAGCTCACCCCCGTCAGGTCGAGCACGCAGCGGCGCGGCAGATATTCCTCCACGGCGTCCTCGATGCCGGGCATGACCGTCTGCGCCGCCGCATGATCGAGTTCGCCCATCAGCCGCAGCGTCAGGCAGCGGCCGTCATCATGCGTTATGATCCGCATCTGCTTGTCCCTCCTATTCCAAAAGAAAAAACACCGCATACGGCCGAAGCCGTATACGGTGTTATTGTAGCGTAATGCCGCTGTGGTTTTTTGTCGGACGCGGGTGCTCAGCCGAGGTTTTTCAGGCTGGCCTCGAGATTTTCCACGAGCGCCTTCGCCTTCTCGGCGCGCTCGCGCTCCGTCTGCACGACGGCCTCCGGCGCGCGGGAGACGAAGTTCTCGTTCGAGAGCTTGCGCATCTGACCCTCGTAATTCCTGCGCGCCTTTTCGAGCTCCTTTTCCAGACGTGCGCGCTCCTTGTCGAGGTCGATGAGCTCGGCCATCGGCATGAAGAGCTTGGCCTCCTCCGTGACGACGGAGACCATGTGCTCGGCATCCGCCGGCAGCGCACTGCTGATGGTGATCTGCTCGGCATAGGCGAGCTTCGAGATATAGCTCTCGCCGGAGCGGAAGGCATCCTGCCGCTCGGTCGTGATGAACAGGTGCGCCTTTCTGCTCGGCGGCACATTCATCTCGGCGCGGCGGCTGCGCACGGCGCGGATGGCGTTCATGACCATCTCAAAGTCGCGCTCCTCGGCCGGGAAAGCGAGAGACTCGCTGTACTCCGGATAGCGGGCGATCATGAGCGCCTCGCCGTCATGCGGCAGGGCCTGCCAGATCTCCTCGGTGATAAACGGCATGAACGGGTGCAGGAGCTTGAGGATATCCGTCAGGACATACAGCAGCACCTGCTGCGCACTGCGTGCGCGCGCTTCGTCGCCGCTGTTGAGGCGGGGCTTCGTGAGCTCAATATACCAGTCGCAGTACGTGTCCCAGATGAAGTCGTAGATCTTCGCCGCGGCGATGCCGATCTCGTACTTATCGAGGTTCTCGCACACTTCCTTCGAGAGCGTGTTGAGCTTCGAGAGCACCCACTTGTCCTCGAGCTCGAGCGTCTCGGGCAGCTCGTTTTTGTCGATGGTGAGGTTCATCATCACGAAGCGCGATGCGTTCCAGAGCTTGTTGGCGAAGTTGCGCATGGCGCCGCACTTCTCAACGTAGAAGCGCATATCGTTTCCGGGACTGTTGCCCGTGATGAGGTTGAAGCGCAGCGCGTCGGCGCCGTAGGTGTCGGCCATCTCGAGCGGGTCGATGCCGTTGCCGAGGGACTTGGACATTTTGCGTCCCTTATCGTCGCGCACGAGGCCGTGGATGAACACCGTCGGGAACGGGATGTCCTGCATCTGCTCAAGGCCGGAGAAGATCATACGTGCGACCCAGAAGAAGATGATGTCATAGCCCGTGACCATGACGCTCGTCGGATACCAGAACTTGAGATCCTCGGCGCTCTTATCCGGCCAGCCGAGGGTGGAAAACGGCCAGAGCGCGGAGCTGAACCATGTGTCGAGCACGTCGGGATCGCGGTGGATATGCTTGCTGTGGCAGGCCTCGCACTCGCAGGCGTCGGTGCGCGAGACGGTGACATGACCGCAGTCGTCGCAATACCACGCCGGGATCTGATGACCCCACCAGAGCTGACGGGAGATGCACCAGTCGTGCACGTTCTCCATCCAGTTATAATAGGTCTTGCTGAAGCGCTCGGGCACGAACTTGATGCGTCCGTCACGCACGGCCTCGATGGCGGGCTCGGCCAGCGGCTTCATCTTGACGAACCACTGGGGGCTCGTCATCGGCTCGACCGTCGTGCCGCAGCGGTAGCACGTGCCGACGTTGTGATTGTAGGGCTCGGTCTTGATGAGGTAGCCCTGCTCCTCGAGATCGGCCACAATGGCCTTGCGGGCCTCGTAGCGGCCGAGACCGTTATACTTGCCGCCGTTGATGACACGGGCGTCTTCGTCAAAGATCAGGATCTGCTCCAGACCGTGGCGCAGACCGACCTCGTAGTCGTTCGGGTCGTGGCAGGGCGTCATCTTGACGCAGCCGGTGCCGAAATCAAGCTCGACATAATCATCGGCCACAATGGGCAGCTCACGCCCGACCAGCGGCAGGATCGCCGTCTTGCCGACGAGGTGCTGGTAGCGCTCGTCCGCCGGGTTGACCGCGATGCCGCTGTCGCCGAGCATCGTCTCGGGGCGCGTGGTGGCGATGGTGAGATAGTCGTCGCTGTCCTTGAGCGGGTAGCGGATATACCAGAACGCGCCGGGCATATCCTTGTATTCGACCTCGGCGTCAGACAGGGCGGTGCGGCAGTGCGGGCACCAGTTGATGATGCGGTTGCCCTTGTAGATCAGGCCCTTTTCATACAGCTCGCAGAATGTCTCGCGCACGGCCTTGGAGCAGCCATCATCCATGGTAAAGCGGCTGCGATCCCAGTCGCAGGACACGCCGAGCGACTTCTGCTGCTCGACGATGCGGTTGCCGTACTGCTTTTTCCACGCCCAGACGCGCTCCAGAAACGCGTCGCGCCCGAGATCATAGCGGGTCAGGCCCTCTTCCTTGCGCAGCATCTCCTCGACCTTGATCTGCGTGGCGATGCCGGCGTGATCCGTGCCGGGCACCCAGAGCGCGGCATAGCCCTGCATGCGCTTATAGCGCGTGAGGATGTCCTGCAGCGTCGCATCGAGCGCGTGGCCCATGTGCAGCTGACCCGTAACATTCGGGGGCGGCATTACAATGGAAAACGGCTTTTTGTCCGGATCGGCTTTGCCGGCAAAATAGCCGCCGCGCATCCACATGTCATAAATCTTCTTCTCGACCTGTTTGGGGTCGTAGACCTTCGGAAGCTCTTTCATGGCTCTCCTCCTTTGCTTCATAACCAGTCCATTATCGCGTATGGTCGGTGCGGTAATCTCCAGCTGATCCGGAGCATCCTGCACCGGCTTGCGGATTTTCTCCTCGCTCATTTCTGCCGGAGCAAATTCCTTATAGACATCCAGCTGATACTGGCATTCCTTGCGAATGTCATCGCGGTCAGCCGGAGCAGCTTCCATTGCCTCACGCGTCTGCTTGATTTCCTTCTGGATGATGGCGTTCTCCTCTTCTTCGGTCAGATCTGCACGCTTGTCCTTTGCCTTCGCCTTGAGTGCTGACAGCAGCAGCGACAGCGCTGCCTTGCGCTCTGCATCCTTCGCCTTCGTTGCAGCCATCATCTGCTGCTGAACTTCATTTATCTTAGACATGATACTTTCCTCCCATATCATTCCTGTGGGATTTGTTTTTCGCCAATCAGAACGCCCAATCTGCATCGGCGCAGCAGCCGCGTCAAATAATCCGATGCCAGATATGCCGCGGCAGCAATGCCAATGCACAATACCCACGGCTGTATATCCCGCTGTCCCAGCCAGACATACAGCACATAAATGATCATTGGATGAAACAGATAAATGCCAAATCCATTCTTGATTTGCTTTTTGACCCATGCACACTGCATGATGGGCTTGGGCATATAATATGTTGCGCCGATGGCAAAACAGCCGCCGAACAGCGCTTTGATCATGCGCATATGCCAAGCCGTCCGCTCACTGAGCACAAGCAATGCTGCCAGGCAAATTACAATGACCGCCGGATGCTTGAGATACTTCATCACGGTGTCATACTGCATGTGAAAACAGTATCCGAAGTAGAAAAATATCAGATAAAATGCACAGCTGCTCAGCGAGAAGAAATATGGCGCTCTGCCGGATTCATGGGAAACGACAAGCAGCAGCGCAATGGTGAGGACGCACACAATCGGATGCCGCAAAATCTTTCCGCCGGTATGCGAACCATGCGGCATCACGTTTTCCGCCACAGCTTTGACTGCGCCGCACACGACAAACACCTCAAACAGAGCAAGGATATACCAAAGATGCCTGTTATTGTGCGCCAGAACAATGCCGTCCCAGCAGTAGCGCAGATAGGATTGATCGGTAAAGCCCAAGAGGCACATGACCGGTGCTACATAACAAATACCAAAAAACAAATACGGAATCAGCAGGCGAACCGCCTTGTTTTTCAAGAACCGTGCGGTGTCCTGATATTTTTGATAGTCATGAATGCACAGCGCATATACCATACCGGAAACCGACATATACAGCGGCATATGAAACGAATAGATGATATTGGTCAAATGATTGAGTCCGTCACTGGCATTGTATGGAATAACCACGCCGGTTCCCGTATACATTCTGGATGCATGCGCCAAAACGACCAAAAAAGTCGCCACAAATTTTATTGCATCGTAATGGTTTGATTTGTCAGCGGCATCCCAGTGTTGCATCTTGATTTTCACCCACTCCTTCTTTCTGCACAAAAGTAACTAAGATTGCCGGGGCGCAAAAAAATCGCCCCGAAACGAACTGTTTCAGGGCGATCGAAACCGCGGTACCACCTGAATTCCACGCAGACGCGTGACACTCTTGTCTCTGTAACGGGAGAACCCGGCCACCCTACTCCGTTCAGGCAGGCTGCTCCGGGGCGACCTTCATCTCCGGCATCCGAAAGGCTCGCACCAACCGCCTTCTCTCTGACGTCCGCCGGGAGACTACTCCTCCCCTTCTTCGCATATGGATGCAAAAATTATAGGCTCTGCAGCATCGTTTGTCAAGCGTTTCTGAGCCAGCGCACAACGGAAAGTGCCGCGCGGTTGCCCTCGCCGACCGCCGCCGGGATCTGATAGGGCGCACCGGTGCAGTCTCCGGCCGCGAAAACGCCCGGAATGCTCGCCGCGCAGTCATCGTCCACGACGATGTGACCGTTATCCGTCGCCAAGCCGGGCAGGAGCGTATCGGCCGCAAAGCCAGCGCGCAGGATGAAGACGACATCCGCCGGCTCAGCCGTGCCGTCGACCACGAGCGTATCGGCGCGCTCGGCGCCGCGGATCTCAAAGCGGTGCTTTTTTCCGTCGTAATAGTGCACGTCACAGCCGATCTCCCGCAGGAAGCCGGCCTCCTCCGGCGCGTCCGCCGCGAGGCCGATGACCGCCGCGCGCTTGCCGCGATAGAGCATCCCGTCGCAGGTGGCGCAATAGCTCACGCCGCGGCCGAGAAACTCCGCCTCGCCCGGAAACGTGCCGCGCTGGGCAATGCCGGTCGCCAGCAGCAGCGCCCTGCCCTCTGCAAATTCCTTGCCCGCCGAGACGCCGAACGTCTTGCCCATCGGCATCGCCGAGAGCGCCCGCTCGCGCAAAATGTCCGCACCGAGCGCACGCGCCTGCTGCGTCATGGTCTCGAGCAGCGCAGGGCCGGATACATCCGGCACGCCGGGATAGTTCGTGACATGCCCGGCCTTATACAGCGCGCTGTCAGCCGCGCCGCCGCAGATCACGCACACGGACAGGTTCCGGTTGCGCGCGGTCATGGCCGCCGACAGCCCCGCAGGCCCGCCGCCGATGATGAGCAGATCGTACATGGCTCATACCTCCGATTCGGTCGTTTCCAAGTCATTATATATTTCTTTTTGGATATTGTAAACAGAAATCGAATCGTGTATAATACTTCTGCAATATTAAGTGGAGTTGAAATAACACTATGGATGATACCAAAAACTTTATTGAAGCCTTTGTCGAAGCCGATCTCGCGCCGGGCGGCCGTTTCGCCGGCCAGACCATCCACACCCGCTTCCCGCCTGAGCCGAACGGCTACCTGCACATCGGTCACTGCAAGGCGCTGTGCATCGATTTCGGCACGGCCGAGAAATTCGGCGGCATCTGCAACCTGCGCATGGACGACACGAACCCATCCAAAGAGGATAACGAGTTCGTCGAAGCCATTCAGGAGGACATCCACTGGCTCGGCTTTGACTGGGATGACCGGTTTTTCTTCGGCTCGGACTACTTCGAGAAGGACTATGAATACGCCGTCGAGCTCATTAAGAAGGGGCTCGCCTATGTGTGCGAGCTGACGCCGGAGCAGTTCCGCGAATACCGCGGCGACGTGAACACCCCCGCCGTCAGCCCGTGGCGCGACCGTCCGGTCGAGGAGAGCCTCGATCTCTTTGCGCGTATGCGCGCCGGCGAGTTCCCGGAAGGCAAGTACACCCTGCGCGCGAAGATCGACCTCGCCTCCGGCAACTTCAATATGCGCGACCCCGTGCTCTACCGCATCCGCTACATCGAGCACCACCGGCAGGGCACGAAGTGGTGCATCTTCCCGATGTACGACTTCGCGCACCCGATCCAGGACGCGCTTGAGGGCATCACGCACTCGCTCTGCTCGCTGGAGTATGAGGATCACCGCCCGCTCTACGACTGGGTGGTCGACAACGTGTCCGTGCCGTGCAAGCCGCGCCAGATCGAGTTTGCGCGCCTCGGCATCAACTACACCGTCATGTCCAAGCGCAAGCTGCGCCGCCTCGTCGAGGAGGGCTACGTCTCCGGCTGGGACGATCCGCGTATGCCGACGCTGTGCGGTCTGCGCCGCCGCGGCTACACGCCCGCGTCCATCCGCAATTTCTGCGAGCGCATCGGCGTGTCCAAGGTCGCGTCCACGGTCGACTACAGCTTCCTGGAGCACTGCCTGCGTGAGGATCTCAATCTCCACGCCCAGCGCGCCATGGCCGTGCTGCACCCGGTGAAGCTGCGCATCACAAACTATCCCGAGGGTCAGAGCGAGACATTCGCCGTCGAAAACAACCCCGAGGACGAAAACGCCGGCACGCGCGACGTGACCTTCTCCAACGAGCTGTGGATCGAGGCCGACGACTTCATGGAGGAGCCGCCGAAGAAATACAACCGCCTCTTCCCCGGCAACGAGGTGCGCATCAAGGGCGCGTACATCGTGCGCTGCACCGGCTGCGTCAAGGACGTGGACGGCAACGTGACGGAGGTGCTGTGTGAGTACGATCCCGAGACCCGCGGCGGCAACACGCCCGACGGACGCAAGGTGCGCGGCACGATCCACTGGGTCGATGCGCACAACTGCGCCGACGCCGAGGTACGCCTGTACGACAACCTCTTTGCCGACGCAGACCCCGAGGGTGACGGCAAGGACTATCTCGAGTGCCTGAATCCGGACTCGCTGTCCGTGCTCACCGGCTGCAAGGTCGAGCGGATGCTTGCCGGCGCCGAGGCCCCGGCAGCGTTCCAGTTCCTGCGCCTCGGCTACTTTGCCGTGGACAACAAGGATTCTGCGCCCGGACACCTGGTCTTTAACCGCGCCGTCGCGCTCAAGGACAGCTTCAAGAAGGCCTGAATGTAAATATTTATGATTTATCCCTCCCGTTTGTCGCGGGAGGGATATTTTTTGTGGCGAAATCGTGAATTTCTTATTGACAACTGTCGCCCATGGTGGTATTTTACGCAGGATGATATTTTTAAGTCGGTACGAGATACCGGCAAGGTGTCACGGCTAATGGAATCACGGTGGGAGTCACTATGTGCTCTCCCTGCGCGCTGCCGCCTTGTCTGGACTCGGACAGGGCGTTTTTCTATGCACGGAGGCATCGCTGTGGAGCTCAAATGCAAGGCGAAGATCATGGATGCGGCCGCGATCGACCGCACGCTCGTGCGCATCGCGCATGAGATCCTCGAAAAGAACGACGGCACGGACGACCTGTGTCTGATCGGCATCCACACGCGCGGTGTGCCGCTGGCGCACAGGCTGGCCGGGAACATTGCGCGCATCGACGGCGTGCGTCTGCCGGTCGGTGAGCTCGACATCTCGCTCTACCGCGACGATCTGAGCGCGGCAGCGGACGCTCCGGTGCTCAACCGCACCGATGTCCCCTTCCCGGTTGCGGGCAAGACCGTCGTGCTGGTCGACGATGTCATCTATACCTGCCGCACGGCGCGTGCGGCGCTCGATGCCGTGATGCGGCTCGGCCGTCCGGCGCGCATCCAGCTCTTCGCCCTGATCGACCGCGGCCACTCGGAGCTGCCAATCAAGGCCACCTACGTGGGCAAAAACATCCCGACCGCCAAGAGCGAGATCGTGGCCGTCCGCCTGCAGGAGACGGACGGGGAAAACAGTGTCTGTATCCTCGAACGAGGAGATAGAATAGATTAAATTTTCACGGGAGGAAAAAATCTATGAGCAACAAATCCCTCGGCAACGAGCCGGTGTACGACGCACGTACACTCGGCGCGCCCAGAATGTTCATTCTGGGTCTCCAGCACATGTTCGCCATGTTCGGCGCGACCGTCCTCGTCCCGGCGCTCTCCGGCCTCGACGTCGCAACGACGCTGCTGTTCGCCGGCCTCGGCACGCTGCTGTTCCACCTGCTGACCAAGGGCAAAGTCCCGGCCTTCCTCGGCAGCTCGTTCGCCTTCATCGGCGGCTACAACGCCGTGCGCACCATCGGGACGAATCCGGACGGCTCCGCGATCTATAATAATGACCTGCTGGCCTACGCCTGCTTCGGCGTCGCCATCGCGGGCCTGATGTACATCATCCTGTCGACCCTGTTCAAGGTCTTCGGCGTCAAGAAAGTCATGCGCTACTTCCCGCCGATCGTCACCGGCCCGATCATCATCGCCATCGGCCTGACGCTGTCCTCTTCTGCCATCACCAACTGCCGTGCCAACTGGCTTGTCGCCGTCGTCGCGATCCTGATCGTCATCGGCTTCAACATGTGGGGCAAGGGCATGACCAAGATCATCCCGATCCTGCTCGGCGTGCTCGGCTCCTATATCTTCGCACTCATCGTTGACCCCGCGGAGCGTGCCTCCGTCGCCGCTGCCGTCAGCAGCGCCAAGTGGTTCGGTCTGCCAATCTTCTGGAAAAACAGCGTGTTCCACCTCTTTGCCGGCCCGGTCGACAGCGGCGTCCTCTGGTCCGCCGTGCTGACGGTCGTGCCCCTGTCCCTTGCCACCATGGTCGAGCACATCGGCGACATCTGCGCCATCTCCTCCACCTGCGGCAAGAACTTCATGGTCGACCCCGGCTTCCACCGCACCCTGCTCGGTGACGGTCTGGCTACCACCCTCGCTTCCCTCTTCGGCGCTCCGGCCAACACCACTTACGGCGAGAACACCGGCGTGCTTGCCCTGTCGCGCGTGTACGATCCGCGCGTGATCCGCATCGCTGCCTGCATCGCGATCGTCGTGTCCTTCTGCCCGAAGTTCGCGGCCCTCGTGTCCGCCATGCCGACGGCCACCATCGGCGGCGTGTCCCTCGTGCTCTACGGCATGATCTCTGCCGTCGGCGTGCGCAACGTCGTCGAGAACAAGGTCGACTTCACCAACACCCGCAACGTCATCATCGCCGCGCTCATCCTCGTGCTCGCCATCGGCATCACCTACTCCGGCAGCATCCAGATCGGCGTCGTATCCCTGTCGGGTCTGGCTGTTTCTTCCATCGTCGGCATCCTGCTCAACGCCATCCTGCCCGGCAAGGACTACACCTTCGAGCAGAACGATCAGGGCGCGACATCCGTGGACTTCAAGGTCTGATCGCAGCACGATCAATATTATATTAGTAAA
>OLSX01001951.1_pt1 | contig 19076 bp, 7 predicted proteins | sample 1673141 | NCBI WGS metagenome assembly OLSX01 (sample SAMEA3136759, study PRJEB25190) | human gut metagenome | biome: human gut; feature: human-associated habitat; material: faeces | place: Austria | collected 2013
AAATAGCCTTACGGTGAATCGAGCACGTTGCCAGGTCTTTGCTTTTTTTTTATTTGTCTGTACAATACCTTGTATGAATATCAGAAGTTTATATATGAAGATAGTGAAAGCTATCTTTTTTTGTTATAAAATAGTGATATGAAAACTATGGTTTATGCGGGTACCTATACCGCGAAATCCTCACAGGGGATTTACAGCTTTTCATTTGAAGATGGAAGGCTATCTTCTTCACAATTATTTTGTGAAATCAAAAATCCAAAGTACTTAACGAAAAAAGATAATTGTTTAATTACTGTTGCTGATTTTGATTATGAGAGTGGTGTTGCTTTAATCAATGCGGAAGGAGATATTAAAAGTAAAATTGCATTTGAAAAAAGAACCTCTTGTTTCATTACATCTGAAGATGATGATATTTATACTGCTAATTATCATACTGGTGTTGTTACACATTTAAAACTTGTGCAAGATGAATTGAAGTTTATGAATTCTATTCAGATCCAGGATGGTGCAGGATGCCATCAGATACTTGTTTTTCATGATCGTATTCTTGTCCCTTGTCTATTTTTGGACCGTGTATTTATCTTTGATCGTTCTTTAAAAAAAATTGGATCCATTCATTTCAATGCAAATACTGGTCCTAGACATGGAATATTTTCAAAAGATGGAAAGTTTCTATATTTAGTATCGGAACTATCCAATGAACTATTTGTTATAGAAACAAATGAATGGAATATTATTCATCAAATTCCTGTTTTAATGAGTCAGGAAATTCATGTCAGAGATACAGCAGCAATTCGCTTAAGCGATGATGAAAAGTTTATATATGTTTCTACAAGAACGAAAGACGTCATCTCTGTGATTGAGTTAGAAGCTCATAAGCCAACAGTAATTCAAACTGTGAGCTGTGGTGGAAAGCATCCACGAGATTTTATTTTATTAGATCATTATCTGTTGTGTGCTAATAAGAATACGAATGAAGTAGTTAGCTTTAAAATCAATGATGACGGCACACTAGGGAAGATTGTAGACAGAATTGAAGTGCCAGAAGTTGTTGCTCTAATTCAGCAATAAATTTCATAGCTATGAAGCATGTTCAGTAACATTTATTATGTATACTTCATTCTTCTTTTTATCAGATGCAGCCACTATTCTATTACAAAAAAGACAGAGATCAGGAAAACGTGAATGATATCCTTGATAACTATTGAGGAGTGATACAGTTAGATGGATATCAGGTATATTCAAAATTCTATTCTGCAGATTGCAATGGCAAGAAAGAAATTTCTGCTAGCGGATACAATAGAAGCTGTACAGGCAACTTCTATGTGGTTCGGTTTAATTGTTTCAGCAAGAATGAAACCGCCTGGATGCATAGAAGTATCTGATCTATGTACTGTATCAGCTGTCTGCAGCAGAAACAATAACAGAAGAACTGGTTGAAATATTGCTGCCATATTCAGACCAATTATCAGCATCTCTTAGAATGTAAAAGAACAGGATATATACTATTTGCTCATTAAGAACACTTTTATAGTACATATCCTGTTTTTCTTTATCTAGATAGTATTTATTTGATACTTATCAACATCATCTGATTGACGGTGTCAGTCAATGATGTATCTTCATCAACTATATGATGGTTTCCAAACATTATATGCTGTTAACGTATTTCATAGTTTTTCATTATCTCGTGGTCTTCTTTGATTCGCTATTCGCGGCAAATTTTTTTGATAAAAAAAGATCGTCAATTGACGATCTTTAGAAGTGGAGCTAAGGGGAATCGAACCCCTGACCCCCTGCTTGCAAAGCAGGTGCTCTCCCAGCTGAGCTATAACCCCAGGATGCAATATGAGAATAAATGGTGGGCCTGAATGGACTTGAACCAACGACCTCACCCTTATCAGGGGTGCGCTCTAACCACCTGAGCTACAGGCCCATATCCCCAAGACGCTCATATATAATACCATAAATATTAATGATTGCAAGTGCTTTTTTGTTTTTTTTCTAAAATTTTTCTCTTTTCTTGATAATACACACGCATAATTGTTGAAACCAATAGAATTCCAAGTGCTAAAACACCCGCAATACTCAATGTTTGAAGACCCATATTCAATGTGTTCTGTGCATCACCACGAATAGCCGCAAGCATTGTACGATACATACCTCCTCCAGGAACCAAAGGAATTAATGCACAAACCAAAAATGTTGTTACCGGAGTCTTACATTTACGTGCTAAAATTTCTGAAGCTAATGCCAAACCTAAAGCTCCATAAAAATTCGATAGAATTTCCGAACAACCTAAATATAATGCGACCTTATAACAGGCACCTCCAATAGCACCTACAACACCGGCTATCCATAAATTTCTTCCTTTGATATTGAAAAGGAAACCAAATCCCAAACTTGCAAGGAATGAAGATATACCTGATTTTAAAATTACATACACCATATTTGCATTCCCCTATATCCAAAAATACATCACAAAACCAGCACCTACCGCAATAGCAACTGCGCATAAAAATGCATCTGCTGCTCTTGCAACACCAGATACATAATCTCCTGCAATCGTATCACGAATCGCATTCGTAATCGCAAGTCCTGGAACTAGAAGCATAAAACTCGAAATCACCATAATATCCACATTGGTCTGAGGCAATACTTGATGAATCAATTGAGCACTCAATGCTGCAGATCCCGCAGATATCGCATTATTCAAGAAAGAATTGAGTTTGTGCTTTGACAAGAAACAACTCATACAACGAATCAAAATCCCAATAAAAAAGGACATCACAATTTCTAATAAAGTCCCATTAAAGAAAATCCCAAATCCAGCTGCGCCAACCGCACCAAAAAGCATTGTCTCTTTAAAAGTATAGCGAGACACGCCCTTAATTCGATCCAATTCACCAGCCAATTCATCCACTGACATTGGATTTGAACAAATTCTTCTAGAAAGTGTATTAATTTGATCAATGCGATTTAAATCTACCTCTCCCGTATGCACCCTGCAAATACGTGTTATCGTTTTATTTTCATATGTTAACGAAAACATGATGCCAGTTAAAGTTACGTAGCTATCCGCATACTCAATCCCCTCAAAACAACGACACATTCTGACCATTGTCTCTTCAACACGATTGACTTCCGCACCACTTTCTACTAACATCTTCCCTGCTTCAATAATTGTATTTAATAACTTCTCAATATTCATAACAAGATTATAACAAAATCCACGAAAAAAATAAGCAGAAAAACTGCTTATTCTGGGATTTCTATATTAATCTTATCAAACTCTTGTGACACATTTAATGCGTGGTCATTGATACGTTCAAAGTCTGTAAATATACGTGATAACATCATACTTACTTCACTCGAACATTTCTGTTGTTTTAATGCTTGAATCTGTGCTTCGCGCCAACTTGATACAAGTGAATCAATCACATCGTCCTTACGTTCTGCTTCTTCTACATCATACAAATCATTTTTCATATCTACACATAATTTCTGCATATGTTCAACAATTTCAATTTCCGAAATAGTCATCTGATCTTGAAGACGTTTAGCTGCCTGATGATTCATATTCACGGCATAATCACTAATACGTTCAATATCTACCAACATCAAATAATAGCTTGATAAAGCTTGAGAAATATTCACATTCAAGTTAGGAGTCGCTAAAGCAGTACTAATATACTCACTAATGACTTTATCCAAATAGTTAACTGTATCTTCTCTTCGATAGATTTGTTCATCATTTTTATCACTAAACTGTAGTAACTGTCCAAAAGCCTGACTTACATTTTCGTAGGCCAATTCTAACATGTGCAATGTTTCATCATTGATTTGTTTTACAGAAATTGCGGCACCACCAATCATCTTCTTTGACTTTGGAAGAGGTTGCAAATATAATAAACGATCATCTTCTGTTTCTTTGTTTTCTACTGGTAAGATGTGTTGTGCAAATTCAGCCAAATATTTTCCAAATGGAAGCAATAATAATGTTGTACAAATATTAAACAATGTGTGCATGTTCGCAATCTGTGCTGTCGCATTATATGGAGTCCAATGAATCACCAAAGATACCAATGGTGTGAACATACATACTAATGTAAATATTACTGTACCAATAATATTAAAGCTCAAGTGAATAGCTGTCGCTTGTTTAGCCTCACGGCTTGTTCCAATTGAAGCGAGAACCGCTGTAATACAAGTACCAATATTCTGACCAAACAATACATATACAGCTCCATCTAAGCCAATAACTCCACTGGCTGCCAATGCCTGTAAAATACCTACAGAGGCTGAACTTGATTGAATTAAAGCGGTAAAACCAGCACCTACTAAAATACCAACCACCGGATTTGAGAAGTGTGTCACTAATTCAACAAATTCCTTTGATTCTCTTAATGGCATCATAGCTGTACTCATCATATTCATACCAATAAAAAGAATACCTAAACCAGCAATAATTTGGCCAAAATCAGTTGCCTTCGCACTTTTTGTGAACATAATTAAAGCTACACCCATAAAGGCTACTAATGGAGCAATGGCGCTAACATCTAATGCGATCAATTGACCTGTAATTGTTGTACCTACATTGGCTCCCATGATAATCCATACTGCTTGTTGTAAAGTCATCATTTGTGCATTGACAAAACCTACAACCATTACTGTTGTTGCACTTGAACTTTGAATAACTGCCGTAACAAGTGCACCTACAATCACTCCTAAAAAGCGATTTGAAGTTAATTTTTCTAAAATCTGTTTTAAACGATCTCCAGCCGCAGCTTCAAGACCATTTCCCATCATCTGCATTCCGTATAAGAATAGAGCTAAACCGCCCAATAAAGACAATATATTTGTTGTTGTCATACTTTCCACCTTTTCATATTTTCGTATTTAATATAAATTTAAACGGATATTCATACTATCTTTACAATGTTAAATCTATGTTAATTTTATTTAACATTTCAAAATAGGTAGTATAATAAACCCAAAAAAGGAGATTTTTATGCCAACAATCATCGAAAACAGAAGAAATTTACATCAGATTCCAGAAATTGAACTCACAACGCAAAAAACATCTCAATATATTGAAAATGTATTAGATTTGTATGACTGTAAAATCGATCATCCAATCCCAAATAGTGTAACTGCCTTTTTTGACAACAAGAAAGAAAAAACAATTGTTTTTCGTTCCGATATGGACGCTCTTCCTATGGAAGAAAATACAGATTTAGAATTTAAAAGCACCAATGGATGTATGCACGCCTGCGGACATGATGGACATATGGCGATGGTTTTAGAAATAGCCAAATATGCCAAAGAAAGTGACTACAACGTATTACTCTTATTTCAGCCAGGAGAAGAAAAACCAGGTGGTGCTAAACCCATCATTGAATCTGGATTCTTTAAACAATTTAACATTGCCGCTATTTATGGTACCCATATCTATCCAGAACTAGAAATGGGTAAAGTTTATACGCGTCCTAATGAAATGATGGCGGGAGGATGCGAATTTGAATTACTTGTCAAAGGCAAAGCAAGCCATGCAGCACAACCTCAAAATGGAATTAATGCATTAACAGCTTGTGTTGAAATTCTACAAAAGTCTTTAGAACAAGAAGAAAAAGCTTTCGATGACAACACATTCCACCTTCTTCATTTTGGAACCTTCCATTCTGGATCAGCCTTTAACACCATTGCTGACCAAGCCCATGTACGAGGTTCTATTCGCTATTATGATCCAAAGGTATTTGATCAAATTGTAGAAATTATCGAACAAAACATGAATAATGCAATCAAAAAATATAAGACGCAAGTTAATTTCAAAGTCAATCATCACTATCCACCTGTACTAAATAATGAAGAATTATTTCATACCCTATACAAAAACAACCTAGTCAGTAAACTAGATAGTCCTGTGCTTATTAGTGAAGACTTTGGTTACTATAGAAACATAGCCCCATCTATCTTCTTTTTTCTAGGAACAGGAGATACCATTCCATTACACTCAAATCAATTCACATTTGATGAAAGCATCTTAGACAAAGGTGTCGAACTCTATAAAAAACTTTTAAAAACGAAACTTATGTTCTAATCTAAGGAGCTGTTCAAAACTTGAACAGTTCTTTTTAGACAAAAAAGAGCAAAGACTCATTCAAGTCTATGCTCTAGGTGATATTTTAATATCTTTTTCTTCTTGCTAATGCAGCACATACACCTAATCCAGCCAGTGCAAGTGTTCCTGCTACCATTAAGATTCCAGTATTTGTTTGTAATCCAGTTGTAACCTTTCCAGGTTCTTTTTTGTTTCCAGGTTTAGCTGGTTTTTCTTGTTTACTTGGTTTTCCCGGAGTTTCTGGTTTGCTAGGCTTATCTGGATTTTCTGGTTTACCAGGTTTTTCTGCTTTTACAAGGTTATTAGCAGCCACATTCAATTTTTCTACTGCTGCATTTACTGCTTCTTGTGTAGCATTTGCATCATCGCTTACTTCTCTAGCTTTTGCATATGCTTGTGCAAATGGTCCCCAGCTTTCTGCTGTGTAATCTGCTTCTTTGTATTCAGCATATTTTTGTAAAGCTTTAGTAAGTACATCTTTATTTACTGTTTCTGGACTTTCTGCTTTTAAGTTGTTAAATGCATCCATTAATTTTGCATCCAATGCTGCCACTTCTTCTTCAGAAGCAAATGCATTCATATCCATGATTGCATCTACTGCTTTTGTGAATTTCTCATAAGAATTTTTACTGTATTCTTCTGGATTTACACTATTTAATAATTCTTGTGCCTTATTTTGTAAATCCAATACTTTATCTGTATTTTGTTGTTGAATTTTTACAGTCGCATTGATTTCTGCAGCACTCGCAAATCCTCCGATTCCTTGTACTTCGAAGCGTACAGCTTTAAATGTTTGTGATTGATCAAACGCAAATTCGTACTTGTTATTTGTAAGTTTCATATCAGAAACTTCTGCAATCTTCGTTTCATTACCAGACTTATCAATTCCATACACAGTTGCACTTGTCCAAGTACCGTTTCCACCACCTTGTCTAGCAACATATTCTAGGCTATCAAATGTGATTTCTTTTCCGAAACTTACTGTTAATGTATGAGTTTGACCACAATGATCTTGTCCACTATAGTTAGAATGCCAATAAGTATTTAGTTTGTTATCAAGAACATCTTTTGCAGAACCATCACTGCCAGTTCCAACTTCATCTGTTTGTTGCGAACATGCTTCAGCATCCCAACCTTTTTTAGAAAGTTTTTTGCTTGTTACATTGATTCCAAAGTCGTCTGCAGCTTTTTGTGCATCATCATAATATAATGCACTATTTCTAACAACGACATCCCCCACAAATCCTGTTAAATTTGTACTTCCAAGAACGACTGGAGCACCACTTAAGTCTGCACCATGATTTTTCTTATCATATGCTGATGTAGCTAATCTTCCATCTACATATAGTTTCAACATTCCATTTGGTTCACGAACTGCGTGTACTGCATGCAATTTACCATCATTCACTTTACCAATTGTTGTAGTTTGTGTTACTGACTCTTTGTATTCACTAGTACTGAATTTACCACTCGCATGTTCTACTACTGTAGTTACATTCTCTTTACTAGTTACTTGTTGTCCCTTAACATCGAATACTACATATCCATCAGCATCGATAGACAATTGGAAATCATCACCTTGTTTTAATAATACAGTATTGCTTGATTTAGTATTAACGGCCATTGATACACCAAAATCAGCATCGCCTTTGATTCCATTTTCAGCGATTGTATATGCTTTGTTCTTTAAGTTTAGAAGTGTTTTACTATCAGATTTACTTTCAGAAACATCACCTTTTACATCTTCTTTTGAAGCTACTTTCGCAATTTCTTTTGCAGTTCTAGCCTCTATTTCTACTGCAGATGCTTCATTTCCATAAATATCTTTAATTCCACTCACACTTAATTGAGCAGTATCACTTAAATCACTTGCTTTAACTTCAAATGTACGATAATCAGCTTGTAATACAGCTTCTGCTGCTTTTCCATTTACCTTAAACTTAATATCATCAGCTATTCTTTCGTTGAAACGAACTTCTATAGTATCTTTCTTAGTAATCTTAGCCGATACAAATTCCGGTGCTTTACTATCTGTATTTCCATACTGATAAATCGCAGAAGTGTTTGGTTCAAGAGTTACTTTTAATGTATCTCCATAAGAAACTGTTTTTCCTGTAGTACCAGCTGCATAAGGATAAATAGAATATTCTTTCAATCCCTTCATTGAAGTTGGAACACCCACAATATTGTCTAGTGTCAATTCATATGTTTGTTTTGTTGAAGTTGGGTTTACAAAAGAAACAAACCCCTTCTTGTTATTCCATGCAGAATATCCATAAACACCATTAGATGGATTTTTACCTTCTTGTACAAATAGTTTTGCATTCTTCAATACATTGTGGTTTGTTTCTGCAAAATCTAATACGTCTGCCGTTACTTGCCATTTTTCTGCATCAAATAAACTTGGTGAATAATATAATTCCCAGAATGCAGTTCCACGCATCGCATTATCTAATAAGTATTCACGGAATACTTCAGTTGTCGCATTGCTTCCATCTGATACGCCATAAATTGGATCATGGTTGTAAATATTCTTTAATGGGAATTGAATTTGATTTTTCTTATATAAGTTATTGTATACATTGTCACGATAATAAATCTTACGTTGATGTCTTTGACCTGAAGCACCTGCTTCACCAGTATCACCTGAATCTTGTACCCAAATTGTATTTACCCATTGTAATAACCATGGACTTAAGTTCACATAACATGTCGCATTGATCCATAATCCTTTACCTTCTTGTGCTCTTGCAGCACGGGCATGTTCAATTACGTCTGTCCAAGCTTCCCACATATCACTCGTGTAATACATATCGTGGTCGCCACCAGTCATGTGATTGTGATTTGGATTGTTACATGGTCTTGATGCAAATCCATCCCATTTCCAATAATCAATATTAAATCTTGTTTGATAATCTATGAAACGATCTTCAAAGTTTTTCAAATAAGTTCTTGAACCAGTACAAATTACGTTACCTAAAGCACTATTACTTTGCATTTCTGCAGTTCCCATAGCCTCTAAGTATTTCGCAAATCCACCAAAGAAGTTATATCCACCTTGAGGGCCTACCCAAACGCCAAATGAAGATTGGAATTTATCTGTCAATTCAGTTGAAGTATATAATTCATTAGGAAACTTACTATTGAATTCCCAGAATCCTGTCTGGTTTTGTGTAGTTCCAGATTCTCCAGGAGCATTTACTCCACCTACCGCATTGTTGTAGTTATTCCATCCATCATCTACTACATAACTATCTAAAGGTTCTACACCATTTTGAGCCAATCCTTTTTCTGCTCCTAAGAATGATTTTTCAATACTTTCATCATTGATATTCATCATGTTGTCATACCAAGAGTTGTATTGTTTTCTAAAATCAGATGGTGTTGCGATATCTTCAATATAGTTAAAGAAATCTGTTTGAACTACATCTGTAGGAGTTCCTTGGGCTGCACCAACAACATTGTTCCATGTACGATAAGTTTTTCCATCATTTGTAACATTCTGTCCATCGCTTGCCATTTTCGCAATTGATTTTCCAGAATAGTAACGAATCTGCATTGCATTATCTTTATTTACATCTGTATCTTGTGCAGGAAATTCGGAACCAAAGAACAATCCATCAGCATAAATTGATTGTCCTAACATCAATTCATGTTTTCCAATCCACATAGAAGAAATGTTACTTTGATCTGGAATGCTCCATACACCTTGTGTTCCTTCTGGAATCACGAAGTTATCAAAGTCGATATAATCAATAGAAGCTTCTTCTGGTTTATCCACTGTAATCTCAAGATAAGAATTCATATAATGCTTATTATTTTCCATTACAGTAACCATATCGATATCCCAATTGACACCATCTTTTTCATAAGTATCAAAAGAAACACGAACTTCGTTATTCTTTGTAGTAATACCATTTTCAGAAACAGTTAATTCACTTGAACGAATATCTGTATCTGCATCATCTTTTTTAGATTCAAATTTTTGATCAGAATATAATTTGATTTCTGAAGCCTGGAATTCATTTGTACCACCCATACAATCTGATTTAGGTACAATCTTTACAAATCGAGTTGTATATACAGAATCAAAATTTCCATATACCAAATCCCCTACATTATGTAAAGTATCTCCTGCATTATAGTTTCCATCACTCGTTTGTGTATTTTCACTTAATACAACGGAATGCAAGTTATAATCATTACGTACAAATTCGCCCTTTCCTGCTGGTGACCATTCTGTACCATTATCACTTACATAAAGCTCGTATTTTCCCATTGTACCATTTAGTCCATAGTTCGCATCATGGAAACCAGGTCGTTTCTGATATGCAAAAGAACCAATTGTTTTTTCAGATCCAAGGTCAAATACAATTTCATCATTTACATTTCCACTAATCGCAACATTTAAATTTCCATCTGTTAGCTTATTTGTAGACTTACCCTTAAAAGTCACATTTGAACCAGTTAAAGAAACTTCTTTTTGTGGAATGCCAGCACTTGTTTTATCACTATATAAATTGAATTCTGCACCTGTAAATTCAGATGTATTTCCTAACGCATCACTTAATGCTTCAAGTTTTACATATTGCGTTTTATAAGTTGCATTTAAATTCGCATAAACTGCATCACCCACATTGTAAAGGTTGCCTTCTTGATGCAAATTATAGTCTTCTTTTGTGAATTCACCTTTCGCAACTTCATTCCAGTTAGCACCATCATCACTTACGTATACTTTGTATTTTCCTAATGTTCCATTAATACCATATGCTTGATCTGTGAAACCAGGCCTTTTTAAGAACGAGAAAGAAGATACTTCTTGTTTAGAACCCAAATCAATTTCTAAAGAAATTGGAAAACCTGCTTTTTGGTATTCATCTACATATGTATTTTTATCACCATCGAACAAATATTCTGGATGATTAAAAGCAACTCCATCTTTATTCTTTAAAGTTGCTTTCCATGCCACACGATCTAAAGCTTGAGTTGGAGGAGTAACTACAGGTTTTTGTTCTTCTGTCTTTTGACTATTTACTAAATTAATGACAAAATCTTCTGAACCTTCAGCCGGTCTAAATTGTTCATCAATTCTTTTGTTATCGATAGAAACAGTTTTCCATTTCCCATTATTATTTTCAAAAACACGTTTAATATACCCATTCCCAATAGTAATTCTATTACCATTTTCAGAAACCGAAACATCCCCACCAGATTCATTTGCTTTAATATGAAGTGGAGCTATGTTCGCAACTAATGCAGTACAAACTGCTAAACTTAATATTTTTTTCATTCTCTATTTCTCTCCTCTATAAATTTGAAAAAAAAACTAAAATACGAGTAATTTTACCTCCTTCCAATACAAAAAAACAATTTCCTTTTCGTAAGCGCTTTCACTTCTATATTGTAAACTACTATATATATATTCGTATTTGCACTTTTTAATGATATTTTTGCTCTTTTTAATAAATTTGTATAACAAAAGAGTAGCCTATACAGGCTACTCTTTTAGTGTGCTATTAACTTTTGTTAAGCTTGTTGTGCTTCTTCATCTTCATCATCGTTATCAACGTTTTTCCATTTACGTCCAATGAAGAATACTACGATCTGTACGATTCCAAGAACAACCATCCAAATTGTCCATTGATCTGTCCAAGTCCAGTCAAGACTCATGTCTTCTGTTACTAGGAAGAATACAACAGATGCGATTGCGATTAGAACAGCAAGTACGCGAGTGAATAATCCACGTTTCTTTTCTTGTTCTTTTTCTTCATCTTCATTTGTAGTCGTTTGTTGTTTTGTTTCATCATCTTCTTTGTCATCTTCATCTTTATGACGTTTAGAGATCAACAATAATAATCCGAATAATACTGTTACGATTGCACAAATCAAGTTGATTAATGCCCAATAGTACTGAGGTGATGCCTTAGGAGTATACTCTTCTTCAACCTTTTCAGTCTTTGGTTCTTTAGCCTTAGGAGTTTCTTCTTTTTCAACTGTTTCAACCGGAGTGATTACCTGAGGAACACTTGGAGTACGTGGCGTTGGTGCTGGAATCACAGGAGCAGGAGCTGCTGTAATTGTTAATGTACCAACAACCTTAGTAATATCGTAGTTAGAAGCTAATGTATTTTCATTTAATTTGTATTCAAATGAGTTTGCACTATTTCCAACCTGAGTCTGAGTTCCGGTTACCTTATATTCTGCACCTTCACCCTCTACAAATCCATCTCCACTTACTGTGATTGATGTATTTGTCAATGCGGTTCCATCATATGTCTTAGTTGCATTCGCACTTGTCAATGTGACAGAACGTTTTGTGATCTTATAAGTCTTTTCAAATGATCCAGTATAGTTACCTAATCCAGCAACCTTGATTGTTACTGTACCAGCATTTACTAAATCATCACTGTAAGTTACTGAGTAATCTTTGTCAGCTACTAATTTTTTATCTGTCTTAGTATCCTTAACTGTTAATACTTCTCTATGCTCTTTACCATCATACTTAGAATCACTAGGATCACTTACTGTAATACCTGTCTTCTTTTCATCTGGAGTATCTGGTCCATCTGGAACGATTGACTTAGCTTTTACTGTCAATGTTCCAATAGAATCCTTGCCATGTTTGTAGTTAGATTCTTTTGCACTACCTGTCCACTTCAAGTCATAAGTGTTATCTGAAGAACCAACATCTGTTTGAGCACCTGTAATTGTAAAGCTATATGTTTCACCTTTAACGATACCTTCAATCTTACCACCAGCTGTTAATGCAGTTCCATCATAAACCTTAGAATTAGATTCAGTTGTTACTGTATATTCTCTTGGCAAAATCTTATAAGTACGTGTCAATGATCCAGTGTAATTATTGATACCACGAATTGTAACTGTGATTTCTCCTGTAACATTTGTAAAATCTGTTGTTGAATAAGTTACCTTGTAATCTTGATCAACTACTAAGCTATTTCCATCTTTATCTGTAACTGTTGGAGCCCATTTATGTTTCTTACCATCATAAGTTACATCCTTTGGACGATCAATCTTAACTTCTTTATAAGTTTCTGGATGATCAGGATCCGGTACGATTGACTGTTTATTAACTGTCAATTTACCGATAGATTCTTTCGCAAGTTTGTAGTTAGACTTCTTAGCTGTTCCATTCCATTCGAATGTATAAGTGTTATCAGAAGAACCAACATCTGTTTGAGTACCTGTGATTGTAAAGTTATATGTTTCACCAGAAACAATACCCTCTACCTTACCACTAGCTGTTAATGCAGTTCCATCATAAACCTTAGAAGCAGTATTTGTTGTTACTGTATATTCCTTAGGTTTGATTTCATAACTTGTATCAACTGTACCATTGTAGTTTCCAATACCAGTAATTGTTACAGTTACTGTTCCAGCATTTGTTGCATCTGTATATGCCAATGTGTAATCTGTACCTTCTACCAATGTAGCCTTAGTCTTAGAATCTTTTACCACTGGTTTGTTTCTTTGTTCTGAACCATTGTATGTAGTATCAGCAGGTTTTTCTACTGTGATTCCATTATCGTCTGTTGGAACGATAGACTTAGGAGTGATTGTTAATGATCCATCTGTTACGATAAATGTTACTTGAGTATAGTTATCATTTGTGTTCGTAAATTGATCAGCCGCAAGATTCATAGGATATGTACCAGCTTTAATACCTTTAGCTTCTGCAGTTCCATTGAATGTGAAATCATCTGTTGTATATGTGCTGCCTTCAGTGATTGATACATCATATCCACTTACTGACTTTTCATTTCCATCATAGTCAACTGTATCTGAATGTCCAGTAATTGTTACAACGACTTCACCATCTTGAGCTGTTACGACTAAGTCGCCAAATTTAACTTCGATGTTGTAGTTAGAAGCTTTTGTATTTGACTTCAATTCATATGTGAATGTGTTCTTGCTTGTACCTTTTTCAGTCTGACTACCAGTTACATTATAAGTTGCACCTTCATCCTTAACAAATCCATCACCACTTACTGTTACTTCATCTTTTGTCAAAGCCTTCTTGTCATAAATCTTAGAAGCAGATTCACTTGTCAATGTTACATTACGCTTAGTGATTTCATAAGTTACTTCGAAGCTTCCTTCATAGTTGCCAATACCTGTTACTGTTACTGTTACTGTTCCAGCATTGATTACATCTTTACTATAAGATAATTCGTAATCTGTACCTTCTACCAATACTTTATCAGTCTTAGTATCTGTAACTGTTGGTTTGTTCTTGTGTTCTTCACCATCATATTTAGAATCTGAAGGTTTTGTTACTGTAATACCAGTCTTCTTTTCTTCTGGAGTATCTGGTCCATCTGGAGTAATTGACTTAGGACTGATTGTTAATGTTCCATCTTCGACTACGAATGTTACGTTATCAAAGCTTGCACTTGCATTACTGAATTGTTGTGCAGTAAGGTTCATATGATATGTACCAGCTGCAATACCTTCAGCCTTAGCTTTACCTGTAAATCCAATATAGTCTGCTTTATACAATTTGTTAGAAATATCAGTAATCACATAGCCTTCTACTGAATGTGGATTGCCATCATAAGTTGCAGTATCTTTGTTACCTTTGACTGTTACAACGACTTCATTTTCAAATGCTGTTACTTTTAATGTTCCTTCAAATGTTTCGATATCATAGTTTCCAACTAATGTTCCTTCATTCAATGTATAAGTGAATGCATTCTTGCTAGAACCCTTTTCAATCTGCATACCAGTTACATTGTATGTTGCGCCTTCCTTCTTAGCGAATTTGTCGCCTCCAACTGTTACTGTATCATTCGTTAAAGCACTACCATCATAAACCTTTTCATCATCAGCACTTGTCAATGTTACATGACGCTTAGTGATTTCATAAGTTACTTCAAAGCTTCCTTCATAGTTTCCAATACCAGTTACTGTTACTGTTACTGTTCCAGCATTTACTACATCTTCACTATAAGATAATTCGTAATCTTTACCTTCTTTTAATGTAGCTTTTGTCTTAGTATCTTCTACTTTTGGTTTGTTCTTGTGTTCTTCACCATCATACTTAGAATCTTTTGGAGCTGTTACTGTAATACCAGTCTTTTCATCTACCGGAGTATCTGGTCCATCTGGAACGATAGATTTCTTAGTAACTGTCAATGTTCCAATTGAATCTTCACCATGAGTATAGTTCTTTGCTTTTGCAGTTCCTTCAAACTTCAATTCATATGTGTTATCTGAAGTACCAACATTTGTTTGACTTCCTGTTGTCTTGAAGTTGACTGTTTCACCATCTACCAAGTTATTAACTGTTCCACCAGCTGTTAATGCAGTTCCATCATAAACCTTAGAATCTGTATTTGTTGTTACTGTATATTCTCTTGGTAGGATCTGATATGTCTTAGTAAATTCACCAGTATAGTTTCCAATACCTTTAATAGTGATTGTTACTGTTCCAACATTGATTAGATCTCCACTGTAAGTTAATGTGTAATCTGTATTTTCAACTAATGCAGTATTTAACTTAGAATCTGTTACTGTTAATCCATTGATATGTTCATTTCCATCATAAGTTGAATTAATTGGATCTGTTACTGTAATACCAGTCTTTTCATCTTCTGGAGTATTCGGTCCATCTGGAACGATTGACTTAGGACTGATTGTCAATGAGCCATCATTTACGATAAATGTTACTTTTTCATAGTTATCATTTGTATTCGTAAATTGATTTCCACTTAATCCCATTGGATATGTACCAGCTTCAGTACCTTTAGCTTCTGCAGTTCCATTGAATGTGAAATCAGATGTTGTATACTTACTTCCTTCAGTGATTGTTACATCATATCCACTTACTGACTTTTCATTTCCATCATAGTCAACTGTATCTGAATGTCCAGTAATTGTTACAACGACTTCACCATCTTGAGCTGTTACGACTAAGTCGCCAAATTTAACTTCGATGTTGTAGTTAGAAGCTTTTGTATTTGACTTCAATTCATATGTGAATGTGTTCTTGCTTGTACCTTTTTCAGTCTGACTACCAGTTACATTATAAGTTGCACCTTCATCCTTAACAAATCCATCACCACTTACTGTTACTTCATCTTTTGTCAAAGCCTTCTTGTCATAAATCTTAGAAGCAGATTCACTTGTCAATGTTACATTACGCTTAGTGATTTCATAAGTTACTTCGAAGCTTCCTTCATAGTTGCCAATACCTGTTACTGTTACTGTTACTGTTCCAGCATTGATTACATCTTTACTATAAGATAATTCGTAATCTGTACCTTCTACCAATACTTTATCAGTCTTAGTATCTGTAACTGTTGGTTTGTTCTTGTGTTCTTCACCATCATATTTAGAATCTGAAGGTTTTGTTACTGTAATACCAGTCTTCTTTTCTTCTGGAGTATCTGGTCCATCTGGAGTAATTGACTTAGGACTGATTGTTAATGTTCCATCTTCGACTACGAATGTTACGTTATCAAAGCTTGCACTTGCATTACTGAATTGTTGTGCAGTAAGGTTCATATGATATGTACCAGCTGCAATACCTTCAGCCTTAGCTTTACCTGTAAATCCAATATAGTCTGCTTTATACAATTTGTTAGAAATATCAGTAATCACATAGCCTTCTACTGAATGTGGATTGCCATCATAAGTTGCAGTATCTTCGTGACCTTTAATTGTTACCGTTACTTTATCTGTAAATGGAGTAATAACAAGCTGTCCATCTTCTGCAATTTCAAATTTAACATTTGAGAAGTTTGTGTTGTTGTTAACAAACTGAGTTGCATCCAAATTCATTGGATATGTATTAGCATCTTTACCAGTAGCCGTTGCTTGACCATTTAATGTAAAGTCTGTTGAGCTATAAAGTGTATTGCTAATAGAATCTACTGTATATCCACTTACACTTTGTTTTTCTCCATTATAAGTTACAGTATCTTTATTACCTTTAATTCTTACTGTTACTTCATCCGTAACTGGAGTAATACTCAATTTACCTTCATTCTTAATAATTGAATAGTTATTAGCATTAAACTTATCTGATGTTTTATAAGTAATTGTATTTGTTACTTCACCTTCACTAACATTCTTTACAGATCCAGTTGCCTGAACTTCTGTTACTTCATCTTTGACAAATCCACCAATAATTGTTACTTCTGGCTTAGTTAATGGAATTCCATCATAAGGCTTAGAAGCTGTTTCACTCGTTAATGTAACTTCACGCTTAGAAATCGTTAATTTTCCCTTAGTCACATTTACAATTACTTTATCTGTTACATCAACACCATCTTTAGTAACTTTTGCTGTACCAGTAATCTTAGTTTCATAAGTACCAGCATCTTTACCTGTAGCTACTGCAGTTAAAACAGTTACTGTATATCCACCAACAACATCTTGGAAACCTTCAACCTTTTGTTCTTCACCATTATATGGAAGTGTATTACTATTTGCGTAAACATTGATCACAGTTTTCTCAACCCAAGTTGCATATAAATCATTACTTGAATCTGCATTCACTCTGACTTTGTCACCAACTGCATATTTAGCATTACCCTTTTTAGCATCTTCTAATGATGTTGCCCAACCAGCAAAGTAATAATCTTCACCTGGAGCTGTATAACTTAAATCAGATGTATTCTTTAAAGTAACTTCAACGTTATTCAAAATCGCAACGTTCTGATCTTCACCATCACCATTACCAGGATGATAATTTAAGATTGCTGAAGTTTCTGAATCACCAAATACAGCTGTTAAAGTAATCACATTCTTGTCATCTGCCAAATCTTTATTTACTTCAAAGTTTTGACCAGGCTGATATACATTACCACCATCTAATTGCCAACCTAAGAATTTCTTACCATCTTTTGTCACGCCATTAGCAACTGTAGCTTTAGCACCACCCGCATAAACATTGTTATCTTCTGGAGCTTTAACACCATCTGCTACATACTTAACTGTAAGCTTACCATTGTATAACCACTTACCAATAACATTAGTATCTTTTAAGATTGCAGCATTCGCATTGAATGCTACTGTAGTCATATGATCGTTTTCATCTGCTACATACCAACCTGCAAATGAATATTCATCCACTGTAGGAATACTAGGTAAAACATCACTTGCAATCGTACCAGCAGCAACATCGCCATTAACTTTCTTTGAAGTACCATCTGGAGTATTCAAGTTATAAGTTAAGTTGATTTTCTTAGCTGTCCATTTTGCATAAATCTGCACATTCGCATTCGGCATTTTTTCAGTATTGAAATCAAACTTAGTTGTACAAGCTTTATCCTTATACCAACCACCAAATACATAGTATTCAGGTAAACCACTTGGTCTTGCAGGAGTATAGTTTGCATAAGACTTTAATGAAGCCGTATACTTAATATTCTTTTCTGTCTTAGTAACACTGTTATAGTTATAGTAAGACAAACTATAAGTCTTCAATTTAGAAGCGATGTTAATAGGTTTGTTTTTTTCGTGGCTTATATCATCACCATCGCTTACATTATATTCAGAACTCAAATCATTCCAATAAGCAGCCGATTCCCCATTGACATACCCTTTGCTATATTTATACAATTCATAACCAGCAAATTTTTCATGTACAGTTAAAGTTCCATTACTAGTTATAATCGATTGTGCTAACACATAAGAACCGTCAGCTTGTTCATTATAATAATTTATTTTACCTGATTCACTTTGTTGATTACCATAGAAATTACATGTCGTAACAATACCATTTGTTGTTTTATTACCTTGATTATTCGCATATCCAGCAGATTCAAAATCGAACGAAGTTAATAAAACACAACCACTACTATCCCACGAAGATGTAGACGAACGCCAATTGTAAGTTGAAGTATCCCATGCACCTTCAGGAAGATTAGCACCATATAAACCTGTTACAGTTTTAATTATATTCCAGCTACCACCACCAAACCATCCA